>Ga0187814_10000212_pt1 | contig 17073 bp, 20 predicted proteins | sample NC_S_4_FD_132450 | JGI IMG/M metagenome (GOLD analysis project Ga0187814, IMG submission 132450) | Wetland sediment microbial communities from Neuse River Estuary, North Carolina, USA - ASW-S_4 | ecosystem: Environmental > Aquatic > Freshwater > Wetlands > Sediment | place: USA: North Carolina... | reverse complement strand
GACCGCCCTTGACCAGCAGTTCCTCGCGCTCGAGGACTCCCGCCACGTCGGGCACGTGGGAGAGCTGGCCGTCCTCGATCCATCGACGGCTCCCGGCGGAACGGTCACGGTCGAGGACCTCCAGCTGCTGATCGCCGACCGGCTCCCGCTGGTGCCCCCGTTTCGCTGGCGCCTGGCTACCGTGCCGTTCGACCTCGACTACGGCTACTGGCTTGACGATGCGGACTTCGATCTCGATTTCGGACGGATCTCGGCGCACCGGCGGTTCGCCTTCGGTTGCCTGTCACTCGACGAGGTCAAGGACGTCAAGAACAGCTACGGCTGCACCGTCAACGATGTGATCGTTTCGATCTGCGCCGGCGCGGTCAGGCGCTGGCTGCTCGAACACCGCGAGCTGCCGGACGATCCGCTCGTCGCCCAAATCCCCGTGTCCGTCAGGACGGAGCTCCAGCAGGGCACGTATGGCAACCGGATCCTGTTGATGACCGCTCCGCTGTACACCAATGAGGCCGATCCGATCCGGCGCCTACGCGCGACCCGCGAGGCGCTCTCGCAGATGAAGGAGCGTTACCGTGCACTGCCGGCAGAGCTGCTCCAGGACGCCAACCAGTTCATCCCGCCGGCGATGTTCTCGCGCGCGGCGCGGCTGACGTTCGTGATTGCCAGCAGCGGGCGCGGAAGGCCGGCCTGGAATCTGGTGGTCTCCAACGTGCCGGGCCCGCAGTTCCCGCTGTACATGGCCGGCGCGCGGGTGGAGGCGAATTACCCGATCTCGGTGATCACCGATGGCATGGGCCTCAACATCACGGTGATGAGCTACTGCGGGCGGCTGGACTTCGGGATCGTCGCCGACCGCGAGCAGGTGCCGGACCTGTGGGCGCTGATCGGCTGGCTCGGCGAGGCGCTCGAGGAGCTGAAGCCCGCAGGCCGCGCCCGATCGCGCTCCGCACAGGCCAACGGAGGAGATCGAAAGAAGTCGTCGGTCACGGAACGCGAGCCGGGGAGCAGGCAGGGTGGCTGAGCAGTTCAGCGAGGTCGGGGGCGGGATCACGCTCTGCCACGACAGCTTCGGCGAGGAGTCAGCCTCGCCGCTGCTCCTGATCATGGGCCTCGGCACGCAAATGCTCGGCTGGCCAGAGGAGTTCTGCGAGCAGCTCGCGGGCCGCGGCTTCTACGTGGTCCGGTTCGACAATCGCGACTGCGGACGCTCCACCCACGTGCGGGGCCGTCCGCCCAGGCCCGGCCAGCTGCTAAGCCGGCGAATCGATCCGGTGCTCTACACGCTCAGCGACATGGCCCGTGACGCCCTCGGCCTGTTGCGGTCGCTGGAGATCGAGCCGGCGCACGTGGTCGGTGCGTCGATGGGCGGGATGATCGCCCAGACGCTCGCCGCCGAGCATCCAGCCTCGGTCCGCTCGCTGGTCTCGATCATGTCGAGCACCGGCAACCGGTGGCGAGGTCAGCCCGCCGTCGGCATCTATCGCTACTTGCTGCGCCGCGCGCCCGCCGATCGCGAGGGCTTCATCGAGCACATGACGGAGGTGTTCGCGGCGATCGGGTCGAGGGGCCTTCCGCAGGACACAGAGCGTGTCCGCGAGCTCGCGGGACGCAGCTATGACCGCGGGCACGATCCCGCCGGCTCGGGCCGGCAGCTGGGCGCGATCATCGCCTCGGGCGATCGAACGGCCCAGCTGCACTCGATCACGGCCCCAACGCTCGTGATCCACGGATCCATGGACCGGATGGTGAGCCGCTCGGGCGGGGTGGCCACCGCGCGTGCGATCCCCGGCGCGCGGATGCTGACGATCCAGGGCATGGGCCACGACCTGCCGCAGGCCGCCTGGCCGCAGCTGCTCGACGCGATCTCAGCGCACGCTCATGCGGCGGACCGCACGGTCGTGGCGCGGTAGAGGGTCGGCGCTCGCGAACTGTCAATACGCCGTGCACCGCGAGCGGTGCCGGGGCGAGGCTTTGTAACGCGACTCCTGGCCGCGGATCCACAGCAGTTGGTCGATGTCCGCCGCCTGGCTCCCGGGGCGGTGCGCGACGATCAGCTCCACGGCGTGCAGCGCGCAGGCACGGATCTCGACCTCCTCCGGTGAGCCGTGCTCGATCAGGTCGCCGTGATCGATCCGCTCCACAAGCCGCGGCTCGAACTCGAGGAGTCCGTCGAGTCGGAGGACGTGGGGGACGAGGTTGTCGGCGAACATCGTCAGACGGTCGAGATCTTCGAACTCTGCGACACCGGCGCGCGCGAGGTCTGCCGCCGCGATCTGGGCGCGTTTGAGGAACGGGACCTCGATGCGGTCGTAGGTCGAGGTGTCGGCGAAGAAAGCCCAGCCGGCCAGGCGTGTCACGAGGACGACAGCCGACCCGCCGGCCGAATCGACGAGGGCCGCGAAGCTCCCGTCGTACTCCTGCGTGACGTGCCGACCGAGATCGCGAAGGGACTGGGCGAACAACTCCATCAGCTCGTGGTCAGGGTCCTGGCGGAGCACCTCGGCGATCTCCATCGCCTCGATCCGCTGTAGCTCGTCGGCGCTCCAGAGGCCGGCGTCGACGAACCGCTCGCGGATGCCGGCCGCGATCGTGAAGTACCCCGACCGCCCCTCGCGTTTGCGCAACGTCGGAAACCACCCCGAGCCGAAGTTGATCGCGTCGAGCGTCAGCCAGAAGGCGGCTAGCTGCTCATGGGAGCTGTCGGTGAGGTGAACGTCGGGGTCGGGAGACGGGGGATGGGCGTCGAGGGGTAGGGCGACGGCGTACGCCGGGATCGCCTCGTTCTCGATGCGGACGTGGCGGGCGCTCGCGGCGACGCGCGCACATGCTTCGCGCAGCTGGCCGAGCAGATCGTCCACCAGTTGAAGGATGGCGGCTTCGACCACCTCCGTCGCTACCGTTGAAATCCAGCCGATGCCTGAGACGAAGAGCGACCTGGACGCCCTCCTGGAGGGGCTGAACGATCCCCAGCGAGAGGCGGTCACCTGGCCCGGCGGGCCCCTGCTGATCCTGGCAGGCGCCGGATCGGGCAAGACTCGCGTGCTGACCCACCGGATCGCCTACCTGCTGGCCACAGAAGCTGCCAAGCCGAGCGAGATCCTGGCGATCACGTTCACGAACAAGGCGGCCGAGGAGATGCGCGAGCGCGCCGGGCTGCTCGTCGGCGGGCGGGTGCGCGCGATGTGGGTGATGACGTTTCACTCCGCGTGCGCGCGGATCCTCCGGGCACACGCGGATCGGCTCGGGTACACGCGGCAGTTCACGATCTACGACCAGGCCGACTCCCGACGGCTGATCAAGCGCTGCCTCGACGAGCTGGGTATCGATCCCAAACGATTCACGCCCGCTGCGATCGGCTCGCAGATCTCCCACGCAAAGAACCGCCTACGCGACGCGGATGCCTACGGGCGGATGGTTGGGTCGTTTTTCGAGCAGACCGTCGCGGACGTCTACCGCGAGTACGAGCGGCAGCTGCACCGCATGAACGCGATGGACTTCGATGACCTGCTCGTGCGCGCGGTCAATGTGCTCGAGCTGTTCGACGAGGTTCGCGAGCGCTATGCGACGGGTTTTCAGCACGTGCTCGTCGACGAGTATCAGGACACCAACCACGCGCAGTACCGGTGGCTCCAGCTACTGGCCAAGGAGCACCGGAACCTCGCGGTGGTCGGCGACCCGGATCAGTCGATCTACGGCTTCCGGTCCGCCGACATCCGCAACATCCTGGAGTTCGAGGACGAGTTCGTCGACGCGCACGTGGTGCGGCTGGAGCAGAACTATCGCCCGATCCAGAACATCCTTGACGCGGCCAACGCGGTGATCGCCAACAACCGAGGCCGCAAGTCGAAGAACCTGTGGTCGGAGCTCGGCCAGGGCGACCCGATCCAGGTCCGCGAGCTCGACGACGAGCACGCGGAAGGGCGATTCGTCACCGGCGAGATCCAGCGCCTGCTGGATGAGGGCATCGGCCGCTCGGAGATCGCGGTCTTCTACCGGACCAACGCGCAGTCACGCGTGCTGGAGGACACCCTCACCCGCGCCGACATCGCCTACCAGGTCGTAGGCGGGACGAAGTTCTACGAGCGCGCAGAGATCAAGGACGCGATCGCCTACCTCGTGACACTCGTCAATCCCCAGGACGCAGGCGCGTTCACCCGGATCGTGAATTCGCCCAGAAGGGGCATCGGCTCCACGTCGATGTCACGGGTGCTGTCGTTCGCGAACACGACCGGGATCTCGATCTGGGACACAGCGTCCGAGCCCGAGCAGGTACCGGGGCTCGGCGCGGCCGGCGTCAAGTCGCTGCGCCGATTCATGGCGACGATGCACGTGCTGAAGGAGCGCGCCGACTCGGGTCCGCCAATCGCGGAGCTGCTGAAGGAGCTGCTTCAGGAGACCGGTTATCTCGAGGCGCTCGAGGCGGAGCGCACGATCGAGGCGCAGGGACGGATCGAGAACCTCGAGGAGCTCGTCAACGTCGCGGCCGAGTACGACGCCTCCGAAGCCCAGCCCCCCTCGCTCGAGGAATTCCTCCAGCAGGTCTCGCTGCGCTCGGATGCCGACGAGCGCACCGACGACGAGGGGCTCGTGACGCTGATGACGCTCCACAACGCGAAGGGGCTGGAGTTCCCGATCGTGTTCATCATCGGCTGCGAGGAGGGCGTGTTCCCGCACTCCCGCGCGCTCGACGAGGGCGGGCTGGAGGAGGAGCGCCGACTCTGCTACGTCGGCATCACCCGCGCCGAGCGCGACCTGTACGTCTGTTATGCGCGCACACGAAATGTGTTCGGAGCCCGCACCTGGGGCGCCCCCAGCCGTTTCATCGGCGAGATCCCCCCAGAGCTGACCGATCGCGAGGAGCAGCGACCCTCGTTCGCCGGCATCCGCGCACGGGCCACGTCCTGGGATTCGGGCGGCGGGTCGGAGCCCGCATGGTCGCGTGAGCAGCCCCCACCGGTTGCCTACCGCCTCGGCGAGGACGTCGTCCATCCGACGTTCGGCGACGGCGTCGTGACCGGGATCGAACCCGGCGGGATCGTCGTGATCCGCTTCAGCAAGGACCGCTCCGAGCGCAAGCTGGTCGCCGACCTGGCGCCGATCAGCCGCCGTTAGGCGCTAGCGCGATCCGGTATTCGGTCATCATCAGCTGGAAGTCGTCGTTCCACTGCTCCTCCGTCGATCTCCACCCTCGGCGCTCGTAGAACCGCCGCGCCCGGGCCTGTAGGGACGGAGTGAACAGGCGCCCGCGCTCGTAGCCTCGCGCCCGCATCTCGGCGATCGCGGCGTCGTGCAACAACGGAGCGACGCCGCGGCCCCACCAGTCGGGCAGCACGAACAGTCGCCACACGTGGGCCAGCCCGGGGATCACGGGACGCTCCAGGAGATCGGCGGGTTGCGAACTTGGTGCACGCTCTCGGGCCGGCACGAACGCGACATGTCCGATCGCGGAGCTGTCGGCAACCGCGAGCAGCGCCCACGTATCCGGATCGGCCAGAAATCGGAGGCTGCGCTGACGGTCGGCCTCCGCGCGCGGCGGCCGCCACCCGAGCGAGGCGAAGGCGACGTCGGAGTCAAGGCCCGCCTGCACATGCCCCAGCATGGCCTCGATATCGTCGGTGCTCGCACGGCGGGTGGTGATCACGACACTTTCGCGATCAGACCGCGGACCACCTCGACCAGCAGGTCGATGTCCTGTTCGCTGGTCTGCCAGTTGACGATCGCCGGTCGCAGCGCAACCTTGCCTCTGTAGGTGGTCGTGCCCGCGTAGACGCGGCCGTCTGCGAGTAGCGCCTCGCCGAGCCTGCGGTTCAGCTCGTCGAGCCGTTCATCGCCAACACCGGCTGGACGCGCCCTGAAGCAGACGATGTTGAGCGGCACATCTGCAAGGCGTTCGAGCTCCGGCGCGGAATCCACCTGCCGCGCCAGACGACGGGCCAGCGCCAGATGTCGCTCAACCATGTCGCGGTAGCCGTCGCGGCCGTATGCCCTGAGCGTTGCCCACGGAGATGACCGAGTCGGCGCGCTCAATGCCGTCCGCGAGCCCGCGGGTCATCGGGCTGAGCCGTGCGAACAGCCCAAACGCGCCGTCCACGTGCAGCCAGGCATGGTGGCGCTCGGCCAGGTCCGCGAGGGCCGCGATCGGGTCGAAGTCCCCCCGTGTTCACCTCGCCGGCGTTGGCAATCAGGATCGCCGGGTGGCTGTGATCGGCTAGCCCGCGCTCGACGGCGTCGAGATCGATTCGGCCGGCGTCATCGCGGGTCAATCGACTGACGTTGCCCTGGCCAAGACCCAACATCCCCAGTGCTTGGGTGGCACTCGGATGCAGGTACCCGCTCGAGATGATCACCGGCGCCGGAACACGCGAAAGACCATCCCGATCGACGTCCACACCGAGCCGGTCCCCCCACCAGCTGCGCGCCGCCGCCAAGGCGACGAAGTTAGCCATCGTGGCGCCGGTCGTCAGAACCACACCGAACTCCTCGGGCAGCTCGAACAGCTGGCGCAGCCAGCCGGTCGCCACCTGCTCCAGGCGTGCTGCCAGCGGCGAGGACGCCCACGCGTACGCGACCTGGTCGTAGGCCGAGGTCAGCCAATCGGCTCCAAGCGCGGCCGGCGTCCCGCCCCCCATCACGAAGTGAAAGAACCGCGGCCCACTGGAGCGCGTGGCCGCTTCTCGTGCCCGGCTTGCGAGCTCGGCCAGTGCCGCCAGCGCACCGTCGCCGTGCTCGGGCATCGGGTCGTTCCAACGCTCGACGGCCTCCTCGGTGCCGGGCTGGACGACGTACTCGGTGCCTATCTGAGCGAGGTAGGAGCGAGCCGCGTTCGCCGAAAATTCAAGCGCCGCGTCGAGCTCGCCTCGGTCAAGTAGGGGGTCTGCCACGGATGCGATCCTCGCAGACACCCGTCGCCCGGCACACCCCCTAGGTAGCAAGCATGTCCCACGGACTTTCGTGACGGCGCGAAGATGCTCTAGCGTGGCGGCCGATGCCCGCGACGATCATCAACGGCAAGGAAATCGCCGCCCGCGTGCGCGCCGAGGTCGCGAGCGACGTCGCTGCGCTCAGGGAGCGCACCGGCCGCGTACCCGGATTGGCCACGATCCTCGTCGGTGACGACCCCGCGTCGGCGATCTACGTGGCCAACAAGCGCAAGGCCTGCGCCGAGGTGGGGATCGCCGATCACCACCGCCATCTTCCCGCTGACGCAACGCAGGCCGACGTCGCGGCCGTAATCGAACAGTCCAACCAGGATCCCGAGATCAGTGGGATTCTGCTCCAGCTACCGGTTCCGCACGGGCTCGACGGCGCCGCACTGACCGCGACGATCATTCCCGACAAGGACGTCGATGGGCTGACTCCGATCAGCGCGGGTCGGCTGATGAAGGGGACACCGGGTTTCAGGCCGTGCACGCCGCTCGGCGTGATCGAGCTGCTCGACAGCTATGACGTGGTGCTCGAGGGGGCCGAGGCGGTTGTCGTGGGTCGCTCGGACCTCGTCGGCAAGCCGCTCTCTTTCCTCCTGCTGCAGCGGAATGCCACCGTCACGATCTGCCACTCGCGCACTCGGGACCTAGCCGCGGTCTGCTCGCGCGCGGACGTATTGGTCGCAGCCGTCGGTTTGGCGGGATTGATCGGGGCCGATCACGTCAAGCCGGGCGCGGCGGTGATCGATGTGGGCGTGAACCGGACCGATGCGGGGCTCCGCGGCGACGTGGACTTCGACGCTGTCGCGGCGCGGGCCGGGCTGCTCACGCCGGTTCCCGGCGGCGTGGGTCCGATGACAATCGCGATGCTCCTCCGCCACACCGTCTCCGCCGCTCTGCTGAGGCTCGGTTAGGGATGCCACGAAACGACACCGCGCGAGACTCCGCGACACCTTCGATCACCGAGATCACGCGTGGCGAGGTCATCAGCGCAGTCAGCGCCCTGCTTCTGCTCGTTCTGATGTTCGCCGTCGAGTGGTATGGCGTTGACGGCATCCCCGGACGCCCCGCCTCGCGAACAGGACTCGCACCCGCCGAGGACGCCTGGCACGGGCTAACAGTCCTGCGCTGGCTGATGCTGCTGACGGTGGCGGTCGCGCTCGGCGCGGTCGCGATTCACCTTCGCCGACCGTCCCGGGTATCGGTAGCGCGAATCCGGCTGGCGCTGCTGGCGCTGGGGACGCTTACAGCGGGCGCGGTCATCTTCCGCGTCCTGATCGACCTCCCCTCGCCCGATCGCGTGGTCGACCAGAAGTTGGGGGCGGTGCTGGGCGTGATCGCCGCCCTCGGGATTGCGCTCGGCGCCTATGAGTCGGTCCGCGAGCAGCGAGCGCGAACGCTCGCGCTGATAAGGCCATCCAGGGCCAGCAACGTCCTGGCGTCCAGCCGGGTCGCGCGGTAGGGTTGTTGACCGGGTCAGGCACTGCCCGTGCAGGCGGGCACGGCCCCGAATCGATCCGCTTGGTCACCATGCTCGTTAGGAGAGAGTTGCCGTGAATTGGGACAACGTCCGCCGCGAGGACTGGATTGTGGGCGGCCTTGCGCTGTTGCTTGCGCTCGACCTGCTGATCCTGTCGTGGTTCAGCTTCCCAAGCCTGTCGATCACGATCGGCAGCACGACGATCGGCGCGAGCGGCTCTTTGACGGCGACCGATGCTCCGGATGGATGGCTCGGCATCCTCGCTGTGATCGCGGCGCTGCTCGTGATCCTGGATCTGGCGCTGGAGCGGCTCTCACCGGAGACGGAGGTGCCTGCGATCGAGGGCAGCCGCACCACGACCCGCTTCGTGCTGGCCGGTGCTGCTGCCGTGTTCATGGCGCTCAAGTTCCTGTTCCATCTCGGGCACTTCAGCAACCTCGGCATCGGCTTCTGGCTCGGCGCCGGGCTTGTCGGCGCGCTGCTCTATTTCACGGCGCAGGCGCGTAACGCGGAGGGAGTCGCGTCGTCCCGGCCGGCGGAACCCCCCGCGCAAGCTGGGCGCGCGGGCTCGGCTGGTCCGCCGTCGGCGTGAGCTGAATCTCGGGCGGATGCGCCATGGACTTTTCGCGGCTTCGCCGGCCTGAATGGATCGTCGGGGCGGGCAGCGTGGCGTTGCTCGGCTCGATGCTTCTGCTCCCCTGGTACCAGGTGACCTCGGTCTCCGGACCGCCGGGCCCCCCGCACCTCGTGTCCACATCCGTCGACGGCTGGAATGGCCTCAGTCACGGCCGTTGGATGATGCTGGTCACGATCGTTGCGGCCTTTGCGCTAGTGCTCTGCCAGGCGAGCCGTCGGGCGCCGGCGATCCCGGTAACCCTGAGCTGGCTCACGGCCGTGCTCGGAGGACTGACCGTGCTGTGGCTGATCTACAGGGTCGTGGTCAGCCCCGCGGGCGGCCGTGACATCGGCGGATGGGTCGGCCTGGTCGGAGCCTGCGCGATCGCATACGGGGGATACGCGTCGATGCGCCTCGAGGGGATCGCGCCGAAAGACGCTCCCCAGGAGATCCCAACGATCACGCTCAGGGAGCAGGGCGGCACCTAGCGCGGATCCCGGCAGAGTGTGCGGCCAGGGTGGCTCCTTAGAATGCCCTCGAGATGCTCGATCGCGCTCAGGTCCTCCACGTCGCACGGCTCGCGCGTCTCGACCTAAGCGACCAGGAGGTCGAGCGGATGGCCGGAGAGCTGTCCAAGGTGCTCGATCACATCGAGAAGATCCGCGAGCTGGACCTCGAAGGCGTGCATCCGACCTCGCACGTCATCGACATCGCCGGCGTCATGCGAGCCGATGAGCCCCGGCCGTGCCTGTCCGTGGACGTGGTCCTCGCGAGCGCGCCGGAGCCGCTCGAGGGCGGGTTCGGTGTCCCCAGCCCAGGCCAGACGCCAGGTGAGTGACATTCTCGATCTCACGGCGGCCGCCGCGGCCGAGCGCGTCCGTGCGCGCGAGCTCGAGCCCCGTGAGCTGTTCGAGGCCTACCGTGCCCGCGCGGCCGCAGATGACCTGAACGCTTTCACCTGGGTTGCCGACGCTCCGCCGGCGGAGGACCCCGCTCGGGACGCCCCGCTCGGCGGGGTGCCGATCGCGGTCAAGGACCTTTTCTGCACCGAGGGCGTGCCGAGCCAGGCGGGGTCTCGAATCCTCGAGGGGTACCGGCCGCCGTACACGGCGACGGTCGTCGAAAGACTCAGCGCTGCCGGCGCGCCGTTGCTCGCCAAGACCAACCAGGACGAGTTTGCGATGGGATCATCGAACGAGAACTCGGGGTTCGGTCCGGTGCTGAACCCGTGGGACCGCACTCGCGTCCCGGGCGGGTCCTCCGGCGGCAGCGCGGCGGCGGTGGCCGCCGGGCTCGCCCCGTGGGCGATCGGCACCGACACCGGTGGCTCGATCCGCCAGCCCGCCGCACTGTGCGGGATCGTGGGAATGAAGCCCACCTACGGGGCGTGCTCGCGCTACGGGATGATCGCGTTTGCCTCCTCGCTCGACCAGGCCGGGCCGCTGACGTGCGACGTCACCGACGCGGCGCTGCTGCTGGGACAGATGATCGGGCGCGACCATTGCGACTCCACCTCACTGGACTTCCCGGGAGAGATTGCGCTCCCACGCGCCGAGGACCTGAGGGGCGTTCGCCTCGGCGTTCCCGAGGAGCTCACCGGCGCGCAGGGCGGGGTCGAGCCGGGTGTCCGCGAGCGCTTCGAGGCCACGCTGAGGATCGCCGAGGAGCTCGGCGCCTCCGTGGAGCCCTGCCGGCTTCCGCATGCCCCCATGCCCTGTCGGCCTACTACCTGATCGCGCCGGCGGAGGCCTCCGCGAACCTCGCACGGTTCGATGGCGTGCGCTACGGACTCCGGGCCGACGGACGCGCGGACCTGATCTCGATGTACGAGCGCACCCGTGCTCAGGGCTTCGGGGACGAGGTCAAGCGCCGGATCATGCTCGGAACCTACGCGCTCTCGAGCGGCTACTACGAGGCCTACTACGGGACCGCACAGAAAGTCCGCACGAAGATCTCCGAGGACTTTCGCGACGCGTTCGGCCGCTTCGACCTGATCGCCACGCCGACAAGCCCCTGGACGGCGTTCGAGCTCGGTTCGAAGACGGACGATCCGCTGGCGATGTACCTGAACGATTTCTGCACCGTGCCGATGTCGCTCGCCGGGATCCCCGCCGTCTCGATTCCCTGCGGCCTGAGCGAGGGCTTGCCGGTCGGCTTCCAGCTCACCGGCCCGGCGTTCAGCGAGAGCCGATTGCTCGACGCCGCCTACGCCCTCGAACTGGCGATCGGCTTTGACGGAAGCCCCGCCCGCCTGCCGGCCGAGGCACTGTGATGGTTGCCGCGGTCGAGTACGAGCCGGTGATCGGCCTCGAGATCCACGTCCAGCTGAAGACTCAGACGAAGATGTTCTGCAGCTGTCAGGTGTTCTTCGGGGACCCCCCGAACGTCCACACCTGCCCGGTGTGCCTGGGCCTGCCCGGAGCGCTTCCGGTGGTCAACGCGCGCGCCGTGCATTTCGGGGTGATGATCGGGCTGGCGCTGGGGTGCGAGATCGCGGAGCGGTCCTTGTTCCATCGCAAGAACTACTTCTATCCCGACAACCCGAAGGGGTATCAGATCTCCCAGTACGACATACCGTTGTGCCGCGGTGGCCGGCTGGGGGACGTGCGGATCCACCGGGTGCACCTCGAGGAGGACGCTGCGAAGCTGAACCACCTCGGACAGAGCGGGCGGATCCATGGCGCCGATCGCAGCTGGGTCGACTTCAATCGCTGCGGCACGCCGCTGGTCGAGATCGTCACCGAGCCTGACATCCGCTCGCCCGAGCAGGCACGCGAATGGCTCACGGTCCTGCGCGAGACGCTGCGTCAAATCGGGGTCTCCGACGTCAACATGGAGGAGGGCTCGCTGCGCTGCGACGCCAACGTGTCGGTGAGACCGCGCGGATCAAACGAGCTGGGGACCAAGACCGAACTGAAGAACATGAACTCGTTCCGGTTCCTGGAGCGGGGGGTTCGGGCTGAGGTCGAACGCCAGATCGGCCTGCTGGGCGCAGGAGAGTCGGTCGCGCAGGAGACGCTGCACTTTGACCCAGCCTCGGGGCGCCTGACTCCGCTTCGCTCCAAGGAGGAAGCCCACGACTACCGCTACTTCCCCGAGCCGGATCTCGTGCCGCTGCTCGTGAGCGAGGAGCTGCGCGAGGCCGCGCGAGCCGACCTGCCAGCCGAGTTGCCGACCGAGCGCGCGACGCGTTTCGAGCACGAGCTCGGCTTGAGTGCAGCCCGCGCGCGCGAGCTGGCGTTCCGGGCCGAGCTGGGCGACTACTTCGAACGGGCGCTGGCGGGGCCCGGCGACGGCCACGCTGAGCGAGTCGACCCCGTCGAGCTGTCGAACTGGATTCCCCAGCTCGTCGAGCGGATCGGCTCAGACGCAGACCCCGCGCAGAGCAGGGTCGCGCCCGAGAACCTGGCCGAGCTCGCCGTGATGGTCAAGCAAAGAGCGGTGAGCCGGGACGCCGCGCGCGAGGTCTTGACCAGAATGGTCGGGGAGGGCGGGAGCCCGCGGGAGATCGTCGAGCGCGAGGGCCTCGGCGCGCTGTCGGCCGACGAGGATGGACTCGGCGAGCTGGTTGATCGGGCGATCGCCGCGGACCCGGACGCGGCCTCGGAGGTGCGGGCAGGGAACATGCGCGCGATCGGGCCGCTCGTCGGCTACGTCATGCGCGAGACCAAGGGCCGCGCGGACGGCAAGGAAATAACCCGCCTGATCCGCGAGCGGCTCGGCTAGCCGAAGCTGTTCCCGGCGCTTCCGCCGGGCGTAGGATTCACGGGGCCTGCAACCGTTTCAGGAGGCCGAGGGATGTCACGACTCATCCGTATGGACCAGACCGGGCATACGACGCTCGCGCAGTGGACCGCCGCGGACCCGGCGAGTGTGGAGGCTGCGATCGCCGCCTTCCGCGAGCAGCTGGACGACGGGTACTACGCGGTCGTCTCGCACGGAGAGGGCCACGCCGAGCAGGTGCGCGAGCTCCCGATCGACGCGCCGCTGGTGGTCCTGCGGCGTCCGATCGCAGGAGGCTGAGAACGGAGGTCTCCGGCACAGCCGCTGCGCGCGCCGGCCCGCCCGGCCTTCCCGAGCTGGGCAGCGTCTACTGGCGGCCGCGGGCCACTGAGCGCTCGATCACCCGGGAGGGCTGGCTGTGGACGCTCTGCACCGCTCTCCTGGTCGTCCCGTTCATCGGCGTGGCCGTCGGTCTCGCCTTGGTCAAGCCGATCCTGTTGCCGATTTCGGCGATCGCGCTCGCCCACGCCTGGATCATCCCCGAGCTGTACGCGGCGCGCGGCGCGGGCGTCCTGCGGCGCGGCCGTGCCGAGGACACACGGGCCGAGCTGGTCGCTCTGGGGCTGCTCGGCGACCTCCTCGACCACCGGGCGCGCGAGCTGCACGCGCGGACCGGACTCGCCATCGAAAGGGGCCGGCTGGGCGTGTGGTTGGTCGGCGAGGCAGGCGCCGTGCTGGTGCGCCCGGGCGGTCGGCGTGTCCACTGCTACTGCGTGAGGGTCAGCGAGCCCGGGTTGCCGCCAAGCGACCGCACCGCGCACCTGTTGCTCGCGCTCCGCGAGGACGAGCCGGGGTTCGCGACGGTCGCGAACGTCGCGTTCGCCGGCGCGCCGTGGCGGCTGCGCCGCCGGGTCACACTCCCGGTCCGCGAGGCGCTCGCGGCGGCAGTGCGAGAGGCTCGCAGCGCGAACTGACGTCGATTACCGCCGAGGGGTGGCGATACGTGACAGCAGCTCGCCGGGGGCCGCGCGGAGGACTCATCATGAGGAATCTTGTACTCAGGGCCAATGTGGCGTTTAGCCAGCGCGAGGATGATCCTCGGCATGATACGTCCCGCCACCTCATCCAGGGTCATGCTGCTCGAAGATCGGCGCGGGGGAACCGGCACGGCCGGTTCTGTTCCGGTACGGCGCTACCGGCTCGCACGCCTCCGCTTCGACGGTCATCCGGCCGAGCCCGAGAAGCGCTTCGAGTACCTGAAGCGCACCTACGAATAGCTCCGTAAGAACGCGATCGGGTTCACGGGCTGACGCGCTACGCTTCGCTCATGAGAACTGAAGAAGTGGAGGCTCGGCCCCACCGCACGCCGATCCTGCGGAAGGCGGTTGCGGGCTTGGTCCTGGTGGTCGTCGCGGCGCTGGCGATCAAGCTGGTGATCGGATTCGTGATGGCGATCTTCTGGACGATCGTCGTCATCGCCGCGGTGCTCGCCGTGCTGTGGGCGCTGAAGACACTCGTCTGGTAGTTCCTCGCCGATGGCGGGCGCAGGCTATGTGGTGATCTGCCTGTTCTTCGGGCTGGCCGGCGGGATCGTGGGGCGCGTCAAGGGCAGCTCGTTCCTGCTGTGGTTCCTGATCGCGGCCGTGATCCCATTCTTCGGCCTGCTGGCGGCGGTCTGCTACAGGTGGGAGGATCGGGAGCTCAGGCGCCGCTGTCCGGGGTGCGGCCGGGTGGTGAAGCTGTATGACGCGCTTTGCACGCGCTGCGGCACCGAGCTCGAGTTCCCGGATGTGGCGATCGCCTCAGAGGCGGCGATACGCGAGCGGACAAGCGTGCCTCACCACTCCTAGGGACGAAAACCCACTGGTAGACTCGGCGTTTCCGTCGCGCGGGGGAAGCTTGTCCGCGTGCGGAGCCGGACACCTACCCAGACCGAAGATCGCTAAGGAGCGAGCCGTGCGTGCAGTCGACGCCCTGATGAAATGCCTCAAGGCCGAGGGTGTCGATGTCGTATTCGGTCTGCCGGGCGGAGCCAACCTGCCCACGTACGACGCGTTCTACGACGCCGGCATCCGCCACATTCTCGTGCGTCACGAGGCAGGCGGCGGGCATGCCGCCGAGGGCTACGCGAAGGCGACCGGCAAGGTCGGAGTTGCGCTCGGCACAAGCGGTCCGGGCGCGACCAACCTGGTCACTCCGATCTGCGACGCGATGATGGACTCGGTTCCGGTCGTGTTTCTCACGGGCCAGGTCCGCACCGAGCTGCTGGGCACCGATGGCTTTCAGGAGGCTGACACGATCGGGATCACGATGCCGATCGTCAAGCACAGCTTCATGATCCAGCATCCGCTGGAGCTTCCCCGCTCGATCCACGAGGCCTTTCACATCGCGCGAACGGGACGTCCCGGCCCAGTTGTGGTTGATATTCCTCAGGATCTCTCGCGGGCGGACATTCCCTACGAGCCGGTCACCGACGTCCACCTGCCCGGCTACCAGCCCACGACCGAGGGCAACCAGAAGCAGATCCGCTTCGCCGCGAAGGCGCTGGCGAATGCTCGCCGTCCGGTGATCTACGCGGGGGGCGGTGTGATCAACGCAAATGCCGCGGCCGAGCTGACCGAGCTGTGCCTTGCGGATCGGTTCCCCGTCACATGCACCGTGATGGGGCTTGGAGGATTTCCGGCACCGCACGAGCAATGGCTGGGAATGCTCGGGATGCACGGTACGCGCACCGCCAACTACACGATGGACGAGGCGGATCTGATCGTCGCGATCGGCGCACGGTTCGATGACCGGATCACCGGGAAGCTGTCGGAGTTCGCGCCGCGGGCGAAGTTCATCCACATCGATATCGACCCGGCGGAGATCTCGAAGAACGTGCCGGCTCACATCCCGATCGTCGGCGACGCCAAGAACATCCTTCCGCGGCTGACCGCCGAGTACCGCGCGCTCTCGCCCGACCCCGGGCGCCTGGAGGAGTGGCGGTCGCGAATCGGTTCCTGGAGGGAGCGCCATCCGCTGCGCTACGAGGACTCAAAGGACGCCGAGATCAAGCCCCAGTACATGATCGAGGCGCTGTATGAGGCGACCGGCGGCGACGCGATCGTCTCAAGCGACGTCGGTCAGCATCAGATGTGGACTGCGCAGTACTTCCATTTCGCCAACCCCCGGCGCTGGATCAATTCCGGCGGACTCGGGACGATGGGCTTCGGCCTTCCCGCCGCGATGGGCGCCAAGGTCGGCTGCCCCGATCAGACCGTCGTGTGCGTCGCCGGCGACGGCTCGGTGCAGATGAACATGCAGGAGCTCGCGACCTGCGCCCAAGAGGGGATCGCGATCAAGGTGTTCATCATGAACAACGGCTACCTGGGGATGGTCCGTCAATGGCAGGAGCTGTTCTGGGACAAGCGCTACAGCCACGTCGACATGGGCCGGTGGCCCGACTTCGTCAAGCTCGCCGACGCCTACGGTGCGAAGGGGATGCGGCTCGAGGACAAGAGCACGCTGCTGGACGGAATGCGCGAGGCGCTCGCCGCCGAGGGCCCGGTCCTCGTCGATGTGCGCGTCACCCGTGAGGAGAACACCTACCCGATGATTCCTGCGGGCCAGCCGGCGCGGAACATGGTGGGCTGATGGGCGAGCCCGCCACCAAGGACGTGCTCTCGCTCGACGAGCTCGAGGCCGCGGGCGGCGTGCGGACGGGCCGCAAGCACATCCTCTCGATCCTGGTCGAGAACAAGCCCGGTGTCCTGACACGCATCGCGGGGCTGTTCGCGCGGCGCGGGTTCAACATCGACACGCTTGCGGTGGGGCCGACCGAAGACGAGCGTGTGTCCCGGATCACCCTGACGCTCGACGGCGCGCTCCATCCGATCGACCAGGTCACCAAGCAGCTGCACAAGCTCGTCAACGTGCTCAAGATCCGTGACCTGGAGCCTGAAGAGACGCTCGCCCGCGAGCTCGCGCTGTTCAAGATCTCGGCGGACGGTCCGGCGCGGACCGAGGTGATGCAGATCTGCGAGATCTTCCGGGCAAAGATCGTCGATGTCACGCGCCGCTCGGTCGTCGCAGAGATCACCGGCACGTTCGAGAAGGTCGATGCGTTCGAGCAGCTGGTGCGGCCGTTCGGGCTGATCGAGATGGCGCGGACCGGCGAGATCGCGATCTCGCGTGGACGCACCGAGACCTAGCGCTCCGGCCCGGGCGACCGCTCCGGGCGCCTCATCGCCCGCGACCGGCCGTGCGTGGTTCGACGCGAACAGTTGGGACCGCCTCGAGACGCGCCTCGCCTCAGCGCTGCGAAGGGCGCAGGCGACCGGTGCGCAGGGCCT
>Ga0187814_10000211_pt1 | contig 17105 bp, 16 predicted proteins | sample NC_S_4_FD_132450 | JGI IMG/M metagenome (GOLD analysis project Ga0187814, IMG submission 132450) | Wetland sediment microbial communities from Neuse River Estuary, North Carolina, USA - ASW-S_4 | ecosystem: Environmental > Aquatic > Freshwater > Wetlands > Sediment | place: USA: North Carolina... | reverse complement strand
GCGAAGGGTATTTCATCGCGCTCGCCGGCCTGCCGCCGGGCGCCAACGCGCCCATCGCCCCGGCTGCCGCCAGCGCCAAAGGAACGCCGAGCCAAAACACGGTTCGCCAACCCCAATGGGAGGCGACAAAGCCGGCCATGATCCTGCTCAACAGAATCCCGCTGAGCAATCCGCTCATCACGCCGCCGATCACGGCTCCCCTGCGCTTGTCGGCGGCAAGAGAGGCGGCCAGGGGTACCACCTGCTGGGCGGCCGTGGAGCCGATGCCGATCAGGGCGGACGCAATCAAGAGGGCCCATCCGGTCGGGGCCAGCGCCGCGGCGAGCAGGGCCCCGCACAGCGCCAGGAATTGCGCCACGATGAGGCGCCTCCGATCGAGGCGATCCCCGAGTGGAACCAAGAAGAAGAGACCGGCCGCATAGCCGAGCTGAGTGACCGTGGGAATCAGGCCCGGCGTTTTTTCGGAAGGAAAGGCTCCCATCAAAAGGCCCAGCATTGGTTGGTTGTAATAGATGTTCGCCACCGCGATTCCCGAAGCGCAAGCCATGGCGAAGACGAGACTTCTCGATGGCCGCCCGTCGGTCGTGGCGGTCCGTGGTCCTGGTTCCATTGGGACTCTCCTTATGCGTCAATAAAGGGAATGCTCGACGAGGGATTCGCCTTGGAAAGCGCCGCGACGAAGGTCGACAAGAGACTGAAAATGGTAAAAGACGCTTTCGGCAAACTGAAAAGGGGAGAACAAAAAGGGTCGACGAAGTCGGACCCATCTTGAACCCGGCCCGACAGCCGGGTCCCGCGCGGCGGACTCCCGGACCGCAGGCTGGACGGGTCATCGGCGCCGTCTTATTGTGTAGCCCTAAGGTGGTTCCATGGAACAACGATTCAAGCATGGGGCGACGGCGGATAACCTCAATCTCCTCCTCATAACCCTCGAACGGCTGCATCATATCAAGGATCTGCACACCCTTCTCGACAGCATCCTCTTCGAGAGCAGAGCCTTCACCAGCGCAGACGCGGGTTCGATCTACCTGCGAAACGGATCGACACTCCGCTTCAGCTATGTCCAGAACGAGACTCTCTTCCGCAACGACCTCCTCTGCAACAAATACATCTATTCGAACCAGGAGATCGAGATCAACGAAAAGTCCATCGCGGGCTGGGTGGCCAAGAGCGGCATGCCGCTCGTCATCGACGACGTCTACGACATCGCCCCCGGGATGCCCTATTCCTTCAACCGGAGCTTCGACGAGATTTCGACCTATCGCACGAAATCGATGCTCATCGTGCCGCTCAAGTCGAGTCGCGAAGAAGTCGTCGGCGTCATCCAGCTCATCAACGCCCTGGACACCGACGGGCGGCCGAAACCTTTTTCGGAGGAGCTGACGCTCTTCATCGCCCAGTTCGCCTTTCACGCGGCGGTCGCCATCGAGCGCGCGATCACCCTGCGCGATCAGGTGCTTCGCATCGTCAAGCTCTCCGAGTTGCGCGACCCCGAGGAGACGGCCGCCCACGTGTATCGCGTGAGTTCCTGCGCGACGGAGCTTTACCTGCGCTGGGCCGAGCGGCACGGCGTTCCGGGGGCCGAGATCGACCGGATGAAGGATATGCTCAGGATAGCCTCCATGCTCCACGACGCGGGCAAGGTCGGCATCCCCGACTCCATTCTCCGAAAGAAATCCAGCCTCACGGAAGAGGAGTTCGCGATCGTCAAGCAGCATCCGGTGTTCGGGGCGCGGCTCTTCGAAAACGCCAATTCGGATTGGGAGCGCCTGGCCTGGGAAATCATGCTCAACCATCACGAGCGATGGGACGGAACCGGCTATCCCGGCAAGGAAGGCGGGCGCGGCAAGAAGGGAAACGAGATACCGCTTTCCGCCCGCGTAGTGGCCGTCGCCGATGTCTACGACGCCCTCATCAACAAACGCGTCTACAAGGACGCCTGGGAGGAAGAAAAGGTCTTCCATCATCTCCGTCAGGCGGCCGGCAGTCACCTCGACCCCGAACTCGTCGAAATTTTCTTCGAGATCTACGCGGTGATCCGGGCCATACAGGACAAATGGCAGGCGGAAAACGCCTGAGCTGACACATATCGGCATGAACGGAGCGATCATGCGGGCAAACAAGCGAATCACGGGATCGGGAGCGGGCGGAGCGCGGTGGGATCGAGCGAAAAAAGCCTGGTCTCTCGTCTTTCTCCTTTTCCTTCTCGCCGGCGCCTGGGGTGAGGACCGTCTCGATGTCACGGATCAGGGTTACTTTCTGCCGGGCAACCCGCCGACCCTCGTCCCCGGCCCGTATTTCGCCACCTGGGTCGCCTACCACGACGGCCTACGAATCTCGGAACCGGATTTCTACCGGATCCTCGGGCGGGACGAGATGGCGAAGGAGGCCGAGTCCTGGTCGGGGACCAAGGCCTGGCTGGGCTGGGGGGGCTTGGCCATCATCGGCGCCGGACTCGCGACAGGATTGACGACGGGTTTCGTCGCGGGCCAGAAGGCCGGCGACATGCCCTTCTATACCTCCCTCGCTTCCATTTCCGTCGGCGGAGGCTTGTGGATCGCCTACCTCGCGATGGGCTTCAATTTTCGTCCCTTCGACGAGGCCCAACGCATGGCCGACGACTACAACGCCTCGCACAAGTGAAATCTTCAATGGTTGAGCTTGACGGTTCACGTTCGGGATGCCAGGATGCCCCGCACCATGCCTCGAGGGGGATCCATGCGCTCCAGAACGCTCGCGTTCGCGTTCGTCGCAATGCTGTCGGCCGGCCTTTTCGGCCAGGTCAGGAGCGCGACGGCGAGCCCTTCCTTTTCATGGGGACTTTCCGACATCAAAGTCGACTGGTGGGGAATCGTCCCCACCGGCCCCGTCGTCGATTTCGGCTACGGCTCCCTCGGTCTCGTGCCCGGACTTCGCAGCGATGCGCTCGCCAAGGCGGGCATCGGCTACGAAAGCTATCCGATCTATCGCGACGAACTCACGCGCGATCCGATCTTCGATTCGGCCCAGACGGCCATCGAGAAGCCCGATGCCCAGTTCGAGCTCGGACTCCGGCAGGGATTGATTCCGCTCGATTCGAAGCGCGACCACCTCACGGCCTTCATATTCGCGAACGGCCGGGTCTCGGAATATTTCGGCGCTCCCATACCCGGCGGCACCACCTTCACCGATCGATATGAGGAGGCGATGGCAAGCATGCTCGGGGGGCTCCAGCTCGACGACAGCGCGACGAGCCCGAGCGGCGTCATGGATGGGCACAACGTCTTGTTCGAAGCCGAATGGGGACCTTCGTTCCTCTCGGCCCAGAAGACCGACTTCGCGCGTGCGGGGCTTCGGGGCATCGAGTACGTACCCGTCTTCGATCTCGGCGGCGATCGCAACCTGCTGTCCGGCTACCTCGTCTTCGCCGCCTCGGTCAAGTACTGCGACGGCTCCAACGTACCGCTCTTCGCCCTCGAAGAGACCGACGTCCGGGGCTACCAGATCGGCCTGGACTCGAAGCTCCGCGCGTCGGCCACGATCGAGGGCCGCCTCAACCTGCCTTCGGTCTACGGTCCGTCGGACATCCTCCCCGTTCTTTTCGTCTTCGCCGATGTCGGCTGGTACCAAGGCTTCGCCGACTTGAACCCCGGCTCCACATGGGCGAACGCGAGCGGACCGCTGGCTTCGGTGGGCGGTGGCCTCGGCGCGAGCGTGTTCTCCTTCGCCTCGCCCTATGTTTACGTCGCGGTGCCGCTCATTTCGCATGATTCCGCGGGGCATGGCCTTTTCGGTTCGACGCCCTACACCCTCGGTTTCGGTTTCCTATTCCACGTCGAATCGGTGTTCGATTGGCTGTGAGGCAAGGGATGCCCGAATCGACGGATCCGGAGGCGGCGATCGAGGCGCTGGAGATCAAGCTCGCCTATCAGGAACGGGCCGTCTCCGACCTTTCCCGTGAGCTCTTCGAATCTTCGAAAAGGATCGACCGCCTCGAAAAGCTACTTCGCGAGGTCGCCCGCAAAGTCAAGGAGCTTTCCGACGCGGCCGAGCCCCCGGCCTCGGGCGACGTTCGGCCGCCCCATTGGTAGGCGACGCGGCTATTTGAACTTGGCTATCTCGATCTGGACGAGGGCATCGCAGCGCTCGTTGTATTCATGGCCCGCATGACCCTTGATCCAGGAATATCGCGGGGCGACTCGCGCCGAAATCGCGTCGAGCTCCTCCCAGAGCTCCCTGTTCTTGACCGGCTCCTTCGCCGACGTTCGCCATCCGTTGCGCTTCCATGCGTGAATCCAGGTGGTGATGCCGTTCTTGACGTATTGACTGTCGGTCACGAGTTCGACGCCGCCGGGCTGGGCGAGCCGCTCGACTTCGCGCAATGCCTCGATGACGGCCCGGAGCTCCATCCGGTTGTTGGTGGTGTCGGCCTCTCCGCCGGATCCGACGATTTCGCTTCCCGGACCCCGGAGCACGAAGGCCCAGCCACCCGGCCCCGGATTGCCGCTGCAGCCTCCGTCGGTGTGGATGACGATCGATGACATGGGCGCGAGTATGGACGGGGAGGAGTCGAGGGTCAATCCGCGGCGTCGGCCGCATCCGTACATTCGGCTTCTTCGCCGGCCCTCTTGCGCCCGCCTTCGATCGCCGGCAGGTAGACGCTGAACTGGGTGAATCCGGGCTCCGATTCGAATTCGATGCGCCCGCCGATATCCTCGACGATGCGCCGCGAGATCTCGAGGCCAAGCCCGGTGCCCTCTCCCGGCGGCTTGGTCGTGAAGAATGGCGTGAAGATATGATCGCGGATGTCGGGTGGAATGCCGGGGCCGCTGTCGGAGATCCGTATCGCGACTTCGCCCTCCTCGAGAGAGGATGCGAATTCGAGCCGGCCGCGATATTCCATCGCCTGGAGGGCGTTCGAAACGAGGTTGGTCCAAACCTGCGCGAGTTTTTCCGCCGATCCCATCACCAGGGGCACGCATTCCCAGCGGCGCGTAACCTCGATGCCGAGCTTGATCTTGCTTGAAAAGAGGGTCAGCACCTGCTCGACGTTGGCCACCACGTCGACCGGCACCAGGGCCTGGCGGGCATCCTGGCGCGCGTAGGTTCGAAGCGCGTCGATCACGCGCACCGCCTGGGTCGAGGCCGCCGCGATGACGGACGTGGACCGCACCAGTCCCGACAGCTCGTACATCGAGAGAGAAAGCTCGGCCAGCTCCTGGCCGTCGGGTCCGCCGGGAAGAGGTGCGTCTCCCCAGCCGGCCTCGACGAGAAGGTCGGCCGCGTCGGCAGCTTCCCGGACACCGCGCGAGGCCAGAGCTTCGCGCAGCCCGGCGGCGAGGGCCGAACGTTCGGCGCGGGTGGGGGCATGCGAACGCGGCCGATTTCCGATGAGCCTTTCGAGGACGGTCGCCCGAACATCGGCCGGGAGGGCCGCGAGCCGCTCGATGTGCGCGGGAAGGCCTTGGACTATTCCCGAGAGCGTCTGGGCCCCCATGCCGATGGCGCCGAGGGGCGTATTGAGTTCGTGGGCGATCCCCGCGACGAGCTGGCCGAGAGCCACGAGTTTTTCCGATTCGACGAGCTGTTCGCGCATCCGTTCGACCCGCTCGAGCGTCGCGGCGAGATGGTCGTTGACTTCGTGAAGTCTGCGGTTGGCGGCGGAGAGCTCGCCCGTCCGCTCGGCCACCCGGGCTTCGAGCCCCGTCGTGAGCGCGTCCATCTTTCGAGCCATTTCGTTGAAGCTGCGCGCGAGGATTCCGATCTCGTCGCTCCCTTTCTCGGGCATCGAAAGCCCGTGTTCGCCGTCGCCGATGGCCTTCGCGAGCGTCGCAAGCCGCATGAGGGGCTCGCTCAACCGATGCGAAAGGAAAAAGAGAAGGGCACCCGCGATGCCGAGGAGCACGAAGGCGAGGGCCAGCGACAGCCGCATCGCGGATTCCAGGGGCGCGAAGGCGCGGGATTCGTCCGTGGCCACGATGAGAGTGAGCCCCCACGGCGAATAGCGCCTCCAGGCGACGATGCTCGCCCCCCCGGAGGCGGGAAAGGAAGGGCTCCTCACGATGCGTGTCGTGTCGCCCATCGCGCCCGACTCTTCAAGGGAGGGTGGAGCGCCCGAATCGCGCCCCAGGAGCCTTCGCAAAGGATCTTTCGCGTCGAGCGTTTTCCCCTGGATCGCGGCCGGCCCTTCTCTGACCCGGCCCGCGGCGTCCAGAACGAGGAAGGTTTCGCCGGGGGAGACGGTGGAGGCGAAGTCGGCCGCGATGGATGAAAGCGCGATTCCCGAATAGAACGCGTTGTCCGCGATGCCCGCCCTTTCGAGCACGTCGTGGCTGGTCGCCACCCGGTTTTCGAGAAGGTCGAGCTTGGTCCGGACGAGCATGCCGGCGTCGGCCGTGAGGCTGGTCGCCATGATATACGAGAAGATGCCGGTGACGAGGCCCGCGGGAACCAGGACGAGGAGGATTCCGACTACGAGCAGACGGTCCCTGAACCGCATCGCGTCACTTGAGCGGCGTCGAAGGCGACGACAGAACCGCGTTTACGTAGGCTCCGAAATCCATTCCGAAATCGGCGGACCAGAGGCGTCCGAAAATGCCGGATTTCTGCGATGCGGCCACGAATTTGGTCAGGATCGAAGCGAGGATCGTGTCATCCTTCTTCACGCACCAAGCGGTCATCACGACGTCCTCGGGAAAGGGTGAGAGACTCATCCCTCGAAGATACTTCGCGTTCTTCGCGAAAATCACGCTCGCGTCGAGAAGATAATCGGCCCTTCCGGCCGCGACCAGACGATAGAGATCCGTTTCGTCGTTCCCGTACACGAACTCGAGGCGGATGCCCCGTGCGGCGGCGAGATCGGCCAACGTATGCTGCTGGATCGAGTCCTTTATGACGGCGAAGCGCCTGCCGTCGAGGTCCGCGAAGCTCGCCACTTCCTCGCCCTTCCGTCCCGCGAGCTGATTCCTCGTCGGGAAAAGCGGAATCATGGTCATCAACCTCTGCCGCCAAGGGATCATGCCGAACTGGTTGACGTACAGGTCGACCTTTTTGAGAAGATCGGGCGTGTAGGAATAGTTCGAATCGGGGCTGCTGATGTCCGCCGGCACCGATCCGTTCCTCGCGAAGAAGGCATCTATCTCCGTCTCGACGGTGAGATCGATGTCGAGGCCGAGGGTTCCCGCGAATTCGCGGAGCAGGGACCAGTCGAAGCCGCGGGCTTCACCTCCCGGGGTCGGCTCGTAGGTGTCCGGCCTTTCCCTGATGGCGACCCTGAGCCTGCCGCCCGCTTCGCGTCGGGTTTCGATCCACGCGCTCTCTTCGGGAGAAAGATCGAGGGCGCCGAGGCTGACCGAATCGGGCGACGGCTTCCAGCTACGTTCCTGCGCAGCGAGGCGAAGGGGGGTCCCAAGCAGGGCGACTAGAGCAAGGCAGGTTATCATCGTGCCGTTCGGGGCAGGTCGATGTCGCACGGTATCCTACTTTTTCGATCGGAACTTCGCGGTCGCCGCGTCGATGGCCGACAGAAAGTCGGCCGAGAACATGTCGGAGAGCATGCCGTTCCGTCGATCCGTATAGACCTTGGCCCACTCGGCGTTCGCCTCGGGGGTGGTCGGCGGTATGATCATCCCCTCCGCGACGAGGGACGCGAGGGCATCGCTTTCCATCTTGGCTCCATCGACCCCCATATCGTCCCCTATCTTCCTGGTGGCGGCTTCCAGGGCCGGCCTGATGTCGGCTGGCACTTTTTCCCAACTCGACGTGTTGAAGACGAGGGCCGCGATGTAAGGGGATATCGGTATCGGCGAAATGTACTTGATCCTTCCTTTGAATTGCGACCATAGCCCGGCGACCATCACGGGACTCGTGTAGAAGACGTCCACGGCGTTCGAGGAGAGCTGGAGGAAGAGGGTCGAGAGGTCGCCCCTGACCGTGCGGGCGCCTATGCTCTCGAAGAGCCGCTCCAGGATTTCGTCGCCCCGGGGCACCGAAATGCGGTATTTCGCGAGATCCTCGGGCGTGACGATCGGTTCCTTGGAATAGAGGCGAATCCAGCCGGCGCGGGTGATGGCCAGCACGGTATAGTGTTGGCCGATCTTCGCGTCGATCATCGGCTCTACCGCGGCGAGGGCGGCGGTGAACTCCGCGTCGTTCTGGATCACCGAAGGCATGGAGAGGGCGAGGGTGTCCGGATCGAGCTGGGACAGGCCCGTCGTGGAGAGCAGGGCGCCGTCGAGACCGAGCCTGAGCTTCTGGATGATATCAGCCTCGCTGGCGCCATTGAGGCTCTGGGGAAAGACGAGCCGCACCCTGCCTCCCGAAATGGTCTCGAAATCGGCCGCCAGCCGCTTGAGACCGGCGTCCCATGGACTGTTGGGCGGCACGAAGGCGGCGACTTTGAGCTCCATCTGGGCGCCGAGGGGGAGAAGGAGAAGGGCGAGCATCGCCGCTATCGCGCAACGTTTCATCGGAAGTCCTTACGGGCGTGCGTCCGCCCCTTTCTCTTCAATTCTGGCCACCCTGTCCGGGAGCCTCGTTGCTGGCCTCTAGAAAATAGTCACCGGCGTGGGCCAGCATTCGCCTGGCGTTGGCCTGGGCGATCACGGTCGCGAGTCGAGTCTTGGGATTGTCGTCGGGATCGATGGCGAGGGCCGACGCGAGGCTTGTCTTGAATCCCGCGTAGTCGTCCTTCGCCACGCAGATCGTGGAGGCGTAGGTCACGTAGAGGGAAGCCGAACGACCCTTGGTGATCTCGAGACCCTTGCGATAGGCGGCGAGAGCCGTGGCGGGATCGCCCCCCAACTCGGGGGGAAAGGAGCTGTAGACCGAGACGGCGAGCTCCTGGAGTCCTCCGTCGTTCCAGGCGGGATCGAGCACGAGGGCACGGTCCAGGAGGGCCTTGGCGAGACCGACGATGGAAGCCTCGCGGATATCCAGGGGATCGACCGCATAGGCGGCGAGGATGGATGCCGACGACCAGAAAAGGAGGGGGACATCCCGCCTTCCGAATCGGGAGAGGAGGGCGGCTCCGCCCTTCGGCAGGCCTCCCTTGTCGGGATGGGCGGGATCGATGGGCGCCGATGGCTCGGTCCTCCAAAGGTCGACGATGCCCCTCGCCCGACGGTCAAGCGCCGGGCCGAGGAGCGCAAAGGCGCGGCGGTACAGGGCCAGGGCCCGGAGGTCGGCCGCGTGCTTCTGCTCGAAGTACCGCGCATCGAGGTCCTGCGCCGGCCCCTGGACAAAGGCGCTGCCATACATCACATAGAGCTGGGCGGTCGATACAATTGCCGACTGGTCCCTCGGTTTCGCCGCGAGGATGCCCTCCTGGACCTTGATGAGAGAGGGCATCGCCCCTTCCGCGAGCCCGATGTCCGATTCGCCCATGAAAGCATCCTGTATCCCGTTTATAGTTCGGAAAACGACACAGGAGTTGGCGAGCATCAGGGCTGCGGTTGCGGCGAGGAGGGCCCTTTTCATGCGATTCACTATGAAGCGCCGAGAGTCGCCTGTCAATTCAAAGCATTTTGCGGCATGGGGATTCTCAAGTTGAAAACGGGTGCTTATCGAGTTGAAAACCCGGACGTATCAAGTTGGAAGCGGGGCTTTGCCAAGTTGGGAACGTAGGCTCGCCAAGTTGAAGACGGGGGCTCGCCAACTTGAAGGGGAGGGTCCGACAACTTGATCCGGCCCCCGCTAAGCCAACTCTCCTTCAGGAAACGAGAGCCACGGTTCACAGTCCGCCCAAGAACGACTCCCGGTCGAGTTCCTCCACGGAAGTCTTTGCGGCGCTCTCGCCTTTGATCTTCGCGAGTTCGGCAAGGTCCAGGTACCGCAATGTGAGGGGACGTTCCAAGGACATGCGCACCTTTCCGTCCTCCCAGGTCGAGGCAGAGGGATCCAGGGTGGTCGGCTGGCCATACTTGGCGACAAGGCCCGTCCAGACACTGTAGTGGTCCACCCGATCCTCCGCCAGTTCGAGGATGATGACCCAGAGCTTTCCCGAATCGAACTGGAAAAAGGCGTGACGGATAAACGAGAGGCCGGCCACTTCGATCAGGCTCTGATTGGGCGTGGGAAGGAGCGATACGTCCTCCGGTCCGCGCCAGGCGAAGAGGGGGTCGGATTTGAGTTCGGCGATGACTTCGTCGCGCGTCATGCCGAGTTTGAGCTTGCCGTAGCCCAAGGGAAGGGGGAGGGGAGCGCCGTTCGCCGCGCCGGTCGTGGCTGCCGCGGTCATAGCGCTCGGTGCCGAGGGGCTCGCGGATCCCGCCGCGGACGAGGTCCCGGCCGTCGGCGCACCGGCGGTCGCCGACTGGGCGAAGGCTCCGGCAGCGACGAAGCCGAGGACGATAGCGAAAAGCGCCGGGCGCGCCGGAAGCATCGATCGACAGTCCACGTCTTTTGACCTCCATCATGAATATCGGCGAACCCGGGAGGAATCTTCCGGCGAAAGCCATGGGATGACGGCCTCGGCCGAACGGACGGGGCGTTGGCCGATCGGCGCGCTTCCTGGGCGACATTGCCAGTCAACAATCACCAACACGCCGGTGGAGTCTCAGACCAAGAAGTGGGGCTGGGCATCTTCGGTAGCCTTGTCGTGGTCTATATCATGATGTATATTCAATAGAGGAGGCTCAAGATGCAAACCGCCAAGCTATTCGCGAATGGACGAAGCCAAGCAGTCAGGCTGCCGAAAGAATTCAATTTCAAAGGAACAGACGTGTTTATCCAAAAGGTCGGGGACTCTGTCATTCTCTTTCCGAAAGACCGCGTCTGGGAGACTTTCCTGAGCGGGTTATATGGATTCACTGACGACTTCATGGCCGACGGACGAGCACAGCCGCCCATGCAAGAGAGAGACGAACTCTGATGTATCTTCTGGACACGAACACTTGCATTTTCCTTAAGAACAAAAAGCCGGAACATGTGCTTGCCCGATTGAAAGCGGCGATTGACGATGGAGTATTCTTGTCCAGCATATCGGTTGCGGAAATGCAGTTTGGTGTTTACGGCAGTCAGAATATTGAAAAGAACAGAATTTCACTGACGGAATTCCTTGCCCCTTTCGAAATCCTCGACTTCGATGATAACGATGCCGAACAGTTTGGAAAGCTAAGGTCAGAACTGAAGAAGCGGGGGAAGATCATCGGTCCCTATGATATGCTCATCGCCGCCCAAGCATTGACGAGAGATCTCATTCTCGTTACGAACAACACGGACGAATTCGGCAGAGTTACGGGACTGAAACTCGAAGATTGGAAATAGACAATCGAACGCCGCGGCGGTTCACGAATGGTGAAAGCCGGACAATGAGTTTCTGGCGGGACACCGCAAGTCTGGCGGGGGACGGGTCGGCGTTCGCCATGGCGGCAGGCGGCCCGCTTCAATAGAAAGTCGCCATGCGGATAGAATGTCTCATGGCCCGAACGGATGACTACGGTGCGGCCGAACCCCGCGTGGTCGTAGCGGACGACCAGGTGGTGGCGGTCTGGAAGCCGCATCGCATGCACTGCGCCGCCCTTGCCGAGGGCGGGGGGGCGAGCCTTGCCGCCTGGATGGCCGCTCGCTTTCCGGAGACAGCGCCGGCTTCCTTTCCGCCCGAGGCTGCGGCGGTCGACGGCGGCCTCGTCCATCGTCTCGATTTCGATACCGCCGGCCTCGTCCTCTTTGCCCGGAACCCGCGGGCGCTCTCCGCCCTTCGGGCGGCTCAGGAAGCCGACGGGATAAGAAAGACCTATCGGCTCCAATGCTGCGCCCGCGGCCAGGGCTTGCCGGGCTCGCGGCCGCTTCGCGGCGCCCCGGAGGGAATGACGGAGGCCGGCTGGGCCGGGTCGATCGCCGACAGGTGGGCGTCGGCCGGGGCCATGCGCGGCGCGACCATCCGGAGTCGGTTCAGATCCTATGGACCGCGCGGGGCCAGGGTAGCCTGTCTCGATCCATCGGCGGAGGCCCGGTTCCCGAGACGCCGCGGTTCTCCCGAGCGCGACTATGTCACCTCGGTGCCTGAGGCCGAAGTTTCGGGCGGCATGATTGTGGCGGCCGCGAGACTGACCCGCGGATTCCGCCACCAGATCCGCGCTCATTTCGCGTGGATCGGCCTTCCCCTGCTCGGCGACGGGCTCTACGGAGGGGAAGAGGCGGAAACGCTCCGGCTCGTCGCGACCGCGATCGAATTCGAGCACCCGGGAACCGGCTCGCCGACGCTCGTTGAAGCCTGAGGAACCCTGGGAGGCGCGGCGGCCTCGATTGCGTCTCCGGCGCCTCTGGCCTACTATTGTCGGGATGGAGCAACTCCCCGTCTTCGACATCCTCGCCGCCCAGCTTTCGAACGTCGAGCGTCGCGAACTTCTCGATCGCATCATGGGGTCGGCATCCATATCGCAGGAGCCGCTCTTTCCGCCCGACGCCCTTCCCGAACGCCAATTGGAGCCGATGATCCCGGCTTCGGAGAGGGGCCTCGTCGCCCGGCTCGTCCTCTTTTTCCGCCGCCTTTTCTCGGGAAAGTCCAACGAGGAACTCATCCAGGACGACCGGCTGCGGGAGATCGCCACCAAAGTGGAATCGAGATATCCGGGCCTCGTCGACCGCAAGCGCGAGATCCTTCTCGAAGGCTTCGCCTCCCAATTGCGAACGCTGCGCGACGCGGCCCGTTTTTTCCAGGACATACTCGCGCGCAGCGTGGAACAGGAAAAGGGAGCCTTCGTGTCCCTGCTGCTCGCCAACGAAGTGCCCGACGTCTATGCGAGACTCGTGACCGAGACCGATCCCTGGCCTCGCGTGGAGGCGGGACTTTCCCTGGAGTTGTCGCGCGCGGGCGTGCTCGAGGCATGGGAGGATATCCAGAGATCCCTCACCGAGGACAAGCGCAAGATGCTCTACGCCGACCTGCGCGGTCTGCTCTTCCTCAGGAGACTGTCGGGCTTTCTCTTCGACCGCCTCCTCGCATGCTGGAAGCCCGGCGCGTCGGGCGGTTTCGAAGCCTCCTTCGGCCAGGTGCGCGAGCTGCTCGAGGAACTCGGCGACCTCCTTTTCTCTCTCGAGGCGCCGCCCTCGAAAGAGCTGCTCGAATCGCTGTTCACCATGGCGGAGCGCGAGGCGGGCGGGCAATCCGACGAAGCGACCGAAAAGGCTGTCGGCGCCGACGTGGACGCCGGGGTCGCGGCCCTCCAGTCCATCCGCTCCTTCAACGCCAGGGTGCCACTGGGCCAGATCCTCAGGCTCGTCGCGGCCGAACCCGACCACCTTCCGAAGGACCTGCCGGGCGGCGAAGACTGGTTCGCCATCTTTCGGACCTACTGGAAGGACAAGATCGAGGCCAGGGTCGAGGCCTGCAGGGAGGAGGCCAGGGGCAGGGAACTCGCCGCCGAAATGGTGGCCTTCCTCGGAAGCGCCGGCTTCGTCCCCCTGCCCCACCTCGCGCGGGAAGGTCGTCCCGGATCCCCTCCGCTGCGCTTCGATCTCGCCGTCGCCTTTCTTCTCGGTTTCGCGCGGGGCCCCTTCCCGCGCGACATCAACCGACCCCTGAAGATCCTCCTCGTCGACGGCGAATTCTACCGCAAGGACAACCTCATCGAATTCACCGATGCCTACAATTGTTTTCTTCGGCTCGAGGAGATGATCGTCGCCCTCGATCTCGAGGCCTCGCCCGACGGGGAGGTGGGCCGGACGTGGGCGCAGGTTTCCGGGGAGATGACGGCACTACCCGTCAAGCGCCGCAAACTGGACGCCATCAGGCGCGGTCTCGAGGAGGAAGCGGAAACGCTCATCCGACAGGCCGCGAACGCGTTCATCGGAATGTCGCGCATCCTCCAGGGAATTCTCAAGGGCGAAGCGGGCGGGCGCTACGATTCGGTCCAAAACCTCTCGTTCCTCGACGGCCGTTCCAATAGGGATTACCTGCGCTCGCTCGAAAACGTGCGCGGCATCTGCGAAAAGGCCCTTTCGATCCTCGAGGAAGTCTCAGGATTGGAGCTGGGGAAGCCGTGATGCGCCTTGAAAGCGCCGTTCTCTCGCGCCCCTCGGGAGGCGATGGGCCCCCTTATGTCGGGTTCTCGTTCCCGCTTCCCCCGGGTGTGGGATCGGACGCCGTCCCGCCGCGGGCGCTCCTCAGCCTGAAGGGGGCCGGGTCGATGCGTTATCTCGCGGGGGAGCGCAATCCCTCCAGGCAGGGATTCTTTTCGGCCCTCGGCATCGATTTCGGCAGGCTGGTCGCCATCGAACTCAGGCACACCCGGCGTGTCAGATTTGTCGAGACGGACCGGCTTCCCCCCGGTGTCGACGGGATGGAGCGCGACGCCCTCGTCCTGCCCGGCGAGGATGTGGGCGACGGCGGCCCCGACGGGGCGGAGGGCTGCGACGGCATCGTCTTTCTCCCGCCTGCAGGGAAGCCGGTCGACGGGGGTTCGAATCCGCCGGTCGCCACGGTGACGGTGGCCGATTGCATGCCCCTGTGGCTCTGGGATGCCGTTTCCGGGGCCTGGGGCCTGCTCCACTCGGGATGGAAGGGCACGGGCATTCTCGAGCGCGCGGTTCGCGGCATCGAGGCGCGCCGGTCGACCCGGCCGGCATCGATGGCCGTGATCCTCGGGCCGGCGATAGGAGTCTGCTGCTACGATGTGCCGGAACCCCGGGCCGACGCCTTCGCCCGCGAATTCGGCGAAGAGTGCGTGGACCGTTCGGAAAGGCTGCCCCGCATCGACATCCGTGCCGCGAACCTCGCGATCGCGCGCCGCCTCGGCATAGGCGCCGTCCTCTCCGTCGATGCCTGCACGCACTGCGACGCTTCGCTCGGCTCTTTCCGACGCGAGGGAGCCGCCGGTTTCACGCGAATGGTCGCCGCATGCGTCCCGGCCTGAAAGCAGCGTTCATCTTTCTCGCCGCCGCCGCCTCCCTCGCGGCCCAGGAAGGAAAGCTTCGCGTCGTCGAGCGGACGGACTGGTCGGACTGGATCGACGGAGTCTACGCGGGGCGGTCCTGGCGCGAATCGCGGGCCACCCTCATGCCCGCCGGCGTCGGCGGGTCGTGGAAGGGCGAGTGGTTTCTCCTCGAGGACATGACCCGCGCGCCGGGATCCGAGGCCAAGGCGCTCGACGAGAGCGGCCCGCTGGCCCTCGACATCGGACCCTTCGGCGCGGTCGCGGACGATGGCGTCTCGCCCATACCCTCCCTTCGCGGGCTCCTCGATATCGGTCGGGCCGTCGACCGGAGCTATGTCATCGCCGCCACGCCCGGAAGGGCCGGCTCTCTCCCTCCGGCGGATTCGACCTTCGTGGCCCCGGGCTTGCGCACGGTGAGGCTTCGTGGAGGCTGGCATCGCCTGGCCTTTCTGGCGGAATACAGGGTGGGCGGCACACAAAGTTATGCGAATCGAACGACGGTCGCCGTCAAGGCCAGGTTCGCGACGCGGCTCCAGGCGCCCGACGGGGACCTCGTCGCCGCATCGGGCACCCACGAGATCGACATCCGTATCGATTCGGAGACGGGCATGCCCATTCTCGTCCGCGATCTCTTTGACGACAGCTACACTTTTTCTGATGGGCACAAGGAGAGGATGGCCGGGTCGAATCTGGTCTTTTGGACCGGTGGAGATTCGGTGGGGTCCGAAGAGCTTCTCGCGAGCGTGGACAAAGCCCTGGGAAGCTCCACGACCGCAGTTCGCCCCAGTCCCGCCGGTCCCGCCGCCACGGACACGGAGACCGCGGCTCCGGGCACCGCCGTCCCATCGACGGCCGTTCCTTCTTCAAGCACGGCTCCCGCCCTCCTCTCCGCCGGCCCGGGTCAGGTCAAGGGCGGCGGCGAACTGCCGGCGGCCCCGACTCCCAGGCTTGCCTCCGGCGGCGAACTAACCGCCGGGGGGATCGAAGTCGGCCAGGGCGAAGCCGGGCTGGTCTTGAGGATCGAAGATATCCATTTCGTGGCCGATTCGGCCGAATTGCTGCCGACGGAGGCCGGCAGGCTCGACCTCGTCGCCAAGGCCTTGCTCTCGGCGCCCGCGGACAGGAACTTCCTCGTGGAGGGCCACGCGGCCGCCACGGGGCGGCCCGAGGGCGAACTCGCCCTGTCCGCCGAGCGCGCCAAGGCGGTGGTCGACGCCCTCGTCGCGCGCGGCATTCCCGCCGCGCGCTTCGTCTGGCGCGGCCTGGGCTCGTCGAAACCGCTGGCCTCGAACGACACCGAGGAGGGCCGGGCACGGAACAGGCGCGTCGAGATCACGATTCTCGATTGAGCCGGTTTCGGGAGCCGCGCCCGATCGATCAGAGAGCCGCGGCGGCCTTCATCTCGCGCGCCACACCCTCCATCCGGCTTCTGAGGCCGCCAATATCGCCGACGAACACGGCGGCCGCCATCAGCATGAAGGCGGTGCAGAACACCCACATGCCCGAGCAGATCGCGAGCGAGAGCGAAAGCCCCATGATGCCTGACAAGGTTCCGGCGACGAAGCGGCCGAAACCCGTGCCGAGGGAATCCGTGATGTTGAAAATGGAGAAGATCGCGCCGCGATTCTCCGGCGCGTTCACGTCGAGGAGCATCGTCTTGGCGTTCGGACCGGTAAGGGCTGCGAGGCAGGCCGCGACGAAACCGAGAATCGAAAGGACGACGAGATTCGCGGGAGCCCAGAGCACGACGTAGATGACCGCGACCGCGCCGAGGAGGGTGGTCACGCCGCAGAAGATGGGGACGAATCTCGGGTCCCGGCGGTAGAGCCTGCCCCCGATCTGCCCGCCGAGGATATTGCCCGCGACCATGCCCAGGCCGAAGACAATGTAGACTATCGTGGCAGCCGCCACCGTGAGGCCCTTGTTTTCGTTGAGGTACTTGTTAATGAAGAAAAAGGAACCCCAAGGGATCGTGCCGACGATGCCTTGGAAGAGAAGGTAGAGATTGGTCCTTGTGGCGAAAAGCCCCGCGTAGTCCGCCACCCTGATGCGCTTGGGATAGACGAGGCCCGCCGCCACCAGTTCGGCCGTCGCCGCCTCGCTGGCCGCCGCCTTCGATTCGGGGGTGAAGAACCAGAAGATCGCGACGAAAAGGAAATTGGGGGTCGAGGCGAGGATGAAGGGAAGGCGCCAGGCGGTTTCGTTCCCGACGAAGCCGCCGATGACGCCACCGCCGATGGTGCCGATGGC
>Ga0187814_10000210_pt1 | contig 17115 bp, 18 predicted proteins | sample NC_S_4_FD_132450 | JGI IMG/M metagenome (GOLD analysis project Ga0187814, IMG submission 132450) | Wetland sediment microbial communities from Neuse River Estuary, North Carolina, USA - ASW-S_4 | ecosystem: Environmental > Aquatic > Freshwater > Wetlands > Sediment | place: USA: North Carolina... | reverse complement strand
CCGAAGGCCGCCGAGCCTTCTTTCTTCCGGACGGCTCCCTGCTGCTGCTCTTTCCCCTTTTCGCGTCGGAGCCCGAATCGGCCTGGCTCGGCCTCGCGGTCGATCCCGTGGAGGTGTTCCGTCAGATCGCGCCGCCGAGTTCCGGACCCGGCTCGGGCCTCGCCTGGGCCCTGATCGACGTCGACGGAAGAGTCATAGCAACCACCGCTCCGAAGCGATATGTCGTTTCGAAACCGGCGCTTCCGGATCGATCATTGCTCGAGCTGTCGGGCGACGGACTTTCGACGGTGGTCGACGCCCGCGGAACGACCATGGTAGCAAGGCTTTCGGCCCCACTCCCGATGATCGAGGGGGGGGTGCGTCTGCTGGTTTCCGCCGACCGGATGCTGCTCGACGGACCCCTCGGGAAAGAGGCTTTTGATTCCATCGGCCTCAACATCTTTTTCGGTCTCGTCAGCATTGTATTGATCTGGCTCATCATCCGCAAAGTCTTTCTCCCCTATCGTCAGCTCAGCGACGCGGTGAGGGCCTTCGCCGAAGGCCGCGCGCCCCTTCTCCCCGCCGCCTCGAAGGGCGAGATCGGCTATCTCGCCGGGGCTTTCGGGGACCTCATGGCCCAGGTCACCGAGAGACGTCATCTCCTCGAGCAGGAAGTGCGATCGAGGACCTCCGATCTGGTCATCCGCAACGCCGTGATCCGGGCTCTCGCGCTGTCGGCGGTCGACGAAGTCGCCTATCGGGCTATGCTGTCGGCTCTTCGCGACGGACTGGGCGCCGAGACCGGGCTCGTCGTCTATTTCGACGGCAAGGACGAGCCGAAGGCCGTGTTTTCCGACGGCAGGTTTTTCCCGTCGCTCGATCGGACGCAGATGGCGGCGGCCGAGTCGGCCTCGACGGCCGCCGGCGGAGGGGCCAGCCTGCTCGGCGAGGAATTCGAGGGCTGTGTCGGGGCCAGATTGGCCATCGCAAATGATCTCGTGGGCTACGTTCTTATCGCGCGCAGCCACGGCCGCTACCGTCCTCCGGAAGTCGAAATCGTGGAGCGCGCCCTCGAGGATCTGGCTCCCCTCCTGTACGAGCGCAGGGAGCGGTCCAGGAAGGAGGAGACCAAGGCGGCCGCCGAAAGGGAGCTGAGACTCAGCGAGGAGCGGCTCAGGACCTTCTTCGAGGAATCGCGGGACATGATCTACACGGCGAACGGCGACGATGTCGTCGCCTGGATCAACGACGCTGGCCTGGCGCTGCTCGGCCTGTCCGATCGTTTCGACATCGTCGGGCGCAAATTCACCGATTTCACCATTTCCCCCGAGGACAGACAGTTCTTCCTGGGGTCGCTGAAGACGAACGGAGTCGCCGGCGATTACGAGATAGTCCTCCGCCGGGCGGACGGGAAGGCGCTCTTCTGTCTCGAATCGGCCCGGGCCATTCGCTCCGAGGAAGGCTCGATCGTCGAAACGCAAGGTATTGTGAAGGACATTACCGAACGGATAAACAAGGAGCGGGAGCTCTGGCGGACGAACCTCGAGCTGGCGAAGACCAACGCCGCGCTCAAGGAAACGCAAATGCTCGTCGTCCAGCGCGAAAAGCTAGCTTCCATCGGCCAACTTTCCGCGGGCATAGCCCACGAGATCAACAATCCCCTCGGCTTCCTCAAGAGCAACCACGAAACGCTCCGCCGCTTTCTCGACAAGCTGCAGGCGGCATGGAAGGAGGCTTCGTCCCGCGAACCGGCGACGCACGACGAAATCGCGCGGCGGCTCGATCTCGACTACGTGTTCGAGCAAGTGACCGCCCTCGAGGACGAATCGGACGACGGCTATCGACGGATAATCGAGATCGTCCGGAATTTGAAGAATTTCGCCCGCGTCGATTCGAGCGAAGTCTTTTCCGCCTACGACGTAGAAGCCGGCATCAGGAGCACACTCGTCGTGGCCAGGAACGAGATCAAGTATGTCGCCGACGTGCGGCTCGATCTCGGGGGAGTGCCTCCGGTCATGGCAGCCGGCGGCGAGATCAATCAGGTGTTGCTCAATATCGTCATGAACGCGGCCCAGGCGATCCAGTCGCAAAAGCGAAAGGGCGAAGGCCTCATAGCGATCGCCACCTCCCTTGTGGACGATCGCGTCGTGATCACCATGGAGGACGATGGCCCCGGCATTCCCGAGGAGCTCAAGTTGCGCATCTTCGATCCCTTCTTCACGACCAAGGAACCTGGCAAGGGCACGGGGCTCGGCCTTTCGATTTCCTATGACATAGTCGTCAATAAGCACGGAGGGAGCCTCGATGTCGGCAGTTCGCCCCTCGGCGGAGCCTTGTTCAGGATCGCCCTCCCCCTCGAAAAACCGGCGATCGCCGCTCCTGTCGAAATGCCCGCAGGCGAGTCTTCCCAAACCTGAGGCCTTCGTGCCGCCGGGATTTCGGTTTTCGATTGACATTCGAACTTTCATATGTAATTATGGGCGTATGACAATAATATCGGGAACAAGCGATCTTCGATGCCGCGGGAACCAAGTCTGAAGGAACTATGCCGCGACCCATCAGTGAACGCCGTCTAGATTCCCCGATTCCTCTCCGTATCCTGAGGCCGGCCGAAGGGTACGGTATGGAATTGGAGGAAGTCATCCTCGGCTTCGACGAAGCCGAAGCGCTCAGACTCGCCGATCTCGAAGGGCTCTACCAGGAGGCCGCCGCCCGTTCCATGGGGGTATCGCGGCAGACCTTCGGGAGGATCGTCGAATCGGCCAGACGCAAGATCGCGGATGCCGTGCTGAATGGGAAGGCGCTGCGCATAGAAGGCGGCGAAGTCACGATCCGAAAGGAAGGAGAGGCAATCATGAGAATCGCGGTGCCATCGAGAAACGGCGCGGTGGACGAGCACTTCGGCCATTGCGAGGAATTCCTCGTCTTTCGGTTCGAAGGGGGACAACTCGTTCCGGAATCGACCGTACCATCGCCTTCGAGCTGCGGATGCAAATCGAACATCGCCTCGGATCTCGCGCGCATGGGAGTCACTCACCTCGTCGCGGGAAACATCGGCGAGGGCGCTGTTCGCGTCCTCGGCGCCAACGGCATAGCCGTCACCAGGGGCGCTTCCGGCGACGCCGGTTCCGCCGCCCTCGCCTTGGCCCGCGGCGAGCTCGCCGACTCGGGTATAGGATGCTCCACCCATGAGCACCACGGACAGGACGGCCACGTCTGTTCGCATTGAGACGCGCAGGACACGGGGAAAGGAAAATCAATGCCGCATAAATTCGATCCCGCCCATATGGCGAGGCTGGACTCGCCCGAGCGGAGGAAATTGCTTCCTCCCGACGAGATTCTCGAGAGTTTCGGGCTCTCCGACGGCGAGATCGTCGTCGACGTCGGGACGGGGGTCGGCTTCTTCGCATTCGAGGCGGCTCGAATGGTGGGGTCGACGGGCCATGTCTACGCCCTCGACACCTCGGAGGATATGTTGGCGGAACTGAGTCGTCGGATAAAGGATTCGTCGCGGGGGAACGTATCGGCGCTTCGATCAGGCGACTACGAGCTGCCTCTCGGGGCCGGCATCGCCGATTTCGCCCTCCTTTCGACGGTTTTGCACGAGGTGGACGAACCGGAGCGGTTCCTTCGCGAAATCCGGCGCGTGCTCAAGCCGGGCGGCCGGATCGGCGTCGTCGAATGGTCGCCCAACCGTCCGAACCACGGCCACGGCCATCCGGAATGGCTGGCCCCCGAGGCGACGCTCAGCTTGCTCGGTCAGGCGGACTTCGCGGATCTGTCGCAAGACGAACTCAACGAAAGCGCCTACCTGACCCGCGGCGTCAAGGTTTGAGCCCGCGACCGGGGAGCGTTCCGCAGCCCGCCAGCCACGAACGTCACTGGTTCGACGGTGTCAGGCCGTCCAGAAAGTTCCGATAGTCGGCAAACATCTTTTCGTCGAGGAGTATGGTCGCGTGGCTCTCCTCGTAGCCAGACGCCTCGATGCCGTATTTCCGGGCAAAGTCCGAGGTGAGCGATTCCGGAGTCAGCCGGTCGAAGCGGGCATATTGGATGAGCGCCTTCGTCGATCCGGGCAGCCAAAGGCGGTCGTCCGGCGAAACGGCCGCGAATGCACGCACCACGAGGGCATCCAGATAGCCCGCCTCCCGTAGTCTCGCGCGGACGGCCTCCATGGCAGGATTGTCCAGGATGGCGTTCCAATCGATCACGGGAATCATGAGGACGAGACTGTCGAAGCGCTCCCTTTCCGCGAGAAGCAGGAGTAAGGCCGCCCCCATCGAGCCTCCCCATGCCGAGAAATCGGTGGCTCCGCGCGCCCTGAGAATGTTCAGCCCGCCCTCCAACTCGCCGAGCACCGTGGCAACGGTCTCCAGATCGATCGCGGGGTCGGCCGAGAGAAGGCCATCGCCGGTTTTTCCTCCAGGTTCCATCGGTCGAGGGGCGTCGTGACGACGCCTGCCGGCGCCTTCGGCTCCATCGACGAGAAGGGGTCGTAGTCGGCGACCATACGGGCCAAGGCGTCGGGACCGCCCAGCCGGCCGCCTTGGTAGCGATGGACAGCCTCCAGCATGGCCGCCGCGCTTTGTCCGAGGCCGCGCGAATCGAGGCCGCCTTCGAAACTCGCGCATCCGTCGAGCGTGACGGAGACAGACAGGACAGCGACGGCGGCGAAAAGGGCGCCGGCGATCGTCCGATTAAACGCTTCTTTCATTTGAGGAATACCCCGGTGCTGTGTTCTTCTTTCCCGAGCCGGATTCGGAATTCTCTCGACAGAGGACCAAGCATCTCCATAGGATGGTACATAGGCTAAATACTATATTGCATGACCGGGCTTTTCCAGCGGCCGGGAGACGAGAGCGGCTTGGGTTTCATGCGTGCCTTTGCCATGAAAGCTCCATCGCGCTACACTTGTGGGAATGGTGGCAAGCAAGACCAAGTTCTTCTCCAAAGGCGAAATCGTATTCAGGGAGGGAGAGCCCGCTGACCATATGTACATTCTCGTTTCGGGGGAGATCGAGCTCAGCAAGCCGGGCGAAAACGGAGTGGTCATGCTCAAGAAAGTCTCGAGCCCGAACGAGTTCTTCGGAGAGATGGCCCTGATCGACGGGAAACCGCGCTCCGCGACCGCAACGGCCACGAAGGATACCGCCCTCATGGTGGTGGATGGCAACACGTTCGAGCAGCTCCTGCGCACCAATGGGCCGTTTGCGGTCAAAATAATCTCTACCTTGTCTGCGAGGATACGAGGAGCGAACATCCAGATCGTCGATCTGGTCGATACGGATCCCAAGGACCGTGTGGTTCGTGCCGTAGCCGACTTCGCCTTCCAGTTCGGCAAGCCGGCGAGCGGCGACGCGCGTTATGTGAGATATGGCGAAATGCGATCCTGGATCAATTCCCACACCGGCCTCGCGGTCAGCGTCATCGACGGCGTGATAACGCGACTTGTCGACCGCAAGGAAATGGCGGCTTCCCGGGCTGAGGAAGGCGAAACCGAGTCCGATGTTCCGACCCGTCGACCCACCGAGCGATTGGTGATCGCGGGGACCTTCATGCGCCGATTCAACAGGCGGCACCCCTCGGAGGGTGGATGAGGGGGGCCTGCGGACCTGCCTTCTTCGTTGACGACCGCGACGTCGTCTTTATATGATCGGCTCGCGAGGCGATGGAGTCCGCCATAACCGCCCTTCGTTCGGCTGATGACTCCTGGACGGCTCGGCAGCAGCCTGCCGCGAACCAGGAGGAAACATGTCACGAGACGGTTCCGTCGAAACTTGGCCGAAACCAATCGGCGCGCCCGGGGAATTGGCGGACGACTTCGCGTCGGCCATCGGAAAAACATTCGACGAGTTCCCCTATTGCGTTCGAACCCCGCCCGATCACGCGTTCCACGGAAACTATCCCGAGCAATTCCTGTGCCTTGCGGACTCTCGCATGGCGATTTACCGACGGAAAAAAGGCGTCGTGGACGCGAGGGTTTGCGGTCTCGATTCGATCGACAGCCTGGAGTCCGAAACGACACTGCTCGCCTCGAGATTGAAGGTCTACCCCGACGACGGGAAACCCTTCGCCGTGCCGTACAATGCGGTCGGCGAAAGGCACTTCAAGCCCTTCATCACCGCTTACAAATCCGCTCGCGGGTCCCGGGTGAAAGAAAGCGAAATGTTGCGAAGCATCTCGCCCGATCCCTTCCGGCAGCTCGCGAAGCAAGATTTCCGCTATCACAATTATGTGTTCGACGCGCTGCCCGACGATGCCCCGAGGGCGCACTTCTACCATCCGGCGACGAAGGTGCCGAATCTCCTTCAGCGTTCGCGCATCATCTCCGCGTACCTTCTGGTCGCGTCGCCATCGATGCTGTATTGCCTTTCGGAAGAGCCCCCGCTGCGATCGAGCCGAAAGGCCGAGTACAGCATCATGTTTCGCTACATGCCTTTCTCGGCGGGTGTCGGGCTCGACGTGACCGAGCGAGGAGGAGAGGACAGATTCAAGACGCTCTCGATCCGCGCGGGAAAGACCATCTTTGCGGTTCCGCTCTCGATCGAGGAACTGGCGACCTTCGATGCTTTCCGGAGGGCCAGCGCCTGCGAAGGTGGTTGATCGCGGGAACCGATGTATTCGGTTCGAATCAAGCGCGAAAGCCGGCGCTTCAGCGCCTCAGCGTCGCTATGAGCCTCCTCGGGTTCAGCAGCAGTTCCAGCGCCGAAACGATATCCCGCGCGACTATGTCCGCGGCCGCGACGGCTTCGCTCGATCCGCCTTCCGCCTCGATCACCGCTATCCCGAGTCGCGCGGATTCCAGCATCAGCCGATCGTTGGCTCCGTTGCCGATGGCGATGACGCGATCCCGGCCGAGATCGACGACGAGATCGCGCTTCTGTTCCGCGCCCTTGATTCCCGAGAGCACCGACACGGCGCACGGCAAATCTCCGAGCGCCTCTTTCGCGGTACCGAAGGTGTCGAAGGTGAGCACGTGGATCTCGAGAAGTCCGGCCAGCCTGTCGAAGAGGTCGGCGACGCCGGCAAGGAGAGCGCCGTCGCGAGACAGGGTCCCGGTGAAATCGGAGACGAGGCAGGTCGCCTCGATCCTGCCGAAACCCGGAATGTCCACGTCAAGCACGGCGCCGCTCCCTGATTGTTCACGATCAGCGGACGAAGGCCGCCCTGCCGGCGTAGACGGCCGCCGGCCCGAGCTCCTCCTCGATCCGCATCAATTGGTTGTATTTTTCGACGCGCTCGCCCCGGCAGGGCGCGCCCGTCTTGAGGTGGCCGGTGCGCATCGCCACGGTGAGGTCTGCGATGAAGCTGTCCACGGTCTCGCCCGAGCGGTGCGACACCATCGCGCCCCAACCGGCCTTCCTGGCCATTTCGATGGTGGATACCGTCTCGCTCAGCGAGCCGATCTGGTTGAGCTTGATGAGCACCGCGTTCGCGGCGTTCTCCTTGATGCCCCGCGCGACACGCTCGACATTCGTCACGAAGAGGTCGTCGCCCACGAGCTCGATCCTGTCGCCGATGGTCTTGTTGAGGAGCTTCCAGCCGTCCCAGTCGTCCTCGGCGAGGCCGTCCTCCAGCACGAAGATCGGGTACTTCTTGATCCACGAGGCGTACATCTCGACCATCTCGGCCGAACTCGCCTTCTTGCCCTCTGTGCGGAGGTTGTAGACGCCGTTCTCGTAGAATCCGCTCGACGCGGGGTCGATCGCGATGCCGACCTGCTCGCCCGGCTTGTAGCCCGCCTTTTCGACGGCCTTGAGGATGAGCTCGATCGCCTCGGCGTTGGTCTTGAGTGCCGGGGCAAAGCCGCCCTCGTCTCCGACACCGGTCGTGTAGCCGGCCGACTTGAGGACGCCCTTCAAGGCCTGATAGACCTCGCTACCCCAGCGCAGGGCTTCGCGGAAACTGGGAGCTCCGACGGGAGCGATCATGAACTCCTGGAGGTCCGTACCCTGCCAGTTTGCGTGGACGCCGCCGTTCAGGATGTTGAACATCGGCACGGGGAGGAGTGTCGCCGACACGCCGCCGAGATAGCGGTAGAGCGGCACGCCCGCGGAGGAGGCGGCGGCGCGCGCGGCCGCGAGGCTCACGCCGAGCACGGCATTCGCCCCGAGCTTTCCCTTGTTCTTGGTTCCGTCCAGCCCGATCATGGCGCGGTCGAGAGCCGCCTGATCGAGGGCGTCGAGGCCGAGCACCGCCGGGGCTATCTTCTCGTTGACGTTCGCCACGGCCTTGAGGACGCCCTTGCCGCCGAATCGTCCCTTGTCCTCGTCCCGAAGTTCGAGGGCTTCGTGGACGCCGGTCGAGGCGCCCGAAGGCACTGCCGCCCGTCCCGTGGAACCGTCTTCCAGGCGCAGATCAACCTCCACCGTGGGATTGCCGCGCGAGTCGAGGATCTCGCGCGCATGCACACTCTTTATCGAGCTTTTCATGAAACCTCCTGGCGGGCGTACCCGCAGTGTATGTATCGGGCGGGACCGCGGTCCCCCTGCCATTAATCTTGGTGAGGAAGCGGGGGATAAACCTGGCGCCGACGAAGGGGGCTATGAAGCCGACCGATCCGACGACGACTTCCTTCGCTTTCTTTCTCATGACGCCGGGATCGAGTTCGGCACCGGCGAGGAAAGTCAGCAACACGGAGCCCACGGAACCGAGAAACGGCGACCATTCCCGTTCGTTCCCCAACGCCCCTTGCCGAAAACACGCTCGGCGAAGGCGGCGGCTGCGTTGCCCAAGCAAATTCCCTGGAGCGCGATGGAAACATCGAGATGATAAGCCAGAACGGCCGCGATGACCGCGAGCGCCAGCCACAATGCGGCAATGAAGAAGATCGATTCCATGGACCGGACTCCTTCCCGTCTGACGAGCCCGATTGAAAGAGACTGGAGGGCTCGTCGTGCGTGATAGGAGTCATCAGCCCGAGAGGGCGATTATGAGGCGAACTCCATCGCCTTCGTTAAAAACTTAACGTTTCGATTTCGGCGCGTCAAGTCGGCCGAGTGGTCATCCGAGGTTTCCCGTCATCGCGAGGAGGACCGAGTCCCTCCGCAGCATGCCGCTGAATTTTCCCCCGGCGCCGATGACAGGAATCCGCTTGAGTCCGCGTTCCGTCATGAGCTTGAGCGCCTCGGCGGTCGTCGCGTCCTCTCCTATCGAAACGGGGCCGCGCAGCATGATGTCGGCGATGGCCCGTCCGCGGCCCCGGCCTAACAATCGGTCGAATACCCGCCCTTTGGACGACTCGCTGTCGATCGCCTCGACGAGAAGGCGGTCGGTGATCAAGCCGAGAAGTCCGCCTTCGGCGTCGACGACGGCCGCTCGCTGCGACTTGTACCGTGCCAGAACGTCCACGGCCACCTGCAAGGACGTGTCGGCTGCCAGGGCTAGCGAATCGCGCTCCTCGAGGTCGCGGACGAATTTGCCGCCGCGCGCCGTCAGTTCCGTTTCGTCTCGCGCATTCTCCGGCTCAGAATGTTTCGCCAATGCCCTGAGCACATCGATCCGCGACAAAACGCCGACCAGGCGACCCTTTCCGTCCACCACGGGCATGCGCTTCATCCTGGCCCGCGCCATGAAGTGGACGGCGGAGGCGGCCTTCTGGTCGTCGTGGACCGTCTTCGGCTCCCTGGTCATGATCTCTGAAATTCGGAGAGCTTCCATCGAACGGAGCCAGCCTTCGCGCGTGTCCTCGTCCAGGGTATCCAGGAGGCCGAGCCGGACTGGCATCGAAGCCTTGGCGGCCAGGTCGCCTTGCGTGACGATGCCCACGGGGAGGCCGCGATCGTCGATCACGGGTAGCGATTTGAGTCGACGGTCGAGAAGAAGCTCCACGGCGCTCCGCACCGAAAAGTCCGAATGCGCGGCGACCGGTTCCCGCGTCATGATATCGCGGACGAGGAGATGGGTCGGGAGCGGTCCCGTCGGCGCCTTGAAGGAGGTGATGGCAGCCCCCATCAGCGCGACGAAACCGTCGGTGACCATCGTTTCGAGCCGCTCGACGACGGCGTCGGCCTCGGCGGCGGGCAGGACGATGTCCACGACGATGGGGAGGTCGTATGATCCTTCGACGATCGTTCCGCTGACGGCCTCGCCCGTTTCGTAAAGGCCTTCGGTTCCACGCAGTACGACGCAGCGCGCGGCGATCCTGAGCGAATGGAGATAGGCGACGATGGCGTGAGAGAGCGGCTTCCCCTCGTAGCGGGCTTTCTCGCGGGTGTAGACGCGGATCAGGCGGAAGTCGGTCATTTCACTTCACGGTACACACACGCACGAGAGAATGCAATCGAGGGTCCTCACTTTCAGCGCACGCCAGGTCGAAGCGCCCCTGCCCTCAGAAGCGCGAAGCGGCGATCAGTCCGACGATCGTGAGCGCGAAGCCGCCGACCACATTTATCGCGAGATTCAGCGCCCCCTTCCCGGGGCTCCCGCCCATGAACATTCGGACGGACTCGAGGGCGAACGAGGAGAAGGTCGTAAACCCTCCCATGAAGCCCGTGACCAGGAGCATGCGCATGGCTCTCGGCAATATGGCACGATCGATGAGACCCACGACGAATCCGATGAGGAGACAGCCGACGAGGTTGACGATCATCGTGCCCCAGGCGAAGGAGTCGCCGAAGACGCGCCCCGCGGAAAGCGAAACGAGATAGCGCGAAAGCGAGCCGACGCTGCCGCCCGCCAGGACCAGAGCTATGTCGATCATGATCTCCTAGCCATCGACTCGACTCAGGATGAGAATCCTTTGGTGAAAGCTTCCACTTTGCCTTGAATATATCTCAAGACCTCATCTGCAAGGGCATAGGCCTGCTGAGCCTCTTGCTCGTTCGGAAGGTAAAACTCGTCGGGATAGCGGACATCGACTCCATATGGCGAAAGATCCTCGGCTGCCTGCTGACAATGAAAACAGACTGTATCGAAGGGCCTTTCCGCTTCATTTGATTCGAGGACTATACGAGCGTTCGTCAAATCGTGATCGGCTTTCTTCAGCCATGCGCGAACGAGCTCTATCCTTTCAGGCTCCATAGAGAACGACACCTTCGCGCATGACTGTGGCCGAAAAGGACTGGGGGATATTTCCGTAGCGCTTGAGCTCCGCATTCGTCAAGATGAGCAGATCGTAGGCCTTGGTTGTTTTCGCCAACTTCAATCGCAAGTCCCTTCCACGATGGGGGCGTGGGGTATCTTTTTCCTTGTCAGATATTACAAGAAGATCGATATCACTGTCCTCCCCGGCTTCGCCGCGAGCTTGTGATCCGAAGAGAACGATGGAATCAGGCTGGTATTCCTGGACGATTATCTTTGCAAGCGCATCGATATCTTTCGAGACTGTCACCATAGGGCGTCTCCGGCTTTCCGGGATCGGATGATAGTAACATACTTTGGATTCAGGCCTCTAGTCATCATGATGTGACCGCCCCGATCGCAAACGCGTATATTGCGCCACGGTCGGGTAAGGCGCCGCGCCCGGGACCGCTGAAGGGCCGGACTTTCTGCCCGGCACGAATCCCTTCGTGATCGTGGGTCGGCTGCGGGACAAGTTCCGCCGGCTCGCTCGCCGCTCTCTCCCTCCGACCGCTTCTCTTGCTCGGGCCGGGAATCGGCTCAGCCTCCGCCGACCGGAGGGAAGAGCGAGAGGCTGTCGCCGTCCGCGAGTGCATCGCCGGGCGAGGCGTGGCGGGCGTTCTTGAAAATCACCGTCGCTTCTCCCTCCCGGAGCCCTGCCGCCGCGATCGCGTCGGCGACGAGTTCGCCGTCGCCCAGGTCGAGGATCGCCTCGTCGAAGCGACCTTGCCTGAGCGAGGCGAGGAGCTTGACCTTCACTTTCACCGCTGCGCCTCGCGGACTCGAAGAAAAATCTCGTCGCCGGAGCCGCCGATGTGGTCGGCTTCGTCCCTCGCGGGAAGGTCGACGCTCAGGGCCGCCAGCTGTTCCCCCGCGCGCGCCGCGTCGAGAAAGATGCCTTTCGCGAGGACTTCGGGCCCGCGGTCGCGCATCACCGAGTTGAAAAGCTTTACCCGCAGGCGGATTGCCTCGCCCCCAGCGGAGCTTTTTCCCGCCCGAGCGGCAACCATCCCCGGGCCGCCCGCCGTCGAGCCCGCCGCTGCGCCAGCCGCCGAGCCGCGATGGCTGATCGTCTCCCTGAATGCGGCGTAGGGGCTATGGCGCCGCATCACCGCGCCGACGAGGCCAGGCATCGCCGCCGACAGAGCCAGGCGCGATCCGTCCACGAGCGTGGCGCCATCGATGTCGTCCACCGGCTTGTCATCGAGAAAAACCGTGCTCACTTCGGACTCGATGTACTCGTCGGGAAACCCGAGAGCGGTGCGCATGAAGGACCGCGGCGAAATACCTTCGCGGGCCACCACCCAGAACCCCGATTGGAGAATGCCGAGGGCCGCGCCCCAACGGACGTCGGCCCTCGCGAGTTCCAGCTCTAGATCGGGCATCCGACCACCCAAATTACCACTCGAAAACCTTGTCGAGATCCGCATCCTTGACCTTGAACGTGACGTTGTGAGGCGCGATGGCTTCGCGCGTGAAATAGGTCGGCAGACGATCGTCCTCCTTCGTGAAGCCCGCGGCCTTGTTGAAGTTGCGCTCGTTGACCAGGACCGATTTGCCCAGGGCGGTGACGTCGTCGGCGGTGAGGGAGAGGCCGTGGAAGGCGTTGATCAGGTCTATGAGGGCCTGGAAGGTCTCGGGCTGGTCCAGGACGGCGAAGGCGATGAACAGGCACATGCCCGTGGAGTCGATGGCCGCCGTGGCGATCTGCAGATTGCGCGAAAGCTCGATCTGGCCGTCGGGCTTGAGGGGGTCGACGAAGCCGCCGACCTTGAGAATGTTGGCCGTGACCGCGTAGCCGGCCGTGTGGTCGGCGCCCATCGTGCTCGTCGCGTAGGTGACGCCCATGCCCTGGATGGCCCTGGGATCGTAGGCGGGCATGGCCTGGCCCTTGACGACGGGCGCACGCTCGATGCCGAAGGCCTTGGCCGTCGCGACGGCGCCCGAGCCGATGATGCGGCCGAGGGGCGTGCCCTTGCCGACCTCCTCGATGAGGCGGATGGCGCCGGCCGTGTCTCCGAAGGGGATGTAGCCCGCGTCCATGGCGATGGCCACCGTCGCCCCCATCTCGATGGTGTCCAGGCCGATGTCGTCGTCCAGCCGGTCCAGTCGGGCGATGACGTCCATGTCGTCGATGCCGCAGTTGGCTCCGTGGGCCCAAACGGTCTCGTATTCCGGCTGCTTTGTCAGGAAATTCCCATGCTCGTCGTTGTATATCCCTGAGCATTGGATGATGCATCCCCGGTGGCAGCCGTGGGTGGCCAGTCCGCCGCGATTGGTCTCCAGTGCCGCGCAGGTCTCGCCGGAGATCTTCGAGGCGCCCTCGAATTGGCCGGTCCTGAAGTTCCTCGTCAGGAAGCCGCCGGCCTCGTTGATGATATTGGTGAGCACATTGGTGCCGAAATTCGGCAGCCCTCCGCCGGTGACGGGGTGCTTGCGGAGCCCCTCGACCCAGACCTTGTTCGCCGCCTTGAATTTCTCGGGATCCTTTGGGGAGCGCATCGCGCAGCCCTCGTCGTCCAGGACGATGGCCTTGACCCCCTTGGCTCCCATCACGGCGCCGACCCCGCCGCGGCCCGCGTGGCGGGTCGGGTGCATTTCCATGTCGGTGCAGGCGATCGATGCCGCGGCGAGCCGCATCTCTCCCGCCTGGCCGATGGAGATGCAAGCGACCTTGTCGCCGTAGCGTTTCTTAAGGACTTCCACGAGGGCGTAGTTGCCCAGGCCCTTGAGACTCTGGTCGTCCTCGATCTTTATGCCGTTCTTGTCGATGTGGACGAGGTAGCAGGGGTTCCCCATGGGGGCGCCTTCCAGGATGAGAGCCGCATAGCCGAGGCGGGCCATGACTTGGGCGGCCTGACCGCCCGCGTTCGCTTCCTTTATGCCACCGGTCAGGGGGCTCTTGCAGCCGACGGAAATTCTGCCGGACTGTCCCGCCGCCGTTCCGGACAGGAGCCCGGGGGCGAAGACGAGCTTGTTTTCAGGGCCTAATGGGTGGCAGAGGGGCGGCACCTCCTTCGAGACCACGGCGGATGTCAGCGCCCGGCCTCCGAGGCCGGCGTAGGACCCCACTCCTTCCTTGGTGACCTTTGGTCCCTTCGAAGCTCCGACATCGATGCGTACGATTGTGTCCATGAATCCTCCCACTCAGTTGCTGGTACTGAAAAATGCAGGAATCGTGCCATGAGTGGTGGAATCGGGGATGATGCGAGACAATCGCGATTTTGTATCTATCCGCGAGATATGCTAGGGAAAAATTGGGCCCTGGAGTCGCCTTACGCTGGGACTTCATCGTTCGGCCCGGCTAGGGGGGAGGATGTGTTCCAGTTTAGAACGGATGGGCGGCAATCCCATGTTCCATAATGGAACTATGTTCTGTTTCGGAACAGACCTCCGCCGCTGATTCGATCCCAGCCACGGTGGCGAGCCCCGCGGCCGCGCCAAACTCCGGCCCGGAGTTGAGGATGCCGAAGCGTTCCATTTTCCGATAAAGGGTGTTCCGTCCTATGCCGAGCTTCCTCGCCGCCCGCGAAACATTGTTGCCCGCGTGGGACAGGGCTCGCCTGACGATATCCTCCTCGGCCTCCCGTAGGGTCGAAGCGGCGGGCCTGGTTCCGGTCGCAGCCGGTGCCCTTTCGGATTCGAAGGATGCCGGCTCGAGGGGCGGCAGGCGCTCGCTGTTGATGATGAGCTCGATCATATTCTCGAGCTCGCGGATGTTGCCGGGCCAGTCCTGGGCGACGAGGGCGTCGAGATAATCACGGCTCATCGGCACCGGTTTTTTGTTGAGCTTGCGCGAGATCTTTCGCATATAAAAGTCGACGAGGAGGGGGATGTCCTCCCGCCGTTCGCGCAGGGCCGGGAGCCGGATGGGGAGCACATTCAGTCTGTAGAAGAGATCCATCCTGAAGGCGCCCCTGTCCACCTCGCCCTTGAGGTCCTTGTTCGAGGCGGCGATGACGCGGACGTCTACCGGGACTTCCCTCGAGTCGCCGATGCGCATCACCGTCCCCTCTTCGATGACACGGAGGAGGCGGATCTGCATGTCCAGCGGCATCTCGCCGATCTCGTCCAGGAAGAGAGTGCCTCCGTCGGCTATCTCGAATTTGCCCGGCTGCCCGCCCCGCCGCGCTCCGGTGAAGGCCCCTTCGGCGTAGCCGAAGAGCTCCGACTCGATGAGGGTGGGCGGGATGGCCCCGCAGTTGAGGACGACGAAGGCCTCGTCGCGCCGCGAGCTCGCATTCTGGATGGACTGGGCGAATATCTCCTTCCCCGTCCCCGACTCGCCGGTGATGAGGACGGTGGAGCGGCTGTCGGCGACTTTCTTGGCGAAATCGACCGCCTCGATGAGGCCGCGCGACGTGCCCACTATCTTGTCGAAGGTGTAGATCGCCTTGCGGCCCATGATCTCGTTGGCGTGCTTGCGGACCCGTTTCACGTCCTTGAAGACGAGGATGATGGCTTTGGGGCCCTCGTCGCCGCCGAGCACGGGGTAGGTGGCGAGATTGAAATAGAGGCGATTGGTCCGGACCGCGACCCGGACGTCGTCGTTGGCGAATGGCCGGCCCTCCACGCAGGCCGACCTCACGTCGTCCCATCCCGGCAGGAGCCCGGCCATGCCGAGGGCGAGAATTTCCTGCCTCGAATAGCCGAACATCTCCAGGGCCTGGGCGTTGACCGTGAGAATGTGGCCGTCGAGCGAGGCCGACAGTATGCCCGCCGTGATCGAGTCCAACAAAGTCTCGGTGAAGCGGCGCTGCTCCGAAAGAGTCTCGTTCCGCGCGTTGAGCGCGAGCGTCTTTTCGATCGCCGCCACCGCGGCGACGACCATCCCCAGCGTGTGAAGATGGACGTTCTCCTTGCCCCCCGTCAGATCGAGGGAGCCGAGAATCCGCCCCTCAGCGTCGCGGATGGGCGCGCCGGAGCAAGTCCAACGGTGGTAGGCCCTGATGAAGTGCTCTTCGCCGGATACTTGGACCGGCCGGCCCTCGGCGAGTGCGGTGCCCATGGCGTTGGTGCCGATGTTCCGCTCGTCCATGAAGGCGCCCGGCACCATCTTGAGGGAAAAGGCCTCCGAAAGGATTCCCTCGTCGCCTATGACCGAAAGGATGCAACCCTCCTCGTCGGTGAGGATGGCGAAGAAGCCCGAGCCGCGCAAGAATCCGTGCAGTCCCGCGACGAAGGGCTCCGCCGCCACGACGAGGTCCTTGCGCCTGGACAACCGTTCGGCAAGTTCCGCTCCCTCGACGATGCGGCGCGAGAACACCTGGCCCGGTTCGATGCCGAAGCCCGCGCTACGGCGGGTCCCCCGCTCGATATAGCTCCTGTCGGCCCCGCGTTCCTGAGCGACCATGGCAGCCTCCTTCTCGGCTCGACATCCAAACCGACTATATACACGAGTGGGGAAAACCGCCAACAAGCCGAGTTGCTTCCGACGATGAAACAAGCCCCCTTTTCGCAGGCGTGATACCTGCAGGAGGTTCCATGCCAACGATTAGCATGTTCTATGGAATTTTGATCAGAATGTATTCGGGACAACGCGAGCACCTACCGTCTCACTTCCATGCGAGCTATGGCGAGTTCACCGCGACCTTTGATATCATGAATGGGGAACTTATCGATGGAGGGATGCCCCTGCCACAACGTCGCTTGATCTCTGCCTGGGGAGAAATCCACCGCGACGAGCTTCTCGCCGATTGGGCCTTGGCGCAATCAAGGGAAGCGCTGTTCAGAATCGATCCGCTCAAGTAGGAGCAACTATGCTGCCACCGAGAATCAAGAGGGCGACGCCTTTGCCTCCCACCAAGGTTCGTCTCGAGTACATGGACGGCCAAGTCCGAGTATTCGACATGGAACCTCTTCTTGACAAAGGCATCTTTCGCGAACTCCGCGATCCCGCCATGTTCGCCAGCGCCCGCGCCGTTATTGACACCGTGGAATGGGCGAACGGGGCCGACGTGGAACCAGAATGGCTATATGAGGATTCCGTGCCGCAGAAGGGGGAAGACGAGCAATGACATCCTGACGATGGCGGACCCGCAGAGGATTGGCAAGGGAAGTCTTCGCGCTCGAGGG
>Ga0187814_10000209_pt1 | contig 17127 bp, 16 predicted proteins | sample NC_S_4_FD_132450 | JGI IMG/M metagenome (GOLD analysis project Ga0187814, IMG submission 132450) | Wetland sediment microbial communities from Neuse River Estuary, North Carolina, USA - ASW-S_4 | ecosystem: Environmental > Aquatic > Freshwater > Wetlands > Sediment | place: USA: North Carolina... | reverse complement strand
CCGTCCCTCATGACGACGATCTTGTCGCCCATCGTCATGGCCTCGACCTGGTCGTGGGTGACGTAGATCATCGTCGCCTGAAGTCTGTCGTGAAGTTCGATCAGTTCGGCGCGCATCTGGACCCGGAGCTTCGCGTCCAGGTTGGAAAGCGGTTCGTCGAAGAGGAAGACCTTGGGGTTGCGCACGATGGCCCGACCTACGGCGACGCGCTGGCGTTGACCTCCCGAAAGTTGCTTGGGTTTGCGATCGAGCAGCTTTTCTATGTCGAGGATGCGGGCAGCCTCCTTGACCCGCTTCTCGATCTCCGGCTTCGGAATCTTGCGGATCTTGAGGCCGAAGGCCATGTTGTCGTACACGGTCATGTGCGGATAAAGGGCGTAATTCTGGAACACCATGGCGATGTCCCGATCTTTCGGGGGGACATCGTTGACGAGTTTGCCGTCTATGAGCAGCTCGCCTTCGGTGATGTCCTCGAGCCCGGCGACCATGCGCAGAGTCGTCGACTTGCCGCAGCCCGAGGGGCCGACGAAAACGACGAATTCCTTGTCTGCGATGGTGATGTTGGCGTCGTCGACGGCACGGACATTGCCTTCGTACACCTTCCCGATTTTCTTCAGTTCGACCTTGGCCATGAATCCTCCCTTATAGGGCTATAGTATGAAACGAGTTTAGCCCCGCTTTTCGGAGCTGTCAAACATGGCGCACCATGCGGCGAGGGCGATCCCGAAGGCCACCCCGACATTGAGCGAAGCCTTCGCCCCTCGCATCGGAATGCTCACCCTACCGTAATCGCAGCGTTCGAGGGCTTCGCGGGAGAGACCGAGTTCTTCGGAGCCGAGAACGATGACGCCCCTCGTGGGAAATGGGAACTCGCCGAGCGGCGTGCCGCCGAGCTCAAGGGCGAAGAATGGCCCCCTTCCATCGAGGGTTTCGAGGCCGCCACGTCGCCACGAAATGATCGAAGCGGCTCCCATGGACGAACGCGCCGCTCGCGGATGCGACGGGTCGGCGCAACCCGGCGACAGGACGGCCTCTTCCAAGCCGAGGGCTTCCGCGGTCCGAAGCATCGAGCCGACATTGAATGGAGAGCGGATGTCCTCGAAATAGGCGCGCAGTCCCGCCAGGGGCCGGCGCTCTCCCGAGACGAGCCCCGTGAACGGCTCGATGAGATCCCAATCCGCTCTCGACTGCCCCCCCTCGCGCAAGAGCGCATGGCGCAGGCCGTCGAGGGCGCGCAGTCGCGCGTCGCCCGCCTCCTCGTCCGGCCCGACGTGGCCGCCGGAGAGATCGGGCGGGATGGATGGGTGCTTCCCGGTCGAAGACATCAGGTATGCGGCGGCGGCCGCGATCACGGATCCGGGGGGTTCCGGGCAGTTCCGAAAGGACCAAGGCGATCCGAGAGGCCATGTCGAAGGCGCCGGAATCGGATTGCGCTCTCCGGGCCGTCGCGAAGATATCGCGCTCCAAAGTTTCGAGAAGAAGGGCCGCTTTTCTCAGGCGGTGAATCGGGGAAAGTTTGGCCAGGCGTTCAGGCGCGAACACGGGTCAATAGGCCATCTTCACGAAATCGAAGATATCGTCGATCGAGACCGCGCGGGGGAGCCAGTTCACGAAGTCGAGCTCGCGCGCGTCGCGCGCCGTCTCGACCAGATTGTCGAGCGTGAGATCGAAGTCCTTGAGGCGGCTTGGGATCTTGAGGAGGCCAAGGCGGATCCTGAGCCATTCGATGGCCTTCGATGCCGCCTCCGCATTGGTCAGCTCGACGGCCGCGCCGCCTTCGCGCTGCTCCTCGCCGAGAAGCGAGGCGATTCGGGCGATCTTTTCGAGCCGGCTCTTGGCTCCCATTTCCATCGAATACGGCAGCAGGATGGCGGCCAAGCTCGACTTCGGGACGCCATGCCTGGCGTTGATCGCGAGTGACACCGCGGTGCCGATTCCCGGCGCCGACATCCCCTGCCCGAGACCGGCGAGAAAGGCCCCCTTCCACGCCTCCGCCCGAGCCGAGGGGTCGTCCGGGCGGGCGATGATGACCGCCAGGGAGCGCGCCAGAAACTCGATGGCCTTTTCCAACAGATGATCCGAGAGAAAATTCGCGCGCGCGGAAATATAGGATTCGACCGCTCCCATCAGACCGTCGATGACGCAGGTGGCCGCGAGTTTGGACGAAAGGCCTGAGGACAGGTTGGGGTCGATCAGAATGGCGGCCGGGGCCATTCCGGAGGAACGGACGAGTCGCGCCCGGCGGTCCCTGGCGTCTGACAGGAAGACGGCATCGTCGCACATGAAGCCGTGGCGCAGCGACGTCGGGATTTCGACGAGGGGGAGGGGGTCGGCCCGGGTGGAAGCGCCGTCCACAAAGGCGTCGACATCGATGCGATCGCGCCCGAGGCAGGCGACCGTGCGGGCGATCATCAAGGTCTTCTGTCCGCCGAGGCCGATGACGAAGGCCGCCTTCGAACCTCGGGCGAGCCTGAGGGCGTCGTCCGCGGCCCTGGTCGACGCCCGTTCCGGAATCTCGTCAAAGAGCAGGATCTTCACGCCTCGTTCCTCGAGGAGGCTCGTCACGCGTTCGATGGCCCCGGACTCGTGAAGCAGGGGATCCGCGACGAGAATGGCCCGGCCCTCGACGTCGAATTCGCCGGCGAAAAGGGGAAGACGGAGCAGGCTGTCCGACCCGATCCAGACGCGGGGGCGGATAGAAAACTGGAAATCGGCCATCGAGCCCTCCTGTCGGACAAAAAAAAGAGCGGAAGGCATTACTGACGCATGGTCAGTGAGCTCCCGCCACTCTCTTCGCGCCCTCCGCCGGAGCGATGCTCCCCGACCGAGGGACCGTTTGCCGCTTTTCTAGGCCTGTCCCAGGAGCTGATCGACTATCCTGTCGGCCGTCATCGAGAGGATTCCGTCGTCGATATAGCTCGGATCCTGGATGCGGGCCTTCATTTCGGCGACACGATCCGCCCTGACATCGGGGGCGGCCTTGGCGATCTCCAGGGCGTTGTAGAGCTCCGCCTTCGCTACCGCGTCGGAGGAAATCGCAATGGAATCGCCCTTCCCCGCGCGCTGGCCTAGGCCCGTGCCGCTGGGTTTCTTGGGTTCCCGGATCGGATCCAGGGAGTTCAGGCGATCAATCGTCATACGCGCCCCTGCCTTTCATAGCGATTATCGGCGTCGGACCGAGATTAGTTTACGCCATTTTCCCGAGGGCCACAAGGACTTGTCTCGGCCTCCTCTCCTTTCCCGGGGCCGACTATCACCGCGAACTCGCCACGCCCCCCCTCGCCGAAGCGATCGAGAAGGGAAATCGCGCTGCCGAGGGAAATCTCCTCGTGGATCTTGGTCATCTCGCGGCCGACGCACAGCGGCCGGTCGGGATCGAGGGCGGCGATGTCGGAAAGCAGTTTTCCGATCCGAAAGGGCGATTCGTAGACCATGAAGCTCTCGTTCCGGGACATCAGGACGGCAAGTCGGGCGCGGCGCCGCCCCGGTTTCGGTGAAAGGAAGCCTTCGAAAAGGATGGAACGTCCCGGGAGGCCCGATACGGAGACGAGCGCCGAAAAGGCCGAGGCGCCGGGGATCGGCACCACCGCGTGACCGGCCGCGCGGGCCGCTCGCACCGCGGCTGCGCCCGGATCCGAAAGGCCGGGCGTGCCGGCATCGCTCACATAGGCCACTTCCTTTCCTTCGTCGAGAAGGGCGCATATGCGCGACGCTCCCCGTTCCTCGTCATTGGCATGGCAGGCCAGCAAGGGTTTGCGTATCTCGAAATGCGAGAGGAGCTTGAGGCTGTGGCGAGTGTCCTCGCAAGCGACGGTATCGACCGCGCGAAGGACTTCGAGCGCCCGTATCGTGATGTCGCCGAGGTTCCCGATGGGTGTCGCCACGAGGTAGAGGGAAGACATTCGATGGTAGTAGAACGCCGATCCTTCGACGGTCAAGCGGTCATTCCGTCCCGGCGTCGCCCGCAAGCGCCGGCGGGCGCGAGGCGGGATCGGCGATGGCAACTCCTGAGGCATCCGTCTATACTGCGGCGATGATCCCGAGCCTGATCGCCGGCGCCGTCGCGCTGGCCATTGTTCTGTTTTTCCTGCTCAGAGCTCGGGACGCGGTTCGGGCCGGACGGACGCCCGAGGGGAGAAACTCCGATCCCCCGCGTCTCGGCAAGACCGAAACCGGCCCCGTCCCCGGAACCTGCGCACTCTGCGGCACGCGCCTCGTCGGGGGCGAATCGATGAAATCGGACATATTGCCCGGCGAGGGAGACAGGCTCATGCGAATCTACGGCTGCCCTCACTGCCTCGGGGAAGAGGCCGGGCGAAAACCGCGCTTCTGCCCCGTGTGCGGAACCGGTCTCGGGCCCGGCGACCACGCGATAGCGCGGTATTTCGAGCGGCCGGGGCGCAGGCACGTCCACATTCTCGGCTGCACGATCTGCAGGAAATCCCCCAAGGAGGCGTGGCATGGAAGGTAAGAATGTCAGGCGATACCTCTTTCTCGCCCTCTTCATCATCCTCCTCGCCCTTGTCGCCCGGCTTTTCGCCCCCTTTCTCACCATCATCCTCTGGGCAGCCCTGCTCTATGCGTTCTTGAGCCCCCTCTACGACAGGTTTTCGGGCAACACCCGCGGCAAGCCGCTCAAGGAACCCTGGCGAACCTCTTTCGCGGCGCTCTTCGCGATCGTTTCCGTCCTGATCATCCTCGTCCCGATAATCCTTCTCGGAATAGCGATGATCGGCCAGCTGCGCGACCTCGTGCGGTCGATACTCCGCACCCTCGCGGCCAATCCCTCCATCCTCGATCTCTCTCCGGCCGGACCGATCGGGAAATTCATCTATGACCTCACGCAGGGCGGCATAGACCTTTCGGGAGTGAATCTCCATACGGAATTTTCGAGATTCCTCAACGGAAACGCGTCCCAGATCATCAATGTGTCGAAGGTGGTCGTCCGCGACGCCTCGTTGGTCGTCATCGGTCTCCTCTTCATCATGTTCACGCTCTTTTTTCTCTTTCTCGACGGCCAGGAGCTGCTCCACACCATAATCGGCGCGATTCCCATCGAGAGGGAATACAGCCTCCTCTTCTTCAGGACGCTCCGCGATTCCTCCCGAGATCTCGCCGTGGGCTACATCCTCGTGTCTCTGTTCCAGGGCGCGGTGGCCTTTGTCCTCTTCACGCTTTTCGGCATCAAGGGGTCCCTCGTTTTCGGCGCCCTCACGGTGGGCGCCTCGTTCATACCGATGCTGGGGACGAGTCTCGTCTGGTTGCCCCTCTCGCTCTCGATCATCCTCGGCGGAGACCTGAAGACAGGCCTGCTGCTGCTTGGCCTTTCGGCGGTGCTGATAGCCGGCCTCGACAACGTGCTCCGCATCTACCTGCTCCGCGACCGTCTCAAGGTCCATCCGCTTCTCATATTCTTCGCCATCGTCGGGGGCCTTGAAACCTTCGGATTCAACGGTCTCATCCTCGGACCTCTCATCCTCATGGCTTTCTTCACGGGGGTGAAGCTCTACGACAAAGTCACCGATCGCGATTTGGGGGATCACGGGAAAAGCGACGTGGGGGAATGATTCCGACTCAATCCCTGCGGATGGACTCGAGCCAGCGATCTTCGATCGCCAGTCGTCCGGCGGTCCTTCCGAGCCTGCGCTCCGGCCGCGCGGCGCCGTGGAAATCGCTGCCCGCGGTAATGCGAAAGCCGTGCTCCCGGCCCATCTTCTCGAGGCGCCGGCATTCGCCCACCGAGGCGGTCGGGTGCCAGGCCTCGATGCCGTCCACGCCGATCTCCTTCCACTCTCCCATCAGGGTGGCCAGCCGCCCCCAGGACACGAAAAGCGAGCGGGGATGGGCGACGATGGCAAGACCCCCGGCGTCGTGGATGAGGTCGATTCCTTCCTCCAGGTCGACGACCGCCTTGGCCTCGTAAAAGGGCTTTCCCTTGCCGAGCCATCGGTCGAAGGCGTCTTGCCCGTTTTTCGCGGCCTTCTTCGCGACGAGGAGTCGCGCTATGTGCGGCCTTCCGATCTGGCCGTCCGAGTCCCTGTCCTCGCGCGCCACCGAGACGAGTTCTTCCATCGTGGCCGGAATCCCCGCCTCGTTCATCCTGGCGATAATTTTGATGTTGCGGTCGACCCGCGCGCGACCGAGCTTCGCGAGGGCCTCCCCGAGTACGCCGTCGAGCGAGCCGAGATCGAGGCCGAGGAGATGGAACTCTCCGGGCGAAAAGGAAACCTCTATCTCGACGCCCCGTACGATTCTGACGCCGAGGGCGCCGGCGGCGGCCTCCGCCTCGCGGATGCCCGCGACGGTATCGTGGTCGGTCAGCGCGAGCACGGAGACGCCGGAGTCGGCGGCAAGTCCCACGAGGGCCGCCGGCGAATAGCTGCCGTCGCTCGCCGTGCTGTGGCTGTGCAAGTCGATCAGGAAGGGCCTCCGGCGACGTCTATTTCCCCCGACGATCCGAAGACGCGAATCTCCGGGGCTGGCCCGGAAGGCCCGAGCGATGCCGTCGCGCGTCGAGCCAGCCGGACGAGCGTCTCTTCGTCGAGGGCCGCGGTGAGGCCATGGGGCGAAGGTCGCGACTGGGTGTAGACCTGTATCTCCCCGATCCTCGCTCCCCCCGCGAGCAGGAAAGCCACGCGATCGATCCACGCCTCGATCTCCGACTCGGGCGGGGGCGCAGGCGCGCCGTCGGGCCGCTGGACCAGGGCACAGAACATGGACTGCAGCACCACCGGTGAACGCCGCGCGAAGGAGAGAATGGATTCGACGAGACGGGCGAAATCGGGACCTTGTCGATCCATGCGCCGATACCAGGAGGCGCTGCCCGCGTCGAGCTTGGCCCAGATCGCAAGTCCCGAGTCGGATACCGCTCCATGGAGGATATCCGCGACTCCGGCGTCGAGAAAGCCCGTGGAATTTGTGATGAGAACGGTTTTCGACGAGCCGAAGACAGCCGGCCATCGACGCTTCGCTTCGGCGACCGATCGGATCGCCGCGGGCAGATGTGGCGAGAGCGTCGGCTCGCCGTCGCCGGCGAAGGCGATATCCACGGGGACCAGCTCCGGATCCGGCATTCCGCCGACGACGGCTCGCCCGGCCCAGTCCGAAAGTCCCTCTTCGAGGGAAGCGATCGAAAAAGGGGCCTTCGCGGGTCCCGTGACGACTTCGCAATAGGCGCAGTCGAACGAACAACGCTTCCCGTCCGGGAAAAGATTGACGCCGAGCGAAAGTCCTCCGGCGCGGCGAGACCATGCCGGATAGACCGCGAGGCCCGAGCGCCCCGCCGGCATCTCCGCCTTCCCCTTCGTTTCGGCCATGTCCCATCCTAGCCGTCGACCGGGTATCGCCACAAGAAGCCCCGGAGGAGATAATGGACCATCACAGCGCGACGCGCGAAATTCTTGGAGGATCTGCATGGTACTCACCACTGTTTCGACGACCGAGGCCCCCGCGGCTATCGGTCCCTACGCCCAGGCCGTCGACACTGGCGACAGCCTTTTCTGTTCCGGACAGCTCGGCATCGACCCCGCGAGCGGCAACCTCAAAGAGGGAGTCCAAGCTCAGGCGAAGCAGGCCCTCGCCAATCTCGGCGCCGTGCTCAGAGCCGCGGGTCTCGGGCCCGATCGCGTCGTGAAAACAACCCTCTTTCTCGCCGATATCAAGGACTTCGCCGCCGTCAACGAGATCTATGCGGCCTTTTTCGGCGCACATAGGCCCGCGCGCTCGACAGTCGCCGTCGCTGCCCTTCCCAAGGGAGGTCTTGTCGAAGTGGAAGCCATGGCCCGCCGCTGATGCCGGAGCCGGCTGCGGCTCATCGGGCCGGCAACGACTTTTCTCGTACCGGCCGGGCGCCCGATCAGTGAACGCCGCCCTCGAGCTGCGAGCCCTTGGATGCGAGCGGATCGAGCCTGAAACTCAGCGTGTCGAAAGCCGCGAGAGGAAGGGGATCGGTCCATTCGCGCCAGCGTCTCGCGAAGGGTATCTCCCTCGAGGCTCCGAGGCCGTCTCCGAGTGGAAGGATAAAGTCCAGCAATCTCGATCGCGGAGCGAAGCTCTCGGCGATCGAGACGCTTCCCTCCTTCCCCCGCGTCGCTATCCCCGCGATCCTGTAGCGCTCGACTCCGCCGACGAAGGCCAGCGGTCCGTCCAGTTCGAGTCTCTCGACGACGATGCCGGCGTTTTGCCCGGGGAGGTCGAGGCGCTGGACGATGGGCAGGGTATCCCGCTTTTCGACATCCAACTCCCCCTGCCATCCCGACTTCGATACGATGAACGGCGTGAGCATCGCGATACGAACCGGCTCTTCGGCCGGAAGCCAGCCGTCGACACCGAGGGCGACGAAACCCGCGAAGGTTCCCGACACGACGGCGAGCGGGAGGCCGAAAGCCCGCGGCAAAAGCCCGACGCCGAGACCGAGACAGCCGGCGACGATGCCCGAAATCGGCAGGAGACGGTCGGCGAGGGCCGCTTTCGCGGGGAAGACGAGGAGACCCGTCGCGGCGAGCACGGCAAGGGCGAGGAGCGCCATCCCGACGGTGGACCGCGCGCCGGCGCGCGCCCCGCCATGCCCCGGTTTTTTCCACAGAGCTCTGGAAAGAAAACCGACGCCTGAGCCCAGAAAGAGGGCTGAACAAAGCATCCACGGCCAGGGGTCGCCGGGGCCCGGCGGTGAAGGCATGGACCCTTCGACCTAGAAGCCGTAGATCTGCGAGTACTTGCGATCCAGGTAGTCGATGAAATGGGCGGGATCGAGAGGCGATCCGGTGACCTTTTCGACGAGCTCTCCGGGCAGCCAAAATGAGCCCGGCGCGTGCACCCTCTCGCGCAGCCATTCGAGGACGGAAGCGTTGTCGCCCATCGCGACTCGCTCGTCGAGATCGGGGATGTCCTTCCTCATGGCGTCCGCGAACTGCGCCGCGTAGAGATTGCCGAGGGCATAGCTCGGGAAATAGCCGAATAGCCCGGCCGACCAGTGCACGTCCTGCAAACAGCCGCGCACGTCGTCGCGCACGTCGAGCCCGAGCAGATCCTTTGCCTTGGCCCTCCAGGCTTCCGGAACATCCCTCACCGCGAGCCTGCCCGCGATGAGATCCGATTCGAGTTCGAAGCGGAGGACGATGTGGAGACCGTAGGTGACCTCGTCGGCCTCGGTCCGGATGAAGGAAGGCTCGACCTTGTTGATCGAGCGCACGAAGTCCTCGCGGCGGACGCCGTCGAGGGCCGGCGACACGAGCTCGGCGAGATGGGTGAAATTCCTCTTCCAGAAAGGCTCGCCCCTCCCTATCACGTTCTCCCAGAAACGCGACTGCGACTCGTGCACGGCCATCGAGGCGGCTTCGGCGAGCTCGGTTCCCCGGAACTCGGCTCCCGGCGCGATTCCCAATTCGTACAACGCGTGACCGGTCTCGTGCATCGTGGAGAAGAGGCTCGACGGGAAAAAGCCCGGGATGTAGCGCGTGGTGATCCTGACGTCGTCGACGCCGAGAGTCGTGGTAAAGGGATGGGCGGAGACATCGAGCCTTCCGCGCAACCGATCGTATCCCAGGACGTCCATGAGCCAGTCGCTCGCCGCCCGCTGGCGCGCCTCGCCGACGGTTTCGCGCAGGATTGAATCGTCGATCTTCGGCCGCGACCCGATCTTCGCCAGGATCGCGACGAGGTCACGCCTGAGCCGGGAAAATACGGTCCTGATGGAAAGTTCGGTCGAACCCGGCTCGTAAAGGTCGAGCAGCACATCGTAGGCCGGTTTTCCGGGCGAAAGACATGCCGCCTCCCTCTTTATGAGATCGAGAACCTTTTGGAGATGGGGAGCGAACGAGGCGAAGTCGTCGTTTTTTTTCGCCTGCACCCAGGCCGCCTGGCCGAGACTCGTAGCGCGGGCGAACTCCGCCACCAGGTCGGAAGGGAGCTTCGTGTCGCGGTCCCAGGAACGCCGGAGCGCGCGGAGATAGGCGCGTTCCACGGGGAGCAACGAGGCATCTCCGCCGGGATTTTCCGTGGTCGAACCGAGCTTTTCGAGAAGCTCTCCCATCTCGGGCCTCACCGACTTTTCGTGCGCCAGCGACTCGACCAGCGCCAGCTGTTCGGAACGCTCGTCGACGGCCTTCGGCGGCATGCCCGTCTCCTGGTCCCAGCCCAACAGGGCGCCGATATGGGCGACGAGCTTCCGCTCGCGGTCGAGTTCGACGAGGCGTTCGAGTTCCTTGCGCATGACGGGGGATCTCCTTGGAATGGTGTTGTGACGATGGACTTCCATCCTACACCCCGCTCTTCGAGGCGGCAAGGCGAAGAGAGCCGACGTTCGAAGCTCTCTGTTGCGCAACTCTCCGGAAAAATCCGACGGAGGGTATGATATCATCGCTCCGTGTTCCTCCGCGAACTTCGCGACCCGGTCACCCGCCTCAAGGGGGCCGGAAAGGCAGTCGCCGCCCTCCTCGCGCGCATGGGAATCTATTCGGTGGCAGATCTCCTCCTCCATTTCCCCCGCGATTGGGACGATCGCAGCTCCTGGACAGGTTTCGCCGATGCCGTCAGGAACGGCGGACGCGCGCATGCGAAGGCCACCATCTTCGCCCATGAATGGTTCGGCTACGGACGGATGCGGACGCTCAAGCTCCGGGTGGACGACGGCGATGCCGAGGCGAGCCTCGTATGCTTTAACCGGTCCTTCCTCGAAAAAAGCTTCCCCGTCGGGGGACGCGTCGTGGTCACCGGACGTTTCGTAAGGCGCTTTGGCGAGCTCCAGTCCTCCGTCTTCGAGCTGGAGGCCCTCGACGACAGCGGCGCAGGGGCGGAAGGAATCAAGACGGGCCTCCTTGCCGTTTACCCGCTCACCGAGGGCCTCGCCCAGGGAAACGTGCGTAGGCTCATCGCGCGGGCCCTCGCGGAATACGGCGCCCGCATCGAGGACGAGCTGCCCGAGCGAATCGCCGCCTCCCGCGGGCTCATGACCAAGCGCGACGCCCTGCGGGCGATGCACGCACCCGCCTCGGCCGAGGAGATGACGAGGGCCAGGGAAAGCCTCGCCTACGAGGAGCTCTTCTTTTTCCAACTCGCGGTGGCCAGGCGCGCCCGCCGACGAGGAGAAGTCGCCGTATCGAGAAGGTCCCACGGGAGCGGCCTTCGCGACCGCCTCGCCGCCAGGCTGCCCTGGAAACTGACGGGCGACCAGGAGCGTGCGGTGTCGGAGATCGTCGCCGACATGGCCGCACCGCGACCGATGGCGAGGCTCCTGCAGGGAGACGTCGGGTCGGGCAAGACGCTCGTGGCTTTCTTCGCCGCCCTCGAAGCCGTCGAGTCGGGCGGACAGGCCGCGATGATGGCGCCGACGGAACTGCTCGCCCGCCAGCACGCCGAGACGGCGGCCGCCCTTCTCGGGCCAATCGGTGTCAGGCTCGCCTTCCTTTCGGGCAACGTCGACGACGCGGCCCGGCCTCCCCTGCTCGCCGCGATAGCGGCAGGCGAAGTCGACTTCGTCATCGGCACCCAGGCCCTTTTTTCCGACACGGTCCGGTTCCGAGAGCTCAGGCTTGCCATCGTCGACGAGCAGCATCGATTCGGAGTGCTCCAGCGCCTGGCCTTCTCGCGCAAAGGCCCGATGCCGGATCTGCTCATGATGACGGCCACGCCGATACCGCGAACCCTCGCGCTCACGATCTTCGGCGATCTCTCCGTCTCGACGATCCGCGAGATGCCGCCGGGCAGGAAACCCGTCGTCACCCATCTCGCCAAGGCCGGCAACGAGGCGAAGGTCTATGAATTCGTCAGGAAGGTCGTCGAAGGGGGCCGTCGGGCCTATTTCGTCTATCCCTTGATCGGCGAGTCGGCGAAGCTCGAGCTCAAGAACGCCGAGGCCATGTTCGTCCGGCTCCGGGACGAAGTCTTTCCGGGCCTGTCGATCGGAATCGTCCATTCGCGACTTCGCGAAGAGGAGAAACGGGCGACCATGGAGTCGTTCAAACGGGGCGATACGCGCATCCTCGTCGCCACTTCCGTGGTGGAGGTGGGCGTCGATGTGCCCGAGGCCGTTGTCATCGTCATCGAGCATGCCGAGCGTTTCGGACTTGCCGCGCTCCATCAACTCCGAGGCAGAGTCGGCAGGGGTCCCTCGCAGTCCTGGTGCTTTCTCGTGTACTCCGACAAGCTTACCGAGGAGGGAAAGACCAGGCTCAAGGCGATGCTCGAAACGACCGACGGCTTCAAGTTGGCGGAAGAGGACTTGAAAATCAGGGGTCCGGGGGAACTTTCGGGCACGCTCCAATCGGGAGCCGTCGGTTTTTCGATCGCCGATCCCGTCAGGGACCTGCCCATTCTGGAACGGGCGCGGGCGGACGCTTTCGCTCTCGTCGACGAGGATCCCGCCTTGCTCTCCGAGTCGAGCCATCCTCTCCGGGAAGTTCTTCGCAGGGCCCCGCCGTTCGGCGAAGGCATCGCCGCATCCTGAAAAAAAGGGGACCGCCCCCTCCTGGGCGGTCCCTTCAAGCGCCGTGGACCGGCGCCGCTACGATCGGCGTATCAGAAATGCTTCTGGGCGACCTTCGCCTTGGGTAGCTTCGAGGAAAGCGTGCTCTTCCTGACCGTAGGGACAGGACGCAGGGAAGCCGCGGCTTCCCTTGCCTCCTTCGCCCTTTCGGTCCTGAGCTTCTCGACGGCCCGACTTCCCCTTACGAGCACCGACTCGGCGAAGGTCAGATATTCGATGTATTTGGCCTTGGGAGCCCTGGCGCCGAGCAGCTCGGAAGCGCGCCTGCATTTGCGCCGCATGTACTGGATCGACGGTATGGAGGCTCCGAACGCTTCGGCTATCTCCCAGTCCCGGTGCTCGTAGCGACCGCTTCTGTCCTTCGCGTTGAGATCGAGGAACTTGGCGACCCGCTCGGCATTCCATTCGACCGTACCGCCCGCGGAGTAGTCATGCGCCGAGAGCCGCTTCCGCGTCCTCTCGGCCGACCCCTCCATTTTCTTTTTCTTCCAGTAAGGGTGGCGATTCCGCGCCCGGAGGATGTCCTCCCTGGAATAGCCCGTCTTTTCCATCCACTGCCGCGCAAGTCGGGCCTTTGCCGCGGGCGGGATACGCGCCCTGAGCGAGGCGTCGATGTAGGCGGTAGGATCCTTGGCTGCCAGAATGGCAAGTTCCGACTTGTTCATGATACTCAAATCATAGTCCGCGTCGGACAGGTTAGCAAATGAAAAATCACTTCAAAACTGGTGAAGGTCCGGATGCGGCCGGAGGGACAAGTCAGCCGGCCCCGGATCGCAGCCGCTCTCCGAGAAGCGCCAACTCGGCCCTCAATCCTGCCGGCAATCGTTCGCCGAAGGAATCGTAGTACTCCCCTATCGCGGGCAACTCGGCGATCCAGGCATCCCGATCCACCGCCAGGAGTTCGTCCAGAACGGCCGAAGAAATGCCGAGGCCATTGACGTCGAGACTTTCCCTCGCCGGCACGAGGCCGATGGGCGTCTCCACGGCTCCCGCCGCGCCATCGGCGTCGCAGCGTTCGAATATCCACTTGAGAATGCGCGAATTCTCGCCGTAGCCAGGCCACAGGAATTTGCCGTCCTTGCCCTTCCGGAACCAATTGACATAGAAAAATTTCGGCAACGTGGCTCCGGGTGCGGCGCCGACTTCGAGCCAATGGCCGAAGTAGTCTCCCATGTTGTAGCCGCAGAAGGGCAACATGGCGAAGGGATCGCGCCGGAGCCTTCCGAGAGCGCCGGCGGCCGCCGCCGTCGTTTCGCTGGAGACGATGGATCCCATGAAGACGCCGTGAGCCCAGGACAGTGCCTCGTGGACGAGGGGCACGACGCCCGCCCGCCGGCCCCCGAAGAGGATGGCCGAAATGGGGACTCCCTCGGGGTTCTCCCATGCGGGATCGATGGAGGGACAGGCCCTCGCCGGAGCCGTGAACCGGGCATTCGGATGCGCCGCCGGCTTGCCCGAGGCCGGATCGTATATCGCCCCCTGCCAGTCGAGGCTGCCTGCGGGGATGGGCGTGCCCATCCCCTCCCACCATACATCCCCGTCCGGGGTGAGCGCGCAATTGGTGAAGATCGAATCGCGCGACAGGCTCGCCATCGCGTTGGGGTTCGAGGATTCACTCGTGCCGGGAGCGACGCCGAAAAAACCCGCCTCCGGATTGATGGCGTAGAGGCGCCCATCCTGCCCAAAACGCATCCAGGCGATGTCGTCTCCCACCGTTTCGACCTTCCAACCGGGGACGGTGGGGATGAGCATCGCGAGGTTGGTCTTGCCGCAGGCCGATGGAAAGGCCGCCGCCATGTATTTTTTGCGCCCGGCGGAATCGGTGACGCCGAGGATGAGCATGTGCTCGGCCAGCCAGCCCTGATCGCGCGCCATGGCGCTCGCTATGCGGAGCGCGAAACATTTCTTGCCGAGCAGGGCGTTGCCGCCGTAGCCGGAGCCGTAGGACCAGATCGCGCGTTCTTCCGGAAAATGGACGATGTACTTCCTCTCGGAGTCGCAGGGCCAGGGAATGTTGGGCTGTCCGGGAACGACCGGCTTCCCGACCGAATGGAGACAAGGGACGAAGTCGCCTTCGACTCCGAGAGCCTCGAGTACGGGCTCTCCGACCCTCGTCATGATGTGCATGTTGACGACGACATAGGCCGAATCGGTGATCTCGATGCCGATCTTGGAGAGCGGGCCCCCGACCGGCCCCATCGAGTAGGGCACCACGTACATCGTTCGCCCCTTCATCGAGCCCGAAAAAAGGCCCCGGAGAATGCGCTTCATCTCTCCGGGCTCGGCCCAATTGTTCGTGGGCCCGGCCTCCTCGCGGGTGCGGCTGCAAATGAAGGTGCGATCCTCGACGCGTGCGACATCGCCGGGGTCGGAGCAGGCGTAGAAGGAGTGGGGTTTCTTGTCCCTGGAGAGCGGCCTGAAAGTTCCGGAAACGATGAGCCGCGAGCAGAGCTCGTCGTATTCGGCCGGACTGCCGTCGCAGATGCGAATGTCCGCCGGGCAGCAAAGCCCGGCCATTTCCTCGATCCAGGCGCGAAGCGCGGCGTGCCGGAGTTCGCCGATGTTCATGGAAATCTCTCCTTGCCATTATGAAAATGACAGCACCGCTCCTTGCGAATCCTGTCCTGTTGATATCGGAATTTTTGAATATGAAACGACGTTTCGATCCTGAAGACCTTTATTGTGGTCTACACCGTAATCGGGCGATTGGCAAGACAGGAACCGTCCTCCAGACTATCAGGCATCACGTCGCCAAGCCACTGCCGCGCCGCCCTTTTTCCGCTTTTCGCCTAGAAGCCGAAAACCTTCCGGACGCTTCTTTTCCAGCCTGACCAGCTCCGTGGGAGGTGCCGCGACGGCGAGCAGGCCCCCGACGGCGAGCAAAAGGCGGGCCCTGGCCCAGGTTTCGGCGATCCAATCGTATTCCGGAACGGGATCGGCGAACTCGAGGAGAATGTCCCGCGCATCTTCCGCTTCGGCACCGAGCGAGAGGATGTCGCGGATTCCGACGGGAACGGATAGCGCCCTGCCGGCGAAAAGAGCCGTCAGATTCTCCCGTGCCGCGACGAGAGAGAGAAGATCCCGAGAAGCGAGGTCCACGGCTTCGGGCCCGAGAGCGAGGGCGATCCATAGCGCCGCATGGCCGATTCCCGGATTGACGACGAGGGCGCGGCGAACCGGCTTGCCCGTGGCGAAACGACCGAGCAATTCAGCCGCGGCCGCCTGGGGAAAGCCGATGGTGTCGAAATCGGGAAGGCCCCAGAAGCCCGATGCCCGATAGTCCTTGCCGAGAAGGCGGTAATCGCCGGTCCGTCTCAAATAGACCTCGAGATCGAAGTATCCGGCGTCGAAAACCGACCCGGGCGACAGGGATCGTTCTCCGCTCGGCCGCTCCACCCGCGTTTGCGGCCCGGGCGCGAGCACGTAGGCCCGGTGCATCGCCCCCCGCTCTTCGGAAAGGACGACCAGACCGAGCTCTTCGAGGATATCGAGGAGCTCGGCGACGAGAGGTTTCACGACTACGACGGCGATGCGACCCCCGTCCGACAGACCGTCCCTGCCTTCTTCAAGAAAGGCTCGTATGACAGGAATGCCCGCCTTGGCGGGAATATTGGACAAGACATAGTCCCAGGGTCCGCCGAAACGGCCGGAGCCGATCAGTCCGGGTTCCACTTTCGCGTTGGCGATCTTGTTGCGAACGCGATTGCGTTCCGAAAAGGCGACGGCCAGAAGATCCCTATCCCGGAGAGTGACCTCGCAATCGGGAAAGGCGGCCGCCACGCAAAGACCGATGACTCCGACGCCGCAACCCGCGTCGACCACGCGACGCGCCGAGGCGAGCGTTTCATCGCGGCCGATAGCCTTGAACAGGAGCTTGGTCCCCACGTCGACGTCGAAGGAGGAAAAGAGCGCATGCGAGAGGTCCAGGCGCAGATCCGTCCCCCGAAAGCGCAAATCGACAGTCTTGTTGACCAGCGGTTTGAGATCGATCATCTGCGGCCGCGCCGACGTGGAGGTCGGCCCCGATGGACTTCCCGATTCAGGCGCCCGCTCCGACCGATTCTTCCTGCGGAGCGGTTTGGGCGAGGAGCGAAACTTCATCGGCATTGAAAACGCGGTCTATGTCCAGAAGAATGACGAAGCCTTCGTCGCGCTTGCCGACGCCTCTTATGAACTCGGCGGCCAGACGGGTGCCGAAACGGGGCGCGGGCTCGATGGCCGTTTCGTCTATCTCGACGACTTCGTGTACCGCATCGGCCAGGGCGCCGACCACCACCTTGCCTTCGCCCGAGTCGACTTCCATGACGATGATGCTCGTGTCCTTGGTGACGGGCGTCTCGATCAGTCCGAACTTGAGCCTGAGATCTATGACGGGAACCCCTGTTCCGCGCAGATTGATGATGCCTTTCATGAAGACGGCCGTACGTGGAAGGCGAGTAATTTTCGTATATTCCAGCACTTCGCGAACCTTGGCGACGCCTATGGCGTACTGCTCGTCGTCGAGGGTGAAGGTGAGGAACTGATTGGCGTTCGAAGTCTCCATGCGGGTGCCTCCCTTTTCATTCTAAGTTTGGGCGACGGCCACGTCAAATGGCGCGCCGATTTTCCCCTGCCGCAAAACGGGCATTTCTCCTGAGAGCATCGGG
>Ga0187814_10000208_pt1 | contig 17191 bp, 14 predicted proteins | sample NC_S_4_FD_132450 | JGI IMG/M metagenome (GOLD analysis project Ga0187814, IMG submission 132450) | Wetland sediment microbial communities from Neuse River Estuary, North Carolina, USA - ASW-S_4 | ecosystem: Environmental > Aquatic > Freshwater > Wetlands > Sediment | place: USA: North Carolina... | reverse complement strand
GGCGCCGGGACCGCGCAGGATCTTGCGAAGCGGCGGGGCGCTGACGGTGCCAGGATTGCAGTCGACGTACTTCTCCCCGATCAGAGATTCGGGGCGAATCGCGCAGCTCGCGTTGGCGTGGAACGGGGTGAACGCGGAGTTGTCGATCTCGAGCGTGACGGCTGCCTTGCACGCGCTCCCCACCCTTGCGCAGGACGCGGCCGAGCCCACCCCGCTTGCGTTGGTCACGCTCAGCGAGGCGATCGTCCCCACCGGCGCTCCGGCGATTCGGACGTCTTCGCCGGGGACGGCAAACGCTGCGTCGTCGAAGATCGCGCGCACCTCGTATGGATCTCCGCCACCGCCGGTCGCGGCGGTCACGATCAGAACACCGACCGATGCGGCGACGAGGAGAAGGGCGATGAACCCGATTCGCCTCATGGACCGGGCGGGGTAGAGGAGAGCTCGCAGCCAGGTACCACCCACGGAGCCGAGCCGTCGGGGGTTGGCTGGAGCGCGCTACCCGGGCAACGATTGTGCACCACTTCGAGACCCTGGCCGCGCTCGAACGGCGGCACTGCGGTGAGCACGTTGTCGACCGAGCCAAACGCGAAGAACGTTGGCTGGGTGCGCGCGTAATGGCCGTTGGCGTCGTAGTAGGCACTCGCCTGCCCGAGGTTGGTGAGCGCCGCGACCACGTCCGGCGTGTACTCGCGCAGCGTGTCCAGCTGCGCCTGGGAATCGTTCATTTCCTTGATCAGGTTCGGGAACGCGACCGCGGCGATCCGTGCGAGCGACGGCGTCTCGCGGGCAAGGGAGGTCAGGTCTCCGCCTCCGGACGGGTTGCGGATCAGCGCGTCGAGCTGCCCGATCGTCGGGATCGAGACGCCCACCAACTTGCGCAGACCGGCACTGAAAGGCTCCAGCCGGCGGATGCCGATCTTCGACGCGGCGACCAGCGGATCGAGCGCGTTCAGCGTCGAGTTGAGGCCCTGGAAGGTGCTCGTCGAGCGCGTGAGCGTGTCGGGGAACAGCGCCAGCGCCTGCTCGAGCGCCTGGCTTTCGCGGGCGATCGCGCCGGTGGCGGCGTTGCCGTTGGCGATCAGCTCGGTCAGTTGCTGGCTTCGGGACGCGAGCGTCTGCATCGCCTGCGCGCCCTCGACCAGGAGGCCGTCGAAGGCCGGCTCGTCGCGCGCCAGCTCCGCTGTGACGTCGCTCGTGCTGGACAGCGCCGGCGCGAAGTACTCGAGCGTCCTGTTGGCGGCCAGAGCTCGACCCTGGATGCTCGCCGCCTCGCCCTGGATGAAGTTGCGCAAGCCGGCCCGTGTGAGCGGATCGAACGTGTCGAACAGCTGGTCGAGCGACACGAACGAGCGCGTGTCGGCCAGTGGTATCAGACCCCCATTGGGGATCGGGAGGCCACCACTCGGCGGAGGCTCGAGCACCACGTACCTGTTGGCGCTGCCCGAGAGCGAGTTCTCATAGATCCTCGCGATCGTCCCCTGGGGCACGGGTGACGCATCTGAATCGAGGCTCATGCTCACCTCGGCCAGGCCGTTGGGCGTCAGGCTGATCGAGTTGACCGAGCCAACCGTGGCGGGTCCCATCAGCACGAGGTTGCCTGTCACGAGCCCACCGGCATCCTGGAAGTCGGCGCGCAACGTGTAGGTCGAGCCGGTGGTCAGGAGGATGAGCGCGACTACGACAACTGCTGCGGCTAGCGCGCCGAATGCGGCGACTCGGGCGATCATGCGGGAGCCGGCGTCGGTTCTCGGGGCCCTCTCGTCACTCTCTCCTTGTCGCCTCTGCCCCCCGCGCGCGAAGAGATCTTGCCAGAGTTGTGTGACCCGTGCGCGAAGCGCTTGTTAGCGCTTTGCGGAGCATTCAGCGCTTGCCGCGCGCGAGCAGCGCGGCGCCGATCGCGCCGCCGAGATCACCAAGCGCTGCGATGACCACGTCGGGAGGATTCTCGTCGTGGAACAGGTGAGGCTGCATCGCCCTGGCGATTCGCGTCGCATACAGCTCGCCGAAGCGGACGCCAAGTCCGCCGCCGATGATCACCGCCTCGACGTCGAGGACGTTGACCGCGGAAGCGACTCCTGCGCCGAGTGCCTCCACCGCCTCGTCGATCAACTGCGTCGCGAGCTTGTCGCCGCGCTCGAGCGCGTGCGCCCAGATCGAGCTCGTCAGCCGGTTGCGTCCGCGCTCCTCCATCAGGTGGAACAGGTCCGTCTTGCGGCCCTTGTCGACTTGCTTGCGAGCCCGTGCCTCCATCGCGGCGCGGCCCGCGTAGGCCTCCATGCATCCGCGCCTCCCGCAGGTGCACCGAGCGCCGTCCTTGACGATCACCATGTGACCGATCTCGCCTGCGCCGCCGCGCCCGACCCACGGCTTGCGGTCGAGAATCAGCCCCCCGCCCACGCCCGTCCCCCAGAACACGCCGAGCACGGACTTGTAGGGCCGCCCGGCGCCCAGATGAAACTCGGCGTCGGTCGCCACCTGGACATCGTTGCCGACGAACACCTTCGTGCCGAGCCCATTCGCGAGCGTCGAGCCGAGTTCGAAGGTCCCGCTCCACCCTGGGAGGTTGCGCGCGCCAGTGACCGCGCCGGTCGTGCTATCGACCACGCCCGGAGACCCGATGCCCACGCCTCGCAGAGACGAGGACTCGATCCCGGCGAAATGACAGGCCTCGCGCATCGCCTCCACGATCGCCGCGGCCACATCCCCCGGTCCCCCCGTGGTCGGGGTTGGCCGGCGCGCCGACCCGAGCACCGTGCTGCGGGAGTCCACCACGATCGCCTCGATCTTCGTCCCGCCGAGGTCGACGCCCCCGCGAGCCGCCGAGGTCGTGGCCGTCATGGGGAGATCCTGCCAGAGGGCGAGGACGTTGTTAGGCAGGCGGTGCGGATGCGGTCAGGCCCACGATTCCCGGTAGTGCTCCTGCTCAGGAGTGGGCTCGTCGATCCGCACCCCGAGCGCGGCCAGCTTCAGGCGCCCGACCTCCTCGTCGATCGCCTCGGGCACCCGGTGGACTCCCGGCACCATCTCACGACCGCGGCGGACGAGCTCCTCCACGCATAGCGCCTGAAGCGCAAACGACACGTCCATGACCGCCGCGGGATGACCCTCCGCTGCGGCGAGGTTGACCACGCGGCCGTGGGCCAGGAGATTGAGCCGCCGGCCGTCATCGAGCACATACTGCTCCACGAGTGGGCGCGCCTCTCGCACTCCGCCCGTGGCGAGCGCGCGGAGCTCGTCGAGATCGAGCTCGACGTCGAAGTGGCCGGCGTTGGCGAGCAGTGCGCCGTCCTTCATCCGGGCGAAGTGCTCACCGTGGAGAACGCGGCGTGATCCCGTGACCGTCACGAACAGGTCGCCGCGCTCTGCGGCCTCGAGCGATGGCATGACCTCGTAGCCGGCCATCCGAGCCTCTAGCGCGCGCATCGGATCGATTTCGCAAATCACCACGTGTGCCCCCGCTCCGCGGGCTCGCTCGGCAATCCCCTGGCCGGCCCAGCCGTACCCGATGACGACGAGCGTTTGGCCCGCCAGTAGCACGTGGCTGGCGCGGACGATCCCGTCCAGGGCCGACTGCCCGGTTCCGTGGCGGTCGTTGAGGGCCCGCTCGGTGCGGGCCTCGTTCACCGCCAGGACCGGGCATGCCAACTCTCCGTCGTGCTCCAGACGACGCAGGCGCACCAGCCCGGTGGTCGTCTCCTCGGTGCCGCCGATCAGCTCGGCGAGCGAGTCGCCCCCGAGATGGTGCGCGGTCACGAGCAGATCGGCGCCGTCGTCGATCGTCACCTGCGGCCTGATGGCCAGCGTGTCACGCACGTGCGCGACGTACGCGTCCAGGTCCTCTCCCCGCGCCGCCCGCACCTCGACGCTATGCGCCTGCACCAACGCCGCGGCCACGTCGTCCTGTACGGACAGCGGGTTGGCGGAGCACAGCGCCGTGCGGGCTCCGGCCGCCGTGAGCGTGAGCAGCAGGTTCGCGGTCTCCGCCGTCACGTGCAGGCAGGCGGCAACGCGCACCGAGTCGAGCGGGCGCTCCTGGGCGAAGCGCTCCCGGATCCGGGCCAGGACGGGCATCTGCTCGGCGGCCCAGGCGATCCGGGCAGCCCCGTCGCCCGCGAGCGAGAGGTCCGCGACCTCGTGCGGCGGGAGCGACGCTCGCGCCATCGGCTCGCTACGGCCGGCCTGGACGATCCAACTGCCGCATACGGTCCATTCGATCGTCCACGTCGGACCTCGAAGCTAGTACCTGTAGTGGTCGGGCTTGTAAGGCCCTTCCACCGGGACCCCGACGTATTCCGCCTGCTCCGGGGTGAGCTCCGTGAGCTTCACGCCGAGCGCGTCGAGATGCAGGCGCGCCACCTTCTCGTCGAGGTGCTTGGCCAGCGTGTATACGCGCCTGTCGTAGGAATCGGTGTGGCCGAAGAGCTCGATCTGCGCGATCACCTGGTTGGTGAACGAGTTGGACATCACGAAGCTGGGATGCCCGGTCGCATTGCCGAGGTTCAACAGGCGCCCCTCGGATAGCACGATCACCGCGTGGCCGTCCGGGAAGACCCACTCGTCCACCTGCGGCTTGATCGTGGTCCGCTTGATCCCTGGGACCCGCGCCAGTCCGGCCATGTCGACCTCATTGTCGAAGTGACCGATATTGCCAACGATTGCCTGATGCTTCATCCGGGCCATGTGATCGACCGTGATCACGTCGCGGTTGCCGGTGGCGGTGATAAACATGTCCGCCGTGCCGATCACGTCCTCGAGCGTGAGCACCTGGTAGCCGTCCATCGCCGCCTGCAGCGCGCAGATTGGATCGATCTCGGTGATCACCACCCGGGCGCGCTGCCCGCGCAGCGACTCGGCGCAACCCTTGCCGACGTCGCCGTAGCCGCACACCACGGCCAGCTTCCCGCCGATCAGCACGTCGGTCGCGCGATTGATCCCGTCGATCAGCGAGTGCCGGCAGCCGTACTTGTTGTCGAACTTCGACTTCGTGACCGAGTCGTTGACATTGATCGCCGGGAACAGCAGTTTGCCCTGCTCGGCGAACTGGTAGAGACGGTGCACTCCGGTGGTGGTCTCCTCCGTGACGCCCTTGACCTGAGCGGCGATCCGCGTGAAGCGCTGCGGATCCTCCTCGAGCGAGCGGCTGAGCAGCTCGAGGATGATGCGCATCTCCTCGTTCTCCGCGCCCGCGGGATCCGGCACCGCCCCCGCGCGCTCGTACTCGGCTCCCTTGTGCACCAGCAGAGTCGCGTCGCCGCCGTCGTCCAGGATCATGTTCGGCCCCTGGCCATCAGGCCATGTGAGCGCCTCCTCCGCACACCACCAATACTGCTTGAGCGTCTCGCCCTTCCAGGCGTACACCGAGACGCCGCGCGGCTCCTCCGGAGTCCCGTCCGGGCCGACCACGACCGCGGCGGCCGCGTGATCCTGGGTCGAGAAGATGTTGCACGAGCACCAGCGGACCTCCGCGCCAAGCGCGGTGAGGGTCTCGATCAGCACTGCCGTCTGCACTGTCATGTGCAGCGAGCCGGTGATCCTCGCCCCGGCCAGCGGCTGGCGCGCCCTGAACTCCTCCCGCGTCGCCATCAGTCCGGGCATGTCGTGCTCGGCCAGACGGATCTCGTTGCGGCCGAACTCGTGGAGCGAAATATCGGCGATCTTGTAGTCGCCCTCGACGAGAGCGGCGGTGGTGGCCCTGGTGCGGGCGGCGGTCGTGCTCATCATTCCTCCACGGTCGGGATCGAAGCGGCCGGACGGCAAGGAGCCATCAGGCAGCGGTAAGCAACCTTTGATGCTTCTCCTGCTCGAATCGGAGCCAGTCCTCGGCGCTGACGTGGTCGGGCCTGCGCGGCTGTGCCTCGAGCCACGCCTGGACCGTAGCTCGCAGCTGTGGACTCGTCTCGAGGCGCGCGGCGAACGCCACGTCTGACAGAGCGATGTCAAATCGGGTGAGCAGCTCCTTGAGCGTGCGCAGCCGCTGCAGCTGGGCCGGTCCGTACAGCCGGTATCCCGACGCCGAGCGCGCGGGAGTCACCAGGCCCGTGCGCTCGACGTAGCGAAGCATTCGCGGTGACCAGCCCGTCGTTCGTGCCGCCTCGTTGATCGTCAAGCCCTCCATTGGGCGTCAAACGTTACCACGGTCGTGTCAAGGTTCTTTTGGTCGTCCGGGGCGGTCCGTATCAATCCCTTGAATGCCGATACGACATTTGGCTAGGGCCTTCGCCGGATCCTCAAGAACATTTGGCCATGACCGTGCAGGTCAGGCTCCGGCGGTCTACGATTACGCGAACGTCTGCTGGCGAGCAGGCGAGATCGGATTCGGAACCAAGACGGGTCCGGAGACGGAACCGCAACTGCCTAGGGAGGCCATACGCACCCCACACGTCGCACCCGCCGGTTCGCGGCAGCCCTGCCGCTGATAATCCTCACAGGCTTCATCGTCTCCGGCTCCGCGGCCTCCGCAAGGGGACACGGACGAGACGTGGCGCAGGGCCCCGCCGCCCTATTCCATGGCCATGCAGTTGGTCAGGGCCAGGGCAACGGTGGTCAGGGCCAGGGCAACGGTGACCCGGGCCAGGGTAACGGCGCACAGGGCCAGAGTGCAGGTCAGGGCAACGGTAACGGCGGCCCGGGCCAGGGCTCGCCCCCCGGTCAGGGCCAAGGCTTCGGCCATGAGCATGGACAGGGGCACGGCAACGGCGACGGCAATGGACAGGGCCAAGGCCTCGGTCAAGGCCAATCGGGCCCCGGGCAGGGACAGGGACCTTCGTCCAATCCCGGCCACGGTCAGGCCCAGGGCAACGGACATGGGCAAGGCAACGGCAACGGTCAAGGTCAAGGCCCCGGTCAAGGCCAAGGCCCAGGCCAAGGCCTCGGTCAAGGCCAAGCCCACGGTCAAGGCCAAGGCCAAGCCCCCGGTCAGGGCCACGGCCAAGGAGCGGGCCTCGGGCAGGGCTCGCCCCCAGGCCCGGGCCACGCGCACGGCCATGGCAACGGCAACGGCAACGGTGGCGCTTATGGCGACACCAACGGCAGGGGTCAGGCGCACGGTCACGGGTACGGCAACGGCGCCGGCAACGGCCAGGGAGGGGGCCTGTCGAGCGTCTCCACCCGCACGCCGACTAGGGCCGCGACCGCTCCGACACCCGCCACGTCGATCCCGGCCCCCACGGCCTCCGTCACCCCGACCCCGGCTTCTCCGGCCCCAGCGCCTGCGCCCACCGTCACCGTGCCCACTGTGACGCCCACGCGGACGGCTAGGCCGCCCGCGAGGAGAGCCGTGGCCCCTGCCGATCGTCACCTCGGGTCGACGACCGGGTCGACCACAGTGGCGCCCGGCGGAGCGCTCTCGCTCTCCGGTAACGGTGTTGCGGGAACCGGCGCGGGTGGCACCCTCCGCACGGGAGCAGGCGGCAGTCCCGTCATCACCGGCGCTCTGGCGGCTGGAACCGCGCAGACCGGGCCCCACAGGGCCCTCGCCGCGGCACGGACGACGCGAACGAGCGGCGCGCACGGGCTGGCGAGCCTGCTGACGGCGCCGATCGGTCCTGCGACGACCGTCATCCAGAAGTTCGTCAACGTGGTGCCGACGGCCGTATGGATCGCCCTCGGCGCGGCGTTGCTGCTGGCGGCGGCGGCCGCAGGGGCGGCGCTCTGGTTCGGCCGCCGGGCACGCGAGAGCGCGAGGGAGATGGGGGTTGTCGCGGCGGCCGCGCTCACCGACCCGCTGACGGGTGTGCTGAACCGTCGTGGCTTCACCGACGCCGCCGAGCGCGAGCTGGAGCGAGCCCGGCGCTATCAGCACCCTCTGGCGCTTGCGTTCGTGGACGTTCGCGGGCTGAAGGCGGTCAACGACAGCCAGGGACACGTCGCCGGCGACCAGCTGCTCCGGAAGGTCGCGGCGGTGCTCAAGGAGTCCGCTCGCACCCATGACCTGGTGGGCCGGATCGGCGGTGACGAGCTGGCCGTCGTCCTGGCCGAGCAGTCCGTGACGGGCGCAGCGGCAATGGCCCGCCGCGTCCGCGCGCAGATCCCGGTGCACCGCGCCGCCCTCGGATTCGACGCCAACTGGGACGTGACGATCGGCACCGCGACGTTCCCGGAGGACGGCGACACGTTTGAGGAGCTGCTCGGGGTGGCCGACCGCCGGCTGTATCAGCAGCGGGGCATCGAGGTCACTAGCAGCACCGGCTGAGCTCTGCGCTCGCCGCGCTAGCCGCCCGCCAGGGCGCTCTTTAGCCGGTCGATCATCACCACAGGTGATGGATCGACTCCCCTGAGTACGGCGAGATACAGCGAAACCAGGTCGCCCAGCAGGACGAGCGAGAGCAGGCGCTCGGTCGGCGACCCTCCCACACTCTCCACGCGGAACGTTGCGGCGGCGTCCCCCGCGATCAACCCGCGGGTCAGCTCGATCCGCTGCCGGATCCGTGGGTGCAGGTCCGAGTCGTCGAGGAACACGGCGCTGAAGCGTCCCAGCTCGCTCGCCGCCTGCCAGCCCATGATCTCGTTGTGGTCGAGCTCGGGGATCTCGTGCGAGAACGCAGGCATCTTCGCGTTCTCGTTGATCTGCGTCTTCCAGCGGTACGCGATCGGCGAGGTGAGGCCGGATCCGGCGATCTGCGGCACGGTGCCGTGGAGGCCGCGCGCGAGCTCCTTCGGGACGTCCTCCTGCGGGCCGCCCGGTCGCCAGCTCGCGACCAGTTCCTCGGTCCGCGCCGCCGCGACGTCGATCTCCGAGTGCAGCCGCTCCGCGGCCCCGCACATCCATGCCACCTCCAGCGCCACTACCAGGGAATAACCCACCGCCGCGCGGGGCTGGAATCCGCCCGGAAAGGGGATCACAGGGACGCCGTCGGCTCGTGCCGCCTCGGCCAGCTTGCCGCCCGTGGTCGCCACGATCCGCTGCGCCCCGACCGCGCCGGCGGCCTCGAACGCCGCGAGCGTCTCCTCGGTGTTTCCCGAGTAGCTCGAGCACAGCACGGTGGTCTCGGGCGCGGTCCACGGCGGAAGGCCGTACCCGCGCGAGACGGTGAACGGGCGCACGGCCCGATCGCCGAGCGCGGCCCGCGCGAGCGCGCCTCCGATCGCCGACCCCCCCATTCCGGCCACGATCAGGCCGCCGCTGGCTCCGCGCGGCTCGAGGTTCGCGGACTCCACCCGCCACAGGGCGTCACGCAGGTGATCGGGCAGCGCCAGAATGTCGTCCAGCTGGTTGCGCTCGTCGACCGCGGCGATCGACTCTCGATCAAGCGTCGCAGCGGCGGTCAAGACGCTCTCCTTCCCAGGCCGACTCCACGCCCGGGAAGATACGCACTCCAGACGCCTCGCGGGTGCAGGTCCGATGCCCCCGGAGGCGGGCACTCTCGGCCGCCCCCCGAGCCGTGAGGACGACGCCCTCCCCTCGAGCCGTGAGGGCCACGCCCTCCCCCCGAGCCGTGAGGGCCACGGCCGCCCCCGAGCCGTGAGCGCCATGGCCGCCCCCGAGCCGTGAGCGCCACGGCCGCCCCCGAGCCGCGAGCGCCACGGCCGCCCCCGAGCCGTGAGCGCCACGGCCGCGGAGGTTCACACTTCGCCGGATCGTCCGATCCCCTCGTAGGCCAGTCCCGCCGCACTCACGCTGGCCGGGTCGACGCAGTTGCGCCCGTCGACCACCAGCCGCCCGCTCATCCGCGCCGCGGCCTCCGTCCAGTCGAGCTCGACAAACTCGGGCCACTCGGTGACGATCACGCACGCGTCGGCCCGCTCCAGCGCGTCCAGCGCGGAGTCTGCGAACTCCACCCCGACCATCAGCTTCTGGGCCTCCTCCTCCGCCACCGGGTCGTAGGCCCGTACCGTCGCGCCGTCAGCCTGAAGACGCGCCGCCAGCACCAGTGACGACGCTTCACGCATGTCATCCGTGTCGGGCTTGAACGCGAGCCCCAAGAGCGCGACCCGCCTACCCACCAAGGACCCGAGGTGCTTCTGCAGCTTCCCGATCACTCGCCGTTTCTGCAGCTCGTTGACCTCGATCACGGCGGTCAGCAGCTGGAAGTGATAGCCCGAGTTGCCCGCGAGCTGCTTGAGGGCGGAGACATCTTTTGGAAAGCAGGAGCCGCCGTATCCAATCCCCGGCTTCAGAAAATGAGTGCCGATCCGATGGTCCAGGCCCATACCGCGGGCCACCTCGAGGACGTCCGCGCCGGTCTCCTCGCAGACGTTCGCGATCTCGTTGATGAACGAGATCTTCGTGGCCAGGAACGCGTTCGCCGCGAGCTTGATCATCTCTGCACTTCTGATGTCGGTGCGCACAAGGGGCGCACCGAGTGGCGAGTACAGCTCGACCACCGCGTCCCCGGCCCAGTCACCCTGATCCCCGACGACCACGCGATCGGGGTGGAGGAAGTCCTGTAGCGCGGAGCCCTCCTTGAGGAACTCGGGGCACGACACGTATGCGAAGCCCTCCTTGCCCTGGTCACGGAAGATCCGCTTGATCGCATCTCCCGTGCCCGCCGGCACGGTCGACTTCATAACCAGCGCGTGCCGGTCCGAGCGAGGCATCGCGGCGACGACGGCGTGGACGGCAGACAGATCGGCGTCACCCGAGTAGGTCGGAGGTGTCCCGACCGCCACGAACAGCAACCGCGCGTGCTCCAGCGCCGGCGCGAGCTCGGTGGAGAAGTGCAGCCTCTCCCGGTTGCGCGCCACGCACTCCTCGAGACCCGGCTCGTAGATCGGGATCTGGCCGCGCTCCAGCCGGGCGATCTTGTCGGCGTCGATGTCGACGCACCACACCTCGCTGCCGAGCTCGGCGAAGCCAGCAGCGGTGACCAGCCCGACGTATCCGGTGCCAATCACGGCGATCGGTTCGCGCTGCGCAGCCATGGGACGCCGGAGCGTAGCGAGCCGCTACCGCTGCGTCAGCGACGCGGCGATCGCGATCATCTGGCGGTTGCCGATGAGGTCGTTGAGTGTGTTCGAGATCCAGTAGACCCCCTGCGCGGTGTGCCAGGCCACCAGGCTGATCTTGCCGCCGTTGACGTAGAGCGAAAGCTGCTTGCCGTCGACCGTTCTGGTCTGGGTCGGATTGTTGAGGATCGGCGGGTCTTGCCAGGTGGTGCCCTGGACTCCGTAGTACTCGCCCAGCAGCGGGTTTATCTCTAGCGTGAGCCTGTATGCGGCGTGCGGGTTACCGCTCTCACCGTGGATCAGGTAGGCGCGCGGGTAGCCGCTCGGCACACCGGCTTGGGCAGGAGTCTGCCCCTCCTCGACCGTGCAGTTCGGATTGTCGGCGGTGCAGTACTGAGAGCCCGCGAGGATCGTCCGGGGGAAGTAGACCGGCATGCCGGGGTTGCCGAGCGCCGTGGCCTGCGACTTGCCGTCCCTCACATCGTTCGTCAGGCCGGGAGGCGGCGCTGCCGGCTTGGCACTCCCACCAGCCGGACCAGTTGCAGCCACGCTGTTGGCGGGGACTGTCGCCTGCGGAGAGGTCGGGGCCATGAACTCGTTGTAGGCCGCCTGCTCGGGCCCTGGGTTCGCGCTCACATAGCAGGGGGTCTGCTGGACGGCGCTGCTGGCCGTGGGAGGCGGCGGGGTGCAGGGCAGCAGGATCGCGGGGAACGGGACCTGCTTGATCTGGTGTCCCGCGGAGAACGCCACCACGTTGAAGAGGTTGATCAGCCCGTCGGTGGTGTGGAGGTTGTGGTCGGTCTGCGTGTGCTCGCCGAAGATCTTCAGCAGCGTTCCTTCGTTGCTGATCAGATGCGATTCGCTGTACTGGTCCTTGGCCCAGCGCAGAAAGTCCTGCTGGCGGGCGTTTCGAACGATGTCATTGTCGGTGTGCCGGAAGCGGACGAACGCCAGAGCATCCGCGCCGCACAGCTTCTGATAGCCCGGCTCGATATTGATGCTGGAGTAATCGCTGACGGCGGTGTTGTTGTAGTAGCGCTGGTCGACGTCCGTGTACACGCAGCCGATCGCGTTCACGACGTCTTCGAATCCGCCGAAGTTGACGTCGATGATGTGGCTGACGATCAGCTGCGGAAAGACGTTGTCGCTGATCGTGCGCAGCAGCAGGTTCGGCCCGCCCAGCGAGTACGCGGCGTTCAACCTCTGGGTACCGAATCCTGGGATCTGCACCTCCAAATCCCGCGGGAGCGACAGCAGGTTGATCGTCGAGGAGTTCGGATCGATCCTCACCAGGAGCATCGTGTCGGTGTTCGCCGAGTTCCACGACGTCCCCGCTCGGTGGTCGGATCCGATCAGCAGGAGCGTCTGCGGGTCGCCCGGGTTTGCGATCGTGACCTGTGCGTGCGGAAGCGCGGGCGTGGCCGCCAGATAGGTCGCAACCTGCCTAATCTGAAGTAGCCCCGCAACCGCCGTGGTTGTCGCGGTGAACGCGATCACGATCATCGCCCCCAGAGCGAATCGCCACAGGGCTCCGCGCCGGGACGTTGGGATCAGGCTCATCCGGCGGCAAGACCTCCCTCGATCGCCTTGAGGCCCTGTGCGGGCCCCTCGGCATCGCCGAGCCGCATCGGCAACGCGCGGATGAAATCTCCGAGCGCGCGCCGGTAGCGTGCGAGCGAGGAGACCGAGACCCACTCCTCGGGTCCGTGGTGCCCGGCTCCCGCCGGCCCGAACTCGACCACCGGGATGCCCGCGGCCAGGAAGGCGGCGGCGTCCGAGGCGCCGTCACGGCCGACGCTCAGCGCCTCCCCCTGGATCGTCCGCGCCACCGCGTCTCGCAGCGCGCGCACGTACGGGTCCGTTCTGGACACGATCACGGGCGGGTGGATGAACGTTCGCGTGACCTCGACCGAGGGGATCGCCCGGACCTGCGAGAGGATCTCCTCGGGGTCCTGCTCGGGCAGGTAGCGGATGTCGACCGCCATGCTGCATTGCTCGGGCACCTTGTTGAGCGCGTCGCCGCCCGCGATCCGGCCGAGGTTTATCGAGGGACGGTCGAACATCTCAGAGGATTCCCGCGCGAACGGCAGCGTCTCGATCGCCCGGAACACGTCGATGGCCTTGAGCACGGCGTTGTCTCCCAGCCAGGGGGTCGAGCTGTGCGCGGCACGGCCGCGGACATCGATCCGCATCGCCAGCACCCCCTTCGCCTGCACCCCGATGTGCATGTCCGTCGGCTCGCCGGTGATCGCGAAATCGCCGCCGAGCCCATCCCGGACGACCGCACGCGTGGAGCGCTCGTCCATCTCCTCGGACTCCTCGTCGGGCACGCACACGAACCGCACGCGCACCCGTTCCTGGCGCTCCAGGTCCTTCAGCGCGCACATCATCGCGGCCAGGCCGCCCTTCATGTCGTAGGCCCCGCGCCCGATCAGCCGATCGCCCTCCACCCGAGGCTCGAACTGCTGCGGCCACCCCGGAACCACGTCGAGATGGCCGTGCAGGACAACGCACGGCGCCTGAGCGGCGGCGTTGCCGTCGGGCCCGACCTCCGCCACCAGGACGGGCAATCCGTTGTGCTCGAAGTGGCGCACCTCGATATCGCGGGATTCGAGCCACCCCTTGACGAATCCTGCGGCCGCGACCAGCTCCTCGGGCCGAGAGGTGTCGTAGCCGATCAGCCGCTCTGCGAGAACCCGCTCGTCAACCACATGACGAGGATAGGAGACTGATCCGCCAGCCTCGACCGCTCGTGACGGAGTAATCGGTGAAGGGGGAGGGTCTCGACCGCTAGTGACGAAGTAATCGGTGAACGGGTAGGGGCTTCGGCGCCGTACGGATGCACTCGCGCGAAGCGCAGGTGCATCCGGAGGGCGGCGAAGTCCCTACGCGCCTTCAGCTATCTGAAGGAACCGCTCCCAGCGGCGTTTGTTCCGCTCGGCGACTCGCCTGCGCTCGGAGTCCTCCTCGGCGGACTCAAGCTCGCGCTCGGCCTCCTGGAGGCGGTCACGCAGCTGCGAGGCGTCGAGCTGGTCCGGCGCGTGGGCCTCCTCCACCAGCAGCAGCGCATGGTTCTCCGCAACCTGGATGTAGCCCTCGGACTGCGCGAAGCTCACCACATCGGACTCGCTGCGGTACAGACGCAGCTCGGTGGGATCGAGCATCCCGAGCAGGGGAGCGTGGTGGGCGAGGATGCCGATCGAGCCGACCGTGGTTCTGGTCGAGACCATCTCGACCTCGTCGTTGAAGACCTCGCCCTCTGGCGTCAGCACCTCCGCGTGGAACTTCTCGTGGGCCATCAGGACTCGTCCCCGCCCTGCTCCTCCTCGGCGGACTCGCCCTCGCCGTTCTTGGACTCGTCGGACTGCTCCGCCTCATCCTCCCTGCCGGCATCCCGCATGACCTCGTCGATCGTCCCCTTCATGAAGAAGGCCCGCTCGGGCAGGTCGTCGTGCTTTCCCTGGAGGATCTCGTCGAAGCCGCGGATCGTGTCCCCGATCGACACGTAAACGCCGGCGGTGCCCGTGAACTGCTCGGCCACGTGGAAGGGTTGGGAGAGGAAGCGCTCGAGCTTGCGCGCCCTGTTGACCGTGAGCTTGTCCTCGTCGGAGAGCTCGTCGATTCCCAGGATCGCGATGATGTCCTGGAGCTCGCGGTAGCGCTGGAGGACCTCCTTGACCTCGTTGGCGACGCGGAAGTGCTCCTCGCCGACGATCTCGGCCTTGAGGATCGTCGACGTCGAGTCCAGCGGGTCGACGGCGGGATAGATGCCCTTCTCCGCGATCGAGCGCGAGAGCGTGGTGGTTGCATCGAGGTGGGCGAACACGGACGCCGGCGCAGGGTCCGTCAGGTCGTCGGCGGGCACGTAGATCGCCTGGATCGAGGTGACCGAGCCCTTCTTCGTCGAGGTGATCCGCTCCTGGAGCTCCCCCATCTCGGACTCGAGCGTCGGCTGATACCCCACCTGCGAGGGCATCCGCCCGAGCAGCGCCGACACCTCGGAGCCCGCTTGGACGAAGCGGAAGATGTTGTCGATGAACAGGAGCACGTCCTGTCCCTCCTCGTCGCGCAGGTACTCCGCCATCGTCAGACCGGACAGAGCGACGCGCATGCGGGCGCCGGGCGGCTCGTTCATCTGCCCGAACACGAGCATCGTCTTGTCCAGCACGCCCGATTCCTTCATCTCGATCCAGAGATCGTTGCCCTCACGAGAGCGCTCGCCGACTCCGCAGAACGCGGAAAGGCCCTTGTGCTCCTCCGCGAGGTTGCGGATCAGCTCCTGGATGATCACGGTCTTGCCCACTCCGGCACCGCCGAACAAGCCCACCTTGCCGCCCTTGGCGTACGGAGCGAGCAGATCGATCACCTTGATCCCGGTCTCGAACATCTCCCTGGTGGGTGTGAGTTCCTCGACCGTCGGAGCCGGGCGGTGGATCGGCCAGCGCTCGGTGTCATCGGGAAGGTCGTCCAGCAGGTCGATCGGCTCGCCGAGCAGGTTGAAGATCCGCCCCAGCGTCGCGCGCCCCACCGGAACGGTGATCGGCACGCCGGTGTCGATCACCTCGCTCCCGCGGCTGAGACCATCGGTCGTGTCCATCGCCACCGCTCGCACGCGGTCGTCGCCGAGATGCTGCTGCACCTCGCACACCAGGTACTCGTCCTTGGCGGCCGCAACGTCGACGTCCTCCTCCGCGCGAGCGATATCGGGCCGCTTGACCCGCAGGGCGTGGTAGATCTCCGGGAGCTTGTCGGTGAACACGGCCTCGATCACGACACCCTGGATCTCCTCGATCCGGCCGATGTTCTGCCCGTGGCGGCCGTCCCCCGGGGCCTTTTCGCGTGATTCCTCAGCTACTGACATGTCGTCTCCAGTCTAAGCGTTGGCGCGGTACTACCCGGCCAGCCCCTCGGCACCGGCCACCACTTCCATGATCTCCTGCGTGATCTCCGCTTGGCGCGCCCGGTTCATCTCCAGGACCAGATCGTCGATCAGGGTGCTGGCGTTTTCCGAGGCATTTCGCATGGCGGTCATCCGGGCACCGTGCTCCGAGGCGGTTGACTCGAGCAGCGCCCTGTAGATCGAGATCTCGACGTAATCGGGAACCAGCCGACCCAGGATCTCCTCCGGTTCGGGCTCGTACTCGACAAGTGCCCGATGCCCGCGCTCCTCCCGGCCGCGCTCCTCCTGGCCGCGCTCCTCCCGGTCGCGCTCCTCCTGGTCCTCCTCGTCCTGCTCCAGAAGCGTGGCCTGCTGCAGCGGCAGCAGCGTCTCTCGGCGGACTTCCTGCGAGAGGGGCGAGATGTAGCGGTTGTAGAAGATCTCCACCCGGTCGAGCTCGTCGTCCACGTAGCCCGCGATCAGCCGCTCGGCGATCCGGCGGGCGTCCGCGTAGGAGGGGCGGTCGGTGTAGCCCATGAAGCTTTCCGCCGGCTCCAGGCCCCTGAAGGTCAGTGACGAGGAGGGGCGCCGGCCCGAGGCGAAGTACACCGGCCTGCGGCCGTCGCCCTCTTGCGCGCGCCCTGCGGCCACGCCGGCGCGCACGATGTTGGAGTTGAACGCCCCCGCGAGTCCCCGGTCTCCCGCGATCAGCAGCAGCCCGACGGACTGAATCTGCTCATGCTCCTGGAGGATCGGCAGGCGAGGCAGATCGCCCGCGGCCCCGGCCGCCTGGCGGGTCATCCGCCGGATGGCGTCGGCGTACGGACGCAGCGCCTCGATCCGCTGCTCCGCCCGCCGCAGCCGCGCGGCCGCGACCATCTCCATGGCCCGGGTGATCTTCTGGATGTTCTTGACCGCACCGATGCGGTTGCGGACGTCGCGCTGGGTGGCTGGCATCGACGGTGAGGCGCGCCGGGGCTACGCCGGAACGGCCTCTTCCTCCTCCTTGCCTTCTTCCTTGTCTTCCTCGTCGCCCTGCTTGCGCTTCTGCCCGAAGGAGTTGCCCCCGTCCCGCGATCGGCCTTCCCGCTGCTCGCCATCCTCCTCGAGCGGGTGACCCTCCTCGTCGAGGTCGTAGCCGAAGTCCTCGGCAAACTGCCTGACCGCGTTTTCGACGGCCTCCTGCGTCTCGTCGCTCCAGTCGCCTCCGGCGATCTCCTTGAGCAGGTCCGGCTCATTCCCGTGCATGAACTCGGTGAGGTCAATGAGGAAGTGCTCGACCTTGTCCACCACGATCCGGTCGAGGTATCCGTTCGTCGCCGCGTAGATCTGAACGACCTGATCCTCGATCGGGATCGGCTGGCGCTCGGCCTGGTTGAGGGTCTTCACGAGCCGCTGGCCCCGGGCCAGGGTGCGCTGGGTCTC
>Ga0187814_10000207_pt1 | contig 17192 bp, 17 predicted proteins | sample NC_S_4_FD_132450 | JGI IMG/M metagenome (GOLD analysis project Ga0187814, IMG submission 132450) | Wetland sediment microbial communities from Neuse River Estuary, North Carolina, USA - ASW-S_4 | ecosystem: Environmental > Aquatic > Freshwater > Wetlands > Sediment | place: USA: North Carolina... | reverse complement strand
TTTTACCGGACTCCGGCCGGCAAGGCCGTGTACTTCACGCTCCTGTTCGGCGGCGGCCACACCGCACCGGCGGCCGTCGGGCCGGTGCTGGGTTAGGCGTGGGGATGGCGCCGTACGCCCCCAACGGCGTCATCCCCACACGCGCCCGCGGTGACCGCGTTTGCGGACGGCGCGGTCACCGCGCGGCGCGACTTACCGGACTGCTACCGTGCGCAGGGCCGACTCGCGGGCGATGTCGGTCCGCGACGCCACGCCGAGCTTCTTCAGGATGTGCGAGACGTGGGTGGACACGGTCCGCCGGGAGAGCATGAGCTTGGCGGCGATCTCCGGGTTGGACAGCCCCTCGGCCACCAGCCCCGCGACCTTGACCTCGGTATCGGTAAGGCTGTCCCAGCCGCTGACCGCCCGGCGGTGCCTGGAGTGGGGCCCGCGGTGGATGCCGTGCGCGCGGAACGCGGCCCGCAACCGGGCGACGTCGGCCGCCGCACCGAGGGACGCGTAGCCCTCAACGGCCCGGATGAACGCGTCCCGCGCCTGGCCGCGGTCGTCGGCGCGGAGGAACTCCGCGGCGGCGGCCTCGAAGGCCTTCGCGGCCAGGCGCGGACGGCTGGCCTCCTGGTAGCGTGCGGCGGCGGCGAGCAGGCGATCGGTGTCATGGTCGAGTAGCCCGCCGCAGTAGAGCGCGTTGGCCTGGCGGTGCGGGATCTCGGAGCCCTCCGCGAGCGCGGCGGCCTGGTCGGCGAACGACTTCGCGGTGGTGAGGTCGCCGGTCCTGGCCGCGAGCCGCACGGCGTCGGCGAACAGGTCCTCGAACTCCTCGAGATCTTCCGCACCCGGGTCGATCCCCGCCGTCAGCGCGGCAAGCGCGTCCTCCAGCGCACCGACGTGCTCGTGATCCATGCTGCGGGCAAGCGCCAGCGGGCCGATCAGCCGGTGCCCGAGCCGTTCGGCGTACGGAACGGCGGCCGCGAGGTGATCGCGCGCGGCAGCCACCTCGCCGCGATGGAAGCAGATCACGGCGGCCATGCCCAGGTCGCAGCAGGCCGCGGCCGGCTCTTGGACGTTCTCCGGCAGCCTTTCTATCTCGGCCAGCGCGTCGTCCCACTGCCCGGTCTTGAAGAGGCACTGCGCGAGGACGCAGTGCGCCTGCCCAAGGCGTACGGCGGTGCCGGCCAGGCCCGCGAGCTGCCTCGCCTGCCGGGCCGCGACGAAGGCCTCCTCGTACCTGTCTAGGTAGCTCAGCATGACGGCCTTGTTAATCTGCAGCAACAGCCGCAGGTCGGTCAGTGCTGGGTCGGCCTGCGTGACGGTCAGCGCCTTGTCGAAGAGCGGCAGCGCGTCGGTCATCTGCCCCTGTACGGCCGTCACCAGCGCGAGCACGTGCAGTGCCCAGCCCATCGCCCAGGTGTCGCCTGCTTCCGACGCCGCCGCGTTCGCGTCGGAAGCGACCTGGCCGGCCATGTCGACCGCGCCGAAGCTCATGTGCGTCCGCGCCTCCATGGCGAGCAGCCTGGCGCGGTGCCGGGCCGACAGGCCTGGAGCGGCCAGCGCCCGGTCCAGCGTCGCGAGGGACTCCGCGGACGACCCTGATCGCCCGCGGCACTGCGCCAGCGTCCAGTGCAGGTCCACGAACACGTCCGGCTCGACGTGGTTCTCGAGCGCTTGGTTCGCCATCTGCTCGGCCGCGGCGGCGTCACCCGAGCGGTACAGGGCGTCGGCGAGCCGGCTCGCCAGCCAGCCATGCCTGGAGGTCCCGGGCACGGTGCCGGCGACCGCCTGGGAAAGGATCTCCGCCGCGACCCCTGGCGCCTGGCCAATCAGCGGGTCCGCCATGCGGATCAGCCAGTCGAGCAGCCACTCGTCGGCGGGTCCGGTGGCGGCGACATGGGAGTCATCGGCCGCGCGCAGCAACTGCCGGGCGACCCGGTCGGGCGGAGCGCCCGCGTCCGCGAGCGCACGGGCCGCCTGCCGGTGCCAGGCGGCCCGCACCGGCACCGGCATCTCGTCGTAGAGCGCCGCCCTGATCAGCGGATGCCGGAAGCCGAGGGTGGCGCCTGACTCGGCGAGCACGCCGGCCGCCCGCGCCTCGTCCAGCGCCGGAAGCAGGTCAGGGACGCCGCGGCCGAGCACGACCGCCAGATCGGTGATCTGGAAGTCCACGCCGAGCAGCGCCGCGCCGCGAAGCACGTCGCGCACCGGCCCGGCGACAAAACTCAGGCGGTCCGCGATCACCGCGGACAGCGAGGCGGGCCCGGCGCCACTGGCCGGCCGGCCAGCACCCGGCGTGACAGCGGGGCTCGCACCGTCCGGGTGAGCCATGGTGCCCGCATCGGCGGCGGCTAGGCCGAAGCCGTCGGCGAGCGTGGCGGTGCCGGCCGCCGTAATGGTCAGATTCGAGCCGCGAACCAGTGCCGCGACGAGCTCGGTGAGATAGAGCGGGTTGCCCGCCGCGTCCTCGGCGAGCCGGAGCAGGCGGTCGTCTGGCCGGCCGCCGGACAGGAGCGCGACGAGATCGGCCACCGCCGGCCCGGGGAGCCCGCCGAGCCGGAACCGGCCGCGGTCCGCGACGACCCGCCGCAGCGCCAGCAGGTCATCGCGCTGGGGAACCGGGCGTGCCATCCCGATCAGCAGCAGCGGCGTCTGGTGCGCCGTCCTCGCCAGCCGGCTCCAGAGCGCGACGCTGGCGGGGTCGGCCCACTGCAGGTCGTCGAGGACGATGACCGCTGGCCGTACCGCGCATTCCTCCGCGACCAGCGCGAGCAGCTGCTCGGCCAGCGCGGCCGGCACGTCCGCGCCGCGGTCAGCGGCGATCTCGCCGCGGAGCAGCCCCACGATCGTCGTGCGCCGCGCGTTCGCGGATGGCTCCCGCACGCGGAGCGCGTCGAGGAAGGGCAGCAGCGGCAGCACCGTCCCCAGCTCGTCGCCGATGCCCCAGAACACCTGGCAGCCCGCGTCGGGCGCCGCTGCCACCGCGGCGCGCGCCAGCGTGGATTTGCCGATGCCCGGTTCGCCCTCGATCAGCACGGCGCACCCGCGGCCTCGAGCGGCCTCTCTTAATAGCCCGTCGAGCAGGGCCAGCTGATCGTCGCGGCCGACCAGCACGGTCGTCGCGGTCACCGGGGACATGTCACAAACTGTACTACCCGGGGCATCTCGGGGACAGGCGAATAATTCGGATATGAATTCGGTATCCGCCAATCCTTCACGCAGACAGCCCGTAAAATCGTCTTCGCATACTGCGATGCAAATTGCACGGGTGATTGCACGGCATCAAGTGCCGACAATTTTATCGCACCCACAAATGCATATTTCCGATAAACCACACGGGCAAGTTCCCGCATGATTCTTGACCATTGATAATGATTAGGTCGCCCACTTATCGTAGTGCATGAAAGAGCCGAATACTGGCAACTAAAGACATCACTGACGATGCGTCTGCGGGCCGCTGGCGCGCCAGGTGAAGGCTTGTTACCTGCAACTATGCCATGGAGGAATCATGCGCATAAGGCGAGCCATCATCTCCCCTCTCGTGACGCTCGGCATTGTCGGCGCAATTGCGGCCGGCACAGCGGTGCCATTGGCAACCGTCGCGGCGTCAAGCACTCCGGTGGCCGCGTCGGCCACGCCCCTCACGTTCATGCACTGGTGAAGTAGCCAACCTCACTAACGGCCTGCCGCCGAGTCCCCAATCGGCGGCAGGCCGTTTTTTTGCCGCCGCCAAGGACTTATTTCACTTCTATAACGCCTTCGGCGATCACTCGGATCCTGACAACTTCAGGTGCATTCTTTCACCGTCGTCACGATCTTCATTCCTCTATACAGCCAGCACAGCGGTGCGCGTTTCCGTGTTAGGCACGCCGAGCGAGGCTGTGCACCAAGGGCCACTGGGTGAATGAACGACCCTTATGTCACTAAAGAAGCTTCGGTAGCGCTGGGTGAGTGTACGATGTACTAAGGGTTTCATGGCGGATTTCCGTGCAATCTGCGTGACGACTCAGGCCAGGCACGAGCCAGCCGTCCGCCCGCGCGGCACCGATAGAAAGGGGTGCCCGATGACCGAACCAGGCAGCCCCACGGTGCGGCGCCGCCGGCTCGCGGCCGAACTGCGCGAGATCCGGGAATCCAGGGGCCGCAGCGGGGAATCGGTCGCCGCGGCGCTTGGCTGGTCACCCTCCAAGATCAGCAGGTACGAGCGGGCCAAGACGGGGCTGCGGCCGCGCGAGGTCGAGCGGCTGCTCTCCTACTACCAGGTCACCGGCGCCCGCCGCGCGCTGCTGCTCGCGCTCGCCGAGGACGCGACGCACAAGGGCTGGTGGGAAGATCCCTCCGATGTCCTGACCGAGGACTACAAGCAGTTCATCGGCCTGGAGCACGAGGCGAACTCCATCGCCATCTGGCACGTCGACGTGGTGGCGGGACTCCTCCAGACGGAGGCCTACGCCCGGCACATCATCGGCAGCTACAGCCGGATCGAGCCGGTCGCGCCCGGCATGATCGGGCGGCTGGTCCGGGTCAGGATGCGCCGCCAGCAGGTGCTCGACCGCGAGGACCTGGAACTGTCGGTGGTGTTCGACGAATCTATCCTGCAACGCCGGATCGGCGACGATCTGGTGATGTACGAGCAGTTGCAGCATCTGGCGAAGATCGCCGAGCGGCCGAACGTGACGCTGCAGATCCTCACCCTCGACGGGCCGCACCGGGTTTTCGGCGAGTCCTTCGTCATCTTCGGCTTCGGCGAGGATACCGACGCCATGCTGCAGGACGTCGTCTCCACCGAGCACATGCGCGGCGGCTTCACGCTCGAGGGCGAACGAGAGACGTACCTCCACCGGATCGCGTTCAAGACGCTTTCCGAGTCGGCGCTCGACCCGGAGGCGTCCAAGGCCCTCATCCTCAAGACGGCGGAATCACGCTGGTCGGGCGTTAAGCAGCCCTAGCCGGCCGCCCCGGCAATCCTGGCGCTGTTTAGGATTGCCATGTTTTGTTGCTTGTGGTGTGCTTAGGAAAGTCTGCGAACAATCGGGGCGTATTGTGCGGTAGCGACATTTGGGGCGATTAGGACTCGGGGTACTAATGATGTCTGCTAGCCTATGGATATAGTGATACGGTGCGTAGTATAATGATTACGTACCGTAGTAATTACGGAAATTGTCCAGAGGAAACCAGCAATCAGTGAGGTGGGGCGACATGGCGGAAAGGCCCGATTCAGGTTCTCACTGGGTCAAGAGCTCGCTGAGTTTCTCCAACGGCAACTGCGTCGAGGTGGCGAGCCTCCCCGACGGCGGAGTTGCTGTGCGCAACAGCAGGCACCCAGAAGGGCCGGTCCTCTCGTTCACCCCGGATGAGTGGCACGCTTTTCTCGGCGGCGCGCGCAACGGAGAATTCGACAGCTTCGGCAGACACTGACAGCGTAAGGACGCTATTAGCGTCCTGCCACCGGCAGCTGTCAAACGCGACACAGCGGAGGGTCCGTCCCGATGGCCCGGGGGGACCCTCCGCTGCTGCGTCGCCGCCGACTGCCGCTGCTGGCGGCGGCAGAACCGCCCGCGGGCTGGCGGAAAGAGCCCGCGCGCGGTGCCGCCATCAACGGCATCGCTGCGGCCGCGCCGCGCCAAGCGCGGGCGCGCGCCGTGGGCACGGTGAACCGCCGGGGGCGTTACGGCTCACCAATCCCCACGTGTGCACCCCGGCGGATCACGCCGGCCGCCCGTTGCGGCATCGGGCGAACCGGACGCGACCCGCTGGGGTACGCCAGAATCCCTGCTCAGCCGGCGGGAGGCCGGCTAGCATCGGGGCCTGACCCGGTGACCCTAAGGCCCGGGCCAGACGCGTACAGGCACCAGCGGGAAGCACGCGCCGCCGCCGACAGCCCGCGCGGCGCGCCGCAGGAACCGCTGCCGCCAGCCGCGTGGTGCGGGCTGGCGCTGGCGATGGGCTCCCTGGCGAGGAAACGGCAACGCTGCAGGTCGATCGGAAGAGGCGTCGCGATCCCGTTCATGCGGTTCCTTCGGTAATCCGGTACGAGGCGGTCGATCGCGGCCTGGCTGCCCGCGGGGAAGTCCGAGCGCCAGGGCGGATCGTCAGGTTCATTTGGTTGATTGCAGGACAAATACTTCTGCAAGTTGCGGTGCAAGACATCGGTCAGCTGACTGATCTTGGGCTGTGACTGATGAGCCGTCTGAGGCACATGGTGTTACGCGTGTGCCTCCTGCTTCCGACGGGCCGCGGCCCCACCCGGCGCCGCCGGATCAGCGGCCCCTGGTAGGTTCGCACCATGGTTTCCCTTGGCCGCACGGATCTGGACGTCTTCCGCCTCTGCCTGGGGGGCAATGTCTTCGGCTGGACCGCCGGCGAGCAGCAGTCGCAGGCCGTCCTCGACGCCTACACCGCGGCGGGCGGCAACTTCATCGACACCGCGAACACATACCTGATCGAGCACGGTCAGTCGGAGACGATCCTCGGGCGCTGGATGAAGGAGCGTGGCAACCGCGACCAGATCGTGCTCGCCACGAAGGTCGGCGGCGGGCGCGACCCCCGGTACAGGAACCTGCGGGCGGACAACATCCGCAGCGAGGCGCACGCCTCGCTTGACCGGTTGCAGACCGACTACATCGACCTGTACTACGCGCACCACGACGATCAGGAGACGCCACTCGAGGAGTCGCTGCGCGCCTTCGACGCGCTCGTCGCCGAGGGAGCGGTCCGCTACATCGCGGCCTCCAACTACTCGGCGGAGCGGCTCACCGCGGCCCTCCGGCTCCAGCGCGAGCTCGGGCTCGCCGAGTTCACGGTGCTGCAGCCGCACTACAACCTTGTCGAGCGGGACTATGAGCGCACGCTCGCGCCGATCGCGGACGCGTGGGACCTGGCCGTGCTCCCCTACTACGGGCTGGCCATGGGATTCCTCACCGGGAAGTACCGGCCGGACGGCGCGGAGATCGAGTCCCCGCGCGCCCAGCGGGCGCGCGAGTACCTCGACACGGGCGGCGCCGCCGCGCTCGATGCGCTCGATCAGGTCGCCGCGGCGCACCAGACGACGGTGGCGGCCGTCTCGCTCGCCTGGCTGCTGACCCGCCCGCACGTCACCGCGCCGATCGCGAGCGCGCGCACGACCGGGCAGCTCGCGGAGATCCTGCCCGCCGTCGAGCTGGAGCTGACGCCGGAGGAAGCCGCCCTGCTGACAGCCGCGACCGCGGAGCCGGCCTGAGCCGGCGCTGTCAGCGCCCCGGGTCCGGCTCTGCCGCCGCGATGCGGCGCACCTGGGCCAGCTCGAGCTTGCCCGCCGGCGTCCTGGGCAGGCTGGGCAGCAGCACGATGCCGCGCGGCACCTTGTACCCGGCCAGCCGGGCCCGGACCGCGTCCCGCAGCTCGCCGGCGGTGAGCGAGGTGCTGGCGGTGGCCACCACGGCCATCACCCGCTCTCCCCACGTCTCGTCGGGAACGCCGACCACGCAGGCGTCCATCACGCCCGGATAGGCCAGCAGCACATCCTCGACCTCCTGCGGATGCACCTTCTCGCCGCCGGTGTTGATGACGCCGGAGCCGCGGCCGAGAAACCGGATCGCCCCGTCCGGCTCGACCAGCGCCAGGTCGCCAGGCATGGTGTAGCGGACTCCGCCGACGGTGCGGAACGTCGCCGTGGTCTTGGCCGTGTCCTTGTAGTACCCGAGCGGGATCGGCCCGCTGAAAGCGAGCACGCCGACCTCGCCGCCGCCCGGCGCCGCCGCCCTGTCGCCGGCGAGCACCGTGGTGGCGGCGGCGGGGAAGAACCGGGCCGGCAGGTCCCCGACCGACGAGGTGACCGCGAACGCGAACGGGCCCCCTTCGCTCGAGGCGATGGCGTCGGTGATGGTGACGCTGGCACGCTCGTGCAACGCGCGCTTGAGCCGGTCGCTGAATACGGTCCCCGAGCTGATGACGGAGTCCAGCGAGCTGAGGTCGTACGGCCGCCCGGCCCGCTCGGCGGCGACGAGCTCGTCGACAAGCGGCTGGCACACCGCGTTGCCTGCCACGACGAGCGTGCGCACTCGCTGGGCGGCGACCGTCTCCCAGACGTGCCGCGGGTCAAGCCCGCCGGGACGGATGGTGACAACGCGGCCGCCGGCCAGCAGGGCACCCATCGAGTTGAACAGCCCGGTCGCGTGCATGAGCGGGACGACCGGCAGCATGACCGGCGCCCTGCCCTCGGACCTCGCGCGGACCGCGACCTGAACTGCCTCCTCGAGCGTGCCGGGCAGCGCGGTGACCCCGAGGCGCCGGAAGACCGACACCTCCATGGAATGGAGCAGGTCCGACAGCCGCCAGATCACTCCCTTCGGCCTGCCGGTCGTGCCGCCGGTGTACATGAACAGCTCATCGGATCCCGGGCGCGGCCGAGCCGGGCGAGGGGCGCAGGTGGCGAGCAGTTCCTCCAGCTCCGCCGCGTCCGCCGTCCCAGGCGCCGCCGCCGGGTCGGCGGCGCCCACCCGGACGAGCAGCCGGAGCATCGGGAGGCCGCGGCCGCGCGCGGCGTGCGCGACGTTCCCGGCCAGCTCACCGCTGTACACCAGCGCCGCGGCGTCGGCGTCGGCCAGCAGCGCGGCCAGCTCATCGCCTGTGTACCGGTAGTTCACGTTGACCGGCACCGCGCCGAGCTTGAAGGCGGCGAACACCGTCTCCAGGTAGGCGGCGCCGTTGTACAGATAGCACGCGACCTTGTCCCCGGGGCCGACGCCGGCCGCCTCAAGCGCGGCGGCTAGCCGCGCGGCCCGCTCCTCGAATTCGGCGTACGCGTAGTCCCGCCCCGGCTCCGAGATCGCGACGGCGCCGGGCAGCGCGCGGGCGATGGCTTCCCAGATGGTGCCGAAGGAGACGTCCACGGGCCGGCCGCCTTACCCGCGGCGGCCCACGCCGCCCCACATGCCAGAGTGGGCGCGGGCCTCGAGCTCGGACGCCGGGCGCCATCGGGGCACCACGACCACGCCCGGCTCGACCAGGTCGAAGCCGTCGAAGAACCGGGTCACCTCCTCGCGGGTGCGGTGCCGCTGTTTCTCGCGCGCCATGCTGTTGTAGCGCCGCGCCGCCTCCGCCATCTGCTCCGGCTCGATGTCCGATGCCACCTGCGACAGTGCCAGGTAGCTCCCCGGAGCCATCGCCGCCTTCAGCCGGCCGACGATCCCGTACGGGTCGTCGGCGTCCACGATCAGGTGCAGCACGGCGATCAGCATGACCGCCACCGGACGGCTGAAGTCCAGCGTCTGCGCAGCTTCCCCGAGGATCTTGTCCGGATCGCGCAGGTCGGCGTCGATGTAGTCGACCGCCCCCCGGCCATTGCCGGTGAGCAGCGCGCGGGCGTGCTGGAGGACGACCGGATCGTAGTCCACGTACACGACGCGGGCGTCCGGCGTCACCGCCTGCGCCACGTCATGGGTGTTGTTCGGGGCGGGGATGCCGGTGCCGATGTCGAGAAACTGCGTGATCCCGGCCTCGGCGGCCAGGAACCGCACCACGCGGGCCAGGAACGCCCGGTTGGCCCGCACCGACTGAACGATCCCCGGGTAGGCGGCCATCACCGCGTCGCCGGCGGCGCGATCGACGGCGAAATTGTCCTTGCCGCCAAGCCAGTAGTCGTGCACGCGGGCGCTGTGCGCCACGGTGGTGTCAATCCGCGGCCGCGCAGAGGGGTCCACTGGACTGGTTACTCCTCGAGGAGAAGGGCCGTCTTCGGGCAGGAGCGGACCGCTTCACCGACCGCGTCTTCGAGTTCCGGCGGGACCTCGCTGACCAGGATGTGCAGCTCGTCCTCCTCGTCCACGGAGAAGACCCGCGGAACGAGGCCGGCGCACACGGCGTTGGCCTCGCACAAGCCGACCTCAACGGTGACCCTCATGCGCAGATCGTAACTTTGTCGGGTGCCACAGGCCAGCCCGATCGAATATTGACCACGGGTATCCGCCGCCTTACGATCCCGACAGGTCAACGCGAAGACAGGCGGGAGGTCGCCGATGCCCGCGACCGATTCGGCGGTGGACACCGACTTCGACTGGTTCAGCGCGGAAGTCATCCGCGACCCGCAGAAGTACGACGGCATGATCCGCGAGGCGGCGCCGGTCGCCTACTCCCCGCGGTACGACGTGTGGGCGACGGGCCGGCACGCCCAGATCGAGCTGATGATGCGGGACTGGAAGACGTTCAGTTCCACCAGGCCGCCGTTCGAAGAGGTCGGGCAGCCGATGATCCTGCTGTCCGACGACCCGCCGGACCATCAGCGGGTCCGGACGGTGATCAGCAAGGGCATGTCCCCCGCCGTGCTCCGCCGGATGCAGGAGGCCTTCGAGCAGGAGGCGGACCGGATCGTGCGGTCGCTGCTCGACGCGCCCGGCGGGATCATCGACGGGCACACCGAACTCGCCAAGGCGTACGTGCTCAAGGTCTTCCCCGACGCGATCGGCCTCGGCGACACCAACAGGGAAATGCTGATCAGGTTCGGGCACGCGCAGTTCAACATGTTCGGGCCGAAGAACGAGATCTACCGCCAGTCGATGGACGAGGCCGCCGAGGTCTTCGAGTGGGTCGGGATCAACTGCAAGCGGGACGCGGTCAAGCCCGGCGGCATCTGCATGGCGATGTACGAGGCCGCCGACACCGGGGCCGTCACCCAGCAAGAGGCCGAGATCCTCGTCCGCACGCTGTACTCGGCGGGGTCTGACACGACCATCTACGCGCTCGGCAACACGCTGCGCGCGCTCGCGGAGTTCCCGGACCAGTACCAGCTGCTGCGCTCCGACATCGACGAGTTCGCGGTGCGGGCCTTCGAGGAGGGCATCAGGTACGACAACCCGGCCCGGTTCACCAGGCGCCGCGCGACGGCGACCGTCGACGTCGACGGCGTCGAGCTGCCGGAGGACGCGAAGATCCTGCTGCTGCACATGCCCGGCGGCCGGGACCCGCGGCGCTGGGAGAACCCGCAGGCCTACGACATCACCCGGGACGTGGTGAACAAGCACCTCGGGCTCGGGTTCGGCGTGCACGCCTGCGTGGGCGCGCGGGTCGCGCGGCTCGAAGGCGTGTCGCTGCTGTCGGCGCTCGCCCGCCACGTGCGGTCCATCGAGCTGGCCGGCGAACCCGAGGTGACCACGAACATGGCGGTGCACGGCCACGAGAAGCTCCCGCTGCGCATCGTCCCGGCTTAGCCCGTTCGTCAGACCACGATCAGCTGGATACGGGCGTCAAGGCGCTGGAGATCGTCCGGGTCGGACGTGACGACACGCTGCCCGGCCCTGCGCGCGCAGATCACCACGTGGGCATCGGCGATGTCGGACGTTCCGCTCGCCGCCAGCAGCCTGCCCACGTTCGTTGCGTCTACGCGGTCCAGAGCAGCGACGTCAGTGGTCGGCTGGCGAACCAGGCGCGCCAGCCGTGCCTGTCGTTCCGGCCGCCGGATCGCCTGAGCCAGCGCGGTCGCCGGTACTGTGACGCGGGCGCCCGTCTCGCGTGCCCGCGCCAGGAGAACCACTACCCGGCGGTCGTTCCGGTCGAGGCCGATCAGACCGCCAGCGTCGAGAGTCACCCCTGGCATCAGGCCGCTGGCCCCACCTCGCGCTTGGAGACGCCAAGAACCTCGTCGGCCCAGGTGCGCTCGCTGTCTGTGAGCCCGCCGCCGGTCTCCCGCAGCGCCTCGGCCAGCAGCGCGCCCCATCCCGCGACGTCATCCAGGGCGACGCCCACGGCATGCTGCACGAACCCGGACACGCTGGGCGCTGTCCCGGTCGCCACGAGAGCGCGGATGCGTTCGAGCTGCGACTCGTCAAGTGTGACCGTCACTTTTCGTGATGCCATACCAGCCACCATACCATTGGGTGCGCCCGGTGGCCCTAGCAAACTGTGCGGCTGCGGGTGGAAGCCACGGGTCCGTTCAGGATAAAAATGCTTTGTCCGAACGTACGCGTGGTGACTCCGGGGAGTCAGATGACCCTGTTCAGGCGTGGCATCCACTTCGGGTCGTACGGCAGTGTCGACGACGGCCCGGCGGTGTTCGACCGGCTGGCGGACGCGGTGCGGACCGCGGAGGCGGCCGGGTTCGACGCGGTGTCGGTGCCTGACCACATGCACCAGAACCAGGTCGGCGGCGGCCCAGACTCGCCCATGTTCGAGGCGTACACGCTGCTCGGGGCACTCGCGCTGCGGACGTCGGCGGCCCGGCTGTTCGCGCTGGTGAGCCCGGTGACGCTGCGCGACCCGGGACTGCTCGCCAAGGCGGTGACCACCCTCGACGTGCTGTCGCGCGGGCGTGCCGTGCTCGGCGTCGGCGCCGGGTGGGACGCCGCGGAAAGCGAGGCCTACGGGATTGCCTTCCCCGCGACGGGCGAGCGGTTCGACCGGCTGGAGGAGGCGCTGGGGGTCTGCAGCGCGCTGCTCACCCAGCAGCGCGCCACGTTTTCCGGGCAGTTCTACAGCCTGCGAGATGCGCGGAACTCGCCGCGGCCGGTGCGCGGGAGGGTGCCGGTCATGGTGGCCGGCGGCGGGGAGCGCCGCACGCTGGACCTGGTGGCGCGCTACGGCGACGCGTGCAACGTGGTCGGCCGCGACCCGGCGGAGGTGCGGCACAAGTTCGACGTGCTCGACCGGCACTGCGCGCGGGTCGGGCGCGACCCGGCGGAGATCACCAGGACGGTGTTCGCGTTCGACACGGGCGACCTGGCCGCGTTCGCGGCCGCGGCGCGCTCGTGGGCGGACGCGGGCGCCGACGGCGCGGTGGTCGTCGGTCCCGAGGACCCGGCGCGGATAACGGCCATCGGCGAGGTGCTCGCCGAGGTGTTCCCCGGGTAACCCGGTTTAGTACTCGGTATACTACCCGGTAATCCGACCGCGAGCCAGGCGCGGGCGGCGCAGGTCAGCGCCGTGACGCCGGTGCGCAGGGTCGGCTCGACGACCGGCGCGAACAGCGGGGAGTGGTTGGACGGCAGACCGTCGACGACGGCCCTGGCCTCCGCGATCGACGTGACGTTCGCGAACAGCGCCGGTTCGGCGCCGCCCAGCAGCCAGTACGCGCAGGGCGCCCCGGCGGCGCTGGCCAGCAGGCCGACGTCCTCGCTCCCGGTCACCGGGCCGGGGTCGAGCACGAGACCCGGCCCGATGCCCTCGGCGAAGGCCTCGGCCAGCCGGGCGCACGCCCCGGGGTCGTTGACAACCACGGGGAACGACTGCGTCACGGTGATCTCCGGGTCGGCGGGGGCCGCCGCGGCGGCGGCCTCGGCCCGGACGATGCGCTCGATCGCGGCCAGCGTCTTCGCGCGGACCGATTCCTCGAAGGTGCGCACGGACAGCAGGAGTTCGGCCTGGTCGGGGATGACGTTCTCCACGGTTCCCGCGTGCAGCGCGCCGACCGTCACGACGGCGCTGTCGGCGGGCGCCACTTCCCTGGACACGATCGTCTGGAGCCGGAGCACGGTCGCGGCGGCCATCACCACCGGGTCGACGGTCGTCTCCGGGCGGGAGCCGTGGCCGCCCTGCCCGTGCAGCACCACGCGCAGCGCGTCGGAGGCGGCGAACGCGGGCCCGGCGCGCAGGCCGAGCAGCCCGGCCGGCATCGGCGAGACGTGCTGGCCGAGCACGACGCCCGGGACGCCGAACCGGTCGAACAGGCCGTCGTCGATCATGGCGCGCGCCCCCTCGCCGGTCTCCTCGGCCGGCTGGAAGACGAGCAGCAGCGTCCCCCGCCAGGAGCCTTGGCTGGCGGCAAGTTCGGCCGCCGCGCCGAGCAGGCAGGTGACGTGCATGTCGTGGCCGCAGGCGTGCATCAGCGGCACGTCCCCGCCGTCGCGGCCGGTGCCGCGGGCGGTGCTGGCGTACGGCAGGCCGGTCCGCTCGAGGACGGGCAGCGCGTCCATGTCGGCGCGCAGCAGCACCGTAGGCCCGGCGCCGCTCGTCATAACGCCGACGACGCCGGTGCGGCCGACGCCCGTCGTGACCTGATAGCCGAGGTCACTCAGCCGGGACGCGGCGAGGGCGGCGGTCCTGTGCTCGGCGAACGCCAGCTCCGGGTGCGCGTGGATGTCCCGGTACAGGTCTGCCAGGTCAGCGAGATCGGTCGCGGTCATGTCGCCCATCACACCATCGTGAGGACAAGTTTCCCCGCGACATGCCTGGTTTCGCCGAGCTCATGCGCCTTGGCCGCGTCAGCCAGCGGGAAAATGCCCGCGATGACCGGGCTGAGCTTGCCCGCTGTCACCAGGTCCGCGATCGCGGTCATCCCGCCGTGGTCGTGTTCCACGAGCATGACCTGGGCGCTGACGCCTGCCTTGTTCGCCTCTTCGCGGACCTCCGGGGGGAACGGCAACAGGGCGACCAGCAGTCCGCCGGGGCGCAGCGTGCGCAGCGAGCGCATCGGATAGTCGCCGCCTACGGTCTCCAGCACCATGTCGGCGTCGCGCACCGCGGTCGCGAAATCCGTCGTGTTGTAGTCGATCAGCTCGTCGGCGCCGAGACCGCGGACGAGGTCGTGGTGGCGCGCGCTCGCCGTGCCGATCACGTACGCGCCGCGCGCCTTGGCGATCTGCACCGCGAGATGTCCGACTCCCCCGGCCGCGGCGTGGATGAGCACCCGCTGCCCCGCTTGCAGGCGCGCGGTGTCGTTGAGGGCCTGCCACGCGGTCAGCGCCGCCAGCGGCAGCGCCGCGGCCTGCACGTGATCCACGTTCTCCGGCTTGCTCGCGAAGGCGCGGGTCGGCGCCGCGACGTACTCGGCGTGCGAGCCGACGCCGTGCGGGTACGGCAGCATGCCGAACACCTCGTCGCCCGGCTTGAACAGGGTGACGCCGAACCCGGTCGCCTCGACCACTCCGGACACATCCCAGCCAAGCGTGAACGGCGGCGGCCCGAGGAAGATGGGGAACGCCCGGTGACTCCAGTCGGTCGGGTTCAGCCCGGCCGCGTGCACCCGTACCAGGATCTGGCTGACGCCAAGCTCCGGCTTGGGGATCTCGACCTCGTGGAGCACCTCGGGTCCGCCGAGGACCACCTGACGGATCGCGCGCATCGTCGGTTCGGTCATGTGCCAAGCGTGCCGTATGGGGGCGGCCCGCGCCAGCGGGCCGCCCCGGGATGGCGTGGCTCAGAGTGACTCAGAGTTGCGCGGTGACCGCCTTGACCTCGGTGTAGGCCTCGAGGACCTCATGGCCCATCTCGCGGCCCCACCCGGACTGCTTGTAGCCGCCGAACGGCAGGGACGCGTCGAAGACGTTGTAGCAGTTGATCCAGACCGTGCCGGCCCGGAGCTTCTTCGCCAGCGCGTGCGCCTTGGAGACATCCTGGGTCCAGATGCCGGCGCCGAGGCCGTAGTCGGAGTCGTTGGCGACGGCGGCGATGTCGTCGATCGACTGGAACGGCTCGGCGACCACCACAGGGCCGAAGATCTCCTCGCGGACGACCTTCATGTCCGGGCGGGTGTTGGTCAGCACCGTGGGCTCGACGAAGTAGCCCTTGTCGCCATGCCGGAGGCCGCCGGTGACCGCGGTCGCGCCGTCCTCCTTGCCGGACTCCAGGTAACCGGTGACACGGCGCAGCTGCTCGTCGGAGACCAGCGGGCCCATCTGAGTCGACTCGTCCATGCCCGGGCCGAGCCTGATCGACTTGGCGATCTCGGCCACGCCCTCGATGACCTCGTCGAACCTGCCCTGCTGCACGTACAGCCGCGATCCGGCGACGCAGCACTGACCGTGGTTGAAGAAGATCGCGTTAGCGGCGCCCTCCACCGCGGCGGGCGAGGCGTCCTCAAAGACGATGTTCGGCGACTTGCCGCCGAGTTCCAGGCTGACCTTCTTCAGGTTGCCCGCGGCCGCCTGGACGATCAGCTTGCCGACTTCGGTAGAGCCGGTGAAGGCGATCTTGTCGACCAGCGGGTGCGCGGCGAGGGCCGCCCCGGCGGTCTCGCCGAAGCCGGTGACCACGTTCACCACGCCATCGGGGACACCCGCCTCGGCGAGCAGCCCGGCCAGCCGCAGCGCGGTCAGCGGGGTCTGTTCGGCGGGCTTGAGGACCACGGTGTTGCCGGTGGTCAGCGCCGGTCCCAGCTTCCACGCGGCCATCAGCAGCGGGAAGTTCCACGGGATGATCTGGCCGACGACGCCGACCGGCTCGCGCAGCGTGTAGGAGTGGAAGTTCGCCCCGGGCATGTACGGCACCGAGATGTTGATCGTGTTGCCCTCGATCTTGGTGGCCCATCCGGCCATGTAGTGGAACAGGTCGGCGGCCAGCGGGATGTCGGCGGCCCTGGCCACGGCATAAGGCTTGCCGTTGTCCAGGCTCTCGAGCTGGGCGAGCTCGTCGCCGTGCGCCAGGATCAGGTCCCCGATCTTCCAGATGATCCGGCCGCGCTCGCTGGCGGTGAGCCGGCCCCAGGGACCGTCGTCGAACGCCCGCCGGGCGGCCCGGACGGCGCGCTCGATGTCCTCAGCGTCGCCTTCGGCGACGCGGGCCAGGGTTTCCCCGGTGGCCGGGTCGGGGGTCTCGAATGTCTTGCCCGATGCGGCCTCGACCCACTGTCCGTCGATGAACAGCTGCCTCGGCGTGGCGGTGAACTCCTGGACGCTCCGTTCGGCTGTCACTGTCATGAAGTCTCATCTCCTTCACGGACCCGGGCACACCCTTGGCCCGGACCGGGTAGTCACAATGAGACAACAGGACCTTGACCCGGGACAAGGGTCACAAGGAGATCACGAAGAGAGAAGAGCCGCCATGCGGTCCAAGGCGCCCGCCTGAGGTCAGCCCGGCTCAGCCGGGGACGGCCAGGATGACCTCTGAGGCCTTGATCACCGCGGTGACCTGGCTGCCCGCGGCGAGCCCGAGGTCGCGGACCGCCTCCACGGTGATCGAGGCCACCAGGCGTATCCCGTTCGCGTCCAGCTCGACGTTCGCTATCGCCTCTCCTGCGTTGATGGCGGTGACCCGGGCCGGTATCTGGTTGCGCGCGCTCAGCTTCACGACTAGCCCTCCCACGGTGATCGGCGGTCCTGCCGCCTTAACGCTACTCGCCCGGCATTGCGCACCCCGCGCCGCCGGCCTGGCGTGCCGCCAGTGGCTACCCGGCCCCAGAGGCGGTGACCGGACAAATGGGGCGTGTGCCATGTCTCCAAACGCGTTGGTGCTGGCTGGGGTGTCGCTGTCGCTGTCGGTGCGCGGGTCGGTGAGGAGTGCGGTGATGATGCAAGGGGTCT
>Ga0187814_10000206_pt1 | contig 17218 bp, 11 predicted proteins | sample NC_S_4_FD_132450 | JGI IMG/M metagenome (GOLD analysis project Ga0187814, IMG submission 132450) | Wetland sediment microbial communities from Neuse River Estuary, North Carolina, USA - ASW-S_4 | ecosystem: Environmental > Aquatic > Freshwater > Wetlands > Sediment | place: USA: North Carolina... | reverse complement strand
TACCTGAAGCGCGACCTGGTACTGGCCCGGAGCCGCCGGCCGCTTGTGGATGAGACCGTCCCAGACCGCGCGCTGGCCGTGCCAGGGAGTCACGAACCTCTTCACCAGTGCAGCCTTGCCGTTGGCGAGAACGCGGTACAGAAGGATCGTCCCGCTGCGGGTCTCGTTGCCCGTGTAGCGAATGGTGACCGAGGAGGACGTGCCCGATGCGATCGCCCGTGGGGTGACGCTCGTGATCCGAGGCATGGGGAATGTCGTCTTGATCTTGAAGCCCTCGGGTCCGGAGGGACCGGAGATCGTGACGCTGCGGTCCTGGTGGATCAGCTCGAGCCTGACGTAGTACACCCCGTCGGGAGCCAAGGACCCGTCGTCCTCGCGCCCATTCCAGGTGAAGACGACGCGCTTCTTGATCTGCATGTGAACCCCGGAGGCAAGCGTCCGCACGATGCTCCCGCCGCTGTTAACCACGTACACATCGACGTCGTCCGCACTGTGCAGCAGATAGAAGGAGATCCGCATCTGCCGGTGGTTCACGCCGCCGCACGTCGTTCCGTCGACCGGATTGATCACGAGGGGGACGGGCCGTGGGAACCCGGCCACCAACGGCGTGGTCACCTTCAGGTGCTGGGTGATGAAGAAGGCCGCGACGGTGGCCGCCACCAGCACCGCGAACGCCGCCACGGGGAGCCGGTTCACAGCGCTACCACGCTCACGTTGGGGATCTTGAAGTCGTGAAACGCGGCGAGGCCGCGTGGATCCGAGCGGCACAGCATGACGCGGATGCTGCCGCCATGGCACACGACGAGGGCGGGAAGGTCCCCGGCCTTCCGAACGTCTTCGATACTGGCGGTTACCCGGTCTTGCTGCTCGTGCAGCGACTCCCCGCCGGGGAACCGCCACCCTTCGCCTGCTCGCATCCAGGCCGCGAAGCACTCGGGCTGCTCGCGGGCCACGTCCCTGAACAGCCGGCCTTCCCAGGTGCCGCGATTGCCCTCCCGCAGACGCCAGTCGAGTCGCGGCACCAGGCCCAGCCGCTCACCGACGATCTCCGCGGTCTCGCGCGCGCGCATCAGATCCGAGGACCAGAGCGATCGCGGCCCGAGCTCCGCCGCGCGCTCGGCCAGCTCCGCCGCCTGACGGCGACCGGCGTCGTTGAGCGAAGTATCACGCCAGCCCTGAAACCGCAGCGGCTCCCGGTTGTCATCTGTCTCCCCATGGCGGGCGAGGAGAATCGCCCCATCACGGTTCACGTCGCGTGACGCCCATCGTGTCCGAGCGAAGGCCTAGTCGTAGCGTCTCCAGCGCCAGGACCTCGTCCGCGGGGACGTTGCCGAGGTTGACGTCGGGTCCGAACCGGCGCACGAACCAAACCTGCTGATCCTTACGCGGGGCGTCGAACAGGATCCGAGTCGAGTCGATCTCGTGGACGATCTCGTCGATCAGGCCCTCTCTCACCTCTCCCGTGGGTCTGAAGATCCCCGCGGTGCCGCTCTCGCGCCCCTCGGCGATCACCTTCCACGCCCCGGCCTGGAGCTCCAGGCGCATCTGCTCCACCCACAGGTACGGCGGCGTGATCGCGCCCGTGTCGTCCTTGGACCCGACCTCTGAGAGCACGGTGAAGTCCCGCGCCAGCCGCTCGATCAGCTCCAGCTTGCGCTCGTGCTCGAGTGCGATCGTCCCGTCGGAGATCTCGAAGTGCGCCAGGCCGAGCCGCTGCACCCACTCGATCAGCTGGTCGAGGCGGTCCTGGGCGATCGCGAGCTCGGTCAAGCTCCCCCCTAGCACGACGGGGATTCCGAGCTCGCGGTAGCGGGCGAGCTTGGGCTCGAGGTTCCCCGTCGCCACCGACGTACCCCACCCGAGCTTGACGATATCGACCGACTCTCCAGCGACCTCGATCAGGCCCTCGACCTCGGCGATCGAGAGACCGCGGTCCAGCACGTGAGTGATCCCCTGCTGCCGGGGCTTGGCGCTCCGGGCCGGGAGCTGCAAAAAGTCCGAGTTCACGGCGGCGGCGTCTAGAGGGTCGCCAGATCGGCGCCCACCGTCACGACTACGTTCGCGGTGCAGGCGCCGGGTCCGGGGCAGGCGACCTGCTGGGTACTCTGGTCGATCGGCTGCACCGAGGACGGACCGAGCCTCAGTGCGTTCGCTACGTGGAGAGCGTCCGTTCGATTGGCGGCGCCAGGAAGGTACGCGACCACCGTGGTCGCCTCGGTCTGGTTGGACGCCGTTGCGATCGTGCCCTTCTTGTAGCCGACGCCCGCGAGCTTCGCCGCCACCGTGTGCGCCAGCTGGTTGGTGGCGGTCCCGTTCAGCACGGCGACCGTGACCGTCGCAGGGTTGAACGCGGGCGTGCTCCGCGAGCGCTTGGCACCCGGCGCATTCGTCGTACTAGCAGCGCTGCTCGACGTCTGCGCGGCGCCCCCACCGGACGTCGCGATCAAGAGCGCGGCAACACCCGCAACGACGATCAGTGCCCCCGCGACCAATGCCAGGCGCGACCACACACGAGAGCTGCGACGAGGCGGGCCGATGAGCGGCGGAAGCTCCGGGCGGCCGCCTGCGTTGCCCACGACGGTTGCGGGACGCGACTGCAGCCGCGACGGCGCGCCGGGCGCACTCGCTGCGCCTCCCAGGGGCGGGGCCGCGGGCTCGTTCCCGTTGCCGTTTTCCCCCGCCACGGTCAGTGCTCCCGGGCCGGGCAAGGGCTGGGCCGCGTGCACGGCCACGGCGGGCTCCGGCGATGTCCGGGCCGCGCTGACCGACTCGGCCTCCGGCGCAACCACCGGCTGGGGCGCGGCGTGCGCCGCGACCGCCGGCTCGGGCGCGGCGGCGGACTGAGACGAGGGCTGGGGCGCGGCCGGGGCCGGAAGCGGGACTACCCTCGTGGCGGCCGCCAGCGCGGGAGCGCCCACTCCAGCCGGGGCGGCCGGGAGCGCAAGGGCGCCGGCCGCGGCCACGCGAGCGGCCACCGGGGCAGCGGCCGCCCGGGGTGGCGCTGGGACGGGTTGGGCGGCGGGCTGCGCCGCGGTCAGCTGCGCGACGCGCGCCTCGGCCTGCTGAAGGCGCTGCGTAAGCAGCGCAGCCTGCTCGCGCAGGTTCGCTGTCTCCCGGGCATGGGCGAAGTACAGCAGCACCAGGATCGCGAGCCCGATGATCGCGGCAAAGCCCGCGTCCGCCCCCACCGACGAGATGAAGTTGTGGACCGACAAGGCGAGCGGCATCGACCCCATATGGCCCCAGTCTACGTGGCGATCCGGGCGTTCACTCCCTGTTTGGGGAGGCGCGCCCGGGCCAGCTTGGCTACGTGCTGGGCAAGCGCCGCGGCGTCGTCCTCGAGCACCAGCAGGTTGAGCTCGGTGAAAGTCTGCTCCACCCAGGCCGGGTCGAGCGGCTCACGCGCGGCGCGGAGGATCTTCTGGGCAGGGGTGGGCTGGGGACGCTCATAGGGGTTGAACAGGTCCTCGTGGAGCTTCTCGCCTGGCCTGGCGCCCACGATCTGGATCGCGATGTCACGCTCGGGCTCCAGGCCGGAGAGCCGGATCATCGTCTCGGCGAGGTCGATGATCCTCACCGGCTCCCCCATCTCGAGCACGAACAGGTCGCCGGCCGCCTCGCTGAGCGACCCGGCCCGGATGATCAGCTGGACCGCCTCCGGGATCGTCATGAAGTAGCGCCTCATGCGCGGATCGGTCACCGTGACGGGACCACCGGCCGCTATCTGGCGCCGGAAGATCGGCACCACCGACCCCGACGACCCCAGCACGTTCCCGAAGCGCACAGTGGCGTACTTGGTTCCCGGATGGTGAGCCGCGGCGGCTTCGACCGCCCACTCGGCCAGCGCCTTGGAGGCCCCCATGACCGTCGCCGGCTTGACTGCCTTGTCGGTGGACACGAGAACGAATTTCCCGACGCCGGCCTCGCCCGCGATCCGAGCCACCAGCTGGGTCGCGATCGCGTTGTTGCGGATCGCCTCGATCGGATTGAGCTCCATCATCGTCACGTGCTTGTAGGCGGCGGCGTGGAAGACCGCGGTGGGGCGGTGCTCGTTCATCACCTCGCGCATGCGCTCCTGCTCCTTGCAGTCGGCAAGCACGGGAACGGCTGTGCGAACGTGGCGGTCCTCCTCCAGCTCGCGGACGATCTCGAACAGGTTGTCCTCGGCGTGGTCGATCAGGACCAGCCGTCGAGGCCCCACGCGCGCGATCTGGCGGCAGAGCTCACCGCCGATCGATCCGCCCGCACCGGTGATCATCACGATCTCGTTGTTGAGGTACGCCCCCACGCGCTCGACCTCCATGCGCACGGGCTCGCGGCCGAGGATGTCCTCCACCCTCACCTGACGCAGCTGGCGCGTGACCCTCAGCTGGCCGGAGCCATCCCTGAGCAGCTCGAACACAGTCGGCGTCGTGCGCACGGGGATCCCACGCTCGCGGCATGCTGCGACCACCCGGGCGCGAACGGTGCCGGGGGCGGACGGAATCGCGATCACGACCTCGTGCGGCTCCGCCTCGTCGAGGATGCGCGCGAGGTCCTCGCTCGCAGTGGTGCCGACAACCCTCAGCCCATACTCATCCTTGATGCCCTGCTTGCGGGGGTCGTCGTCGACGTACCCCACGGGCCGCATGCGAAGCTGCGGATTGCGGACCAGCTCCCGCACCACGAGCCTTCCGCCCTCGCCACCGCCCACGATCAGCACGTCGCGTGCTCCCATCGCCACGCGGAAGCTGCGAACGCGACCCTCCACCACGAGGTGAACGACGAACCGGAAGCCGATCAGCAGGGCGAGCCCGAGCAGGACGAACAGCGCGATCACCCCGGCCGGAAGCGTGACCGCCGAGGAGGGCCCCACGACTGTGCGGTGCTTGATCTCCACGACGGTGCGGTGCTTGATCTGCTGGTGGCTGACAAAGGCCTCCTGGTGGTGGCTGATATAGGCCTCTACATGGGAGGTTGGGACGACCACCGGATGCAATAGCCCGATCACGCCAACGACCACGAGCGTGGCCACGATCACGCCCTTCAGGACAGCCTCGTACTCGCGCTGCCCGACGAACGTCCACACGCGCTGATAGAGGCCGAAGCCGGCGAGCACGGCGAGCACGACGGGAACGACCCACCAGACCGTCGCGTGCAAAAGGTCCTGGTAGCGGTCCGGCACCGCGTCGTCGAACCTCAGCCGGAAGGCGAGGAAGTAGGCGAGCGCGGCCAGAAGCCCGTCGAGCACCAGCTGGGGCACGGAGTGGCGATGGACGGGGAAGGCCGCGGATCTGATCCGCCGGCGCATGCGGCCGGGATTCTAGTGTCAGCAGGCCAACGCGGTCGCAGAACGGCGCGGCCTACCGGACGCGGACGGTCGCCGAGTTCCCCACGACACCGCCTCGGCCGCCTAGCGCCTGGACGCGCACGTAGCGCGCGGCGGGGATCTTGATCGCGGTCTCGAACCCCCTCTTGCGGACGGTTGCGACGGTCCTCAGCTTCTTCGGCGCCCTACCGCTCTCCACGCGCCACGATCCGACCGCCGTGGCGCCGTTCCAGCTGACGTAGACGGTTGTGGTCCTGCGGTTGGTCGAGGCGACAACCGCGGGCGGAAAGGCTGGGGTGCCGCTCCAGAGGAACAGGTACGCGCGGTAGGTGGCGGTGTCGCCGACGAATCGCCCGTCGAGGATCTGCCTGCCGCGCGAGTCGTACTCGGTGAAGTACGGCTGCTGGCCCCAGCCGATGAACCGGTCGGCGTCCGGCAGCTGCTGGAAGTCGCCCTCGAAGTCGGCCAGCAGGGGTGGGGAGTGCTCGTCCTGGGAGACGAGCCGTGCGGTCATGTTCGTGAAGTCGAGCGCCAGCTCCAGCCCGCGGGACTGCGGATGGACATTCGGCGGCCCGCCCCCGTCGTCGAACACGGTCACGAGCTGGTCGCCGGGCCCCTGCAGGCCGACGTCGTGCTGGAAGGCGAATGCGCTCCCGGGGCCCATCCTGAAGCTCGAGGCCTTCCCTCCAAGCGTCCACATGATCGCGCCCGTCTGGTGGTTGACCTTGTACGCGGCCCACGTGTCGCGCGCCGAGATCACGAAGTTTCGGTCAGAGTCCGGGACCACCGAGTTGACATGGAAGTAGTCGTAGGGATTGAGCGTGCCGTGCTTGGCTCCCTGCGCGGGGACGGGCTGATAGGAGTCGCGCAGCGGAACGTGGTCGAGGCTGTCCCACTCGAACAGCAGCAGGCCCGTGGGGATGTCGATCTCCTGGACGATCGAGTCGAACACGATCTCCTTCTTTGGACCGTGAACCGAGGCCGCGCTCCAGTACACCGGGTAATACGCGGTGATCAGCGCGGTCCCCCACGGCGTGATCTCGAAGTCGTGAAGGTCGGCGTACACCCCGTCCGCAGCGTGGACCACCGCTACGGGACGGTAGAAGCTGTTGTAGATCATGTCCTGCCCGATGCCGACGCCCGCGGAACTGTAGCCCTGCCACCAGGTCAGGACCGGCTGGTGGTCGTAGCTTTGGACCTCGAAGTCGGTGGCCATGTCGCCGGGCGCGACCCGGTCGAACCACACGAGCCGGCCGTGCGAGTCGAGGATCTCGGGTCCGTCCTGGACCGGTCCGTACTGCGGCGCGACGAAGATGTCCGCCCCTCCCGCCGCGGACGTGCGCTTGAGCACCCTCACCGCCGCCGGCGCCAGGTCCGGGCGCGAGCGAAAGCGCCACACGTCCCCGGGAACGCGCCCGGCCGTCAGGTGCTTTTGGTAGGGGAGCACGCCGGCCGGCGTGGCGACGATGAAGTGAAACGCCCCGGCCGTACCGCCGAGCACGTCGAGCGAGGTGGTGACCGTGACGGTCTCGCCCGGCTGGAACGGGGTCGATGGGATGAAGCTTCCCCCGTCGCCGTCCGAATCGGCCTCCACGACCCCCGTGTGGACGCCAGAGCGCGAGCCACTGACCTGGATGCTCGCCGACTCCAGCTGGCTCGAGGGGATCCCCCGGAACGCGATCTGGGCCTGCGGCGAGGCGACCAGACTCCCCGGGATAGGGAACACGCCGACCCCCGACGGCGCGGCCGCCCCCCACCCCGCCGCCGGGGCGAAGACGAGCAGCGACGCCGCCACGATCAGCGGCGAGGCGGCGCGGATGAGCCTGCGGCGATCGCCCCCTGGTGTAGCCCTGATGCGTTCCCTCGCGTCCAACCAGAGAGATTTAACCCTGTCACGGGTCAGGCACGCAGAGAGATTTAACCCTGTCACGGGTCAGGCACGGCGAGCCCGGGGTGCTCTGAGTACTCTTGCCACACCACAACGGGGAACGGAGGAAGCCGATGAAGCTGATAGGAGCGGGACTCCCCCGCACCGGGACGCTGTCCCAGAAGGTGGCCCTTGAGATGCTGGGACTGGCGCCCTGCTACCACATGGTCAACGTCCTCGGCGACCTGGACGAGGCGCAGATATGGCGCCGGGCGGTCGACGGCGAGCAGCCGTGGGACGAGGTCTTCGAAGGCTTCCAGGCGACGGTCGACTGGCCGGGCTCCTACTTCTACCGCGAGCTGATCGAGTTCTATCCCGACGCCAAGGTCTTCCTGAGCGTGCGGGACGCGGATGCCTGGGAGCGCAGCATGCGCGAGACGATCTGGGGGACGTTCCACGGCGACATGCTGATCCGCGACCTGTCGGAGGCGCGCCGTAGGGTCGATCCGAAGTGGAACGGATTCATCGAGCTGATGTTGGAGATGTGGAAGCGCAGCGGGCTGATCAGCAACGGGGCCGACACCGACTCTGAGTCGATGAAGCGCGCGATGGAGCGCTTCAACGAGGAGGTGCAGGAGACCGTTCCGTCCGACCGGCTGCTGGTTTGGTCGGTGAGTGACGGGTGGGAGCCGCTGTGCCGTTTCCTCGAGGTGCCCGTCCCGGACACGCCCTTCCCCCATCTGAACGACAGCAAGGGCTATCGCGACCGGATAATCGACGGGGCGTTGCTGGCGCTCCAGGAGTGGCGCGCGCAGGACCCCGAGGCGGTCGCCACAACGTGAGCCCTGGCGGGGAGGAGGGCCGGGCGGTGCAGGCGCCTCGCACCGCACCGACCAGGCTGACGCACCTCGAGCGCCTGGAGGCGGAGAGCATCCACATCATGCGCGAGGTGGTCGCGCAGGCCGAGAGGCCGGTGATGCTCTACTCGATCGGCAAGGACAGCTCGGTGATGCTGCGCCTGGCGCTGAAGGCGTTCTATCCCGGAAGTCCCCCGTTCCCGTTCCTGCACATCGACACGACCTGGAAGTTCCGGGAGATGTACGAGTTTCGGGTACGAATGACGGCCGAGCATGGCCTGGAGATGCTCGTTCACGTCAATCGCGAAGCGGTCGAGATGGGCATCAACCCCTTCACCCATGGTTCGGCTGCGTACACGGACCTGATGAAGACCGAGAGCCTGAAGCAGGCGCTGGAGAAGTACGGCTTCGATGCGGCCTTCGGCGGAGCCCGTCGCGACGAGGAGCGCTCGCGGGCGAAGGAGCGGGTGTTCTCGTTTCGCTCCGCGCAGCACCGGTGGGATCCCAAGCGTCAACGCCCCGAGCTCTGGCGGCTGTACAACGCGCGCAAGCGGCGGGGCGAGTCGATCCGTGTGTTCCCGCTCTCGAACTGGACCGAGCTCGATGTGTGGCAGTACATCCACCTCGAGCGGATCCCGATCGTGCCCCTGTACTTCGCCAAGGAGCGGCCGGTCGTGGAGCGCGACGGCGCCCTGATCATGGTCGACGACGAGCGGATGCCGCTGGACCCGGGCGAGCGGCCGGCATGGAAGAAGGTTCGCTTTCGAACGCTCGGTTGCTATCCACTGACGGGAGCGATCGAGAGCGAGGCGGATACGGTCGAGGCGATCGTGGCAGAGATGGTGCTGACACGGACCTCGGAGCGGCAAGGGCGGGTGATCGATCACGACCAGGCAGGGTCGATGGAGAAGAAGAAGCAGGAGGGCTACTTCTGATGCGGCGCGATCCCACGGGGAGCCGATGACGACCCCGGAGCTCGTCTCCGAGGACATCGGGGCCCATCTGACCGCCGCTGAATCCACCGGGCTGCTGCGCTTCATCACCTGCGGGAGCGTGGATGACGGCAAGAGCACCCTGATCGGACGGCTCCTGTACGAGTCGGGGCTCCTGTTCGAGGACCATTTGCACGCCCTAGAGGCGGATTCCAAGACGGTCGGAACGCAGGGGGAGGATCTCGACTTCGCGCTTCTCCTCGACGGCCTGCAGGCGGAGCGCGAGCAGGGAATCACGATCGACGTCGCCTACAGGTACTTTCAGACCAAGCGCAGGAAGTTCATCGTCGCCGACACCCCGGGCCACGAGCAGTACACCCGCAACATGGTCACCGGCGCCTCGACCGCGGACTGTGCGGTGCTCCTCCTGGACGCCCGCAAGGGGCTGCTGACTCAGACCCGGCGGCACACCTATCTGGTCTCGCTGCTCGGTCTGCGGCACGTTGCACTCGCCGTCAACAAGCTCGACCTCGTGGACTACTCGGAGAGTCGATTCAGAGAGCTCGAATCCAGCTACCGGGAGTTCGCCGCTGCGCTCGGGCTGCCCGACGTCACCTGCATACCCCTCTCGGCTCTGCGAGGAGACTGTGTGGTCGAACTGAGCCCACGGATGCCCTGGTACGAGGGACCGACGCTGCTGGAGTACCTGGAGGCGGTGGAGATCGACGAGGATCGGCTCCAAGCGGCGCCGTTGCGGATGCCGGTGCAGTGGGTGAACCGGCGGGGCCCGGAGTTCCGGGGCTTCGCCGGGATGATCGTGAACGGTACCGTGCGCCCCGGCGACCGGGTCGTCGTCAAGCCCTCGGGGGTGGAGAGCACCGTAGCGCGAATCGTCACCTACGACGGCGACCTGGGTCGCGCGGTCGCCGGCCAGTCCGTGACGCTTACCCTCACCAACGAGATCGATGTGAGTCGCGGCGAGGTGATCGCGGACGTGCAGTCGCCCCCGAGAGTGGGCGAGCAGTTCGAGGCCACGCTCGTGTGGATGGCGGAGGAGCCGATGCTACGTGGACGCAGCTACGTGATGAGGGTCGGCACGAGCACCGTCTCGGCCACGATCGCGCCGCTGAAGTACAAGCTGGACATCGACTCGCTGGAGCACCTCGCGTCCGAGACCCTGGAGTTGAACGAGATCGGCGTTTGCGAGATCGAGTTGGACCGGCCGATCGCATTCGACCCCTACCAGGAGAGCCGCGACATGGGCGGATTCGTGCTGATCGATCGGATCACGAACCAGACCCTCGCCGCCGGGATGCTGAACTTCGAGCTGCATCGCTCCCAGACCGTGCAGCCGCGGGAGACGGGGGTCGACAAGGCCGCGCACGCCACGCTGAAGGGACAGAAGCCCTGCGTCCTGTGGCTGACGGGCCTGTCGGGGGCGGGCAAGTCGACGATCGCGGATGTGGTCGAGCGCAAGCTCCACAGCCTCGGCCGGCACACGTACCTGCTCGACGGGGACAAGGTCCGCAAGGCGCTCAACAAGGATCTTGGCTTCAGCGATGCGGACAGGGTCGAGAACATCCGCCGAGTCGCCGAGGTCGCGAAGCTGATGGTGGACGCCGGACTGATCGTGATCACCTCGTTCATCTCGCCGTTCGAAAGCGAACGGCGGATGGCCCGGGACCTGCTCGAAGAGGGCGAGTTCATCGAGGTGTTCGTAGATACGCCCCTGTCTGTTGCCGAGGCACGCGACCCCAAGCGCCTGTACGAGCGGGCCCGGCGAGGGGAGATCAGCAACTTCACCGGGATCGACTCGCCGTACGAGCGCCCGGAAGCTCCGGAGCTGCGCATCGACACCACGAAAACCTCGCCGGAGGAGGCGGGCGAGCGCATCGTCGAGGAGCTGCGCAGCCGCGGCATACTGTCCGCGGGCTGATCATGCGGCGGGAGATCCTGGAAGAGGCGATCGGCATCGCGCTCGCCGCCGGCGAGGAGGTGCTCGAGGCCTACGCCGCCGAGTGCGCGGTCCAGCGCAAGCAGGACGGCTCGCCGGTCACCGAAGCAGATCGCCGGTCTCAGGAGATCATCTGCAGGGGCCTGGCGCGCGTGGCCCCCGAGATCCCGATCGTGGCCGAGGAGGACTACGGTCCAAATCGCACCGAGGCACCGGCGGACACGTTCTGGCTCGTGGACCCACTCGACGGGACGAAGGAGTTCGTCGGCCGAAACGGCGAGTTCACGGTCAACATCGCGCTGATCGAGTTCGGCTCCCCGACGCTGGGCGTCGTGTTCGCACCCGCGCTGCACCGGCTGTTCGCCGCGGCACCCGGCACCGCCGTGGTCGAGGACGCCACCGGTCGCAGAGAGCTCTGCGCTCGGTGCGTGCCCCGGGAGGGAGCGACGGTCGTCTCGAGCCGCTCGCACGGGGACGCGGAGGCGCTCGCGCACTTCACCGCCGGCCGCAGGATCGCCGCCTCGATCACCGCCGGATCCTCACTGAAGTTCTGCCTGGTGGCCGCCGGCGAGGCCGACCTCTACCCCCGGTTCGGACGGACCATGGAGTGGGACACCGCCGCCGGTGATGCGATCCTCCGCGCCGCCGGCGGGAGCGTCACCGATCTCGACGGCCATCCCCTCAGGTACGGGAAACCGGGCTTCGAGAACCCGCCGTTCGTCGCGAGCGGGCGGGAGCCGACGGCTCTGGCTGGGACATCACGGTAGGCAGGGCGCACGCCTCGGGCGCGGGCTGGGTAGGCCGTCCTGGCTAATACCCCTGCTGGTTGGGGGACGGCGCGCCCCCGCCGGAGGATCCGCCGCCGCTCGAGCCGCCGCCGCTCGAGCCGCCGCCGCTTGAGCCGCCGCCGCTCGACCCGCCGCCGCTCGACCCGCCGCCGCTCGACCCGTCGCCGCTGCTGCTTGGAGCCGACTGCTGGGGCGCGGGAGCGGCCTGCACCGGCGCGGGAGCCGACTGCTGCGACGCGGGGGCGGCCTGCTGAGACGCGGAGCCCGACGACGTGGAGGCGGAGCTCTTCGCGGACTTGCGGGGGGTTCGCGCCTTCTGATGATGGGCCTGGTGGTCGGTGGGATCCGCCTTCTTCGGCGTGGTGGCCGCCGCGGTCGTCGTGGTGGCCACTGCCTTCGTGGTGGCCGCGGCCTTGGTGGTGGTAGCGGCCTTCGTGGTGGCCGCGGTGTGCGAGTGCGACGAGCCGCCGCAACCCGCCACCACGACCGCGACTGCGATCGCCGCCAGTAGCGGTGGCCTCATGGAGCCCCCCAATCGGTTCTCGAACGACACCTCGATGGTGAGGGTACAAGACGATCGCGCCGCCGACGGTTCCCGGACCCACCCTTGTTACCGTATCCCCTCCGATGGAGGCATCTGGTACCTCGCGGCGGGGGACTCGCCCGCCTGGAGTGGTCGCTTCGAAGTGAGCCTGAAGGCGCCCGAGGAACCGAAGGTCACGGGCCCGGCTCCGGCCGGCCCCGAGCCCGTCTCGCGCGGCGGCCTGCTCCTGGCCGTGTGTTGCGTGGCCCAGTTCATGGTGATCCTCGACCTGAGCATCGTCAACGTGGCGCTGCCCTCGATCCAGTCCAGCCTCGGCTTCTCCTCAGCCGATCTGCAGTGGGTCGTCGATGCCTACGCGATCACGTTCGCCGGCTTCCTGATGCTGGGAGGCCGGGCCGCCGATCAGCTCGGGCAGCGCCGCGTGTTCGTCGCGGCGCTCGTCCTGTTCTCGCTCACCTCGCTGGTAGGGGGCGCCTCGGTGAACCGCGAGATGCTGATCGCCGCCCGCGCGGTGCAGGGCTTCAGTTGCGCGTTCATGGCGGCGTCCTCGCTGGCGATCATCACCTCCTCGTTCCCTCCCGGCCCCCAGCTCCATCGCGCGATTGGCCTGTGGGCGGCGATGAACGGAGCCGGGGGCGCGGCGGGGACGCTGTTCGGGGGGATCATCACTCAGGCGCTGAGCTGGCGCTGGGTCCTGCTGATCAACCCGCCGATCGGGATCGCGGCCGCGCTAGTCGCGTACAAGGTGGTCGCCGACCGCCGCCGGGCGCAGGACGGCCGGGGCTTCGATCTGGCCGGCGCGCTGACGCTGACCGTCGGTCAGATGGTGCTCGTCTACGGGGTCGTGCAGGCTGGGCTGCGCAGCTGGCATGCGACCACCGCGCTCGGACCGATCATCCTCGGGCTCGTGCTGATCGCCGCATTCTGCGTGATCGAGACACGGATCGCCTCGGCGCCGCTGGTGCCCTTCAAGGAGCTGACGAAGCCACTCCGAGACGCCAACACGATCGTGCTGCTGTTCAGCGCCGCCCTGTTCCCGATGTGGTACCTCGGCTCGCTGTACCTCCAGCAGGTCCTGGGCCTCTCCCCGCTGCGCACGGGCCTCACGTTCCTGCCGATGGCGCTGACGATCATGATCGTCGCGCGCAGCGCGGGCAAACTGGTGAGCCGTTTCGGCGTGCGCCCGGTGCTTGGCGGCGGGCTCATGATGATGACCGCGGGGATGCTGCTGTTCACAAAGATCGCAGCGAGCGGCAGCGCGATCGACTACATCCTGGTCCCCGGTCTGCTGATGGCCGCGGGCATCGGGATGTCGATCGTCCCCTCCACGATCGCCGCGACCCAGGGAGCCAAGCAGGGGCAGGCCGGTCTCGCGTCCGGCCTGGTCAACACCTCGCGACAGGTGGGAGGCGGGCTCGGGATCGCGGTTCTGATCACGCTAGCCACCACCCGCACGAGCCACCTGATCGGCGCCGGTCACGGAGTCCCGCAGGCACTGACCGACGGGTTCCGCCTCGCGTACTTCATCGGAGCCGGCCTCTGCGCCGCGGCGGCGCTCCTGACCTTCATCCTGCTCCCAAGGGCCCCCCAGGAAGCCGCGGCACCCCGGCGCGTGCAAATCGCCGTGGCTGTCGGGCTCGTCGTGTGCGGGTTCATCGGGCTCGACTTCGCGGTCGAAGGCTCTCACGGCGCCCCGATCGGTGCCTACACGACCGGGAACGCGTACAGCTACGTCTCGGCGCCGGGACTGCATCCGCCGGTGATCCGGGCCGATGTCCCCACGGCCACGGACAGGCTGGCCCCCGGGTACATCTTCATGGCGAACTTCTACGACCTCAACAACCCCCCGATGGTCGGACAGAGCGGGCCCCTGATCCTTGACAACCGCCTTCAGCCGGTGTGGTTTCACCCGGTCCCGAGGAGCGACGTGGCAGGCAATCTCAGCCTGCAGATCTTCAACGGCAAGCCAGCCCTGGCCTGGTGGCAGGGCGTCGTCACGAACACGGGCGCCACCGAGAGTGGGGAGGATATGGTCGTCAATCAGCACTACCAGCCGGTGGCTAGGCTGCGCGGGGCGGATGGGTGGGTGATCACCCTCCACGAGATCGTGATCCGCGGGGACGACGCCTGGGTCACGGCAAACAAGAACATCCCGATGAACCTCTCGAAGTACGGCGGCGCGTACAACGGCGCGCTGATCGACTCGGCGGTGCAGGAGTACAACCTCACAACGGGCAAGCTCCTCTACAGCTGGGACGCGCTCGATCACATCCCGCTGAGCGACTCCCAGGCGTCACTGCCCACGAACGGATTCCCATGGGACGCCTATCACGTCAATGCGATCGACGTACCCGGGAATGGGACGTTCGTGGTTTCGATGCGCAACACATGGGCCGTGTATGACGTGAACATCGCCACCGGGCGGGTTGAATGGACCCTCGGGGGAAGGCACTCGAGCTTCAGGTTCGGCCCCGGCGCGGCGTTCCAATGGCAGCACGACGTCCAGGTCTATCCCGGCTCGTCGTTGATCACGGTGTTCGACGACCACTGCTGCCAGATCACCGGCGGAGGCACGTACGTCTCCGCGACAGGTCCCTCCCGAGGACTCGTCCTGAGGCTGGACCAGCGCACCGGGACCGCGACGCTAGCCGGTCAGTACTCCCATGGCCGCAACTTCGACTCCGAGTACATGGGCAGCATCGAGCCGCTGCCTGGCGGCAACGAGATCGTGGGATGGGGATCGGAGTCCTATTTCTCCGAGTACGACGCGGCCGGCCGGCTGCTCCTTGACGCAGTGCTTCCGACCCCGGACATCAGCTACCGGGCCACCCTGGAACCGTGGGTCGGTCTGCCGCTGTCCCCGCCCGTTGGGGCGGCACGCCGCCGCCACGGGACGACCACGGTGTATGGGAGCTGGAACGGCGCCACCGAGGTTGCCTCGTGGCGGGTCCTCGCCGGAACGAGCGCCGGCGGTATGGGCGCGGTCGCATCCGGTCCGAAGACGGGGTTCGAGACCGCGATCCCGATCAGCGGGAGCTACACGAGCTATGAGGTGCAGGCGCTGAACACCCTCGGGAAGGTGATCGGGACGTCCCGGCCGTTCGCGCCCTAGAAGGGCTTCGAGGTCCCGAGCACGTTGTTCCTCGCATCGAGCGCGCGCACTTCGAAGACCGAATAGCCGCCCTTCTTCAGCGCAATCGCGGTCTCGAAGCCTGTCCGGCGCCCCTTCCCGACGACGGCGAGGTCGTGCACGCTCGCGCCCCCCAGCACCTCCCACCCGGCAACCTGCGTGGCACCGTTCCAGCTCGCGTAGATCGTGGTCCTGCCCCGCGCCTTGCGGACAGCGCCGCTCGGTGGGTAGTACGGCGTCCCGACCCAGGTCGAGGTGAACAGCGCCCGGTAGCTCTGATCCTTTCTGGGGAAGACCACGTCGAGGAGGCGCCTGCCCGACCTTGCGTACTCGGTGAAGTAGGGCACGGCCCCCCAGCCGACGAGGGCGTTACCGTCCGGAAGCACCTGCATGCTGCCGAGGAGCGCGGTGTTGAACGTCGGACGATGCGGATACGCGGCCGTCAGCGAGACCCTGCGTTTGGCCAAGTCGAGCCTCAGCAACATTCCCTGCGAAGAGCCGTTGGGACGCGTGAAGCTGCCGCTGCGCAGCCGCTTGCAACAGCCATCGTCGAACAGCGAGACCTCGCCGCCTGCAAGGAGCTGCACGTCGTGTTGCCACTGGAACGCCGCGCCCCGCGCGAAGCTGAAGCTCGAGTGCTTTCCCCCGAGCTCCCAGACGATCTTGCCCGTCATCGTGTCGATCAGGTACGCGGCCCAGGTGTTGCGCATCGAGACGAGGATCTCGTTGCCCGGGAGCACCTGCACGGAGTTCAGGTGGTACGCGTCCCACACCCCGCCTGTCGCGCTCAGCCCATACGCCGGCTGTTCTGACTCGGCCAGGGAGACGTTCGGCGTCCTGCCCGGATTCAGCGCATCCCAGGTGTAGAGGAGCCGGCCCGTCGCGAGGTCGTACTCCTGGACGCCGGCGTCATACACGGTGCCCTTGTGGGGGCCGCCGTAGGCCGCAAGGTTCTGGTCGCGCACGTCCCGGTACACCGTCACCCAGATGTCGGCGCCGCTGATCACCGCGTCGTGCAGGCTGATCACCCACGGAGCCTTGGCCGTGAGCGTCGCGAGCCTGCGGTAGTGCTGATCGACGATCACGACCTCGCCGCTGGTCGTCCCGCCCGTCCTCGTGACGACGCCCTGCCACCACACGAGCACGGGCTGGCCCAGGTAGCTCTCCTGCTGTAGATCGGCGGACAGGACGTCGATGCCGACGGGTTCGAACCAAACCGGCTGAAGTCTCTGGTCGACGATCAACGGCCCTCCCTCGCCCGTCATCGGGCCGCTGGCGCCGATATTTGGGAAGTTTGCGAGCAGGAAGTCGCCGTCGGCGAGCTTGCCGGTGACCGTGGGAGCGTCGGTAGCCAGCTTCGGCGGGTGCAGGCTCGGCGCGGACACGAAGCTCCAAGCGCCCTTGGTGGTGTAGGCCCCGATCGAGGAGGCTGCCAGGGCGCCGGCGGCTCCCCACCCCAGAATCAGCGCGGCGCCCACCGCACCGGCGACCGCCGCAAAGCGGCGCAATGTCTCGAGCTTCGTTCTGCTCATGGTTGACCGTAACACGACTACCCCGGATAAGTAGCGACTCATGCCAGCGCGGTCAGCAGCAGGTCGACCAGGAGCGCGGGATCGCGGCGCACGCGAGCACCCGGGCTGCCGTCGCCGGGACGCTTCACCAGCTTGACCTCTTCTGAGCTGTGCAGCCGGCGCAGCCGCCCCTCGGCGATCAGCCGCTCGTCCACCGCGCCGAGGCGGCCCTCGAACAGAGTGAACACGGGGGTGCCAAGCGCGACGGCCTCGCGGTTCATGGTTCCGCCCGCCGAGACCACCACGTCCGCAAACGCCACGAGCGAT
>Ga0187814_10000205_pt1 | contig 17233 bp, 12 predicted proteins | sample NC_S_4_FD_132450 | JGI IMG/M metagenome (GOLD analysis project Ga0187814, IMG submission 132450) | Wetland sediment microbial communities from Neuse River Estuary, North Carolina, USA - ASW-S_4 | ecosystem: Environmental > Aquatic > Freshwater > Wetlands > Sediment | place: USA: North Carolina... | reverse complement strand
GAGGCCGAAATGCCTGACCTTGCCTTCCCCGATCAGATCCTTGACCGTACCGGCCACGTCCTCGATGGGCACCTTCGGGTCCACGCGATGCTGATAGAACAGATCGACGGCCTCGAGTCTTAGCCGCTTGAGCGAGCCCTCGAGACCCTGCCTGATCTGCTCGGGGCTGCTGTCCGCGACCTGCTCCCCCTTGGGGTCGATCTTGAGTCCGAACTTGGTGGCTATGGTCACTCGTTCGCGAAAGGGGGCGAGCGCCTCGCCCACGAGCTCTTCGTTCGTGAAGGGGCCGTAGAGCTGCGCGGTGTCGAAAAACGTGACCCCGCGCCCGACCGCCTTGGCTATGAGATCGATCATTTCTTTTTTGTCCGGAGGCGGGCCGTAGGCGTAGCTCATGCCCATGCAGCCGAGGCCGAGCGCGGACACTTCGAGACCGCTCCTGCCGAGCATTCTCTTCTTCATCTTGATGTCTCCTTCCAAGTTTCCTGAGAGTCTAAAGCCCGGTCAGTTTCTCCGCGGCCTCGGGGAGTCTCTCTCCCTGCGCCACGAGCGATGCGGCCGCACCGTCTATCTTGCCGATGTCTTCCGCGGTGAGCTGGACCTTTGCGGAGTCAATATTCTCTTCCAGCCGGTGCAGCTTCGTGGTGCCGGGGATCGGGACTATCCACGGCTTCTTTGCCAGGAGCCAGGCGAGGGCTATTTGGGCCTTGGTGGCGCCTTTGTCCGAGGCCACGCTTCCGAGCAGGTCGACGAAGGCCTGGTTCTCCCTGCGGGCCTCAGGCGTGAATCTCGTGACAATGCTGCGGAGGTCGCTATTGTGGAACGTGGTCTTGTCGTCGATCGCTCCGGTGAGGAAACCTGCCCCGAGGGGACTGAAGGGAACGAAGCCGATCCCCAGCTCCTCCACTGTCGGCAATACCTCCGGCTCGGGTTTTCGCCACCAGAGGGAGTACTCGCTCTGCACGGCCGCCAGGGGCTGGACGGCATGGGCGCGACGAATAGTCTGCGCCGCCGCCTCGGAAAGCCCGAAGTGCCGCACCTTGCCCTGCCGAATGAGGTCTTTTACCGTTCCCGCGACGTCTTCGATCGGCACGTTCGGGTCGACGCGGTGCTGGTAAAGCAAGTCGATGGTTTCTATTTTGAGACGTCTGAGCGACGCCTCGACGACCTGCCTGATGTGTTTCGGTCGACTGTCCACCCCGGGGAGCCGCCTGCCGGTGGCAAGATCGATGTCGAATCCGAATTTCGTTGCAATGGCGACCTGCCCGTGGAAGGGGGCGAGCGCTTCGCCGACCAGCTCTTCATTGAAGAAGGGGCCGTACGCTTCCGCTGTGTCGAAGAACGTCACTCCGAGCTCAACGGCCTTCCTGATGAGCGATATCATCTCCATCTTGTCAGCGGCGGGGCCATAGCCGGAGCTCATCCCCATGCAGCCGAGGCCGAGCGCGGATACTTCGAGGCCGCTCTTTCCCAGTTTCCGACTTTTCATCGCAGTTCCTCCCGTCATCCCCTCGATGCCGGGGCTGACAGTCGGAATATAAGGCGCCCGTCGGCGAGAAGTTTGCCTGATTCTACGGTTGTTTAACCCGATCCGCTCGATTTGGCGGGGCGTTCCTGCCATAATGAGGACGTCGGTTCCCGAAGCTTTCGAGGAGGATATGTTGGATTCGACCAAGCGCTTTTCCGATCGGGTGTCGGACTACGTGAAATATCGCCCGGCCTATCCCCCATCGATGATCGAGTTCCTGGTTTCGCGCCTGGAGTCGAAGCGACATGGAACCTGCGTCGATGTCGGATCCGGCACGGGAATTCTCACGAGGGAGTTGATTCCCCATTTCGACAAGGTCGTCGGCGTGGAGCCGAACGACGCGATGCGACAGGCGGCAGAGGCGCTTCTCGCCGGGAATCCGAGATTCGTCTCGGCGTCGGGGACAGCCGAACGCACGGGCTTGGAATCGGGCGCTGCCGACCTCGTGACCGCGGCCCAGGCCTTCCATTGGTTCGACAAGAGCAGAACCAAGACCGAGTTCATGAGAATATTGAAAGACGATGGTATCGTCGCGATCGTTTGGAACGACCGTCTGGCCGATACGGAATTTCTCGCGAAGTATGACGAACTCCTCAAGAAATACGCCACCGACTACAACGAAGTGAATCACCAGAACGTCACCGGAGAAGAGCTCGGGGATTTCTACGGTCACGACGTCGAGCGCTTCGATTTCCCCAATAGCCAGGACTTCGACCTGGGTGGCGTCTACGGGCGGCTCGATTCGTCATCCTATGCGCCCAAGCCCGGCACGAGGGAATTCGACATTATCCGAAAGGAACTCGCCCGGGCCTTCGAGGCATGTTCCATCTCCGGGAAAGTTTCGTTCAATTACAGGACCGAGCTCTATGTGGGGGCGCTTCGGGCATCGTCATCCCGATGAACCGCGTCATCGATGGGGATTGAGCGAGGCGGGATGTCGCGGCCCTGAATGCGCTTCAGCGGGGCGATACGAAATGCCGGTGCGCTCCGCCCTCGTCGCGCAGCGCGTCCACCAGGGCATCCTGCACGGGATGATGGGTGGTGGCGTTGGCATGCTGCCCCACGACCAGATCGCCGATCTCGTTCTTGTCGATGAGGATGGGCGACTTTCCCGCGATTTCTGCCGCTTTCCGATGCACAGTCCCGTCGCCCTGGTTGTCGGACTCTACGTCGGCGAAGTCGAATTCGTTGCCCTTCGTCGTATCCACCTTGATGGTCCGCCACGTCGTGCTGCCGATGCCGTAGATGTGTCCGAAACGTCCGTCGAGCTCCGGTGGGTAGGCGCGATCGATCTCCTGCGCGAACTTTCGGGCGTCGTCGAGCCGGGCTTTGAAAAAGCCCGCCGGGTAGGCGCCGCGATCATCGAAGGCCGACAGGAGGGATCGTTGCCATGAATCTGGATCGAAAATGTCCAGGGGCCTGCCTTTTTCCGAAACCACGGCTCCTTCGTAGCTCGGGAGCAGTTGATAGAGGCCGGGGAAGGTCCGCGCCGCAAGCCGCATCGACTTGTCGTGCTCCTGGCCGAAGAAGTTCCTGGCGCCAGGGAGCAGGGCCTCGATGGCCTTGATGCTTCCCTTGTAGGGTGTGCAGATGGTGACGATCCTGTCCACCTTCGAGCCCGCCTCGTCCTTGAGCACATTGAGCACGCACCACTTGATGACCAAGCCTCCCATGCTGTGGCCCACGAGCGAGACCTTTCCCGGCGAGGGTATGCCGTCGCGATTCGTCTTGTGGAGGACGAGTTCGATGAAGGCGGCAAGTTGGGCCGCCGATATCCGGTTGTCCTTGCGCCAGTCATAGGTGAAGACATAGGATGCGGGTGTGACGTCCTGACGGAGCTCGTTCATCATGCCGCCATAGACGAGGCCGATGGTCTGGTGGGGGTAGATCATGGAGGACAGATCCTGGTCCATATCGACATTCCAGGGGCTGAGCCGCAGCTTGTCATATTGTTTGTTGAATACGGCGTCCCAATAGATCTCGTTCTGGTAGTCCACCGGATAATGATTCTTGAGCCAAGAGGCCTCGATACCGTGGACGAAAATCACTGGATTCGCCATTCGTTTTCTCCTGTGGCGCGCTCTCGACGCGCCGCGACGACTCCTTTTTTCGCGCGGCCCCTTTCTTCTGTCAAGGCCGCCGTATAGCCGATTCGCAGACCGAGAAGAGTAGGGTGTGGAATGGGGGGCCGTGATGGGCGCCGAGCGAAAGAAGACGATACTTCTCGTCGAGGACGAACTTCTCATAGCCGCTGCCGAAAAGACACAGCTGGAAAAGTACGGCTACGCTGTGACCCTCGCCGCTTCGGGCGAAAAGGCGGTTGAGCTGGCGTTGACCGACATTGGCGTGGACCTCGTGCTCATGGACATCAATCTCGGCGAGGGCATGGACGGGACCCAGGCCGCAGAGGCGATCCTGGAGAGACGCGACATGCCCATTCTCTTCCTTTCCAGTCACATGGAACCGGAAATCGTGGAGAAGACGGAACGTATCTCCTCTTACGGTTATGTGGTCAAGAATTCGTACATTACGGTTCTCGACGCCTCCATCAAGATGGCCTTCAAGCTCTTCGAGGCCAAGATGGCCGCGAGGGAAAAGGAGGCCCGGATATCCGAGAACGAGCGCTATTTCCGCTCGATCATCCAGACCACCGTGGACGGCTTTTTCACCGCCGACCACGACGCCAAGGTGCTGGAAGTGAACGAGGCCTATCTTCGGATGTCGGGGTACGCGCGCGAGGAGATTCTCGGCATGGGTATCGCCGATCTCAGCACTGTCGAGAGTTCGGCCGACATCGCCGCGCGCATGTCCGCGATCAGGAGGAACGGATCGGCGCGATTCGAAACCCGCTATCGCAGGAAAGACGGCAGCGTCTTCGACGGGGAAATGTCGGTCACCTATCTCGACCTGGCGGGAGGGAGGTTCATCGCCTTCTGCCGGGACATCACCGCCAGGAAGCAGGTCCACCAGGCGCTGCTGGACAGCGAGGAGAAGTTCAGCAACCTCTTCAACAACGCCGAGGTCGGGATGTTCCGGACGCGCCTGGACGGTTCGGAGATGCTGGATCTGAACGAGAAGTATCTGGCCATTCTCGGCGGCACCCGCGAGGAGACGGTGGGCAGGCCGTCGGTCGACTTCTGGGCCGATCCGGCGGAAAGGGCGAAGATGGTCGAATCCCTCCTGGCCCGCGGCCGTGTGGACGACCTCGAATTCCGGCTCGTGAGAAGGGACGGCAGGATCATAACCTGCCTCACTTCCCTGAAGCTCTATCGCGAGTCGGGGACGCTCATGGGATCCATCATCGACATCAGCGGGAGGAAACGGGCCGAACAGGAGTTGCGGGAAAGCGAGATGCTCTACCGCAGCCTCATCGAGAATTCGGGCAACATCGTCTTTTGCGTCGATCGTCGGGGCGAATATCGTTTCGTCAACAATGCCTTCGCGAGGACCTTCGGCAAACCTCCTGATTATTTCGTCGGAAAGACTTTCTGGGACGTCTATCCCAAGGAGGACGCGGATCTTCGCCAGAGAATCGTCGACGAGGTATTCGCTTCGGGCGAAAGCCGGAACTTCGAGATAGCGGCTCCCATCGGGGGCGAGGTGCTGTATTTCTCCTCCAACGCCAATCCGATCAGGGACGGGGAGGGGCGCATTTCGCTCACGCTGGTTTCCGGCAGCGATATTACGGAACGCAAACGGGCCGCGGACAGGATCGCTCTGCTGCTGCGCGAGAAGGAGAACCTGCTCGACGAGCTCCGGCGTCAGGGCGCGCCCGGCGATGGAAACGCGAGACTCGACGCCCGCGAGTGACAGACGCGTCGACGTCGCGGCGCCAGGTCGGCTTGACAGGGCCGCGGCGTCGCTCTATAGAAATAAGGGGGCTTTTCGCACCCCGATCCAATCACGAGGATGGCTTTCATGTTCCTGCCGCGATTTTCGATCGGAACGGGCGATCGTTTCGGAATGGAAGGGCGGGCGCAGATCGCGGCCTTCGAGGCGGCGGGCGCCGCGGGCTTCGAAGTCGGCATAGTCTGGAACAAGAGCGCGCGGGAACACGCCATCATCCATTCCTCGCCGGCCGATCAGCGCTCGGCCGCCGCGACTGCCGTGGCCGCGAGCGGCTGGAAAGGCCCCTGGTTCGTCGACGCCGATCACGTCGGCCTCCGGACCGTCGATGCATTCGCGCCCCACTGCGACTTTTTCACGATCGACGTCGCCGACTTCATCGGCAGGCCGGCGCCAAAAGCGGACATCGACGCTTTCGTCAGGCGGCACGGCGACCTCGCCGCGGCGGCGGCTCTTCCTGCCGTCGTGGATGGAGCCGTCCTTCGCTCGGTCGCCTCGCGCTATCTTTTCGCGGTGCGGGAGGCGGGCAAAGTCTATCGTCGGATCGTCGAACTCAAGGGAGGGGCCGATTTCGTCGTCGAAGTATCGATGGACGAGACGGCGCTTCCACAGAGCCCCGCGGAGCTTCTCGTCATTCTCGCCGCCATCGCCGACGAGGGCATCCCCGTTTCGACGATCGCCCCCAAGTTCTCGGGCCGCTTCAACAAGGGCGTCGACTATGTCGGTGACGTCGGGGGCTTCCTCGCCGAATTCGAGGCGGACGTGAAGGCGGCGGGTTACGCGGTCGGAGCCTTCGGACTTCCGAAGGGCCTCAAGCTCTCCGTCCATTCGGGCAGCGACAAGTTCTCGCTCTATCCGGGCATCTGCGAAATCGCCCGCAGGCTCGGCGCCGGATTCCACCTCAAGACCGCCGGGACCACCTGGCTCGAGGAACTCGTGGGCCTTGCGGAGGCCGGCGGCAGCGGTCTCGCGATGGCCGCGGAAATCTATCGCGCGTCGTACGCGCGCTACGACGAGCTCGTCGAGCCCTACGCGGCGGTGGTCGACATCGACCGGGCGCGGCTTCCCTCGCCGGATGCGGCGGACTCATGGGACGGAAGGACGTTCGCCGCCGCATTGCGCCACGATCCCTCCGAGCCGCGCTACGATCCGGGCTTCCGCCAGCTCCTTCACGTCGGTTACAAAGCGGCCGCCGAGGCCGGACCCCGCTTCCTCGACGCGATCGCGCTCCATCGGGATTCGGTGTCGCGCAATGTCACGATCAATCTTCTGGAGCGGCATCTCAGGCCCCTCCTCGGTTTCTGAAAAGGAGCGAATCATGGGTTCCTTTCTCGACGACGAATTTTTCCTCGATACGAAGACGGGGCGGCGCCTTTACACCGAGAGCGCGGCCGACCTCCCCATATTCGACTACCATTGCCACCTTTCGCCGGAGGCGATCGCCGACGACGCTCCCTTCGCGGACATCGCCGAGATATGGCTCGGCGGCGACCACTACAAGTGGCGCATCATGCGCGCGGACGGGGCGTCCGAAGATCTCGTGTCGGGCAGAGGCGACCGGGGTGAAAAATTCGCCTTATACGCCCGAGCCCTCCAGAGGGCCGCGGGGAACCCTCTCCTTGCATGGTCCCACCTCGAACTGCGCCGGGCCTACGGCATCGAGGATGTGCTTACGCCCGAGAACGCCACGCGCATTCGCGAGCGCGCCAACGCGGTGATGCGGGAACGCGGCGATACGCCGCGCCGCCTGATGGAGCGCTTCGGCGTCGCCGTGGTCTGCACGACCGACGATCCTTCGGACGACCTCGCGGCCCATCGGAAGCTCGCCGACGATCCCACCATGGCGACGAAGGTGCTGCCCGCCTTTCGCCCCGACAGGATCATGGCCGGGGTCGGGGCGGCAGCCTGGAAGGAATACGCGGAACGGCTGGGAACCGCGGCCGGCGTCGAGATCCGGCGCTGGACCGACGTCGCGAGGGCGCTCGATCTTCGTCACGCCTATTTCCACGAGGCCGGATGCCGCATATCCGACCACGCGCTTCTCGTGCCGGCGTTCACGCCCGTCGACGAGTCGGTTCTCGACAACATAGTCGCCAGGCTCCTCGCCGGTCAGGCCATCGACGAAGCGGCCCGCGCTTCGCTGGACACCGCGCTGCTTCTCGAAGTCGCCCGTCTCGACGCCGCGCGGGGCTGGGCCATGCAGCTCCATATCGGCGCCCTCCGGAACGTACGTTCGCGGTTTTTCGAGCGCTACGGACCGGACGGCGGCTGCGACGCCATCACGGACCTTCCCATCGTGGGAGATCTCGCACGCTTCCTCGACCGCCTCGACAGAGAGGGTCGGCTGCCGCGCACAATCCTCTACAGCCTCGATCCGGCCAAGAATGACGCCCTCGTCGCCCTCGCCGGATCCTTCTGCGGTTCGGGAGGCGGCGGCCCGAACGAGCCGGCTCGCGTCATTCCGGGGGCAGCATGGTGGTTCAACGATCAGAAAGATGGGATGACGCGGCAACTCGAGAGCATGGCATCGATAGGTCTGGTCGGGCGCTTCCTGGGCATGCTGACGGACTCGCGTTCCTTTCTCTCCTTCCCGCGCCACGAGTACTTCAGGCGCCTGCTCTGCGGTTGGGTCGGCCGCCTCGTCGAGAAGGGCGAGCTGCCGGACGACGACGCCTTTACCGGGGCCCTCGTCCGCTCGGTGTCCTGGGGAAATGCCGCCACTTGGTTCGGGATCGATCCCCCGGCCTGGGCGAACGAGAGGGCCTCGAAGGTGCTGCCGCTGCTCTGAAGTTCAGGCGAGTGCTATCCAGGCCGAGCCGAGCGCGATCGTCGCGATCGTCACCGGCAAGCCGACCCGAAGATAGCGCGAGAAGGAGATGTCGACTCCGGCGCGCCGCGCCCCCTCGGCGACGATGAGATTGGCGACCGAGCCGAGGAGGGTGAGGTTGCCCGCGAAGGTGCTCGCCATCGCCAGGATGAGCCAGGCTTTCCGCGGATCGGCGAAGCGCTCGACGAGGGGCCGCAGGAGCATCACCGCCGGCACGTTCGAGACGAGGTTGGAGAGAACGGCGACGAAGCCGGCCATCGCGGCGACGGGCGGGCCGCCTTGGGTCCGCGAAAGCCAGGGCAGGATCCGGTTCAGCACGCGCTCATAGAGACCGAGTCCTTCGACAGCCCGCGTCATCACGAACAGACCCGCGAAGAACACGAGGAGACCAAAGTCGACCTGGGCGAAGACGCGCTCGGGATCGATGCGCCTCGTCACGAGGAGGACTGAGGCCGCGGCCAATGCGGATACAGCCGGTTCGACACCCGCGATGAGCAAGGCCAGCATGAGGGCAACGGCCGCCAGACTCTTGGCGATGAGGGGCCGATCGACTTCGACCCTTGTCTCGTCCAATGCGGACGGGAATATTCCCCCACCGCGGAATTCCGCCGGGTGCAGTCCGACGACAACGACCCATACGAAGAACAGCCCCATGACAGCCGGCGGGCCGAGCGTGCCCGTGAACAGGGGAAAGGGGATCCGGCTCGAAGCGCCGATAAGCATGTTCTGCGGGTTGCCTATTATCGTCGCCTCGGAGCCGACGTTGGCGGAGGCCGCGACCGCGATCAGGTAGGGAAGGGGATCGCGCCTCGCCCTTCTTGTCATTTCGGCGACCAGGGGCGTGAACACGACGCAGATCGTATCGTTGATGAAAAGCGCCGAAAGCAGCCCCGAAGCGGCGACGATCAGGGCGAGGAGAGCCCTCGGAGTCCTCGCGATCGCGATCAGCCGACCTCCCGCCACGGCGAAGAAACCGGCTGTTCGAAGATTCGCGACGACCAGCATCGTGGCGAGAAGGAGGGCGATGGTACCGAGGTCGATCGCTGCGAAGGCCTGCCGCGCCGAGAGCGAACCGAGCAGGACGAGAAATGTCGCGGCTGCGAGAGCCACACCCGGCCGGTTCATCTTGAGCCGAGGTATGCGGCCGATGGCGATGCCGACGAAGGCGACGACGAGAATGCAGTCCACCGCGAGGTTTTTGAGCACGGCGGGAGGCTAGCCCGCGACCGCGCACCTTCGCAATGGGCCGCCGGAGGCCGGTATTCGGTTCATCGCGAACAGGCGTGCAGAAACGATGAAATTTAGTTTCTTGTCTGTTTTTTTCTTTCATACTATAGTCGGCCCGGAAGAAAGCATGAAAGCCAGCGAATGCCTCTCGGAGATCCGGTCGCGCCTCGATTCGTGGTCGGTCAAGGAGCGCAAAGTAGCTTCATATATATTGGAAAACACGAAGGACTCGGTCGACCCGAGCATCGAAGAACTCGCGGAGCGGATCGGAGTATCCGAGTCGACGCTCTTTCGGTTCGCCAGAAAGCTCGGCTACGACGGCTATCAGCAGTTCCGCATCGCGCTGGCAACCGAAGCCATTACGCCGAGGGATAGCTGGTACGATTCGCACGAGCCGGTCGCCGATGAAAAATCCGCCGTGACCGTCGTGTTCAGAACCAGTGTCGATGCTCTCGAATCGACGCTTGCCGGCCTCGATGCCGCCCTCCTCGACAGGGCGGTCGAAGCCATGATCACGGCGACACGGGTGCCCATCCTCGGAGTGGGCGGCTCGAATGTCGTGGCGCAGGACGCCTGGCACAAACTGGTGCGCACCGGCCTGCCCTGCGAGGCGCCCGTCGACTTCCATGCCCAGCTCATGCTTGCCTCCCAATCCGGTCCTGGCTCCTTCACGATGCTCTTCTCCCACACCGGTTCGAACACCGACGCTATCGCCCTCGCCGACGAGGCGAAGTTTTCCGGATCGAGCCTTCTCGTCGTGACGAGTCAGCCGAGGAGCCCCCTCGCCAGGCGTGCCGATTTTCTGGTCATATCGCGGGGGTCCGGGGCGCGGCTGGTCTCGGAGGCCTGGTCGGCTCGGATAGCTCAGCTCGCGATCGTCGACACCCTGTATGTGCTCGCGATGGAAAAGCTCGGGGAGTCCGGCGAGCGGCACCTTCAAGCCATGAGAAGGGCAATAGCCCGCCGCAGACTGTAGCGGTTCCAAATGATTTCGCAAGGAGAACAGACATGTCGGAATTGAAGGTGCCGACGGGTGACAGGGTCGCGAGGGACTTCGTCGCCCTCGGCGCGCTGGTCACCAGGCTCGATCCGGGTGTCATGCCCTTCGCCGCGGCCGATTCCTACGCCCTGCACGTGTCCGGCGGCGAGTATAATGTCGCAGCCAACCTTTCCCGTTGTTTCGGACGGCGCTGCGCCGTCGTGAGCGCGATGGTCGACTATCCGATCGGCGTCAAGGTCGAGCGCGAAGTCCGCGCTGCCGGTGTCGAAGGCATCTACCGGCGTTTCGCCCACGACGGCGTCCGAGGTCCCAACATAGCGACGGTATGGAGCGACCGGGGCATGGGCCCGCGCCCTCCGGTGGTCTTCTACAACCGCGCCGACGAGGCCGCCGCCCTCCTGGGGCCCGGCAGCTTCGACTGGAAGGCCATCTTTTCAGGCGGGCTGCGCTGGTTCCACTGCGGCGGCATTTTCGCGGCCCTCTCATCGACGACGCCCGCGCTCGTCGTCGAGGCGATGCAGGCGGCACGGGTCGCGGGGGCTGTCGTTTCCTTCGATCTCAACTATCGGGCCAAGCTCTGGAAGGCGGCGGCCGCCGGCCAGGCCGGAGCCCGCTCCGCGGCCGAGACGCTCTCGCGCATCGTCGAGTGCGCCGACGTGCTCGTCGGCAACGAAGAGGATCTCCAGCTGGGCCTCGGCTTGGCCGGACCCAGGATAGACGGGGCATCGAAGCTCGATCCCGCCGCCTTCCTGGGTACGATCGGCGAAGTCACGCGGCGCTTCCCGAAGCTCCGCGCGATCGCGACCACCCTCCGCGACGTGCGCTCGGCGAACCGCCACTCGTGGAGCGCGGTTCTTTGGATGGGTGGGAAATCATGGGTGGCGCCGACGATGGAGATCGATGTGATCGATCGCATCGGAGGCGGCGACGGCTTCGCCGCCGGGCTCTTTTACGGATTCCTCGCGGGCAGACCTCCGGAGGAGGCGCTCCGGCTGGGCTGGGCACATGGGGCCCTCGTCGCGACTTACCCGGGCGATACGAGTCTCGCGAGTCTCGCGGAAGTCGAGGCGCTCGCCACGGGCGGAACGGCCCGCGTACAGCGATGAGGGAGGACGCATGAAAGCTGACATCGGACTCGTCGGCCTCGCCGTAATGGGGCAGAATCTCGTTCTCAATATGAACGATCGCGGCTATTCGGTGGTCGTATACAATCGTTCGCCGCAAGCGACACATGACTTCCTCGCGGGGCCCGCCGCCGATCGTCGTACTCGCTCGGATCGAGCCTGGATCGAAGGGGTGGAGACAGTCGAGGAATTCGTCGGCCTCCTTTCCCGTCCGCGCAAGATCGTGCTTCTCGTCAAGGCAGGCCAACCGGTGGACGACACGATCGAGAAATTCCTTCCCTTTCTCGAGGATGGAGACGTTTTGATCGACGGCGGCAATTCGTTCTGGGCCGACACCGAGCGCCGCGCCGCTTTTCTCGCCTCGAGAGGCCTTCGTTTTATCGGTTCCGGTGTCTCGGGTGGAGAGGAAGGGGCCAGGCACGGTCCCTCGTTGATGCCCGGCGGCGACGAGTCGGCCTGGCCCTTGGTGCAGAGCATCTTCGAGGCTATCGCGGCGAGAACCCCCGATGGCGAAGCCTGCGTGTCTTGGATGGGGAGCGGCGGCGCGGGGCACTTCGTGAAAATGGTACACAATGGAATCGAATACGGCGACATGGAGCTCATCGCGGAGACGTGGCACTTGATGAAGGAAGCCGGCAGGCTCGAAATGGACGAGATGGCCGCGGTTTTCGCGGAATGGAACCGCGGTGAGCTCGAAAGTTATCTCGTCGAGATCACCGCGAAGATACTGGCCGTAAAGGACACCGACGGGCGACCCCTCGTCGACAATATTCTCGACGCCGCGGGTCAGAAAGGCACGGGCAAATGGACAAGCCAGGAGGCCCTCGATTCCGGGGTCCCCCTCACTCTCATCACCGAGGCCGTCTATGCACGCGCGCTTTCGGCCCTCGTCGAGGAGCGCAGGGCCGCGTCGGGAATCTTGCGCGGCCCCTCGGCCGTCTCCGGCGAAGGGACAAGGGCCGGGTTGTCCGCGGCAGGCTTCGTCGAAATGGCGCGAAGGGCGCTCCTCGCGGCCAAGATCGTCTCGTATGCCCAGGGATTCATGCTCCTCCGTGACAAGAGCGCCGAAAAGGGCTGGAAACTGGATTTCGGTTCGATCGCCCTCACCTGGAGGGGCGGCTGCATCATACGGTCGGCCTTCCTCGGCAGGATAAAAGAGGCCTTTGATCGGAAGCCCGACCTCGCCTCCCTGATGGTCGACGATTATTTCTCGGCCGTGCTCGCCGAGTGCCAGGACAGCCTGAGGGGCGTCGTGTCATTGGCCGCGACCTCAGGCATTCCCGTCCCCGCACTCTCGGCGGCCCTGGCCTTTTACGACGGCTATCGCTCGGCGCGCCTTCCGGCCAATCTTCTCCAGGCCCAGCGCGATTACTTCGGGGCCCACACGTATGAGCGCGTCGACCGGCCGCGGGGGGAATTCTTTCACACGGATTGGACAGGTTCCGGAGGCGCCGCGGTTTCGGGAACGTACACCGCGTGAGATCGGGAGCGCGCAATAGCGCAAGCGCCTCATTTCCGCGCGGCGAAATACATCTTCATATTGCCCGCGCCCTTTACCGGCAGCTCGCCGCGTTCCTCGGCGGCGATGCGACCGTCGAGGAGTTTCCACGTGGTTTCGGACATGTTGATGCGCATCGGCATTGAGGCGTTTTCCATGCGGCTCGCCACATTGACGGTATCGCCGAAGACGTCGTAGATGAAGCGGCGGACTCCGACGATGCCGGCGACGACTTCCCCGGAGTGGATGCCGACACGCATTTCCCAATGGACCCCCGCCTTGGCGTTTCGCGATTCCAGCCAATCGAGCATGGCGAGCGCGGCATGCACGATCGACAGCGCGTGGTCGGGGTTGGGCTCCGGCATGCCGGACACCGCCAGGTATGCGTCGCCGATGGTCTTGATGCGCTCGCAGCCGTGGTCGCGCACGATGCCGTCGAAAGCCGCCGTGATGTCGTTGAGTTCGTCGATGACCTGGCGCGGCGACAGGAGGGCCGACTGCCCCGTGAAATTGACGAGATCGCCGAAGAGGACGCTCGCGTCGCGGAACGAGCGGGGCTCGCTCGTTCCCTTTTCCTTGAGCTCCGCGGCGATGGGAGCGGGCAGAAGGGCCTCGAGGAGTCGCTCCGATTTTTCGCGTTCCCGCTCGACGTTGCGCTGCGCCTCCCTGAGCCGAAGGTGGGTGCCGACGCGGGCGACCACTTCCTCGCGCTGAAAAGGCTTGGACACGTAGTCCACCGCCCCCGCGCGGAACCCTTCGACCTTGTCCTCGATCTGGTTGAGGGCGGAGATGAAAATCACGGGAATTTCGGCCAACGCGGGATCCGCCTTGAGTCGGGCTATGGTCTCGAAGCCGTCCATGCCGGGCATCTTGATGTCGAGCAGGATGAGATCGGGCTTGGCCTTCGCCGCGACCTGCAGCGCCCGCTCTCCGGACTTGGCCTGGAGAGGGTGGAAACCGGCTTGCACGAGAGTTTCGCTCAATACTTTGAGGTTCTCCTCGATGTCGTCGACGACGAGCACCAGGCTCGACTCATCGGCCATGGCCGGCCTCCTTCGTCATTTCCTCGATGAGTTCGGCGATCGCGGTTTCGTCGTAGGACGCGGCCGCCGACGCCAGGGCCGCCGCGAGGACGGGAGCCTTGGCCGACGACTCCCCGGCGAGGGTCGCGACGCTCGCGAAATCGTTGATGGCCGCGGCTTCGGCGATGGCTGATCGACGCTCCGGGCCGATCGCCTCCCATTCGGCACGGCTCGGTTTCGAGGCGTCCGCCGATGCCGGGAGCTCTATGACCGAAGGTCTCGATTCGACGACGACCGCGAGGCCGCTCTTGTCGCGGATGAGGGCGTGGAGGGAAGATCGCTTGAAGGGCTTCGCGAGGAAGCCGTCGAAGCCGGCTTCCTCGATGCGCTTTTCGTCGTGACTGAAGGCCGAGGCCGTAAGCGCGAAGACGGGGATCGATTTCGTCCTCGGGTCGCCCTTGAAGCGGGCGACGGCCTGATAACCATCCATCACCGGCATCTTGATGTCCATCAATACGAGGGCGTAAGGCGTGAGCGTCGCCTTATCGAAGGCGACCCTGCCGTCCTCAGCCTCGTCCACCTGGAAGCCGATGCGCTCGAGCATTTCGCGAAGGACGAGGCGATTCGACTCCTGGTCGTCGACGACCAGGACGCGGATCCGCGCTTCGGGGTCGACCGAAATGGCGAGGCCCTCGTCCGGGTCCGGCGAGGGGGCTTCGCCGCTCTCGGCGAGCGGCAGGGTAAATGAAAACTCGCTTCCCGTCCCGAGTTCGCTCTTTACCTCGAGGGTTCCGCCCATCAGCGCGACGAAACGGCTCGAGATGGCCAAGCCGAGACCGGTGCCCCCCTCGTGGTCGGTCGTCGAAGCCTGGACGAACGGCTTCATTATAAGATCGAGTTCGGCCGGGGGAATGCCGCGGCCAGTGTCGCGCACCGAGAAGCGGATGGCGCCGCCGGCGCCGCCGGCTAGGATGCCTATGCCGCCCTCCTCCGTGAATTTCACGGCGTTGCCCACGAGGTTTATCAACACCTGTCTCAGTTTGCCGAGATCGCCCCGCACGTATCGGGGAAGGCCCTCGAGGGTTTCGACGTAGAGCGAAAGCCCCTTCTTCCTGCAACGTTGCTCGAACATGTCGCGAACGTCGCCGACGAACTGATGGAGGTCGAAGACCGCCTCGTGGAGCTCCATCCGTCCGGCTTCGATCTTCGAAATGTCGAGGATGTCGTTGATGAGCGAGAGCAGGTGTTCGCCGCTCCTGGTGATCACTCGCACTTTTTCGCGTTGCGAATCGGTCAGGTTGCGATCGTCGCCGAGGAGCTGGGTGAAACCGAGTATCGCGTTGAGCGGCGTGCGAAGTTCGTGGCTCATGTTCGCTAGGAATTCGCTCTTCATCCGGCTCGCGTTTTCCGCGTCGGTCCGCGCCTGTCTGAGATTCGCCTCGATCTCCGCCTGCTTGCGGATGTCGTGGAGGATGACCGTCGTCCATGCGTCGCCCGCGCCGCGGGTGAGGTGCGATTCGAGGATGACGGACGAACCTTCGCAGGTCTTCCAAATGAGCCGGGCCACGCCGTCCTGATGCGCTTCGGCGAAGCCTTCGGCGCCCGCGACGAGGAAGTCGCCGATGCCTCGATCGAGGGCGGCGGCGCGCGAGCAGCCGAACACGGATTCGGCGGCGGAGTTGAAAATCTTGAGCCTGCCGTCCGACCCGAAGGCGAGAATAGGATCTGCGGCCAGTTCGATGACGTCCTCGAGCCGCCTCCTCGACATCTCGAGCTGTCCCTGCTGTCTCGAAATGAGTTCGTTGATCTCGCGATAGACCGGCGCGAACTCGTCGTCGTGCAGGATGTCGATGACCTTGGTCATCCCCCTGTCGGGCGCATTGAGGGAATTGAGGCGCTCTCGGATGGTCGCGAGCGGCCTGTCGACTATCAGGCGCAGCTGCCAGAGCATCTGTCCGAAGAGCACGGCCATCATCGCGAGTTTGATCAAGAAGACGTAAAGCGGGCCCCGGAGCCCCTCGAACTGTCGCACTCGGAAGATCAGGTCGGGGGCGGACATCATGTCGCCCTGGTTCATCGGAGGCATCCCCCTGAGGCCACCGGCGAAAAAGCTGCCGGCGAAGGCGAAGGCCCCGATCGTGAGAAAGAGTACTATGGCCACCAGAATCGAAAACACTCTCGAAATGAACGAGCGTCTGGCTATCGGGACCGACGGGCCCAGATTGATCACGCTGATCCGCGCCTCGTAGAGCCTGCGCTCAAATTGGAGGGAAAGCAGCACGCCGACGAAGTACCCCGAGATCGCCTGCTCGACAATCCTCACGACGAGTCCCCCGGCGCGCTCCTGTCCCATGACATCGACGCCGAAGCGGAGCAGGGACCGCGCGATTTCTCCGGCCACGAACACCGCGATGGCCGCGCACACCGACCAGGTATGGACACGGTTGAGATGGCGCATCGCCAGATCGACGAGATGGCGAGGCGGTTCGCCGCAGTGGATGCAACTGATATGTACTTTGAAGATCGGTATGAGGAAGGCGAAGAGGAGGAGGTTGAGCACGACGATCTCGGCCCAGAAGACGAGGCCGGGGCCGGGGGTGGTGAACTGCCGAAACGCGGTCTGGAAGGCTTCCGACACGGTCGGTCCGTTCATGGACGTGACGAAGAGAATGATCAACGGCCCGAAGACGCTCGAATCGGGACGCATCGACCGGGCGCGGTCTCGGTATCGCATGCTTTCAGAATACGGATAATGCGAAGGAAAATCGAGGGCGCCGGGAGGAACCTCCGAGGCTCACCGTCGGTCCCGTCTATTTCGAGAAACTGTAGACGAAGGTTCCCGAAATCGCCCCGTCGGTGGCGTTGAAGAAAGATGCCCGCTTGAACCCGAACAGGACGGCCTGATCGACGGCGGGGTTCCCTGAGCTCGAGGTCAGGGTGACCGCTTGGAGGCTCGGAGCGGAGGTCGGAGTCGCCGGAGTGACGACGAAGGAAAGCGTGACGGGAAGGAGGTTGCCGCTTTCCTTGTAGTCGGCATGCGCCACATCGTAGCCTCCTTCTTCCAGGGCAAGCCAAATCTGGTCCCTTTCGGCGACGGGCACGTCCCGCGAGCGTACCCAGGTCTCGTTTACCCTCTTGTATGTTCCAAGGAAGAGCTCGCGATG
>Ga0187814_10000204_pt1 | contig 17259 bp, 20 predicted proteins | sample NC_S_4_FD_132450 | JGI IMG/M metagenome (GOLD analysis project Ga0187814, IMG submission 132450) | Wetland sediment microbial communities from Neuse River Estuary, North Carolina, USA - ASW-S_4 | ecosystem: Environmental > Aquatic > Freshwater > Wetlands > Sediment | place: USA: North Carolina... | reverse complement strand
TGAGGGCGTGGAGAAGTACCTCGGTCTTGTTCTCTCCGGTCCTCTGGGCCAAGCTTTCAATCAGCGCGACCACTTCAGAGTTCTTGACATACAGGGGCATAGTCCCTCCTGCGTATATCCATTATTGATATAGTATATACTTTGATAAATACTTCGGCAAGGCTATCGGGGCAGACAGCTATTCGACTCAGTTTTATCCTTTGCATCGAAAAGTTGTTGACGGAAACCGTTAGTTCCCGACATATAGAGGGATACTAATTTTCCGAGTCATTGCTTCACGGGAATTCCAGGAGGAGATGTTATGGAGAAATACCGTGGATCGAGGTCGGCGGTCGCGAGATTCGCGCTCGCCGCGGCCCTGGGCCTTGTCGTCGCGGCCCCCGGCCTTTTCGCCCTCGATCTTTCCGGCCGCACAGACACGGGCTACCGGCTCGATTACGCCGACAGCGCAACGGTCAATCGGGCGTGGAATACGCACAGCCTCGACCTCGGCATCTTGCCGGGGCTCGACTTTTCGATGTACGGCGGCCTCGAAGGGACCTTCGGCACCGCCTCCACTTCGGGCACCGTCCTCATGAGTCTGCCCGACGCGCAGAACGGCGATTCGGTCAATTGGGTCGACTACGACCTCTACACGGCCTCCCTCACCTACAGCATGCCGACCTTCGGCCTTTCCTTCGGCCGCCTCGACAACCAGCCCGGCGCCATGGCCTCCTTCGACGGCCTTTCGGCCTGGGTCGCCCCCCTTTCCTGGCTCCGCGTCGATCTGTTCGGCGGCGTTCCCTGGAGCGACGCGAGCCTGGTCCGCTTCGCCACGAACGAGGGCAATCTCGTGTCGGCGGGCAACCTCGAGGGCGGCGCCACGTTGAGCGCCACCCTCCCCGGCAGCAACCTTTCGCTGTCCGGAGGCTACGCATATCTCGCCCAGACGACGCCCGTAGACGGCACCATCGCGGCGAGCTCCAGCCTCATCACCGATCAGGTCGTCAGGGCCTCCGCCACCTGGTCGCCGCTTTCCTACGTCTCGGCCGGGGTCAACGGCACTCTCGTCGATTATGCCCCCGTCGACGCCTCGCTCTGGCTCGGCGGCGTCTTGGACGCGGCGCACCTTTCGTACAACGCCAACGGCGACGTGCAGTTCGTCGGCGCGTCCAGTTTCGGCGCCAGCCTCTCCAATTTCGCGGCCATCCTCGGCGCCGCGAACTCCTATCTTTCGGCCTCGGTGGATCTTTCGGAAGACCTCGGCGCCTTTTTCCTGCCCCAGGGAGGGCCGGTCACCTACTTCGATCTCGACGCCGGCTACGACCATAGGCAGACGCTCTCGTCCACCCAGGTAGAAAACGATCCAAGCTACGAGCAGTTCCGCGTCGGACCCGCCCTCGGCTTCGCCTTCGGCCTCGGGCTTTACGGATATTACAATTACCTTTCGCCCACCGGAGGTTTCGAAGAATCGATCAACGCCTTCGGCGGCGAGATCAGCGAAAAGGTCGCCGCCTTCGAGTTCCGGCTCGGGACTTCCTTCAGCGCGAACACCTGGGAAGAGGACGCAAACACTATTGAGTACAACGACAGTTTCGCGGCCCAGGAATACTACGTGTCGGCCAAGTATAAGGCGAGCAAGGCCCTCGATCTCAATTTCAAGGGCTCCTACGAGACCGCGCAGCAGACTTTGAACGTCAGCGCTTCGGACGGGTCCCAGAGCGACGCGGGGCAGCCGTATGCCGTCCACGTCGAACTCAGCGCCGGCTACAAGTACTAGAGAGGAAATCATGGCAGCAACCACTACGATCGGGCACCGCGTCCCGCGCCTTGTCTCATTCGCCGTCTTCGCGCTCGCGGTCGCGGTCTTCGCCTTCGCGGCCGGCCCGGCCGCTTCGGCCCCGCCGAATACGAGCCCCCACGGCATCATCATCAATCACAAGCACATGGTCGTCGACATCGGGCTGACCTGCGACAACTGCCACTCGCCTTCGACCACCAAGCCCCAGCTCATGGCCTTTCCGACTATGGACACCTGCGCCGTCTGCCACGCCGACGAGACGGACATGTCCAAGGGCACCGACAAGTGCGCGATGTGCCATACCAACGCCGACTACTCGTCGACGATGCCGGTGGACACGGTGCTGATGCCGGAGATCAAGTTCGACCATCGCGTCCATGCCGACGCCAAGGTCGACTGTCTGTCCTGCCACAAGATCTTCGACAAGATCGGCGTCACCGGCAACGAGATGCTCCCGACCATGAACACCTGCATCACCTGCCACAAGGCCAAGAGCGTGCCCAACGGCACCGAATGCGCCACCTGCCACGTGAACTCGAACATCGGCAGCGCCAAGCCCGCCTCCCACACCGCCGAGTGGATCCATGTCCACGGCAAAGGCCTCTCGCTGGCAACCATCCAGGGCACCTGCGATGTCTGCCACACGGTGCAGAGCGGCAACGACTGCAACAGCTGCCACCAGCGCGAAAAGCCGCCGACCCACAACGCCGGCTGGGTTCTTGGTGCCCACTCCATTGCCGCCCGCGCCAACCCCCAGTCCTGCACCACCTGCCACTCGCAGCAGCAGTGCCTGGATTGCCACACCCAAGAACAGCCCTGGACGCACAACGGGACTTGGGGAAATACGAGTATTCCGGGGAAAAATGGAGCGTCGACCCCCGAGCCAAGACACTGCGTCGCGTGCCATGCCGACTCGAGCGGCAAGCCCGCGGCCGGTACGAGCTGCGCGGTTTGTCACAGCAATCCGGATCGGAATCTGCCTTCCGGTACGACTTCCAGCCATGCCGTGATGGCCAGTTCTTATGGCTTGGCTTGCCTGACTTGCCACTGATCGGTTGATCTTCGCAAAACCAGAAAGCCCCTCGCAAGAGGGGCTTTCTGATTGTTTGCTGACGCGCCCGTCTAACAGCCTTGATGAAAAGTCGGTGACACACGAGCGCGAGGAATGGATGGATTCGAGCTTTGCATTGCCGAAAGAGGGAGATGTTGGAATCTCTATCAAGCTAATGCCCTTCAGCACTCCGTCGAATTCATCCGCATGAATGCTTGACGCCCTTCAAGGCGAGCATCACCCCGATAATGACGAGCGGAGAATTGTATGAGGCCCTTCGCGGAGGGTCGCAACTGGCTCTTTTTCGACCAATCCACCGGAGCAGAGGCGTCAGCGTCGTTCTACACAATCATCGAAACGGCAAAAGCCAACGGGCTCGAACCGATGCACTCTTGCGATTCCCATTCTCTTGCATCGAGTATTTCGGCCCCGACCTCAGGCCCGTGGGAAGATCTCCTGCCGACTTCTGAAATCAGAGCCTTTGCTGAGTCCATCGGTATCCTGTATTCCATGGGTTTGTGAGGCGCTTACGATCCACTCATTGAGAAGGCGCGGAGAGCTCGTGTAATTCTGACACCGCAACTCCGATGCAAGCCGAAAGCGCAGAAGCGAGCATCTTTGGAATTCCTGAGCAATAGTGCCTTTTCGCACGCTCACTCAATAAACGAGGCTGCCCCTGTCGGGCAGCCTCGTTAGGTTAAACCAGTGTAGATCTTCCGATCAGTTGGTTGGCCTGGAAGACCAGGGATTAGTAATGAGGGCAGTCGGCGTACTGACTCCAGTACCTTGCGAAGTCGCGTCACCATTGATGAGCGTGATCGCATCGTAGAGGATCTGGGCGGCAAATACGGGGTTATGGACGCCCACACTCTTGTCTTCGGCGAATAACGTAAGGTTCCAGAGAGCCTGCATCTGAGGAACTGTAAGATAATAACCGGAAGTATTGAAAGTCCAATTGACATTGTACCTGTTGGAATAGTCGGTCAGATTGGTTGTAGCAGCCGTGTAGGTATAGGGCGCAGAAGCCACCGAAACGCCTGCAGTTTGCGCAATGACGGGACCCTTTCCGGTCGCGTTGGCGAGATAGGTGGTTCCGGTAGAGGCACTGTGGAAATACTGTGCTTGGCCAAAATAATTGAGTAGGTTCGCATACGCGGTTAGGATATTGCTCAAATCAGTCGTGCTGAGTGCGTCTGCGAAGCTAGCCTTCGATGTGTCGGCAACTTGGGCACTTGCGTTACCGCCAGCGACATGGCAATTCGCGCAAGTTGCAATATTGTCGACCGTTCCAGTTGCAGTAGCAGTGAGTAGATACATGCCGTGGCTCGATTGCTCTCCGGCTGTGGCATTCGTATTGTCAAGAACATGGCAAGTCACACAGCTATCCTTTACGTAGTGATAGCTCTGCGCAAAAGTTGGATTGGAACCGTTAACCTGATAGCCATGCGTTACGTTGGAAGTCGCTCCGGCAGAATCTACGCCAAGCAGAAAGTCGGACTGAGGTCCGTGGTGCTCAAGTCGGGTTGGGGTGAGCCAAGTGTCTCCAGTAGTTTTTACGACAGAAAGAGTAGCGTCCAGCTTTGAAGGATCCGTGCGATCTTGATGACAATTTACGCAAAGGTTGCCTTCGCCTTTGTCAAATACATTGGTGCTGGAAGTGGCGCTCGTCATGCCGGAGGGGAGCTTGACAGCAGTCGTAACCCGGAGCGAAAGTCCGTTTGGACCGCCATGGTTGTGGCAGGCAAGGCAGTTTGTGCCGTCTGTATTCGCCAGAATGCCCAAGGCAAGAGAAGTGGCAGACCCGTCAGCGAGAACCGAGGTGTTGGCAGCGTTGCCATAGTCATAATAGGAACCGGTTCCATAAGTAGTTGCAGTCACCGCGCCACTGAACTGCGAACCATTTACTGTCCAATAGACAAATCCATCGGTGGTGTGACACTTGGTGCAACCTACGCTACTATTCTCAAGTAGAGCTTGATTATTGAAAGTTGACGAGGGTGCGGTAGTCGCTGTACCAAGGACCGTCCGGAGGCCGTTGGCGTGTCCGGAAAAAGCGCGTTCCTGCTGATTGGTAGCAGCAACACTCCAGAGAGTCCAAAGGTTGGTCGTGCTGGCGTCAGGATTGTGGCAAGTATTGCAGGTTCCTGTCATTGTCCCGGTCGAGAGCGCATAGTTTGCAAGGGTGCTGTTGAGATCACTGGTCTTCACATAACCCGAAAGATCAGGCTGCTGGCAACCCACCAGCACGAACAATCCCACGAGCGCCGCGAGAAGCAGAATGCCCCACTTCTTCATGGATACTCCTCCTAATAGGTATCCCGCCGAAGTAGCCACGACCCAATGTCGACGGTTTCCGTGCGGGGCGAGCCCTTTGAAGAACTCGCAGGAAAACTTGTAACACGAAGGATGGGCGAAGTCAATAAATACTTAGTGAATTACAGCTAATTTATTATATATAAAAAATATTGCATAAAGACTCAAGTGTCTTGTCCCCAATGAAATTGCGTGCTATCGCATCAAACATAAGCCCGGAAAGAAAAGCGAAATTGAACAGTCTTTTCTTGTTCGAAAACCGAGGAGGGCATACTATGTCTTTGGAGGAAACATTTCCGAACATATGCTGACAGACATGCTCTGATTTGTCCTCTTTTGGGAGTTGGATCAAACCCTGACCCGGCTTGGGTTAAGGACTTTTCCCATCCATAACAGAAAAGAAAGCAACACAGTCTCGAATGTTTTTGGCGCAACCGGAAAAGTTCCTCTGCCTTTCGCATTTCCTGTGCCCGCGTTTCGCGGACTTTTCATGATGTTTCATTCACCTGCACGACTTTGCAAGGGAATTGGCCCCTCGGGACGCGAAGAAATCGGGAAGCGCCCAGTTTGGTCAATGGTCGTTGCCAACTTGGACAAGGGTCTGCGCCAACTTGGGGACCGCTCGTGGCCAAGTTGGAAAGCGCTCGGTTTTGCGGAATCCAAGACTCGCAATGGCATCACAATCCACTCATCTTCTTCGAGAGTCGGGCCAAACTATTTTGCCCTTCTCGAGATCAGCTATACAATTGGCTCATGAGACTTCGATTTGCCGCGCGGGAGCGCGATGTGGAAATCGTGGAGGTGTGAGCATGCTGGTGGTCACCTATTCCGACGCGCGCAAGACCCTGGCTTCGATTCTCGACAGAGCCCAACGCGAAGGGGCCGTTCTCATCAGGCGGGCCGATGGCTCCGTGTTCAGGATCGCACCGGAGCGGATCGAAGGCTCTCCATTGGACATCCCCGCCCTTCCGATTCGGCTTCCGGAAGGAGAATTGGCCGGTGCGTTCGAGGATGCACGTGCTGCCTCCGATCCGGCCCGGCGGGGCGATTGAGGCCCCTCCATTTTCATGGAGGACCGGTCAAGTCGGCCCCGAAGCGCCTCCGCGAGGGGTCAGGGAATACCGTACACCGAAATATGGGCCGTGCCGGAAAGCCAGCTTCCCGAAGTCTTCAATTTCAGTTCCACAGCTCGGATGTGTCGCATGCCGCCTTTGAGCTTGATGAGCCGCGAGTGCGTTCCGGCGTTGAAATCGAGCTTTGTCCGGACCTGCTGCTTTTGCCCATCTCCAAAGACGACAACCACGTCATATATGGAAAGCTCATTGTCGGAAACCTCGAAGTAGAGGCCCCTGAATCCTTTGGTCTGGTCGTCGAAGGTGATGATGACGTCCTGTGCCCCGAAACCGATGTCCTTGCCTCCGAGAAGAACCCTGTCCGCGGCGAATTTCGGGACGGTGGCGCACGAGACCAGGGCGACCGAAAGGGCAATAATCACGAGAATCCTCTTCATCCGGCACCTCCTGCCAAAGTCATGCGTTGGACGGTGATCCCACTTTCAGAACACGAGAACCTTATCCGTCGTCAGTGTGTGTTCAGTCAGCTCATCCAGGTTGCTTCTGTGTGCACCCTCAAGCAGCTCCTCCTGCCGCAATCCCCGCGCGTCCATGCACGTGCCGCACAGAAGCAGTTTTCCACTATGCGATACCAAAAATGCCAGCATCTTTTCCAGATTGTAGTAGCCGTTCGGTGTCACCTGTCCGGCCTTGGCGCACGATACGGCATCTCCCATGAGAAACACCGTCACCTCGACGCTTAAATCCTTCTTGAGGATGTTGGTGGCGAGGCGAATCCCGTTCCAGGTACGCTCGCTGCCATAGGGTGGATCGTCCAGAATGAACAGATACTTCATGCTTTATCTCCTGGCCCCGATTTGCGCCGAGTCCGCGAATTGGGCCGCGCATCTTCGCAATGAATCCCGCATCAGGCCATTCCGTACGGTCGTCGGCCGACCGGGGACCTGGAATCCTCCAGGCGACAATATACCACGGGCTCTTCGATGAGTCGTCCGCAATAGAAACCGGGAGCGACGCCCACGGCGGGGGCCGCTCCCGATTCCATCGAATGTTTGCGCGTATTCAGTTCAATGTGGCATCGACCATCGAATCACTTCGCCGGTTGGTACTGGGGCGACAGCTTGGTCTTGTCCAGCCAATGAATGTTGAGCGGGCTCTTGTTGCCGGTGAGCATGCTGAGCGTGGGATCGTTGTAACTCGTCCGCACGGTGGTCACATACGCGAGCGGTGCCGTGGCGCCTCCCTGGCCGTGACATTGGCTGCACGAATCCATAGGATTGAATGTATGACTGCCAGCGGGCATGTGGCAGGTTATGCATTCTATGCCCTGATGCACGCCGGTCAAAGTGCGATCGTCGCCGGTTCCGACAATGTTGTCGCCCGAGGCGGGCGTCTGCGGTTCATAGAGGTTGCTTTCGGCCCTATCGGTGGCATGACAGGTGTAGCACAGGCGATTGACCATCGTTTGTTCGATCGGAATGGCTTTGCCGCCGTCCATCACGGTGGCTATCGCCTGTGGCGCGACATGTCGCTGCGCGAAAGCGTCATAGACATACAGGTTCGTCACGGTCGGCGGCACGACATTCCTGTAGAATGTCGATTCGTCGCCGAAATCCATGCCGGGCAGGAGACCGGGTTGAAGAGGCATGTGAGTCTGATGGCAGGCGAAGCAGGAGATCGCCGGCGCGTTTGCCGAGTCGAGATACGCGCCGACCAGGGCCCAGGGACCCTTCGTGTTCATGGGTTGGACGATCTTCGAGATGTCCGTCGTCCCCAGCTCCGGGCTGTGGCACTTTACGCAGGTCTGATCGAGCTGTTCGCCGGAATTGTGCGAGGCATTCGTAAGTTGAGCGGACAAGGTCATGGCATGACCGCTGCGGGACCAATCGGACCACTCGCGAGGATGGCAGCCCTGACAATCGGATGCCGACCAATCGCTGATGGACATTCCGCTTGCCTGTCCCGCCACGGGCAGGGCGGCAAAGGCCAGTAGTGATGCTATTATAATTGCCGAACTACCGACTCCGAATCGCTTAACCTTGGTTCGAACGTGTGGTGCCATGCAGAGACTCCTTTTCCGCGGGATGTTTGTCGGGTGCGCCGAGCGCCTGGCGGCCAATGTGATCCCGCGAAGGTGGGTTGTCAATATAAAAACAATTTTTACCGATATGAAGTCCTCGACTTCGCTGCCTGCAGAAACTTTCCGGGAGGCGGCAAAGCGATACCGTTGGAAGCCGATTTCCGACAGTTTCGGATGTCGATAGAGCGAATGTCGGGCGGGCCGTCCGGCGGACACTTGGCATCCACGTTTACCTGCACGGGTGGATCAAGTAGACTATGGGTATGGGCGTACCGACGCAGGTCTACTCTCCTGCTCTTCATGCTATCGAGAAGGAAATCGAGGCGATTGTGGGCATGGCTCGGCGGCATGCTTCGATCAGGCAAGTCATCATCTTTGGTTCCTTTGCCTATGGCTCGCCCCGCGACGACAGCGACCTCGACCTCTGCTTCATTGCCGATGATTCGCGAAGCGAACTCGATCTCATACGGGCCTATCGAGAAGAACTCGCAGGGCGCATCGGTCGTCCCATGGACGTACTCGTTTACACCCCCGAGAAATTCGCCTGGCGCGCCGACTCCATCTCCACAATCGAAAAGACCATAAAAAGCAAGGGCATTACCATCTATGGATAAACATTCGGAAGTGCAAGAGTGGCTGGACTTCGCCGCGCGGGACCTCGATGCCGCGATAGTTCTGGCGGAGCATCACCCAGTCCCCCGAGAGATCGTCTGCCACCATTGCCAACAATCGGTCGAGAAATTGCTCAAGGCTTATCTTGTGGCCGCTGAGACACCTTTCGAGAAGGTGCACGACCTTGAGCGGCTCGGGGCGATGTGCGCGCCTTTCGATAATACGCTCGGGCCGTTCCGGGATGCGTTGCGTTCGCTCGGCGTCTTCGGCGTCGTCACGCGATATCCATCCTCCATTGAAATCACCGAGGCCGACGTCAAAGGCGCGCTCGAAAAAGCCCGAACTCTCAGAGACCATATCTCTCCTCGGATACGAGCGCGAATGTAAAGACTTTTGACCTCTGATGTTCCCCGACCCTCCGCGTAGCTCACGTCAGCCGCTCCCGCCACTTTCCCGGGGAGCGCGCCGTAACCGTGGGCACAGATTTTCGATTGATTGTTTGGCTGGACGCGGCGCTCTATACTATTGATTCGGAGGATCAGACCCTGTCGGCTTTCAAAATCACTACCGTGGGATCATCGACCGGGCTGATTCTCAACAAGGAAGCCATGGCTCATCGCAAGATCAAGAAGAGTGACACAATTTTCCTGACCGAAGCGCCTGACGGAGCTTACCGCCTCACGCCCCACGATCCCGATTTCGAACGCCAGATGAAATTGGCGGAAGAGATCATGCATCACGACCGCAACATCCTAAAAGTTCTCGCGAAGTGACGCGGTGGCATCGGCAAAGTCATCATCTTCGGTTCCTTTGCCTATGGCTCGCCCCGCGACGACAGCGACCTCGACCTCTGCTTCATTATGGCTCACATCAGCCGCTTCCGCCCCTCTCGCGAGGCGTCGAAAGCTCGCCCGCGAGTTGGCTGAGCGGGCAGTACCTGATCTCGAGCCCTTCCATCTCCCGGACAAAGGGATTCGTAACATCGGATGCGACGAGGAAGTTCCTTCCGCCGGGATGAAGGGCCCTGAAGGCGAGCATGCCGGCGGGGTCGAAGCGGTCGGCGCGCCATTTCGCCTCGATGGCGATGGGGGCATCCCCGCGAGGCGCCAGCACGAAATCCACCTCTCTTCCCCGCTTGTCCCGCCAGTTCATGACGCCCCTCGTCTGAAGTCGCGCCGAGAGCTCGTTCAGGACGAGATGCTCCCAGAAAAAACCGCGGTCTTTTTCGGGGACCTCGTGCATACCCTGCGCCCAGGCGACGAATCCCGTGTCGAAGCCATAGACCACGGGCGTGGACGTGATCTCCGAGGCCGAGCCGCCGTGATGGACAATCCGTGAACCAAACGCAAGTCTATCTGCGTTTGGTCGAACTTTGTGCAAGAGCGGCGGGCGTCCCGTCGGCGCCTCAGTCCGTCCCCTCCCGCGAGAACACCCTGATGTCCTCGTAGTCGTCCTCGCGGACTCCTTTGATCGATGAAAGCGGCGGCTTTCGCTCCACGTCGAGACGGGGCGCCTCGATGCGGAAGCGGGCGGCGAGGGAGCCCTGACCGAGGAGTTCCCCGGCGGCCGCGATCGATTGGAGCCTGAAGGCGCAGTTGATCGCGTAGCCGATGTAGTCCCTGTACTTGAGTCCGGAGCACTCGCCGAAGATCTCGTACTTGTAGACGTTGCCAAAGGTGACCGCCCCGGCCAGCGCGCAGCTGGAATCGTGGAGCTCCGCCACGCTGTCCACCACGTCCCGGAGGAGATCGAAGAGTTCGACGCAGGCGGACATGGCCTCCGAGTCGGCTCCGTCCCACATCACCATGGCCCCGTCGCCGAGGAGCTTGTAGTAGGAGGCCGAGTAGCCGTTGACGGCGGCCAGGAGCTCCTGGCTGTACTTCTCCAGAAAGGCCGCGACGAGGGCGGGGTCCTTGTCCCTCGCGTAGGAGCTGAAGCCCCTGAGATCGATGCAGAGGACGAGGGAGTCCACATAGGCCTTTTCGTAGCGATCGTCGCGCAGCGAGACGGGGGTCCTCTCCATCTCCCGGATGACCGCCGGTTCGACAAGGACAGGGTCGCCCTCCTCGGCCTCGTCGAGCTCAACGTCGAGACAGTCCTTGTCGACGATCCTGTTGGCGCTCATCGCTCTTCCCCCACGTTTCCGTCCCTCGCGCTCGAATCCGGCGGCGGTTGCGGGCAACTCGAACCCCGCCGGCCGCACATTCGTACACTATAACAGAAGAGAAGGAAGTGTAAGCTCGGGGCGGTCGAAGGCTTGCCCCCGCCCCCCGGCCCGGTTACTGTATGCATGGATAGCTTTCATGCTTCGATCGTCCGGCGGAGCCTGCCGACTTTCGGCGGGACCTCGGAAGGCTTCCAATTTCGAAAGAATCCCAGGGATAGGCCGATGCCCGACACTGACTGGCGCCGCAACATCAAAGAACTCGTACGAGACGTCGAATTCGGGGCGCGCTTTCGCAGGACAGGCTTTTACCTCGTCGACATGGAAGAGGGCTGGACGCAGAACAGTTTCGTCATCGAGAGTCTCGGATATCCCGAGGCGACCCTCGAGTCCGCGGATATCGAAGCGCTCATGCATCCCGAGGACAAGCCCACCTTCCTGGCCCTCTGGGGCAGGGTGCTCCAGGGCCGGGACGACGGGTTTTCGGGCGAATTCCGAGTGCGCGACAAGGAGGGCGCCTGGCACTGGATTCAATCCCACGGCACGGTGCTCACCAGGACCGCCTCGGGCGGCGTCGGCCTCTACGCCGGCTTCGACCAGGACATCACCGCCCGCAAGGAGGCGGAAACCATGCTCCGCAGCGGGATCGCCGAGGAGGAGCGCCGCTTCGCGTTGGCGGAAACCCTGCGCGCCGCGGGCATGGCGGCTTCCACCATGCTGGAAGCCGACGCCACCGTCGATCTCGTCCTGCACCAGGCGCGGCTTTACGTGCCCTTCCAGCTCGCCGCGGTGTACGCCCACGACGATGAGGTCCTGACCCTCATCGGACAGAAAAGCGACGACGACTCGGCGAAAACCCTCCCCCTCCATGCCGATTCCAGCCCGATCTGGGAGCTCTTGCGCGACAGGAGCCCGCGGATCCATGACGACATCGGCCGGTTCACGACCTACCCGTCCGAGACGACGACCGAAGTTTTTCGCTCCTGGCTGGGCATTCCCCTCGTCCTGCATCGCGAACTCATCGGCGTGCTCGAGTTTTGGCACGTCGAGCCGGGGGCCTTCCACAGCGAGCAAGTCTGGCCCGCCATGGCCTTCGGCGACACCCTCTCGGTCGCCCTTTCGAACGCGAGCAAGTATCAGAGCCTCATGGCCGAGGCGAGGACCGATCCGCTGACGGGGCTGTACAGTCGGCGTTTCCTCATGGAAAAGGGCTCGGAGATACTCGCCCGCCTCGGACAGGAGGGGCAGGCCGCAGCCCTCATCCTCCTGGACATCGACCACTTCAAGGCCGTCAACGACACCTACGGTCATCTAGTCGGCGACGAAGTGCTCAAGGGGGCGGCCGGACTCTGCAAGAAGGCGCTTCGTCAGGAAGATATCCTGTGTCGATTCGGCGGCGAGGAATTCATCGCCCTCCTGCCCAACGTTTCCGAGACGGTCGCGCACAACGTCGCGGAGCGGATCAGGGCGAGCCTAGAAGGCTGGTCCTTCCCGGGCATCGAAGCCCGCGTCACGGCGAGCTTCGGCGTGGTCACCTCGGCGTCCGGGAAAAGCGCCGGTCTCCAGGAGCTCATCCGGCTGAGCGACGAAGCCATGTACGCCGCGAAAAAGGGCGGCCGGAACAGGGTCGCCACGGTGGCCGTGCCGGACTGAGCTTTCGCGAAACGGGAAAGGTTTGTAGAATCCCCGCATGAAAATGCGACGCGGCGAGACACCATGAGAGGAGTCGGCAAGGAAGCCCTGAGGGCCGCCCGAAATGCCTTGTCGCGGCGCATCGAAAAACGGCCCAAGCTCTGGTGGAGCGCGATCGCCCTTCTGTCCTTGGCGGTAGTCGCCGTCCTGGACTACGTCACGGGCCATGCCTACAGCTTTTCCCTTTTCTATGTCGCCCCCTTGGGCATCGTCATTTTCATGGTCCAACCCCGCTTGGCCTATGCCTCCGCGGTTTTCTTGACCGGGGTCTGGCTTGCGAACAATCTGGCGACAGGGCAGGCATACCCGTCGGCATATGTCCTTGCGTGGTCCGTCGCGATGCGGCTCGGCGATTACCTCTTGTTGGCCTTCGTGTTTGTGCGCCTGCGCGGGCTCATCCGGGACTCGAGGGCGCAGGTCAGGTCGCTCGAGGCCGCGAACGACGTGAAGGCCCTGCTCCTTCGCGAACTCAACCATAGGGTCAAGAACAGCCTGAATACGGTCGTGGGCCTGATCAGTCTCGAAGACAGCTTCGACGACGATCCCGGGCTGCACCAGGCGCTCGCACGACTCCAGAACCGCGTGCGGTCCATGGCGGAGTTGTACGACCTCCTCTTCTATTCCGCGGGGATGACGGAGGTTTCCATGGCCGAATATCTTCGCCGGATCGCGGCCTATCTCGAAACCTCTTTCGACTCGGGCGGCAGGGGCGTCCACGTCCGGACCGAGCTCGAAGATATCAGGCTGGATTCCAAACCCGCGATTTCGATCGGCATCATCGTCAACGAGATCGTCACCGACGCCTTCAAGCACGCGTTCCCGGACGGAAGGGGCGGCACCATTTCGATCGCCTTCCGGCGCTCGGGCGACGGGGCCGCGCTCGCGATATCCGACGACGGGGTGGGCTATCCTCCCGACTTTTCGGCCGACTCGGCGTCGGGCTTCGGCCTCAAGCTCGTTTCGGTGCTCGCGCGGGACCTCGAAGCGACCCTCAATCTGCGCACGGAGTCGGGTGCCCGCGTGACGCTGGACCTGCCCCTCGTGCCTCACGTTCCCGGCCAATGAGGCCCGTGTTGTGCGCGCCCGAATAGACGTTTATCCATCCTCAAGGAGCTCTCGAGTGTCTCATTTTTCCAGGAGATACAGGAACTCCTTCACCTTGAGCGCGCGGGAGCCGAGGTTGCGGCTGCCGCGAAAGACGTTGTAATCGCGCTCGAGCACTTCGAGGCGGCCGTGCCGACGGAGGAGGGTCTCCATTTCGTTCCGGGCGATATAGCCCTCCGAATTGAACGAAACGAGGACGAATTTCGCGGCGAGGCGGCCGACGAGGCCGTCGAGGGCGAGGATGGCCTTGGAGGCACTGTTGTAATCCGATCGTCGCCAGTCCGTCGGGATGCCGGAGACGGCGCTGATCCGCTCGGGGCGGCGGCCCTCGGCGATGAGGTTGAGCATGAAATAATTGGAGCCGTAGGGGTGCTGGTTGTAGGGGGGGTCGAGATAGGCGAGGTCGATTTCCCCGGCCTTTTCGGCAGCACCGGCCGGGGTCGCGGTCGCGCCCGCCGCCGCCACCGTGTCGGCTGTCGCGGCGGCGTCGCCGCGAAGCGTTTCGACCTGACACGAAAAGCGGCTGAACAGCGGAAAGGGGAGGGCGATGTTCCCGATTATGCGGGAAAGCGCGTCGCCCGCGCGCCCGCCGAAGCGTCCGATGCCGGTGGCCGAATCCTTGTAAAAGCCCTTGAAGACGCCCGCCGTGTTGGCGTGGATCGATGCTTCCGAAAGGAGGGGCGCGAGGAAAAAAGGCCTGTCGGCGGGATCGAGCCTCTCGATCAGAAGCCGCGCCCGATCGATGAAGCGGGCGTTGCGTCTCGTGTAAAAGACCCGCTCGCCCGGGCCGATAGCCTCGTCGTCCTTGGGCGCGTAAAGCTCGGCGACGAAGCCTTCTCGACCCCCGGCGCCCCCGGCACCGCCGACCCCGTTCTCGCCCCGATCGAACGCCGCCCCCTCGATGTCGGCGAGGAGTTCGCGATGCATTTCCGCGAGGCGGCGAAGATCGAGGGATTCGGCATTGGCGAGGTAGCAGCGATTGGCGATGTCGGCGTAGAGTTCGAGGTCGTTCGCGATCAGTCGCCGGGCGAATCTCTTGAAATAGCGCGAGACAACGCCCGACCCTGAAAAGGCGTCCAGAATGTCCAGCTTTCTCCCGCCCAGCCTCGCCCGCGCCCGAGCCACCCCCATCCCGATGAACTCCAGCAGCGCCCGCTTGTTCCCGATGCACGTGACAAGCTGCTCCGAAAGATATCGCGGATCCTCCGAAGTCCCGGATTCGTCATTTGAATAACTTGCCAACATGCAGAATCGGGCTTAGCGCAAGGAGCGACGATGATGAGACGCGGAGCGTGCTTGCTGCACGCAAGCACCGAGTCTATTGAGGCTGGCATTATAAGGCGTGCGCGACGTCAGGAGCGCACGCATGCAAGCCTCATCATAGAGCCTTCCTATCATTGGGCGTTCGTGAAGACGAACGCCTCATTATGCAAGGATCTGTAGGAAGCGACACCGCGATCAGCTCGATTCTGCATGTTGGTTAGGCTTCGAGGCGGGCGCGGATCAGCTCCGATATCTCGTCCTTCGGCTTTCCCAGGGAAAAGGAAATCTCGTCCTGCAGGATGTTGAGGGCCGAGTCGTAGAGCTTGCGCTCGAGGATCGGCAGTTCCTTGATCTTGGAGCGGTGGTAGAGGGAGCGGACCACCGAGGCGATGTCGAGGACCGAGCCCTTCTTGAGGAGATCGAGGTTCATCTGGTAGCGGAGCTTCCAGTCCGAGGGGATGGGCGCGTACTCTTCGGAAATGAAGGCGAGGGCCTTTTCCGCCTCGGTCTTGGGAACGATGGCGCGTATGCCGAGCCCGTCGACCTTGTCCACCGGCACCATCACCGTCATGTCCGAAAACTCGAGGTAGATGATGTAGTAGAGGACTTTGTTGTCCTTGAAGGCCTTTTCCCGGATTTCGTCGATGCGGCCGACTCCCTGGCTGGGATAGACGATGCGCTCTCCGACCTTGTACTGGGTAGCGGGGGGGGACTTGTCCATGTTGGATGGCAAGATAGCAAAAAAAACGAAAAAAGTCGAGACGTCCCCGGAGCTCCCGATGTTTCCCAGTGACATCGGCTTTACGCTCTGGTAACCTATGGATATGGCGTCCTGCAGAGTTTTTTCGATTCTTTTCGCGGATCGTGTCATCCGCGAGGATAACGGAAAATTCGGAATAATCGGCGTGTTCGACCAACTCAATGCGGCCTCCGTTCCATTTCCGGCGCTTCCATGGGCTATCGTCGTCGGTCTCGAAGAGGTTCCCAAAGGCAAGCACGTGGTGACGATCAATCTCGTCCATGACGAAACTCAATCTGTCATTCTGCCAGTCACTTTGGAAGCGATGCAAATCGGGGAAGGATCGGTCATCATTCCGATACCTGTGTCTGGGATCTGGATTCCGCAGTTTGGGCGCTACACGCTAACAGTCAATTTCGATGGCCTCCAAGTGGGATCCCGAGCCCTGCATGTCCGCAACCTGACCGAAACCGGGGATCCCCGATCCAAGGAACAACCATGAGCGACAGTGTCGCGGTCGGAAATTTCAAACCGATGCTCCTCGATTTCAATCGGCCCAGTTTTTCCTCCGCGGATTCTTCCGTGGAAATCCAGATTCTGGACGTCCCGACAGCGGAAACGCTGAAGGTGCTCGAAGACTGTCAGACCGGACGGAACGTCATTCGGGCCGGCTCGATCGATGATTTGATGGCGTCATTGAATGCTTGATGGGTGTCCGGTCCTTTTCATACCATTCCACGTTCGCCTCTGAATGGAAATCCCTTCAGGAAAATGGCGTTGTCGGCAAAGCTGAAATGCGGGACTTTCGGGACTGCGCCGAGTCTCTGCGCGACGGCAGACCCTTGTCCGAGGCATACGGAGACCATCCCCTCCAAGGTGACCTGAAAGACTTCCGCGATTTCCATCTCAAGAACGATATTGTCGTTATCTATCGAATTACGGAAACGGAAGTGATTTTCTCGCGCATCGGCCCTCATGCTCGACTCTTCGGCTCTCGCTCCCGGTAAGAAAGGCCCGGCCGCGTCCGACCGGGCTCAGGCGAATTCGGGGAGGTTCGGGCGAGTTCGGGAACCTATATTGCGGACTCGGCAGTAAGCCCGACAAACTCCTGCTACTTCTTTTTTCGCGCCGCCTGGATGGCGTCCGAAATGCGCTTTTCGATGTCGGAGAAGGCGGCCCTGACTGCGGTGGCCCCGTCGCGAGCGTCGATGAAGCGGCCGGCCGCAAGGGCGGCGTCGGCGTCGGAAAGCTTGGCCTGGGCCGCGGCGAGCTCCGTGCCGAGGGCGGAGAAATCGAGCGTGGTGTGTTTGACGCGCTTGGCGGCGGCGATCGCGGGGAGGAGGGCGGCGAGCTGCTGCTTCGCCCCTGAGATGAGGTCGGTCGCGTCG
>Ga0187814_10000203_pt1 | contig 17260 bp, 15 predicted proteins | sample NC_S_4_FD_132450 | JGI IMG/M metagenome (GOLD analysis project Ga0187814, IMG submission 132450) | Wetland sediment microbial communities from Neuse River Estuary, North Carolina, USA - ASW-S_4 | ecosystem: Environmental > Aquatic > Freshwater > Wetlands > Sediment | place: USA: North Carolina... | reverse complement strand
GCCTGAGACCGCATAGGCATGTCCACCCTCAATCAGCCCCTCGATCAGGTCGATCATCTCCTCGATCGTGGCGCTGGCGCGCGGTTCACGGTCGGGCCGGCCGAGGCCCAGGCGGTCGGTATCCGCGATGTAGTAGTCGGTCATCTCGCGAGCCAGGCGCTCACTGGGGACCCCCGCCTGGAGCGCGGCCGCGTAGATCTTGTCGTTGACATCCGTGATGTTTGTCACAAGCATGACGTCGTATCCGACGTTAATCAGGAAACGCTTCAACAACGAGAACACCACGTATGGCCGGGCGTTGCCCACGTGTATGCGCCCGTACACGGTGGGGCCGCAGACGTAGATGCCCACGTGATTTCCCTCCCTGGGCTGAACTGGCTGCAGCCGACCGGTGCGAGTGTCGTGCAACGTGACTTTTTTCCCCAAGATCCGCGAACCCTAGCGTTCGGTCGGGCTTCTGCCCGAAGGGGTCGCTAGGGTGCCCGCGATGCCCGGGACGCTTCCCCACGGCGAGCGGCTCGACATCGTCGACGAGGGCTTCCGCTCGCTGCCGGATCGCTACCTGGGGGCCGATCCGGGCTTCGACGCGACATATCACATCAAGCTGTGCGACCTGGGGCACACGTGGGAGGTGCGCTGCACGCGGCATGCCGCACGAGTGCGAAAGGGCTGCACGCGCCGCGATCCGGACGTGACGCTAGCGACCGACTCGGGGACCTGGCTGCGGCTGCGTCGTGGGGAGCTCTCCGGCATCGCGGCCTTCCAGCGCCGACTGCTCGGGGTCCGCGGCAACCTCGACTACGCCGTCGCGTTCGAGGGGATGTTCCGGCTTCTCGGCGGCCGCCCCCCGCTGTTGCAGATCCACGACGTCCCGGTCGGCCGGCATCGCGTCTCCACGCTCACGATGGGCAGTGGACCCGACGTCCTGCTGCTCCACGGCCTTGGCGGCACGCGCGCATCGCTGTTCGAAACCGCGGCCGAGCTGAGCAACCGCTACCGCGTCCACGCTCCCGACCTCCCGGGCTTCGGGTCCTCGTGCAAACCCACGCTCGGCGGCTACAACGCGCGCTGGTTCGCGGAGATCATGCTCGGCCTGATGGACGAGCTCCGAATCGATCGCGCACACATTGTGGGCAACTCGATGGGTGGCCGGATCGCGCTCGAGATGGGACTCGTGGCGCCACAGCGGGTCCGCGCGCTCGGCCTTCTCTGCCCCGCGGTCGCATGGGTCAAGCGCGGTCTGCATCCGATCGTCCGGCTGCTGCGCCCCGAGTTCGGTCTGCTCCCCCACGGCTTTCGCCGCTCGATGGTGGCCTCCCAGTTCTGGAGCATCTTCTACAACCGCGATGTGATCGACCCCGCGGTGGGCGACCTGATGGTTGACGAGTTCCGGCGGATCTACCACAGTGCCGGGGCGCGCTTCGCTTTTCTGGCGAGCGCGCGCAACATCTACCTGGAGGCTCCGTTCGGCCAGAACGGGTTCTATCCCCGCCTGTCCAAGCTTCAGCCGCCGGCCCTGTTTGTCTGGGGCAGCCACGACCGGCTCGTGCCTCCTGCTTTCGGCGGCCACGTCCGCCGATGGCTCCCGCAGGCCGAGCAGGTCACGATCGACACTTGCGGACACGTCCCCCAGGTGGAGCGCGCGGACGAGACGAGTCGCCTGCTGATGCAGTTCTTCACGCGCGCAGAGCGTGCGGAGGCGTCGCCCGCCGCAAGGCTGCGCTCCGGCGCCGAGGCCGCGTAGCGCCGCCGCGCCGACGGGGAACACTAGGATCTGGCGATGGCGTCGACGCGCGTGGACAGCGCATCAAGCCGCAACGGCCATGTCAGCCCCGAGGAAGCCGGTCTCGTCGCCGAGCCCTCACGCGGACCGCTGCTAAGCCGCGTGGTCCGTGGACTCGCCGGGCAGATCACCAGCCGGATTCCGCGGGCTGATCTGGACGAGCGGGACCCCGACTTCATCCGCGAGCGCCTGCCACTGATGTGGCTGCTGGCGAGCATCTGGTATCGAGGCGATGTCCGCGGACTCGGCAACATCCCCGACTCCGGTCCGGTCCTTCTGGTGGGCAATCACTCCGGGGGCAACATGATCCCGGACACCGCGATCTTCACGCTGGCGTTCAGCACCTTCTTCGGAGTGGAGCGTCGCTTCTACCAGCTCGCGCACAACCTCGTGCTCGCGATGCCCGGGCTCGGTTCGTTGCGGAAGTTCGGAACCGTCGCCGCGTCACAGGCGAACGCTCGAAAGGCGCTGGAGTCTGGCGCCGCGCTGCTGGTCTATCCCGGAGGCGACTACGAGGTGCATCGTCCGAGCTGGCTGCGCAACCAGGTCGACTTCGGCGGTCGCAAGGGCTTCATTAGGCTCGCGCTCGAGCAGGACGTGCCGATCGTGCCGGTGGTCGCGATCGGCGGCCAGGAGACGGCCCTCTTCCTCACCCGGGGCGAGCGCCTCGCACACCTGCTTCTCGTCGATCGCCTATTCCGCCTGAAGGTCCTCCCGATCTCGATCGCACTTCCGTGGGGACTGAACGTCGGCGACATGCTCGGGCACATTCCGCTACCGGCGAAGATCACGATCGAGACGCTCCCGGCGATCAACCTGCGCGAGGAGTTCGGTCCGGATCCCGACGTGGACGAGATCTACGACCACCTGATCCGTCTGATGCAGGACACCCTCGACGCGCTCGCCTCCGAACGCCGTCTACCCGTGCTGGGATGAGAGTCAGCGCGAGCACGCAGGTCATCGCCCCGATCGATCGCGTGTGGTCGATCGTGTCCGACCCCGAACGGATGCTCACGTTCATGGCGGGGGTGACCCGCTGGGAGGTGGCCGGGGAGCGCCGCACCGGGCTTGGCGCCCGCTATCGCATCCTGTTCCGCGTCGGCGCCGCCGAGGTGGGCGGCCTGATCGAGATCGTCGAGTGGGACGAGCCGTGCGACCTCGCTTGGACCTCGGTGACAGGCGTGGACCAGCGCGGGCGCTGGCGCCTGCGGGAGGTGACCGCCGGTCGCACTCGGGTCGAGCTGAGACTTGCGTACGGGGTGGCCGGGGCGGGCCTCTGGGGTTGGGTAGCCGAGCGACTCGCCGCCCCCATGGTGTCCTCCCAGCTGCGGCGGAGCCTGCAGCAGCTAAAGCGGCTGATCGAGCACGAGGAGCTGCGCGAACGGGCAGCGGCGAGGCGGGCGGCCCGCGCGGCGTAGCGGCACCACCGACGGCGCACACACCGGATTGCAACTTTTCGTGAATTTGCAGGATTTCTTGCAGAAGCAGGGGATGACCGCGTAATCCCGAGGGGTCGTGTTAGGGTCGCGCCCGCTCCGCGCCCCCGGACCCTCTCGAGTGCCCGACTTCCGTACGTACAGGCTGCGACCACGCCCGCTTGCCGCGACGCTCGTTGTCGCGGCGTCAGTGCTCGGAGGGAGCCTTACCCAGCCGAGCGCAGGCGATCTCCAGAGTCAGATCACCGCGGGCGAGGCCGCAGCCCAGTCGTTGCAATCGCAGATCGCACAGGACACCGCGGAGATCCGCCAGACCACCGCAGGGCTGAACACCGCGCAGGCGCGGCTGGCGGTGATCCAGCAGCAGCTGAGCGCCCGCGAGGCCCAGCTCGCCCGGGTCCAGGCCGCACTGCTGGCCGCACGCGACCGCCTGGTCTATCTGGAGAACCGGCTGCGCCTCGCCGCGGCCGCCCTATCGGCCAATCTCGTCGCCCGATACGAGGGCCAGCAGCCCGATCTCGTGAGCACCGTTCTCGATGCGAACGGCTTCGCCGATCTGCTGGAACGAATCAGCTTCCTGGAGCGCATCGGTCACGCCGACGCGGACGTGATCACGACCACTCGCGTGGCCCGCGTGGCCGTCGAGCGTCAGGCCACCGCGCTCGCGGCGCTCGAGCGACGCGATCGGGTCCTCGCCGAGGAGGTGATCGCCCAACGCAACCAGGTCGCCGCGCTTCAGGCGGCGCTGCTCAGTCGGCGCATAGCGGAGATCAACGCTCGCAGTGGCGCTTCCTCGCGCTTGGACTCGCTGAACGCGAGGCTGCGCAGCCTTGAGGCGAGGGCGGCGGCGCAGGCCGCGCAGGCGGCGGCCACCGGCAACGCGGGCGTCGGGGGGATCGCCGTCGACACCGGCGGGATGGTCCAGCCGCCTCCCGGCGCGCCTGCTGCCGTGGCGGAGGTGATCGCCGCCGGCAATGCGATCGCCACGCTCCCCTACATCTACGGCGGGGGCCATGCCTCGTTCCACGCCGACGGATATGACTGCTCGGGGTCGGTGAGCTACGCGCTGGCCGCGGCGGGCCTGGTCAGCGCACCGATGGTCTCGGGCCAGTTCGAGAGCTGGGGCGAGCCGGGGCCCGGACGGTGGATCACGGTCTACGCAAACGCCGACCACGTATGGATGGACGTCGCGGGCTGGCGGTTCGACACGGTCGCGCTGGCGGAGAGCGGGACCCGCTGGGCGCAGGGTGGAGGCGAGTTCGACGGGTTCGTGGTACGACACCCGGCCGGGCTGTAGACGGCAACAGGATCAACTCTGGTCGTGGAGACCACCTGGCCGCTCGACCGTGGCGACCGCTAGGCACGCCGCGCCCTCGCCGCGTCCGACGAAGCCCAGCCCCTCGCCCCGGGTGGCCTTGACGCTCACGTGACCGACGGGAACACCGAGCGCCTCGGCGAGCGAGGCGCGGATCTGCTCCCGATGGGGCGCCAGCGCGGGGCGTTCGAGCACCACGGTGGCGTCGACGTGGACGATCTGGAAACCACGGCCGGTGAGCTCGCCCACCGTACTGCGAAGCAGCTCGATCGAATTGGCATCGCGGTAGCGCGCGTCGGTATCCGGGAAGTGCTGGCCGATGTCTCCGAGCGCTGCAGCGCCGAGCAGCGCATCGATGATCGCGTGGGTGAGCACGTCGGCGTCGGAATGTCCCGCTAGGCCTCCTTCGGCGGCGAGCTCGACGCCGCCCATGACGAGGCGCCGCTCGGACGCGAACGGATGGCAGTCGTATCCGATGCCGGTTGCAATCATCGCTTGAGCAGCACCTCCGCGACCGCCAGGTCCGTCGGCGTGGTGATCTTGATGTTCCCGGCGCCGCTCTCGATCACGCGCACCACTCCTCCCGCGCGCTCGACGAGCCAGGCATCGTCGGTTGCAGCGGCGAGCAGCTCGTCGCTCGCGCTCAGCAGCGCGCGTTCCAGCGCGGCTCGTCGGAACACCTGCGGGGTGTGCACCGCCCACAGCCGTCCGCGCTCGAGCGTTCTCTTCACGGTGCGCCCGTCCTCGCCCACCTCCTTGATCGTGTCCGACACCGGAGCGGCGGCGGTCACTGCGTCGGCTCCTGTTCGCTCCAGCTCGTCGAGCGCCCGCTCGAACAACTCGGGCGGAGCCAGGGGACGAGCGGCATCGTGAACGATCACCGGATCGCCTTCGCCGGCGGCGCGCAGCGCCTCGCGGACCGACTGCGAGCGAACCTTCCCGCCGGCCACCGCCACGGTTCCCTCCGGTGCGGCGCCCAGCTCCTCAGGCGGGAGAGCGACGACGATCCGCTGCACCTCCCCCACCGCGCGCAACGCGTCGACGCTCCACTCGAGCATCGGCCTGCCCGCGAGCGAAACCAGCGCCTTGGGCCGGCCGGACCCAAGGCGCTCGCCACGTCCAGCGGCCACGATCAACGCGACCGCCATCTTCTGCTCGGCGCGGGGCCTACTTGGCGGCTACCGCCATCTTGCGGACGCCGTTGCTGCTCGGCGCGACCCCGAGGAGCCCGTAGATGTGCTCCTCGACCTCTTCCTCGTCGAGATCGAGCGCGTACATCAGCTCTGACGCCAGAACCCTCTTGGCGCGCGTGAACATCTGCTTCTCCCCTGTGGACAACCCCTTCTCGGACTCCCGTATCGCGAGGTTGCGGACGACTTCCGCGAGCTCGTAGATGTCGCCCGTCTTGATCTTGTCTCGGTTGTGCTTGAAGCGGCGATTCCAGTTCTTGGGCATCTCCGAGCACTCGTCCCGCAGGACGGCCTGCACCTTCTTCACCGTCTCCTCGTCGATCACGCGGCGCAATCCGGCGATCGCGGCGTTCTGCGTCGGCACCATGACGGTCATGTCGTTGTGCAGGATCCTGATCGTGAGGTACTCGCGACGTTCTCCCAAGACGTCCTTCTGCTCCTTGCGGATCACCTTGCCGGCGCCGTGGTGCGGATACACGACGTTGTCCCCGATCTCGAACTCGATGAAGGGCAGCGGTTCAGCGTCGAGGTCATTCAGGTGGTCTTCCGTACGCTCAGTGATGATGTCCTCCTCTTTTCCGCGGGGCGGGGCGAGCGCCCGCAGGGTTTGTGCGACTAGGTCTGCAGGTAGCGGTCTACCAGGTTGATCTCCTGCTGCCGGCGAAGGCCCTCGCGGATGTCCTTCGCCCGGATCTCGCCGACACCGTCGACGGTCTCGAGCTCTCCGTCGGTTGCGGCGAGCAGCTCCTCGAGTCCCCCGAACTCCACGACGATCCGCTGCACGACGAGCTTGGGAAGCCTTGGAATGCGTCCCAGGATGCGGAATCCGCGTGGGGAGACGGGGTAGTCGAGCGTGTTCAGCTTGCGGTCATGTCCCAGAAGCTCGGAGAGCCGGCCGAAGTCCAGAAGGTCCTGGTGGGACAGGCGCACCAACTGGTCGATCGCAGTGGCAAAGCTCTCGTCGGTGTCCTCGGTCAAGTAGTCGTGCACGAGTGCCGCCTTATCCGCCGAGACGCCGACCATCGTCTCGTCGAGCTGCATCTCGATCAGCCGCCCTTCGGTCCCGAGCTCGACGATGAAGCGCTCGATCTCGACGGCCATCCTGGTGACGAGCTCCGCGCGCTGGAGGACCGTCAGCACGTCGTGCAGAGTCGCTCCCCCCTCGAACTCGAGCGCGGTCATGCGGGTGGAGACCTGGTCCAGACGGCTGCGGTACTTGTCGAGCGTCGCCAGCGCCTGGTTGGCCTTGGCCAGCACGACGGGGATGTCCTCGAGGATGTACTTGATCCCGTCCACGTACAGCGAGACGACCTCACGTCGCTCGGATACAGCCACGACGATCGCGTCGGTCTGCTTGGAGACTCTCTCGGCGGTGCGGTGCCGGGTCCCCGTCTCGAGCGTGAGGATGGTGGGGTCGGGCGTCAACTGGACGTTTACATGGGCGATCTTGGTCGCGTTGGAGCTGAGGGCGATCGCGCCGTCCATCTTCGCGAGCTCGTACAGGAGCTCGGGGGAGTAGTCGAGATCAAGCTTGATCCCGCCCGAGAACAGGAATGCGAGCTCGTCGGCATCGCCGATCACGATCAGCCCGCCGGTATGCGCGTGAAGGATGTTGTCGACGCCTTCGCGAAGCGCCGTACCGGGAGCGACCATCTCCAGTGCTCTGACGATCCGGGAGTCCTGTCGCGATTCGAGCTCTTCTTTGAGCTCTTCACCGGACCGTTGCGCCATGAAGCCCAATTTTACCTCGTATTGACGGGATCGGACCCGCCGCGCTCGGACGCCGCGGCGCGCGATGGGGCGCACGCGAGCGGCGGCTCGGGTCGGCGCGTGCGGCGTCCGACCGCCATCGGGTCCTCAATCAGGAAGAGCCACCGCGTCCCGCTACGCCGCTAGCTTCGTCGACCGACCACCCCCGATCGCTCCTTCCAAAGCCGACCGCAGCGTGCGGTGGCCCGCCGGCTCGATCACCAAGCCCAAGCCGAACCGCGCCGCCTCGGCCATCCGCCGCTCGGCGTGCGCAACGGTCCGCAGCTCGCCGGTCAGCCCGAGCTCGCCGAAGCAGCCGATCGGCATCTCGCGGCCCCGGCCGGCTGTGAGCGCGACGCGCTTGGCTGCGCTGGCCACCGCAAGCGCGACCGCCAGGTCCGCCCCGGGCTCTTCGACGCGCACTCCCCCCACAACGTTGACGAACACGTCGGCCGCCCCAAGTCCGATCCCAGCGTGGCGTCCGAGGACCGCGAGCACCAGCGAGACCCGGTTGCGATCGAGCCCGGCGACCACACGACGAGGAGGGACCAGCTCCGAGTGCGAGACGAGTGCCTGGACCTCGACGAGCATCGGTCGCGAGCCCTCCATCGCGCAGAGCACCGCGCTGCCGGGGGCGCGCGTGGCCTCGGCGACGAATCGCGCGGAGGCGTCCAGCACCTCGACGAGACCGTCGTCGCGCATCTCGAAGACACCCGCCTCGTTGGTCGAGCCGAACCGGTTCTTCGTCGCGCGCAGCGTCCGGTAGGTGCGCTCGCGCTCGCCTTCGAACTGAAGCACGCAGTCGACCAAATGCTCCAGCACCCGCGGCCCGGCCAGGCTTCCCTCCTTCGTCACGTGGCCCACGAGCACCACGACGATCCGGAGCGCCTTGGCGACGCGCATCAGCTGGTCGGCGACCTCACGCACCTGCGCGACCGACCCGGCGGCGCTCGATAGCTCGGCGCTGTGAAGCGTCTGGACGGAATCGATCACGCAGACCTCGGGACGCTCCTGCTCCAGCGTGGCGAGTACGGCGTGCAGGTCGGTCTCCGCGACCACTGGAATCTCGAGCGCGGCGCCGACACTTAGGCGACCTGCCCGCAGCCGCACCTGCGCAGCGGATTCCTCGGCTGAGACGTACAGTGCGCGCCCACCTGCGGCAAGTAGGTTCGCGAGCGCCATCGTCGTGAGCGTCGACTTCCCGATGCCAGGCGCCCCTCCGATAAGGACGAGCGACCCCGGGACCAGACCGCCGCCGAGGACCGCGTCGAGCTCGCCGATGCCCGTGCTCAGACGGGCCTCGTCGATCGCCTCCACATCCGCGAGCACGACCGGCTTGACCGCGACCGCCCGGCGATGTCGCGAGGAGCGGCCGCCATCACGCGGCGCGGGGGCGCGCCGCTCTTCCAGCAGCGTGTTCCACTCTCCACATCCCGCACAGCGTCCCTCCCACCGGGCGCTCTCGTGCCCACACGCCGAACAGAGGTAGATCGAGGTCGCCCGAGGCATTGCGCCCACCTTACGGGCCACGCCCGACGTCAAGCCCTCGCCTGCCGGCCGCCCGTTGCAGTGTTGTTGCGGAGCGTCACGAAGTCGTTGTGCTTCGGGGCGGGCGAGACGAGCCTGGCGCACTTAGCGGCCGTATTTTCCCCTAACTGCGCCAGGCTCCTCCGCGGGATGCACGGGTCGCCCGTTCGGTAACAATCGTGGCGCAAAGGTCGCCTATTCGGTGACGGTCGCGTTACGCCGAGACGCAGCCTAGTTGCACATGGTGCAGCGCCCGCCCGCGCACGAGCACTGGGGGAGGGCGAGGGTGGCCTCCCCGGGAAGCCAGCGGCGTATCCAGGGAAGGGCGCCCGGCTCAGTCCTATCCGCCGTTCCGCCGGGCCAGCAGACAATGGCGATGCGCGCCAACACGGTGCGTTTCTCGCGCTCGTCCCTGGAGGCGGTCGCCTCCACGTGTTCGCGGATGAAGTCCTGGTCCATGGGAATCCACCATCAGATACCCATTCATCGTCGGTTTCACCGCTATTGCGTTAATTACCGAGGCGCCGGCGGACACTCCCCCACGGACCGCCGGCGCCCGGGTCGGACGCGAAGCGCGGTCGTTCCCGTCACGGCGAAACGTCCGCCCGCCCTTCAGGCGCGCCGCGCAGGCCCGCGCCGCGCGCGCGTCAGGCGCGCTGCGGAACCTTCGCGATCGCCTCGCGGTACATCTCCATGAGCCGCGCGACACCTTCGTTCGTGTACCCCTCGATGTGACGAAGGTTGTCGACGATGAGTTGCGAGTCGGTCGTGTTGCGCAGGAACTCCTCGTCCTCGCGCAGCGCGTCGATCTGCTCCCGGCTACCGCGGGCTATGACGAAGCCGTTGAGGTTGCCGTTCGGATCGAGGAGGGCCACATCGAAGCTCTCGATGCGGCCGTCCTGCTGCATCCGCCCGAGTAGCCCGAGGGCCTCGTTGAAGACCTCGAGCCCGCGCTCCTCGGCGCCGCGTACCGGCGCTCCCCAGCCAATGAACAGCACCCGATCTGCCATTCAGACCCCTTCCACTCGCGGCCCGGCCCGATCGCCGGGCCTGGACGACCCAACTCTCTCACCGCCTCGCGGTGCACGCAAGCCTTTGGTTGCCTGGCTACCGCGCCGGCGCGGGCCCCTCGGGTCGGCACGTGGGTAGGATCGAGCGCGACCCCGAGACGCGGCGGGAGCCTAGTCGGCCTCCGCCGCTCCGTCGGACGAGTCGGCGGGTGCGTCGCCTGCCGCGTCGGCGTCATCCGCGGAGCCGCCCTCGGCGCCGACCCCGACGGGCGTCGGCTGGGGCTTGGGCTCGATCACGGTGAGCTTGACCTCCGGCTCCCCGCCGGCGTCGGCCTCCCCGTCGGGGGCATCGACCATCACCGTCGATCCCTCCGGGACCTGAGAGCGCAGGACGAAGTCGGCCAGCGGGTCCTCCACGTAGCGCTGGATCGCCCGCCGCAGCGGCCGGGCGCCCATCGACGGGTCCCAGCCCTTATCGACGAGCAGCTCCTTGGCGCCCTCCGAGAGCTCGAGCTGGAGCTCGCGATCGGCCATCGACTCGCGGATCCTTGTCAGCAGCAGATCCACGATCTGCTTGATCTCGTCCTTGGAGAGCTTGTGGAAGACGATCACCTCGTCGATCCGGTTCAGGAACTCGGGACGGAAGACCTTCTTCAACTCGCCCATGATCCGGTTCTTCATGTCGTCGTAGGTAATTCCGGTCTCGTCATCGGAGACCGCGAACCCAAGCGGCGTGTTGCGTGCGATCTCGGAGGCCCCGATGTTCGAGGTCATGATCACGATGCAGTGGCGGAAGTCCACCGTCCGCCCCTGAGCGTCGGTCAGCCGGCCGTCCTCCAGGATCTGCAGGAGGATGTTGAACACGTCCGGGTGGGCCTTCTCGATCTCGTCGAGCAGCAGCACGCTGTAAGGCTTGCGCCTGACCGCCTCGGTCAGCTGGCCCCCCTCGTCGTAGCCGATGTAGCCCGGAGGCGACCCGACTAGGCGTGAGACCGCGTGCTTCTCCATGTACTCGGACATGTCGATCCGGATCATCGTGTCCTCGTCGCCGAACAGGAACTCGGCGAGCGTGCGGGCGAGCTCGGTCTTGCCGACGCCGGACGGCCCGAGGAAGATGAATGAGCCGGTGGGACGCTTGGGGTCCTTGAGACCCGCCCGCGAGCGCCGGATCGCCTTGGAGACGACCTCGATCGCTGGGTGCTGGCCGATCACGCGCTTATGCAGCTCGTCCTCCATCCGCATCAGCTTCGCGGTCTCGGCCTCGGTCAGCTTGAACACCGGGATCCCCGTCCACATCGACACGATGTCGGCGATCTCCTCCTCGCCGATCGCGGGGCGCTCGGTGGTCTCGCCGGCCTCCCACTGGTCTGTCAGCTCGCGCTTGTTCTGGGAGAGGCGCCGCTCCTTGTCGCGGAGGTTGGCCGCCTTCTCGAACTCCTGGTTCTCGATCGCCTCCTCTTTGGCGCGCCGGGTCTCCTCGATCTCGTCCTCCAGCTCCCGGTACACGGGAGGGGATGTCATGGACTTGATCCGCATCCGTGAAGCGGCCTCGTCGATCAGGTCGATCGCCTTGTCGGGCAGGAAGCGGTCGGAGATGTAGCGGTCGGCCAGCTCGGCCGCCGCGTCGAGCGCCTCGTCGGTGATCTGCACCTTGTGGTGCTGCTCGTAGCGGTCGCGCAAACCCTTCAGGATCTGCACCGTCTCCTCCGTGGAGGGTTGATCGACGGTGATCTTCTGGAAGCGGCGCTCCAGCGCGGAGTCACGCTCCAGGTACTTGCGATACTCCTCGAGCGTGGTCGCGCCGATCGTCTGCAGCTCGCCTCGGGCCAGCGCGGGCTTCAGGATCGAGGCCGCGTCGATCGCGCCTTCGGCGGCGCCCGCGCCGACGAGGTTATGCAGCTCGTCGATGAACAGGATGATGTCGCCGCGCTGGGTGATCTCCTTCATCACCTTCTTCAGGCGCTCCTCGAATTCTCCTCGGTACTTGGAGCCGGCCACGAGGGCGGCGAGGTCGAGCGTGTAGATCTGCTTGCCCTTCAGGAGCTCGGGCACGTCGCCCTGGGTGATCCGCTGGGCCAGGCCCTCGACCACGGCGGTCTTGCCAACGCCGGGCTCGCCGACCAGGACCGGGTTGTTCTTTGTGCGTCGGGAGAGGATCTGCATGATCCGCTCGATCTCGGTCTCACGACCGACCACCGGGTCCAGCTTGCCCTCGGAGGCGAGCTTGGTCAGATTGCGCCCGAACTGGTCGAGCAGCTTCGAGGACTTCTTGCTCTCCTGTGCCGCGGCACCTCCGCCGGCGCCCGCGCCGCCAGAGCGCTGCCGTCCCCCAGGACCAGACAGCATGCGGATGACCTCGTTGCGGATCTTCTCCGAGTCGGCGTCGAAATCGAGCAGGATGCGGGCGGCGACGCCCTCGTTCTCGCGCACCAACCCGAGCAGGATGTGCTCGGTGCCGATGTAGTTGTGGCCCAGGCTCAGCGCCTCACGGAGCGCGAGCTCCAGAACCTTCTTGGCGCGGGGGGTGAAGGGGATCTGTCCCGAGGTGACTTCCTCACCGGAGCCGACGATCCGCACGACCTGCGCGCGGACGCGCTCGACCGTGATGTCCAATGACTCCAATACGCGGGCAGCTAGGCCCTCCTCCTCGCGCAGGAGTCCCAGCAAGATGTGCTCGGTCCCGATGTAGTTGTGCTTGAGAGTGCGTGCTTCCTCCTGCGCCAACACGACGACCTGACGGGCTCGCTCTGTAAATCGCTCGAACATGGTTCTTCTCTCAGGACTAGGGCGGTGCTTCTCTTCGACTATACGAAGGCCGCTTGTTGTTCTTTCCTGGTTGTCGATCGCTTTGCAGAAACGTACGTCCACCGACCCAGCTACGGGGACGCTGACGATCCCGTTCTACCCATGTATTCGGTCGCGACGCCGCTGATCATGAGTGGAAAACGGTCTCGTTCTCGGGCATAGGTCAGTCTACCAGCCGGTCCCGAGCCGTCGGAAGGTAGCGGAACCGCAATGTGCGGTCGGTCACACGGTGTTCATATCGTTGTTCGGGTCCACGCATGCGCGGACCCGCGGCCGGGCGCATGCGCCCGGCCGGGACCGGCCCTCCAGCGCGGCCCGCTCGACTCCACTCGAGCTTGCGGCCCGCTCGGCATCCTGCCTCGCTTGTTCGGGCCGCGCTCGAGTCATCCGGCTGCCCGATCGGGCCGCGCTGGAGTCATCCGGCTGCGGCCGGTCCTCTCAATCCCTCATCGCCGGGAAAAGCACCCGGATTCAACCGCACCGCATCCGTGCAAATCAATCCCTCATCGCCGGGAAAAGCACCACTTCGCGGATCGAGCGCGTGCCGGTCAGGACCATCACCAGGCGGTCGATCCCGATCCCGATCCCGCCCGTGGGCGGCATCCCGTACTCGAGCGCCTCGATGAACGCCTCGTCGTAGGGCTGGGCCTCCTCGTCTCCGGCCGCCGCCAGCGCCCGCTGGGCCTCGAAGCGGCGGCGCTGCTCGTCGGGGTCGTTGAGCTCCGTGAACGCGTTCGCGAGCTCCATCCCTGCCACGAAGGCCTCGAAGCGCTCGACCAGCCCCTCCTCGGAGCGGTGGCGCTTGGCGAACGGCGAGAGCTCCACCGGGTAGTCCAGAAGGAACGTGGGCTCGATCAGGGTGGGCTCCACGTGCTTGGAGAGGAGCTCGTCGATCAGCTGGGGCCAGGTGTCGTCCTCGGGCGCATTCAGGCCGCGGGCGCGCATCGCGCCTGCCAGCGCGTCGCGCTCGCGCAGCTCCGAGATGTCGATCCCGGTCCGCGCGAGGATCGCGCCCGTCAGCGTCTCTCGCCGCCAGGGCGGCGTGAGGTCGATCGGCCCCTGATACCCGATCTCCTGCGCCACGTACGCCACCAGGCGCTCGCATCGCGCCGCAACGGTCTGGTAGTCGGCGAACGCCTCATACCACTCGAGCATCGTGAACTCGGGATTGTGGGTCGTGTCGACGCCCTCGTTGCGGAAGTCCTTGCCGAGCTCGTACACCCGCTCCAGACCGCCCACGATCAGGCGCTTGAGGTAGAGCTCCGTAGCGATCCGCAGGAACAGCGTGCGGTCGAGCGCGTTGTGATGGGTGGTGAAGGGACGGGCGGCAGCGCCGCCGTACAGCGGCTGTAGGACCGGTGTCTCAACCTCGACGAACCCCTCGGCGTCCAAGAAACGCCGGATCGCCGCGATCACCCGCGCCCGCACCGTGAACAGGGTTCGGGCCTCCTCGTTGGCGATCAGGTCGAGCTCGCGGTGACGGAAGCGCGTCTCCACGTCTCTCAGCCCGTGGCGCTTCTCGGGCAGCGGCCGCAGGGACTTCGCCAGCAGCTGGTAGCGCTCCACTCGCAGAGTCAGCTCGCCGCGGCGGGTGGCGAATGCCACCCCGTCGACCCCGATGAAGTCCCCCAGATCGAGTTCGAGCAGCCGCTCCATCCCCTCGGCACCGAGCTCGTCGACTCGCGCTTGGAGCTGAATCCGCCCTGAGCGGTCGACGAGGTCGAGAAAGGCCATCTTGCCCTGGCCGCGGCGGGCTGCGATCCGCCCGGCGACCCGGTGGCGCGCGTTCGTCTCCTCCCCGGCCTGAAGCGAGGCATGGGCAGCCCGCACCGAGGCGATCGGCTCGACTCCCTCGAATTCATGCGGAAACGGATCGATCCCCGACGCCCGCAGCGCGTCGAGCTTGCGCCGGCGCGCAGCAAAGACGTCCTCCGGGGAACGGTCCTCCGGGGGGCGGTCCTCCGGGGCCACCCCGGCCCTACTTCGCGACGTCGATCTTTGTGATCTTGAGGCGGCGCTGGCCCTTGGGGGTCGAGATCTGGACCTCCTCCCCCCGCTTGCGCCCGAGCAGCGCCTTTCCGACAGGTGACTCGTTGGAGAGCCGCATGTCGGCGGGACTCGCCTCCGCCGAGCCGACGATCGTGTACTTGGTCGACTTGCCCGACTCGTCCTTGACGTGGACGATCGAGCCCACACCGACCACGTCGGTCGAGACCGCGGAGGAGTCGATGACCGTGGCGGAGCGGAGCTTGTCCTCGAGCTGGGCGATCCGCGCCTCGAGCATCGCCTGCTCGTTCTTGGCGTCGTCGTATTCGGCGTTCTCGGAGATGTCGCCGAACTCACGGGCCTCCTTGATCCGTTGCGCCACCTCGCGGCGGCGCCTGGTGCTGAGCTGATCGAGCTCGGCCTTCAGGTTGGCGAGCCCTTCCGGTGTGAGGATGACGTCCTTGGGCATGGCTTCTTTGGGGATCGATTCCCGGGTTCAGAACGCGAAAAACCCGCTGCATAAGCGGGAATCTCTGCGCGCCCGGCTTGCGTGGGCGGATGAGTATAGACGCCGCCCGGTGCGACCCACCGGGCGCGAACGAAATTATCCCGCCGGCTGGCCCGTCAGGTCATCCGCCTGCTGGAAGGTCGGGCGATTGACCCACTCGAGCGGAGGCTGCGTGATCGCGCCGATGGCGCGGAACTGGATCGAGTCCGAGCACATCTGATCGCCCGCGCTGCACACGCTGTCGGCGGGGTACACCTGCTGCGGCGACTCCCCGGCCGCCTGGAGCAGCGAGGACTCCAAGGCCGCGCGGCACCGGCTGAGAGAGCCGTTGCCACGGCGGGCACGCTACTACTGCCGGTCTCAGGCTGCGGCAGTTGCCTCCGGGACCGCACCGCGCAGGAGCGAACGCGCGGCCGGGAGCGTGGCTGCCGTCTGCAGCGTGGCCTGCAACCGTGCGTCACCCTCGAGCCGAGCCACGTACCACGGATAGAACTTGCGCAGGTAGCGGATGGCGCGCTCTTCGCCCAGGTGCTCGACCGCCCTGTCCATGACCCACTCGAGCTCCGCCACGATCTCCTCGGGCTCGGGATCAACCGAGCGCGTCCCGAGCAGTTCCTCGAACACCCAGGGGTTCCCGAGCGAGCCCCTTGCGACGAGCACCGCCGCCGCGCCGGTCAGCTCGAACGCGGCACGGGCCCGCTCCGCGGTGTGCAGTCCGCCCGAGATCAGAACCGGGACGGGCAGCTCGGCGACGAGCTCGCGCGCGGCCGCGTAGTCGGGCGCGCCCTTGTGGCGCTGGGAGGCGTGCCGGGGGTGGATCGAGATGCCCGCGACCGCGCCGTCGAACGCCAGGCGCCTGGCGACCGCGATCCCTCCCAGGTCGCCGGGGCGCTGACCGGAGCGTAGCTTGACGGTCACCGGGAGCCCGCTTCCTCGCGACGCCGCGCGAGCCAGCGCAACGGCCCGCGCCGGGTCCTCCAGGAGCGCGGCGCCGGCCCCTGTCTTGCAGACCTTCGGGACCGGGCAGCCCATGTTGATGTCGATCATGTCGGCGCCGGCCGCTGCCACCCTCTCGGCCGCCGAGGCCATTACGTCGGGATCGTGTCCGAACAGCTGAACCGAGACCGGGTGCTCGTCGGGATGCAGCCGCAGGAGCTCGCGCAAGGTCCGCTCGTTGCGGTAGTGCACGGCGAAGCTCGAGACCATCTCCGAGACCGCCAGCCCCGCCCCGTGGCGCTTGGCCTGAAGGCGCACGAACCAGTTGCCGATCCCGGCCAGCGGAGCGAGCACCACCCTGTTGGGAATCGGCACCCCGCCGAGGCTCCAGCTCTCGGTCAGCGAGCGTGCGCCGCTGTCGGTGGACGTTCCGGGCACGGGTTCATGGTACGAATCACGTGATGAACCTCGCGCAGACGATGAGGCCATGGACGGAGGTCGTGCTGGACCAGGTGCCCGGGGTCGAGCTGTTCGACGCGCACACCCACCTCGGCCGCAACGACCCCGACGGGATGCGCCAGACGCCGGAGCAGCTGATCACGGGGTTGGAGCTGGCGGGCGCACGGGGGGCTTTCGTGTTTCCGATGCATGAGCCGGACGGCTACCGCACAGCAAACGACGAGGTGCTGGAGGCGGCGGCGCGGTCCGATGGCCTGTTGATCCCGTTCTGCCGGGTCAACCCGCACGACGATCCCGTCGCGGAGGCCAAGCGCTCACTCGCGAACGGCGCGCGAGGGATCAAGCTCCACCCCCGCGCCGAGCAGTTCACGCTCGATCACCCGAAGATCCGAGACCTGATCGCGCTCGCCCACGAGCGCACCCTCCCCGTCCTGATCCACGCCGGCCGCGGCATCCCCGCGCTCGGCCTGGATGCGGTCGAGCTGGCTGGGGAGTTCCCGAACGCGAGGCTGATCCTGGCGCACGCCGGGATCTGCGACCTCTCATGGATCTGGCG
>Ga0187814_10000202_pt1 | contig 17270 bp, 14 predicted proteins | sample NC_S_4_FD_132450 | JGI IMG/M metagenome (GOLD analysis project Ga0187814, IMG submission 132450) | Wetland sediment microbial communities from Neuse River Estuary, North Carolina, USA - ASW-S_4 | ecosystem: Environmental > Aquatic > Freshwater > Wetlands > Sediment | place: USA: North Carolina... | reverse complement strand
GGCAAGACACTGGCCTTCGGCCTGCCGATGCTCAGCCGGATCGCTGAGATCCCTGGACGGCCGCGACAGAAGGCGCCGCGCGGCCTGGTCCTGGTCCCGACCCGCGAGCTTGCCGAGCAGGTGGCCCAGGTACTCAAGCCGCTCGGCCGCAGCCTCGGGCTGCTGATCACGACGGTCTACGGCGGCGTATCGATAGGCCGTCAGATCGAGCGCCTCCAGCGCGGCGCCGACATCGTGGTCGCGACTCCGGGCAGGCTGATCGACCTGCTGGAACGGCAGGCATGCACCCTTGCCGACATCGACGTGACGGTGCTGGACGAAGCCGACCACATGGCCGACCTTGGGTTCCTGCCTTCGGTGACCAGGATCATGGACCAGACGCCGGGCGGCGGCCAGCGACTGTTGTTCTCCGCCACCCTGGACCGCGGTGTGGACCGGCTGGTCCGGTCCTACCTGACCGATCCCGCGCTGCACGCCGTCCAGCCGCAGGCCATCTCCGGCGGCGCGGCCGAGCACAGCATGCTGGTGCTCGACGCGGCGGACAAGGTGACAGTCGCCGCCGAGATGGCGGGCCGGCCGGCCCGGACGCTGTTCTTCGTCCGCACCAAGCACGGGGCCGACAGGCTCGTCAAGCAGCTGGACCGGGCTGGCGTCCGCGCTGGCGCCATCCACGGCGACCGGAACCAGAACCAGCGCCAGCGCGCCCTGGATGCTTTCACTGCCGGCCACCCGCGGGTCCTGGTGGCGACCGACGTGGCCGCCCGCGGCATTCACGTCGACGGGATCGAGTTGGTCGTGCATTTCGACCCGCCCAACGATCACAAGGACTACCTGCATCGCTCGGGCCGCACCGCGAGGGCCGGGGCGAGCGGTCTGGTCGTGACGCTGGCCCAGCGGGAGCAGGTCCACGAACTGCAGCGGCTCCACGACGCAGCCGGCGTCCAGCCTGCCAGGCATGATGACGTCGCCGCCGGCCACCCCGTTGTGCAGGAGATCGCAGCCACGGGGACCCCGGTGCCGCCGCCGCCGGCACCAGATATCCGGCACCGCCCGGCCGACGCGCCGCCGAGGACGCGGCGCAACTCCAGCCGTCCGCCACGGACCGGGCAGAGCCGTCCAAGCAGCGGACAGGGCCGTGCGTCAGGCGGCCAGAGCCATCCCAGCGGTAACCAGGGTCGCCCAAATGGCGGGAAGGGCCAACGGTCCTCGGACAGTTCGCGGCGAGCGGCTGGCCACCGGCGCGGCTGATCAGACAGGCGGGACTTCCGGGGCCTGCCAGGCCATTCGCGCCGGAGACCAGTCACGTCCTGCTGGCAGAGCCTGTCCCGCAGATATCCATGTGTCACGGCCCGCGGCCACTGCCTAACCATGCGCCAGCCAGAATGGCTGAGCAGAGGCCCCTTAAGGAATCAACTCGCGGACCACCGAACTGGTCTACCGGCATCAGCTCCGACCAATCATGGAGAAGGGCGCCGAGGCACTGGACCAGCTTCTCAACGGAGCGGCCTAGCCTGCTGGCCTGTCAGCCAGGGAACCCGCGCCGTCGAGGAAGTCGAGCAGATGATGCCTGCCAATGATGCGACGACTTCCGGCTTTGCGGGAGCGCAGCTCGCCTGTACGGATCAGCTCGTAGATCGTCTCTCTGGCCACACCAAGCACTGCGGCGGCCTCGTCGACGCTGTAGGCAAGGCGCTCTCGCTCCGCCTCGCTCGGCTCGTGTACAGCGGGCCGGATCACCACACGGGATCCACTGCCCTCTTGCCGTGATCCAGACAAATCTGACGTTTCCTCATGATTCATAGGGCTTACTAGCATCGTATGTCTGGACATGCATTCGAGCCTGCTTTGCTCTCGCTTCCTGGGAGCCGCCTCAAGCTCACCGGAATGCTGGTGCTCGACTGGGTAGCCGACGGTCCTGGCCATCGCTACAAGGACGGGTGGCTGCCAGGGCCGAGCGGCGCATGGCCGGCGAGCGGCTGCCTCGCGCCGAGCACAGGCCACGGTGAAGGCGGCTCCGGGTGCTGGTCTTCGGCGCCAGCGCGTGTGACGTCGCCGGCGCCCGGGCGGTCAAGTCAGGCGCGTATCTCCCCGCTCATCACCCGATGGACGAGTGGCTCAGGGCGCCGGTCACCGGCGCGGCGATGGGCGCGGGGAAAAAGTCCGCGAGCGCCTGTGCAATCTGCGCGCGCACCGGCGCCCCCGAGATGATCACGCCGACCATCGTCACGGACGTGTGGGTATGTCCGCGGGCCCGGATGTGGCGGACTGTCGCGCCGGCCGCCTCCAATGCGCGTGCGTAGGCAACGCCCTCGTCCCGCAGCGGGTCGCATTCCGCGGTGACGATGCACGCCGGCGGCAGATCGTCCGGGCTGCCGCGGAGCGGTGCGGCGCGGGGGTCGCCGCGGTCGGCCGGGTCGGCGTAGTGATCCCAGAACCACCGCATTAGTGCGGTGGTGAGGATGTACCCGTCGCCGTTCTCGGCATAGGACGGCCGGGTCATCTCCGAGTCCACCACAGGGCATATCAGGAGCTGCCCTGCGATGCGCGGTCCGCCGGCGTCGCGGGCCATCTGGCAAGCGACTGCAGCGATGTTGCCGCCGGCGCTCCAGCCTGCTACGGCGAGCTGGCCAGGGATGCCGCCCAGGCTGACGGCGTTTGCGTCGACCCACTGCACCGCCTTGAAAGCGTCCTGCGCGGCTGCAGGGAAGCGGGCCTCGGGGGCGTGGCGGTAGTTGACCGACACGACCACCGCGCCCGTGCGGGCGCACAGGTCCCGACACAGCGGGTCGTCCGAATCCAGGTCGCCCAGCACCCAGCCGCCGCCATGGAAGTACACCACTATCGGGTGCGGGCCCGCGGGTGCCGCAGGGCGATAAAGCCGGTACGGCAGGTCCTCTTCCGGGCCGGGCATCACCCCGTCCGTGACCTCGCCTACCTCGGGAGCCGGCGGACGCGTCGCTGTCGTTGCCGCCATCAGGGCGCGCGCGTCAGCGGCCGACAGGGTTTCCATGGGCGGCAGGCCCAACCCAGCCATGACTTCCAGCACCATGGCGACATCGGGCTGCATGCTGCGGATCACACCGTCCCGGCACTGGTCCCTGCCGCGACCGGTCCTGCGGAATCCGAGGTAGCCCTGCGAGACCACATCATCGCACGCCTGCCTGTAGGCATTCACCCCGCCGATGTAAGGCAGAAACACGCGCGGCTTGCCGGGGACGTTGGCGCCCATGTACCAAGAGCTGGCGGTCGGATGCAGGGTAATGGCGGCGCAATCCCGGACGTGCTCGCCCCAGGCGGACTCGGCCAGCGCGGTCGGCTCGATGGTCTCGAAGCCCGCTTCGCGCATGTCCTTCACGCAGCCGGCGACCCAGTCGACGTGCTGCTCGATCGAGACGGTCATGTTCGACAGGACCGACGGGCTGCCCGGCCCGGTGATCATGAACAGGTTGGGGAATCCGGCGGTCATGAGACCTAGGTATGTGGATGGCCCGGGCGCCCACTTCTCCGCCAGGGACAGGCCGCCCCGGCCGGCCACGTCCACCGCCGCCAAGGCACCCGTCATGGCGTCAAAGCCGGTGGCGTACACGATGGCGTCGAAGCCGAACGACTCGTCCGCCGTGTCGATCCCCTGCTCAGAGATGCTAGTGATCGGCTGCGTGCGGAGGTCGACGAGCCGGACGTGCGGGAGGTTGTAAGTCTCGAAGTAGCCGGTGTCCAGGCACGGCCGCTTGGTGCCAAAGTAGTGGTCCTTCGGGCAGAGCGCCTCGGCGGTGGCGGCATCTTCTACAGCCGAACGGATTCTCTCGCGGATCATCTCGGCCACGATGTCGTTGGAAGCGGGGTTCACCCCCTGGTCGGCGAAGACGCCAAGAATTGCGAACAACTCGCCCTGCTCCCAGGCTGCCTCGAAGCGCTCCCGCCGGACCGCCTCGCTGGCCGTGACGCCCAGGACGTCAGTCGGCTCGACAGGTATCCCGCCTCGGGACCACCGGGCGGCGTGCCGGTACGCGGCGCGGTCCTCGCTTAGCTGCATCAGCCGGTCGGCTGGGGCAGGACCGTTACGCGCCGGGATGGAGAAGTTCGGGGTGCGCTGAAAGACCGTGAGCTGGCTGGCCTGCCGGGCGATCAGGGGAATGCACTGGATGCCCGATGAGCCGGTGCCGATAATCGCGACTCGCTGGCCAGTGAAGTCGGCGCCCTCGTGCGGCCACTGGCTGGTGAAGTAAACCTGGCCAGTGAAACGACCGGCGCCTTCGATGTCGGCTGACTTGGGGATTGAAAGGCAGCCGCTGGCCATGATGTAGTACCGGCACCAGACCTCCTTCCCGCGGTCAGTCGCGATCCTCCATCGCTTCGCCTGCTCGTCCCAGCGGGCAGAGGTGACGGTAGTGGAGAACTCGATGTCAGAGCGCAGCCGGTGCCGGTCGGCCACGAACCGTAGATAGTCCAGGATCTCCGGCTGCGTGGCGTATTTTTCCGACCACGTCCACTCCTTCTCGAGCTCCGGGTCGAAGCTGTAGGCGTAGTCCGTGGTGGGAATATCACAGCGCGCCCCCGGATAACGGTTCCAGTACCAGGTCCCGCCCACATCGCCGGCCGCGTCGAAGACCTTCACAGACAAGCCGAGCTGGCGCAGCCGGTGGAGCATGTACAGGCCCGAGAAGCCAGCCCCCACAATCACCGCGTCGAATTGCTCTGAGACCGTGGCTGTCTGGTTCACGAGGCGCTCCCTGCTATCACAGCAACTGCGCATTTACAGTGCGCACGGATTAGAGCCATGGCGGGATCGCCGGGCCTACCGTTTTGTCACGACCGGTGAGGTATGCGGCCGCCGCTGAGAGCGACGCCGAGACAATGATGGGCTTGCCCTTGCCCATAACTTGATATTGCGCCCTGTCCACGTCCAGGACGATCGCCTGGTGACCGGCGGTGGCTGAGCGCTTGGCGATGACGTCGTCCACGAGGGCGCGCAGGAAGTCGTCGGGCAATTGAGCGAATGTCACGCCGGCACGGAGGTCAGTGGAGTGGATCATCACCTCGCGCGCGCGCAGCCACGGGATCTCGAAGGCCGACAGGGTGCGTCCTTGCGCCGATCGGACAGACTGGTGCCAGGCGACATCGCCAAGCTGGGTCATGGCTTCAGCCAAGGCGGTGCTTGACTGGGCGAAACTGTGGCGAAGCTGCCAGGCGGGGAGCAGAGCGCCGCTGTTGATCTCCGCAAGCCGCTGCTGCTGAGACGCATACATCGGCGTCTCCACGCCCGTACGCGCCCACGTCACTAGATTGAGCAGTGCGCGAGCGTTGCCGACGAGATGCGCCACGATGTGCGCGCGCGTCCAGCCGTCGAGCGCCGACGGCAAGCCAAGAGCCGGGTCGTTGAGATCGCTGAGCGCGTCGCCGAACAGCTGCGTGCCGATCGAGAGCCAGCGCTGGCTGTCGCTCAACGTGCGTTCGCTCACGACTTGCCCTTCATCCCGGCCGACCGGCCGCGCCCGAGCCCGTGCGGAGCGTGGGGAGCTGCATGAGACGTCAGGACCTTTCAGAGCGGTAAAGCCGCAGCGCCTCGAAGATCGGCGCGTCGCTGAAGCGAAACAGATCGAGCGACCCCGAGTCCGAGTCATCTGGGCCAGCCGAGGAGGAGACGGACCAGGCTGTCCATGAAGGCACGACGAAGATGTCACCTCGCTCGACCAACCACGAGGAATCGCCGACGGTGACGCGAGCCGTGCCGTCGAACACCTGGAAGACCGAGGACCCGACCTCGCGCACGGGCGCGGTCTCTGAGCCGCTGGCGATCCTGTGCATCTCGGCCCTCATGGTCGGGAGCACGTCGCCACCCGTCGCGGGGTTGATGTAGCGGACCGCGGCGTGCCCGTGCTCGATAACGCCCGGGAATCCCTCGCGCTCGAGCTCGAGCTGGTCGCGCAGCGCGGCGTTCGTGTTTGCCCAGCGGTAGGCCAGCAACGGCGAGCCGTCCCCCGACTTGACGCCGACCGGGTTGAGCCCGGTGTGACCCCACAGACGCTCGGACCGCGACCGCTCCGGCGTCGTGCGCTCCGCGTCGGTCACGGCGTCGCGACCGAACTCGAAGAACTGCGACTCAGTGTCGTACTGGAACGGGATGTCGAGACCGTCAATCCACGCCATCGGCTTGGCCGCAGCGTTGTGGTGGGCGTGCCAGTTCCAGCCAGCCTGCGGCAAGAAGTCGCCGCGGCCCATGGGGACGGGGTCGCGGCCGACGATCGTCCACACCCCCTCGCCCTCGACGACGAATCGAAATGCATGCTGGGAGTGACGATGCTCCGGCGCGTCCTCTCCCGGCATGAGGTACTGAATCGCAGCCCAGAGCGTAGGGCTGGCGTACGGCCGTCCCCCGAGCGACGGGTTGGCCAGCGCGATAGCACGGCGCTCGCCGCCGCGATCGACCGGCACTAGCTCGCCCGCCTGCTCTGCGAGGCGGATAAGCCGCTGCCACTTCCATAGGTGCGGCCGCGCCTTGGTGTGCGGCCGCAGCGGCATGAGATCTGCGATCTGGGTCCAGAGCGGGATGAGGTACTCGGCTTCAAGGCACTGATAGAGCTCGGCGAGTGCGCCAGACGGGGTCGGCTGTCCGGGCGAATCGATCATCGGGATCGGGAAGGTGTCTGTGCTCACCGCACGCTCCTCTGACTACTCGGTGCTCGGCACGTCGATCACACCCGCCTTGGCTGTGGCCGCCTGGGTATCGCCCGGCCGCAACAAGCACCGCGGGAGCGCGCTGAACGTCCTGCACAAGCTGGCGAGCTTTGCGCTGGGCGAGCGCACCTCACGTGTTCTGCTCGTCGTGCGGCAGAGCCGGCACCTCCACGATAATGAGCGCGACAGGATGCGACGCCGACTTGGATTAGCACCTCTAACAATCTAGTGTCCTCCGGACGGCACCTGACTGGAGTACACCGCCGGCCCAGCCCGAGATAAGGCAGGTGGCGGATCGCCTTTCCGGCGAGCGCGTTCAGGTCAGATGCAGCCCTGACGACCGCCACGCTCCGTGATGTGACCGGCAAGGCGAGATCATGCATCGGACAGTTCCGGGCGCTGGTAAGGGCCAAGACCTGGCTTGAACTGCTTTGTGTCAAGGAACTGCGACATTCCGCGCTCACGCCCGCGCTCCCTCGAGTCACGGATTGTGAGCTGCATCGCCTTGGCCGCCAGGTAGTCAGTAGCCTGCTCGTAGTCCATGGTCATCGAGTGGCGGTACGCCTCCTTGGCAGTACGGAGGACCAGCGGGTTCAGGTCTTTGAGGCGGCTGGATAGGCGGTCGACGGCAGCTTGCAGATCGGCCCTCGGCACGGACTCATTGACGAGTCCGAGTTCGCGGGCACGCTTTCCACCGAACGCCTCGCCGGTGAGGATGTAGTACATGGCGTCGCGGTATCCCATCGCCAGAGCGACGTCGCGGGTCACAAGGCCGCCGGGAATGATCCCCCAGTTCACCTCGGACAGGCCAAAGGTGGCCTCGTCGGCGGCGATCGCCAAGTCGCACGAGACCAGCGGCATGAACGCTCCGCCAAAGCACCACCCGTTGACGGCGGCGATCGTGACCCGGGGGAAGAAGCGCAGCTTGGTGTAGGACCAGTGCCGCATCGTCCACTTGGTCTGCTCCGAAAGGACAGGGTCGTGCTCGGTGTCCCTGAAGTACTCCTTGAGGTCCATGCCCGCGCTGAAGGAGTCCCCCGCCCCCGTGAGGACAAGGACGTCGGTGTCCGGGTCATGCTCCAGGCGAGTCAGGGCGTCGACCATCTCCTCGTTAAGCCGAGGGTTCATGGCGTTGCGCTTGTGCGGCCGGTCGAGCGTAACGGTCGTCACGCGGTCCTTGTTCTCGACCCTGATGCACTCGTAGCTGGGCACGTAGTTGCCTCTCTGATTTTCGGCGATAGGCTATGATGTAACAATTACAAGCTGAGCGTCAAGATTATGCTACATATTTCTGATTTCTTAGGCTTCCTGCGCCTGCCATGATCGGGTGCGCTGATCCAGGACCAGGCACAAAACCTGTCTGACCGAGGAGCGAACTGACAATCCACGTCACTCACGCGACCACTTTCCAAGGCCGGCGAGACACCTTGCACGGCAGCTGGCAGTGGCCGACGCAGTCGTCTGTTTGAAAAGATAACATGAAACGATTTGATGCATGCATGCTAGGTTGCGTGGTGCTTCGCGCCAGGGTGCCGGTCATATCCAGGCACTTCGGGTGTTAGCATGAGGCGCGTGTCTGTACCACGGCGTTCAATCATCTTTGACCTTCTAGGCGACTACATCCGCTACTGCGGTGGCGAGATCCGGCTCAAGACCCTCGTTGCGCTCGGCGAGTACGTCGGGGTCGCCTCGCCGACCATGCGCGTGATGGTTGCGCGGATGCGCGAAGAAGGATGGCTCGACGTCCGGCGTGAAGGCCGCGAGTCTGTCTATTCCATGACCAGGAAGTGTCTGCGCCTTCTGGAAGAGGGGCGCCAGCGGATCTTCCCTGATGAGCCTCCTCCGTGGTCCGGAGAGTGGTCGATGGTCATCTACACCGTTGCGGAAAGTGACCGGCCAACGCGGGAGCAGCTCCGGCGAGACCTGTCGTGGCTCGGCTTTGGCCCGCTTGCGCCAGCTACCTGGGTTTCCCCCCACCCGCTCCTCGCGCGGGTTGCCGAGATCGGAGCTGGACTGCCGAACGCCCGTCTCGAGCTCCTGACCATGAAGGCAGTCGACATCGCAGCTGACCGGTCGATCGCGGCCCGCTGCTGGGACCTCGAGGGGCTCAACCTGGACTATGCGAAATTCCTCCAGGAGCTGCGGCTGGACGTGCGCAACCATCGGTCCGGCATGCTGGATGGTGAGGAGGCACTCAGGGCTCGCATCAATCTGGTGTACTCCTACAGGCATTTTGCATATCGTGACCCTGGCCTGCCTGCTGAGTTGCAGCCGGCCGGCTGGCTGGGAGAGCAGGCCCGCAGGTTGTTCCGGGAAACAGACAAGCTGCTCGACCCATCGGTCCGCGACTTCTACGAAGCCGTCACTCGGTGCCCAAGCATCGCGGCCGAGAAGGCGGCGGCGAACGGGCGTCCGGCAGCAGCTGTGCACCAGGGCGGCGACAGCCAGGCCAGGACTTCGGACTCCGGGCGGACAAAGGTGGCTAGTGGACGGAGGAGAAACTCGGCAGCGGCGCTGTCCGCGGACTCCGGCTCTGTGCGCGGCTCAGGTGTCCGCGCGCGACGTAATGCTGCAGCGACTCCCGGAAGTTCAGCCGAGCGCCAGGTCGTGCATCATGAGAGCAGCCAACCATCAGCGAGCGGCCTGCAGGCGGCGACGGGGGCGTGACCGTTCCGCGCCGGAGGCGCTTTAATCACTCGTGAACCGCCATGTTGAGGGTCTGTGCGCACCGTCGGCGACTACCGCAGCGTTGGTTTCATCTGCCCAGGTGCCGGGTCAGCGCGCAGCCCCCAGGCCGGCGAGCACTCCGCCGTCCACCGGAACGCTGGCTCCGGTTACGTAGCGAGCGTCGTCGGAAAGCAAGAACACGACCACGTCGGCTACATCCTCCGGAGTGCCAGTACGGCCCAGCGGCGCCATGGTCTTCCCGATATCGGCGACAGCGGCTGCTGGGTCGAGCTCTGGTGCCATCTGCTCGTTCAGCGAGCGGAGCATGCGAGTGTCGATGAAACCCGGGAGCACCGAGTTTACCCTGACTCCGGCCCGGCCGACTTCGGCAGCCGCAGTGCGAGCGAGCCCCACAACGGCGTGCTTCGACGCGTTGTAGGCCCCGGTAGCTGGCAACCCACGCACGCTGGCGATTGATCCGGTGCACACCACCGACCCGGAGCGCTGAGCGATCATAACCGGCAGCACGAAGCGCAAGCCGAGGAACACCCCTCGCAAGTTGACGGCGATGACCCGATCGAACTCGGTCGGCTCCGCATCGGCCAAGGGCCCAACGACACCCTCAATGCCGGCATTGTTGAAGAAGCCGTCGATCCCTCCGAGGCGTGCCACCGCGGCGTCGACATAGCTGCGGACCTGGTCAACCTCGCTGACGTCTGCGGTGATCGTGCTGACTCGACCACCAACCGCATGGACCAGAGCCTCGGCTTCTTGGAGAGCGATCCCGTCACGATCCACTAGGAGGAGCGATGCTCCCGCACGTGCGGCGGCTACCGCGCTGGCGCGGCCGATGCCGCCGGCCGCCCCTGTGATTACTACTCGCCTGCCACTTAGGTCGACGGTCGTCATGCGAATCTCCTCTTGGTCATGAAGGACCGGCGCACCAGAGCTTGGTGCAGTCCTCGCCGGGACGCATGGGCGTGATTCCCTGATCGCCGGTCCGCGCCCGTTGAATGCCGAGGCGCGGTCATGAGGTCATGACCACCGGCTTGATGGCTTCACGTTGCTGCATGGCATCAACAGCGGTTGAGACTTCTGCGAGCGGAAAGCGGGATATCAGCCTCTCGACGGGGAACCGTCCCGCGCGCCAGTGGTCAAGCAGAGCCGGGACGAAAACCTGAGGCACGGCTTCACCCATGGTCAGCCCCTGGACGCTGCGACCCTCGAACAGTTTGAGGACGTTGAACGCCAACAGCGGCGGATAGGGGGCTCCTATGACTGCGAGCCGGCCTAGTGGACCGAGTGCCTCAAAGCATGCAGTGGTTGTTTCCTGGTGAGCCACCGTGTCCACGAGGTGCGTCAACCGGCCGATGCTAGCCAGTTCCTCGGTGAACGAGGCCCCGGTCGGATCGAGCGCCAGGTCGGCGCCCAGATCGAGGGCCACGGACCGCCGGACCGGTACCGGGTCTATCGCGACGATCCTGGGAGCACCGCTGAGGCGCGCAGCCATGACAGCGCCAAGCCCAACGCCGCCAAGGCCAATCACCCCGATGGAAGCTTCTACGCCCACCTTCAGGACGTTGAGGACCGCTCCCGCGCCGGTCATGACACCGCAGCCAAGCGGGGCGGCGATCTCGAACGGCACGTCGTCCGGCAGCGGAACTAGGGTGCGTGCTCGGACGTTCGCGTGCGTCGCCAGGGATGACTGGCCGAAGAAATGAGAGTGAAGCGACTGCCCGTCGACGCGCAACGATGTGGTGCCGTCACGCCGAATCCCTGCGAAGTTCAGCGCGCCGAACGACTGGCAGTAGTACGGCATGCCCGTGCGGCAGTTGCTGCATTCACCGCAGGAGTCGAATGACATGAGGACGCGGTCACCCGGCCGCGCGTTCGTAACGGCCGCTCCCACCCGTTCGACCACGCCCGCGCCCTCGTGCCCCAGGACGCCCGGGATCGGGCTGGCAGCGGCGACGCCCGCGGCGAAGGTCAGGTCCGTGTGGCAGATGCCTGCTGCCTTGATCGCCACTCGAACTTCGTCAGGACGGACGTCGTCGAGCTGGACGGTCCGGAATATGAAACCAGATCCGGGGCCAGCGACCACGGCTGCTTCGATGTCCATGCGCCCTTCTAGCTCCATCTCTGTGCCGTCGCGATCAGCTCCGCCGCTCAGCGGATCCGTGGCGCGGGCGTAGCCGATAAGACGTGGCAGGTACCACAGCAGGTCGGTGTCGGGATGACGACTCGAACATGTGGGCGAATCACGGCCGAGTCTGCGGCCTAGTCTCGCGTGGCTTCAATGTCCAGGACAATGCGTACGGTGTCCGGCACCATGAAGCCGCCTGCGGCCAGCGGAACATGCCCGAACTTCAGCACGCCGAAGTCGCTCCGCTTTATCTCTGCTGTAGCGGTGAGACCGAGCCGTTCCTTGTCCCACGTATCGGTGATGACGCCGTGCAGGGCCAGGTCGAGGGTGACTGGCCTCGTCGTGCCGTGGACCGTCAGGTCACCTTCGAGTGCATATCTGCCTGGCGAGCTCTCGGTCAGTGCGCGCGACGAGAAGTCAATTGTCGGGTAGCTCGCAACGTCCAGGACGTCGGGGCCGAGCACCTTCTCGTCGCGTACGGCGTTGCCTGTCGTGAGCGTAGAGACGTCGATAGAAGCACCGACAGATGAGGAAAGAACGTCGGGTGTGATGTGTAGCGTTCCTGTCGGCCCGGACGCCAGACCGTGAGCAAACGCGACAGTGAAGTGCTCAACGGTGAAGGTGACGAACGAGTGCATCGAGTCTATGGTCCAGCTGCCCGGGCTCGGCATCTCAGAGTTCAGGACGTTCTTTGATGCTGTTTCTGTCATGGGATCTCTCCGTCGGAATGGTCGGGGCGATCATCTTCTTGTTCAGGTTTCTCTATAGCTGCCTCTTAGGCCTTCGTCGCAGATACCCTCCGACGGTGATCTTGTCGGGTTGAGCACCGACGGTCTCCGCTCAATCGTTGCAACAGTTGACCTCGTGCTCGTGCGCTCATGTCGCATGCCCCGCGGAGCGATACCAGTGTTCGTGGGCGATGCCCTCGTACCGCGCCTTCACCGCTTCCTGCAGGGTCCAGCCTTCGTGGATCAGGAGTGCCGTGTCGGGCAAGATGAACCCGGCCTCACGCCATGCGAGAGCAGCCTCGAGCGGTATGCCCATTTCGCTCGCCTCGACCGAATCGGAGGGGGCGAAGCCGGCATCTGCCCACGGCCTTACTTCCTCCGGGCTCATCCCGAGCGCGATCGCTCGCACTGTGTCGCAGATGCGCAGCCCTTCTCGTGCCCACCGGCAGGCTGTTCTCGACGTGAGGCCGTGCTTGAGCGCCCAGTAGATCTCGATCGGGGAGAAAGCGGCCCAGTCGCTCAGGTCATCTGTTGTCAGACCATAAGCCCTTGCCTCTGCGGCTTCGCCGGACGTGCGTGCGTGCCCAGAGGCGGTCTCAGCCACGGGTGGCCAGCTCCTCCGGTGCGGGCGTGCAATTCCGCCATGCGTGTTCGAACTCCTTGATGACCTCTACCGGCTGCCCGGCCAGGAAGGGGAAGGGACGCGGCCCGTCTTTGACCGCCGGATGGTTGAGGCCGCCCATGAGAGGCAAGTGGAGGCTGTGATTCGATCCGGCGTCACGGATTACGCCTTTGGGGTCACGCCCGGCGGCTACCGCGGCTATGTCCTCGAGCAGCCGCTTGCGGAGGAGAATCACTCCGCGATCGCTCTCTCCGAGGTGCTCTTTGGAGCGGTCCGCGATGACCCCCTGGCCCACCCAGGCGATGAAGTCCTGGTTCATGATGTGGCTGTCGATCCAGCGGCCGGTCCGCTCGTCGGTGATAGGGGCGTGCCAGCAGGGAATGACGTCCTGGTCGAACGGCGTATCGCCGGGCAGCTCGTCGATGAACCACGCAACACTGAGCGTGTGCTCGTCATCGATGGGTACTCGCCATTCGAAGTGCCCGACGTACAGGCAGTTCGGCCACAAGCACACCCGGCCGGTGGTCCATAGCTCGTCGTCCTCCGTCGTGTCCTCGCGGATGCGGCGGTATACGAATCCGTAGTCGAATTCGTCAAAGCCGAGCCGCTGGTGGGCTGGCGCACGGGGGCCATCCTCGCCGCGAAGTACCCGTGACCAGTTGTCGTGCAGCCACTCGAAGTGGACTGGATCGATCGAATTCTCCTGACACTGGAGCCAGTTGCACGGGATCTCAGAGATGGCTATCTGCTTGTAGCCGCGTGAGTAATACCGATCCCAGTCGGGGATTTGCGGCGCCGGCCGGGGGCCCATGTAGACCCATACCAGGCCTGCTTTCTCCTGTACCTGGTATGCCTTGATGCGAACCTTGTCCTTGAACTTGCCCGCCGGGTGCCGCGTTTCCTCGTACGGCTGATGGAGGCAGCGTCCGGTGTGGTCGAAGAGCCAGCCGTGGTAATTGCAGCGCAGCCCGACCTCTTCGACGAAGCCGTACGTCATGTCCGCACGGCGATGCGGACAATGCCGGTCCACAAGCCCGTAGTTACCGCTCTTATCGCGGTACAGCGTCAGGTCCTCGCCCAGCACGCGTACTGGCTTCACGGTCATGCGGCCGAACTCCGCTGCCCCCGCGACGGGATGCCAGTAGCGTCGCAGCAGCTCTCCCATCGGAGTTGCCGGACCCGATTGACATAGCAGCCGGTTTCGCTCTTTGCTCAGCAACGCTGTCCTCCCCAGCGTTCCCGTTGATTGTCTTGACCTTCGTCAGGACGGACGTCGTCGAGCTGGACGGTCCGGAATATGAAACCGGATCCGGGGCTAGCGACCACGGCTGCTTCGATGTCCATGCGCCCTTCTAGCTGGATCTGCGCCGTCGCGAGGAGCTCGCGGGCGATGAGCACGCGAGGAACCTCACCTTCGTTCTCCTTGGCCGGGCCGCTGGCGACCCGACCGCTTCATCTATCAGTGAACTGATCACTCCCGGGCGGCGCGGCTGGCGGTCGCGTCGCCCCTGCGCCTCGACCTGCGAGCGCGGAGGGAGTTCCGGCTTTTGCTAGACCGCCGCTGCTGCCTCGCCAACCTGGTCCTGATCATCGCGGTCGATTTGCTTGAGCTGCTCAGCCCGGAATCGGCGAGCCCGCAGGCGTAGCGCCCAGGAGGACAAGGCCACTGCAGTAATGAGCGCTGCCCCGTTGATGAGCGGGGATTCCCAGGCCGGAGCCCCCATCATCACCAGGCCGGAGGAGACGAAGGCCAGGAAGAGGGCGGCGACGAACAGCCCCAGGACGTTCGGCCGACCCGGCGTGAAGGCGGTGCTACCTAGGAAGACGGCGGCGAAAATCGGCAGCAGCAAGGTGTCCGCGCTTCCTGCTGCGGTCGCGGATCCGAGCTGCCCCGTGATGACGACTCCCGCGATGCCCGCGAGTGCGCCCCCGACGGTGAAGCTGGCGACCCGGTACAGCGACGGCCTGATCCCGGTCAGTACCGCCGCCCGGGGATTGGCGCCTACCGCGCGTATTTTGCGACCCACTGGCAGGTACCGCAAGACCATCCCGACGATGGCCATGGCGACGACGGCGTAGACCACCGACAGAGGCAAGCCCCACACCTTAGTACGAACTATGGTCGTGACGCTGCTGGGCACGGTCAGAATGTCCATGCTGTGGGCGACAGCCAACCCCAGACCGCCGAGCAGCGTACCTGTGCCTAGCGTCGCCACGAACGAGGTCACCTGGAGCCGATCGACGATGAGTCCGTTGCCGAGCCCTACGGCAGTGCTGGCGACGATGGCTAGCACGACCCCAAGTCCGACACTCATGTGATCGTTTGTTGTGAGGACGGAGAGGACGATGTTGGCGAAGGAGATGTTGGCGGCCACGGACAGGTCGATCTCAGCAGTGAGCAGCGGAAGCATCACTGCCAGCCCGCCGATCATTACCGAGGCCTGCTGGTCCGCCGTCTGCGTGAAGTTGGCCCAGGTCGCGAATTCTGTCGGCTTAAGGACGCTGAAGATGATGATGACCAGCACGAGCAGGGCAAGAAGCCCGAACCGTCCCAGGTGCGCACTTGCAATGCTGTGGGCGACGGTGCGGCGGACCTTCCGGCCGTCTGGCGTGCTTGTTGTGTCCGGTCGGGCGACGGCAGTCATACGGTGCCTCCATACGCCATCTCTGCCAGCAGGTCCGTGTGCAGTTCGTCGCGCTTCAGTTCGCCGACGATGCGGCCTCGTCGCATGACCAGTGCACGATCGCAGAGGTCGACGATCTCCTGGAAGTCGGTCGATATGACCAGCGCGGCCGTCTCGTTGTGCCGGCAGTCCTGCCGGATCTCGTCGTGGATATCTGTTTTCGCGCCGATATCCACTCCGGCTGTGGGCTGGTTGAGGACCACGAGCTGGCGACCTGCGCCCAGCCACTTTGCCAGCAGGATCTTCTGCTGGTTGCCGCCGCTGAAGGTGGAGACCTCCCGCTCCGGATGAGCCGGAGAGACCCGGAACGTGTCCATGAGACGCCGACAGCTGGCGTCGTCCGTGCGTCGGCGCAGCGGACGCCACCAGGAACTGCCGGCGTCCATCAGGATGTTGTCTGTGACGGTCAGCGAACTAGCGAGACCGTCCGCTGCCCGGCTGGCCGGCACGAAACCGAGGCCCGCATTCAGAGCGTCACGCACGTTGCGCGGGCGGTAGGGGCGCCCGCGGAAGGTGAGCTGGCCGCCCGTTGTCGGAAGGTCTCCCACCACGGCGCGCCCCACCGCAAACTGTCCCGCATCCTCGAGGCCGCAGAGGCCCAGGATCTCGCCGGCCTGCAGCGTGAAAGAAACCGGACCGAACGACGGGCCGGACAACTCCTCAACGCCCAGCCGACTGGGCAATGCGGAGGCTGAATCGGACCGTGCTGCCGGCGACGGCGAGTCGCTGCGTCCGGTGATCATCCGGATGAGATCGGCTTCGGACAGTTCGCTTGCTTCGCGACGCGCGACGTCCCTTCCGTCGCGCAGCACAGTGACTCGGTCACAAATGTGCAAGACGTCCTCGATGCGGTGGGTAATGAGGACGCAGGCCACGCCGTCGTCGCGAAGCCGAGTCAGCAGAGCGAACAGCTTCCGCACCTGCCGCGCCTCCAGATAGGCGGTCGGTTCGTCGAGAACGATGAGTCGTGCGCCCTCCGCCAGTGCGCGGCATACCGCAACAAGCGTCTGATCGGCGAGGGGAAGTTCGCCCACCACCTTGGTTACATCGAGATCGAATCCGATGCGGGCGGTCACCTGGCGCGCCCGCTCAACCGTCGCCTTGTGGTCTATGAGCCCCCCGCGTCGCGGAAACACACACGAAAGGGCGATGTTCTCCGTCACCGAGAACCCTTCGAACAAGCCGAGGTCCTGGTGTATGAACGCCAAGCCGTCCTTGCGTCGGTCAGCCGGCCCTCCGCTAGCATCCTCACCGAAAAACCGGAGAGTCCCGCCGTCTGGCTGATCCGCTCCCGCGAGGATGCGCACCAGTGTCGATTTACCCGCCCCGTTCTCGCCGAGCAGCCCGTGGATCTCGCCGGCGCGAACCTGCAGGTTCGCGCCGGCGAGCGCCGTGGTCGGACCGTAGACCTTGCGCAACTGCATCGCATCGATGGCCAGGACGGCATCCGGATCCGAATCGGTGCGCTTACTACTGTCGGCGGTCGTGAACTGCATAGTCAGCTGCTGATAGCGAGCAGCGCGGACTTGAACTGAATGTGCCATGCCTTCTCGTAGGGGGACAGCCAGTCGCCCTGCTTCAGCTCTGCGGAGGTGATGGCCGAGAAGTTCGGCGCGGGGCTGTTCCCGGGGGTCCAGTATGAGACCGGAAACCGGAGCGCGGTTTCAGCGAGCGGCTGTTGTCCCTGCACCATGCGGATGAGGTCGTCGACAGCAGCCAGCACAATAAGCGCGGCCGGGGCCTCGACAACT
>Ga0187814_10000200_pt1 | contig 17347 bp, 16 predicted proteins | sample NC_S_4_FD_132450 | JGI IMG/M metagenome (GOLD analysis project Ga0187814, IMG submission 132450) | Wetland sediment microbial communities from Neuse River Estuary, North Carolina, USA - ASW-S_4 | ecosystem: Environmental > Aquatic > Freshwater > Wetlands > Sediment | place: USA: North Carolina... | reverse complement strand
GCTGGCGAAGTCGAGTATCTGCCGCGGCACCCGGTAGCCCGTGTCGAGCACGCGCACGTCGGCCTCGGGCTTGCCGAGGTGGCCGAGCAGGTGCTGCCAGCTCCTCGCCGCCCACGGCGTCGTTCCCTGCGCGATGTCGCCAAGAACGGTCGCCGAGCCCGTCGCGCAGCGCCGGCCGATCGCCCGGCACTGCATGGGCGACAAGTCCTGCGCCTCGTCGACGACGATGTGGGCGAGGCTCGGCGTCCGCTCGATCAGGTCGGCGGCCTCGTCGATCAGCACCGCGTCAGCCGCGCTCCACGGAGCCGAGCCCGGCCCGCGCGGCAGGCTGGCCCAGCCGATCGCCGCCTGCTCCGCGCTGTCCAGGATGCCGTCGGCGGCACGGCTGCGCAGCTTCGGGTCCGACAGCAGCCGGAACACCAGCCGCACCGCGTCGGTCTTCGGCCAGACCTGGGCCACCGCCTGCTGCACCTGCCGAGTACGGCGGACGGCCTCGTGCGTCCGGTCATCGCACGTCTCACCGGAAGCCTCCATCCGGGTCAGGACCACGTGCGCGATCCGGTGCGCGAGCATCTCGCGGCCCGTCCCATAGCGGACGCCCCGGCTGCGCAGCTCCGCCGTGAGCGCGGCGATCTCATCCGCTGGCACCCGCCACCGCCGCGACCCCCGCACCAGTACCAGCGCCTCGGCGGGCGGCGCGAGCTGCGCCCAGAGCGCGTTGCTGAGCACTTCCGCCATCCTGGGATCGCCTTTGATCCGCGCCGCCAGCTCGGAGTCGCGGCCGCGGACCGGCACGGCCCCGGTCAGGTCGGCCACCGACAGCTGGGTGACGTCGAGCTCACCCAGCGCGGGCAGGACGTTCCGGATGTAGGCCAGAAACGCCTTGTTCGGTCCTACCACGATCACGCCGCCCCGGCCGAGCCGCTGCGCGTGCGCATACAGCAGATACGCGACGCGGTGCAGGCCGACGGCCGTCTTGCCGGTACCCGGTGCGCCCTGCACGCAGACCGTCTGGTCGACGCCGGCGCGCACGATGTCGTCCTGCTCCGGCTGGATCGTCGCCACGATGTCCCGCATCGGCCCGGACCGCGGCCGCTCGATCTCCTCGATCAGGATCTGGCTCGTCGCCACCTCGCCGTCCAGTGGTCCGCCGAACTGCTCGTCTTCGAACGCCGTCAGCTGGCCGCCGGAGAAGCCGAACCGCCGCCGTCGGGACAGGCCCATCGGATCAGCCTGGCTAGCCCGGTAAAACGGCCGGGACACCGGTGCCCGCCAGTCGATCACCACCGGGGTGCCGTGCGGGTCGTGCACGTGGCGCCGGCCGATGTGGAAGTGCGCCGGGGCTAGCCCATCGCCAGCTGATCGGTCGTCGCCGGCGACGGCGTCGAGCGCTCCGGCGGTGTAGTCGAGCCGGCCGAAGAACAGCGGTGTATCGGGCAGATCACGCAGCGCCTCGGCGCGCCGGTACAAGTCGGCCTTGAGGTACGCCTCCGAGACCGGGTCTCCGGCCATCGCGCGCAGCGACAGCACGTCGGCGCGCATCAGCTCCAGGAACTCGCGCGACCGGCGCAGATGCTCGCACTCGGCCGCTAGCACATCAGTAACGTCGTCCGTCGTGGCCTGCTGCGACCTCGCCGACGGCATGACTCATCACCTCCGGTCGATGATGGGTGACAGGCAGAACGCCACAAGGGCACGGAATCCTAGCAGCCGGAATGGCGAGAAGGCAGCTGATTATTTCGCTCCAGCGCCGTCATCGGCCGCGACGGCGCGGTCAGAACAACACCGACATGAAGGTGCCGACGTCGGTGAACCCGGCCCGTCGGTAGGCGGCCCGGGCTGGCAGATTGAAGTCGTTCACGTACAGGCTCACTACCGGCGCGAGGTTCAGGGCAGCCGCGACTACCGCGGCCATCCCGCGGATGGCGTGCCCGCGGCCGCGGGCTTCCGGTGGTACCCATACTCCCTGCACCTGGCACGCGCTCGGCGTGACCGCGCCCACCTCCGCCTTGAAGAGCACGTGGCCGTCGGCCTCAATGCGCGCGAACGACCGCCCCGCGGCGATGAGGTCCGCCATCCTGGCGCGATAGGCAGCGCCGCCGTCCGGCCCGATCGGCGACACACCTACTTCCTCGGTAAACATGGCGATGCACGACGGCAAGACGACGTCGAGCTCACCCGGCCGGACAGCCCGCACCAGCGGGTCAGGCTCGACCGGCGACGGACCGGAAATGGCCATGACCGGCTGCACCGGCCGGACCTCGCGCGGCGGCCCCCAGGACGCCGCGACCAGCGACCAGAGCCGGCTGACCGCCGTCGCCGGACCCACGATGGAGGAGCACCGGCGGCCCTGAATGCGGGCCCTGGCCGCGAACGCTTCGACCGCATCCGGGCTGGCCTGGACGGGCACGAGGTTCGCACCGGAGTAGCACACCGCGGACAGCTCGCCTCCGTCGGTGTAGCCCCAGAGCTGGCCACCGAGGCGGACCGGATCGAGGCTGGTCGCCCGGACCCGGGCGCTCACGAAGACGTTAGCGACGGGATCGCGGTCGCAGAGGGCGAGCACCTCGTCACGATCGTGCTCAGTCAGCAGCCGCAGCGAAGCCGAACGCCGTGGCCTGGTGCGCAGCACACATCCAGAATAATGGCTGAGTGCTCGGTGCTAACCCGTAGGTGCAGGCAACGCCGGCCTCACCCGGCCGACTCGACTGCCTCCGACTCGGCCGCGAGCTTCATCGCCTCTTCGATCAGGGTCTCCACGATCTGCGACTCGGGCACGGTCTTGATGACCTCGCCGCGCACGAAGATCTGGCCCTTGCCATTGCCCGATGCCACACCCAGATCGGCCTCGCGCGCCTCGCCCGGCCCGTTCACCACGCAGCCCATCACGGCCACCCGCAGCGGCACGTCGAGCCCGTCCAGCGCGGCCGTCACCTGGTCGGCCAGCGTGTAGACGTCGACCTGAGCCCGCCCGCACGACGGACAGGACACGATCTCCAGGCCGCGCTCGCGCAGCCCGAGCGACTCCAGGATGCCGATGCCGACCTTCACTTCCTCGACCGGCGGCGCGGACAGCGAAACCCGGATCGTGTCGCCGATGCCCTCGGCGAGCAGCGCGCCGAAGGCGACAGCGGACTTGATGGTGCCCTGGAACGCCGGGCCTGCCTCGGTCACGCCCAGGTGCAGCGGGTAATCACAGCGCTGCGCCAGCAGCCGGTAGGCGTTGATCATCACGACCGGGTCGTGGTGCTTCACCGAGATCTTGATGTCGGTGAAGCCGTGCTCCTCAAACAGCGAGCACTCCCACAACGCCGACTCCGCTAGTGCCTCCGGAGTGGCCTTGCCGTGCTTGGCCAGCAGCCGCTTGTCCAGCGACCCGGCGTTCACGCCGATCCTGATCGGCACGCCAGCGTCGGAAGCCGCCCGGGCGATCTCGCCCACCTTGTCATCAAAGGCCTTGATGTTGCCGGGGTTGACCCGCACGGCCGCGCAGCCGGCATCGATCGCGGCGAAGACGTACTTCGGCTGGAAGTGGATGTCGGCGATCACCGGGATCTGGGATTTACGGGCGATCTCCGGCAGCGCGTCGGCGTCGTCCTGGGACGGAACGGCGACCCGGACGATCTGGCAGCCGGCCGCGGTCAGCTCGGCTATCTGCTGCAGGGTGGCGTTCACGTCCGCGGTCAGCGTTGTGGTCATCGACTGCACCGACACCGGCGCTCCGCCGCCCACCGGCACGGCGTGGCGGCCCTTACCCACGATGATCTGACGCGAATTCCGCCGGGGCGCCAGCGGCTCCGGCGGAAGCTGGGGGATGCCCAGGTCAACTGTCATGGTGAGATCTCGTCCTTTAGACCTGAAGGTGGACAGGATTGAAGATATCGGCAGCTATGAGCAGCGTGCCAAGGCCGACGAGCACGGCGAAGACCACCAGGCTGACCGGCACGAGGCGCTGGACGTCGACCAGCCCGGGGTCGGGGCGGCGGAGCAGCCGGTAAAACCAGGCCCGGATGCGCTCGAAGATCACTACTGCCAGGTGACCGCCGTCGAGCGGCAGGAGCGGCAGCAGGTTGAATGCCCCGACAAAGATGTTCAGGGACGCGACCAGGTAGAGCACCACGGTCACCTTCGCCTGCCAGGGCAGCGCGGCCTGGACCACGTCACCGGTCACCTCGCCGACGCCGACGACGCTGCTCACCTGTCCGGCCGCGGTGTGGCTCCGGTTCTGGTTGAACAGGTCGGGGATTGCCGCCGGCAGCCTCCCGATGGCCGACGCCGATGACGTCAGCGTGAAGGCGAACTGATCCCCCGCGTAGCCCCAGGAGCCGAAGAAGCCGCTGCGCTGGTACACGACGTACCGATCGACCCCGAGGAAGGGCACCGCCCGGCCAGGGATCTTCGCGAGCTCGACGGTCAGCCCGACGGTCCGCCCGTCGCGCCGGACGTCGACGGCGATGGGTTTGCCCACCGGCTCGGAGGAGAGCACCGTGTGCAGCTGACTCCAGCTGCCGACCGGCCGGCCCGCCACCGCCACAATCCGGTCACCGGGCTTCATGCCGGCCAGCTCGGCCGGTGACTTGCCCAGGTTTCCGCTCGTGCACGGGTTGGCGCTGTCGACCGCTTGCACGCTGCCGGGCACGCAGGCGGAGATGGAGCCGACCAGGCTGGTGTTCGAGTAGGCGGCCTGGCCGATGCCGAAGGCCAGCACGAACAGCAGGAACAAGGCCAGCACGAAGTGCATGAAGGAGCCAGCCGCGAGGACGATCATCCGCTGCCAGCCCGGCTTGGCGCGGAACGAGCGCGGCTCGTGGGCTATGTCGACGTCCTCCATGGACGTCATGCCGGTGATCTTCACGAAGCCGCCCACCGGCAGCGCCTTGACCCCGTATTCGGTCTCGCCGCGGAACGTCGACCACAGCGTGCGCCCGAACCCGACAAAGAACTGCGTCACCCGCATGCCGAACCGCTTGGCCGTCAAGAAGTGGCCGAGCTCGTGCAGCATCACCGAGACGAGCAGCGCCACGATGAAAATGAGGATGCCCAGCAGGAACTGCAGATGCGCGTGCTCGTAGACGACCAGGGCCGCCACCAGGGCGGCGATGATGGCCCACAGCGCCCGAGACTGGGGCGGGCTGGGCGGTGATCCCTGGCCGGAGTCCGCGCTACCTCGACCGTTCTGTCCGTTTTGATACGGGTCGGCCGGACCGGTATGGGCCATCAAGTGGCTCCCCATATGCTCATCATTCAGCCCGCTGCTTCCCCGTGAGCTCCCGTGCGCGATTCCTCGCCCAGGCGTCCGCCGCGAGCACGTCCGCCAGCTCGACGGCGGCTCCGGCCGAGCCGTGATGCTCCGAGACTACCTGGGCCACCGCATCGACGATTCCGGCGAACGGGATCTGGCCGGTCAGGAACGCGTCCACGCATACCTCGTTGGCCGCGTTGTAGACGGCCGGCATGGTGCCGCCGGCGGCCCCGGCGTGCCTCGCCAGCGGCACAGCGGGGAAAGCCTCCTCGTCCAGCGGCTCGAAGGTCCAGGTGTGCGCCTGCGTCCAGTCCACGGCCGCCGCGGCACCAGGTACCCGCTCCGGCCAGCCCAGGGCTAGCGCGATCGGGATGCGCATGTCCGGCGGGCTGGCCTGCGCGATGGTCGACCCGTCGGTGAACTCCACCATCGAGTGCACGACCGACTGGCGGTGCACCACGACCTCGATCTGGTCGAAGGCGATGCCGAACAGCAGGTGCGCCTCGATGATCTCCAGGCCCTTGTTGACCAGCGTCGCGCTGTTGACGGTGATCACCGGTCCCATGTTCCAGGTCGGGTGGGCGAGCGCCTGCTCCGGCGTGACGTCAGCCAGCTCCGCCCTGGTCCGGTGCAGGAACGGGCCGCCGCTCGCCGTCACGATCAGCCGCCGGACCTCGCCGGCCCGCCCGCCCCGCAGGCACTGCGCGATCGCGGAATGCTCGGAGTCGACCGGGACGATCTGGCCCGGTGCCGCGCGGCCAGCGACCAGCGGGCCGCCCATGATCAGTGACTCCTTGTTGGCCAGCGCGAGCACCCGCCCGGCCGAGATCGCGGACAGCGTCGCGGCCAGCCCGACCGCGCCGGTCACGGCGTTCAGCACCACGTCACCTGGCCCGGCAGCCAGCTCAGCCACCGCGTCGGGCCCCGCCGACAGCGCGGGCAGCTTGCGCCTGGCTCCGTCGGCTGACCCGGCGGCAGCCAGCGCCGAACGCAGCGCTGGCAGGGCCGCCGGGGTGGCGATGGCCACGGCCTCGGCGCCCAGGTCGATCGCCTGCCGGGCCAGCAGCGCCGGGTTACCGCCGCCGGCCGCGATCGCCGTCACCCGGAACCGGTCCGGGTTCCTGGAGATGATGTCCGCAGCCTGCGTCCCGATCGAGCCGGTCGAGCCAAGCAGGATGATGTCGCGCGGCCGCCCGGCGCTGCTTCCCGATTTCACCCGGCTATTCTCCCCCGGCCCGCTGCGGGCGGCAGCTACACACCGCGCTCGTCGCGGTTCTGCCAGGTGCAGATACACGCCTCGTTACCCTCGGCGTCGGCAAGCACCCAGTACGCCGGCGCGTCCGCGTCCCGGACGAGAGTCCCGCCAGCCGCCAGCGCGGCCCGCAGCCGGCCCGGTGCCTCGTCGTGCGCGACGGTTATGTCGACATGCATTCGGTTGCGCTGCGGCCGCGGGGCGTCCATCTGCTGGAACCAGACCGCCGGCAGCTGGCCGGCCGGATCGACGAGCGCGTCGCCCGCTCCGTCGTGGGTTGGCTCATCGGCGTAGCCGAGCACTGCCTTCCAGAACGGCCGGATCGCCGGGATATCCAGCGCGTCAATGCCGACCTCTAGCAGCTGCACTGGCCGCGGATACTCCGCCGCGACCGGTGCTGCGACGAAGGCGTGGAGGCGGGCAAGGGCCGCGGTCACCTCGCCGGCCAGCTCGGCGTCGGTGGTCGTCAGCGCCGCCACGGACCGATCCTGCAGCGACAGCTCGGCCCGGTCCGGGCGCAGGTCAACCCGCAGGTGCCGGTCCGCGTGCGGGCCGCAGGCGGCAACCGCCGCGGCCGCGACCTCCGCGGCCTGAGCGAGCGATCCGACCGGGACCGACGCGCACAGCGTTCCCAGCAGGTATCGCCAGCCGGCCGGCTCCACCGCCTGCGACGCCGCCGTGCGCGATAGCCGGGCGGCTGGCTCGCTCACCTAGCTGGTCGCCGGGTAGGTGACGGGGAACTCCCTGGCAGGCTCCCAGTCGGGTCGCAGCGACATCCCGGCCGAGCCGTCCGCCGCGAGCTTCACGCCCAGCATCTGGTGCAGCTCAACGACGTTGCGGTCGAAGCCGACGCGCGAGCCCGCCATATACAGCCGCCACACCCGCGCGGTCCCCTCACCGACCTCGGCGACGGCCTCATCCCAGTGCTCGTCCAGATTCGCGCACCAGGCGGCGAGGGTCTTGGCGTAGTGCTCGCGCAGGTTTTCGGCGTGCCGGATTTCGAAGCCGGCGTCGTGCATCGCCGACATCAGGTAGCCGGGACCTTCCAGCTCGCCATCAGGGAATACGTAGCGGTAGATGAAGCCGGCGGACACGTGCGTCGGCCCGGTGTTGTCCGGCCGGGTGATGCAGTGGTTGAGCAGCCGGCCCGTCAGCGCGAGCTTGCCGTGCAGGAACGCGAAGTAACCGGGCAGCCCGGCCTTGCCGATGTGCTCGGACAGCCCGATCGAGCTGATCGCGTCGAACCCGGTCTCGGCCACGTCCCGGTAGTCGAGGTGGCGAACTTCCGCCAGGTCAGACAGGCCCCGTTCCTTGATGGCGGTCTGCGCCCACGAGGCCTGCTCCGCGGATAGCGTCACGCCCAGCGCCTTCACGCCGTACTCGCTCGCCGCGTGCATCACCATGCCGCCCCAGCCGCAGCCGACGTCCAGCAGTCGCATCCCGGGCTTCAGCGCCAGCTTGCGGGCCACCAGGTCGAACTTGGTCGCTTGCGCCTGCTCCAGGGTGGCGTCCTCGGTGGGGTAACACGCGCACGTGTAGGCCATCGACGGGCCGAGCACCCATTCATAGAAGCTGTTGGACACGTCGTAGTGGTGCGAGATCGCGCTCGCGTCGCGCCCCTTCGAGTGCCGACGCCCAGTCAGCCACCGGCGGTTAACCCGCACCTCCTGCGGCGGCGGCGGGATCCGCGGCCACAGCACCTTCGGCCCGCCCAGGGCGCGCAGCAGTCCGAGCTTCTCCGGCAGGGCGAGCTCGACCCGCTGGGCGTGCGCCATCCGGGACAGCGCCGTGTACATATCGCCGTCCACGTCGAGATGGCCGGACACGTACGCGCGCACCAGCCCGAGCGCGCCCGGCGCCTGCGCGAGATACGACACCGCAGCCGGCGACTTTATCGTGATCTTGATTGCCGCGTCGGCGGCGCCGGCCCGGCTGCCGTCGTAAGCCTCGAACCCGACGCGGGCATCCGGACCCGCGAACTGCTCGAATACCTCAGCCAGAGCCATCCCGGTCGTCCCTTCTCGTTGCCGCGGTCAGACGCCGCGCACGCACTTGTCGTACAGGTCAGCCAGCCGGCCCTGCCCGTCATAGGCGCGCTTGAGCTGCGCATACTCGGTGCCGTTGTAGCGGGCCCAGAACTCGTCCCGGGAGTAGAACGCGGTGGAGTACAGGCCCTTGTGGCCGCCGAGCTCGGTCACCTTGTCCTCGATCTGCCGGTTGAAGTGGCCGTCGGCCGCGCCAGGCGGCAGCGGGACGGTGCCCCAGAAGCCAAAGTTCACGTACACCTGGCCAGGTTGCATCGGGTACAGGGGCCAGGTGAGATCACCGCGCAGCCGCAGCGGACACATCCACACCGGGGTCATTCCCACCTCAGAAAGGAAATACCGGAGGAACGTGGCCGAATTGTCGGCCGGTATCTCGACGTCCTGGACCACCATCTCCCGCTGTGACCTGCCCTGGATCGCCGCGAGCTTGCTGGTCACGGCGTACTTACGGTCCAGCGCCACGAGCTTGCGGTAGACGTCGGAGCGGCGGTAGCGGCGCGGCCACAGCCTCCTGACTCCCGGACGCTGCACCCCGAATGGCCGCGAGCACCAGAACCAGTCGGTGTCCCATCGCCACAGGTAGTCAGCGATCGTCAGGAAGTCCTCCTTCGGCCCTCGGATCGACTGGTAATAGACACGGTCACCGGTGTAGTCGCTCCGCCACGGCGCGACGTCGCTGAAGGCGCCGATCGTCAGGTACATCTCGTCGACGCTGAACGCGGTGCCGTCGATGAAGTCTGCCCGGTGCCCGCGGTAGCTGCCCTGCGCCGCGACGTCGGCCACAGCGGCGAAGCACGCCTCCGGGTCGGTGAACCTGAAGTGGCGCAGGTGCACATAGGGCCGCACCGGCTCGAGTTCAATGGTCAGGGACAGCGTGTAGCCGAGGGTGCCGTAGGAGTTGGGGAAGCCGCGATACAGCGCGGCGTGCTCGTTGTCCCGGGTCGCCGTCACCACCCGGCCGTCGCCCGTCAGGATCTCGAGCGCGATGACCGACTCGTGCGGCATGCCGTTGCGCAGCGAGGTGGACTCGATGCCGAGGCCGGACACCGCGCCGCCAATGGTGATCGTCTTGAGCTGCGGCACCACTAGCGGCATCAGGCCGTAGCGGAGCGTCGCTGCGACCAGGTCCTCGTAGGTCGTCATGCCACCGACCCGGGCGGTCTTCTCGTCCGGGTCGATGCATATCACGCCGCCGAACTCGGATACGTCCAGGCCGGCTCCCGTCCCGTCGGCACGGAACCGGAACAAGTTCGACGTGCTCTTCGCCAGCCGTATCTGCTGGCCGGCCGGGATCTCCGCATACGCTTGCCGTATCGCTGCGACGGCCGCCTCGTGCCGCTGGATCGCTGAGTCCGCCTGGGTCCGGGTCGTCACACCAGCCACAGAGCCTCCCTACCGATCTGCGGGCCGTCGCACAAATTGTGCCAGGAGGATCCCTTGGGTAAGCAGTACCCCGAACTAGACGAGCGGCTGACGGAGTTTATCGCCAGCCAGACGGTCTTCTTCGTGGCCACCGCGCCCTGCCTGACCGCCGCCGGCGAGGGCGGGCACGTGAACGTGTCGCCCAAGGGCTACCGGGATACCTTCGCGGTGCTCGGCCCGCGGACCGTGGCCTACCTGGACCTGACCGGGAGCGGCGCGGAAACGATCGCGCACCTGCGGCAGAACGGCCAGATCACGATCATGTTCTGCTCCTTCGAGCAGGAGACGAAGGTGCTGCGGCTGTACGGGTCCGGCCAGGTAGTGCTGCCCGGCTCCGCGCGATGGGACGAACTGGCTGCCCACTTCCCCCGCACCGCCGACGTCGGCGCCCAACTGACCAGCCAGCGCGCGATTATCGTGGTGGACCTGCAGCGGATCACCGACTCGTGCGGCTACGCGGTGCCGCGGATGTCACTGGTGCATGAGCGTGACGTGCTGGACCGGTGGGCCGGCCAGAAGAGCGCCGCGGAACTGGCCGCGTACCGGACCGAGAAGAACTCGGTCAGCATCGACGGCCTGCCCGCGCTCGACGAGGAACTGGCACGCTCGCGCTGAGCCAGCCGTCATGGCAACCACGTGTGGCCCCATAGAGTTGCCTGGTGCGGATCGCGCTGATCAACTCGGGCATCGGCCTGCTGGCGGCCGCGGCCGCGCTGCACCGGTTGCGGCCGGATGCCGACCTGATCCTGGCCACCGACCCCGACGGCATGCCCTGGGGACCCCGCGCGCCAGCAGACATCGCGGGCCGGGCGCTGCTCTGCGCCCGCGCGGCGCTGCGATACCGGCCCGACGTCCTGGTGATGGCCTGCAACACCGGATCGGTACACGCTCTGGATGCCATGCGGGCTGAATTCGAGCCCGGCATCCCGGTCATCGGCACCGTGCCCGCGATCAAGCCAGCAGCCGCAGCGCATCGGCGCGTGGCGATCTGGGCGACGGTCGCCACGACGGCCAGCGCCTACCAGCGGCGCCTGATCGCGGACTTCGGCGGCTCCGCCGAGGTCACAGCGGTGGCGTGCCCCGGCCTCGCTGACGCTATCGACGCCGGCGACGCGGTGGCTGCCGCCGCCGCGGTGACGAATGCTGCTGCGAAGACCCCGCCGGGCTGCGAAGCAGTCGTGCTCGGCTGCACCGAGTACGAACTGGCCGCCGCCCAGATCTGCGCGGCTGTCCCGGGCGTCGTCACGTTCGGTTCCGCGGATGCCGTCGCGGCCCAGGCGCTCCGCCGGACGTCGCCAAGCGGTAACGCCGCCGCGCCAGGCCCGCACGCCGGCGGCCACCACGCTGCGCTCCCGGGCACCGTCCGAGTGTTGCTGAGCGGACGGCCCTCCGCGCTTCCGCCTGCCGCACTCGGGTATCCCGAAGGCCGCCTGCTCGCACCGCTCGTCGCGACCGAGGACCGCGAGCGCATGCCCGGAACCGCCGTCACCCGGTAAACCTGGGCACGCTGCTGCGTTTCCCGCCCGGGTCACGCCGGCCTGGGCGGGGACCATGGGCCTTGCGGGCCGCCCTGGACGTGCGCCTGCGCGGCACCCGGCGGGCGTCTGCTCTGCGGACCGGATCGGCGACCGGTGGCCGCGCGTAGCTCGCCGCCACCGCTGCGGGAGTCATCGGCATCCGGGCCGCCGAAGGCGGCAGCGCGGCCTGGATGGCGCCATCCAGCAGGTGCGCCATCGAGTAGTCCGGATCGGCGGCGAGGGCGCGTTCGACCGCCATCACCGCAACTGCCCCGTTCCCTGCCTGCCAGGCAGTGAACGCAAGCAGTGACGCCGGCGCCGGCACGAAGTCCAGCGCCGCTCCCCGGAGCACGTCGGTCCACAGGCGGCAGTGGTCCTCCCGGTGCCCCGGATCCATCCGCGCCCACGCATCGTCGCGGACCCGGATGTCGGCCAGCAGGACGGCCAGCCAGGCAAGACGCTCGACACTGTCGATGCTGCCGCCGGAACGGTAGTGACGGATGGCACGCTGGACCTCCTTCCGGCCGATCCGGGTGGCGCGCAGCCTCGGATCGCGGTCACCCTCGGCATCACCGCGCTCGACTACCCGAGCTAACCGCAGCCGAGCCTGCTTGGTCGCCTCGGCGATCGCGTCTAGAGTCCCTGCGGACCGCTGGATCGTCCGCGCCAGCGCTTCCCGGTCGGGGTGCGCGGTGAGGCCCGCCGCCGACATCGCCGCGGCGGCCGGATGTGAGCCCGGATCGTAAGACCGGCCCTCAGGCGGGCAGCAGGTAACGTCCTTGCATAGCAGCGACCGATATCGGCCGCCGTCAGCGTGCAGAACCTCCTGCAGCTCGATTCCGTGGTTGCTGAGCCGCGCCGCGGTTATTGCCAGGACCGGCAAGGCGAGATCCTCTGGGCCATAACCAACGAGGAGCGCAGCGGCGATCTGCTCCCGGCTGAGCACGTACCCGGCGTGCTCGGCGATGTCCGTGCCCAGTTCGTAGCCGAACGGCTCGGGCAGGTCGTACCGGAACGTGACCATGACCCTGCTCTGCTGGCCCAGGCCGAGCACGACCAGGCTGCGGCTCGGATAGAAGCCGAGCATGTGCGGTATCACCGCGAGCACCGCGTCTGGAGTCGCGGCACGAAGCTGGACCTTGGCTGGCACGTCGGCCGGCTGGGAGGCACGACGCGCGTGGTCCGCGTGCGGGGAGATGTCACCCGAGGGCTTGCTGTTCGTCATGACGGCAGCCTGGGGTCTCGGGCCGGCATCAGGCGCCCGCGTCGCCGGCGTCAGTGGACGATGTCGCGCGATCCGCACAGCCTGGCAAAAATCCGTTGCCGCGGCTGCCTGCGTTCTGACAAGCCGCGCACTGGGGTCAGACTTGCCCCGCCGCCCGTCTCGCGCTGCTGCCACGCCGTGCCCGGAGGTTGCGATTCTTGATCATGTTGCCGCACGACGCCATGTCGCACCACGCGCCCCGACGGCTGTGCGAGCGGTCATAGAAGGCCCAGCGACAGGCCTCGTTCCCGCACGCCTTGAGCCTGGTCCAGGTACCGTCGCGCTGCGCGTCACGAATGATCATCAGCAGGCTCAGCAACCCACCCGCGAGCCCACCGGCAGGCTCGGGTGTCACGTCGATGCGGCCGCCCCGGCCGAGCGCCAGCCTGAGCCGGGCATCGCGACTGACGGCCTGCAGGGCGGGCAGTTCATCCAGGCTTAGCCGGGCTGCCCCGGCGTTCGCCAGCAGCAGCGCGCGGATCTCCTCTCGGACCGCCCGGGCGAGCCGCAGTTCCTCGGCTGTGGCGGCGACCTCGGGATCCTGCAGCCCGGCGGCACGCAGCCAGCGCTGAGCGGTGTCAGCGTCGGCGAGGATGTCGGTCCCGACATCGAAGTCCGAGGTGTTCACGAACGACTGCACGAGCCTGAGCTGCCCGGGGGCAGGTTTGACCTCCGAGTCGGTGGCCCAAGTCGGCGCCGTCATGGTTCAACGGTAGCGCACAACATGACTAGCTAATGTCATTGACTGGTCATGCATGACTGGTATAGCTTGGTTATAGGTCACGAATTCGGGCCATGCCACCGAGCCGCCGAGGTAGGGAGGCGCTCCGATGCTGGTAATCCTGGATGACGGCAGGACGGGTTTGATGGCGTGCAAGCCGAGTCCGTGGGACCGGCTGAAGGCTCGGGTGCGGGCCGGGCAACTCGACGGTGTTCTCGCCGGCGGCGCGTCGCCGGAAGGCTCACTCGCACTGGCCGTGCGCGCCCAGCAGCTGGCAGGAACGCGAGCCCGGACCGAGGTCGCTCGCGGCATGCAGCGCATCCTGGACGCTGCCGCGGGTCGCCGCGGCCCGGTTCCCGTCTGCAGTGACCGGATCAGACCATGCTCAGCCGAGCTCGCTGAGCTGATCAGCCGGCTGCTCGGACCAGGGCCAGTCTCCGCCCAGGGCGTGGCCCGGGCAAGGGCGCTCGTCACAGACGCGCGCGGCCCTGTTTACCACCGGGCCAGCCAGACCGACCTTCGGTCCAGCCTTCGCGCCGCGATGGACGCCCTGTGACGCTGTCGGCTGCTACTGTCCGCTGCCATGGCCTATGCCGTCCGTACCGAGCACGCCGCTGCCCGGCCGCTCGCAGCCATCCGCGCGCAAGCTAGTCAGTCGCGGCTCGGCTCGGAGATCGTTCGCCTGCTCGACGTGGTCTGGCCCGTCCTGCGCGAACAGGGCGAAGCCCGGCCCGGACACAACGTTGTGGTCTATCACGGCGTCAGCGACGGGATGCTGACTATCGACGTCGGCGTGGAGGTTCTCGGCCAGTTCGTGCCTCGCGGGGACGTGCGGCTGACGGCCACCCCCTCCGGTGACGCCGTAACGACGGCGCACTTAGGCGAATACTCCGACATGGGCGGGGCGTACCGCGCGCTGGAGCAGTGGTGCACCGCGAACGAGCGCCGTCCGGCTGGCGTGAACTGGGAAGTGTACGGCGACTGGACGGACGACCCGGCCAAGCTGCGCACCGACGTGTTCTTCCTGCTCGAGCCCGCTGCTCGCTGAACCGAGGCCGTACTTCTCGCTTCCGATAAGTCAGCCGGATTGTCAGTGGCGCTCGATACTATGAGCGAGTAATCAGCTTCCGGAGAGGTGGTGATCGGACAGATGAGCGAGCACGTGTCTGCCGGTGACGACGCCGCCTATTACCCCGAAGACGACGACTTCCCTGAGCCTGACTGGCCGGATGAAGGGCCCGACCTGAGCGAGTTCTGCGGCAGTGCCGAGGCGGAGCACGCGTCATGGTTGGCGAGCCTGCCGGAGGACATTCGGGAGGAATATCTGTCCGGCCCGTACACCGGGGATGGCGAGGCGATCCCGCCCGGGTTCACCCATCATGACCGCGGCGTCCCGACGGGTGCGGGATTCGCAGCGGGCGGGGTACTGGACCAGATGGCGCCGGGTCCGTGGCTGGGCGACGCCCTGGCGCGCCTGGCGACTGCGAATGCCGAGTATCTGGGTGAGTCGGAGCTGATCGGCGCGCTGTGCGGCTGGCAGCGGCAGGTCAGCTACTCGCAGGCAGGACTCGCCAGAGTTGCTCGCACGCTGCTGCGCCGTCGGCAGGCTCAGGCCACCGAGCGGGACCGCCCGAACCTGGCCGAGCACGTTGATGACGAGGTAGCCGCGGCTTTGCGGCTCACCGGCCGGTCGGCGGGGCGGCTGCTGGAGATGGCATCGGGGTTAGACCGGCTGCCGGACGTCTATGCCGCGCTGGAAGCAGGCCGGATCGACTGGCAGAAGGCCGGCTTGCTGGTCGACGAGCTTGCCGTCCTCGATGACGACACGGCCCGCCAGATCGCGCGCAAGCTGCTGGCGCGGGCCGGTGAGGCGACGACCGGACAACTGCGCGCCGCGCTGGCCAGAGCGGTGCTGGCCGCCGACCCCGGCGCCGCCCGCCGCCGCCAGGCTGAGAGCCGCAAGGACACCAGGGTTGAGGTGTGGCAGGAGGGCTCGGGCAACGCGGCGCTGGCCGGCCGGGAACTGCGGCCCGCCGACGTGATCGCCCTGGACGCTCAGCTCACCGCTGATGCCCGCTGGCTACAAGAGAACGGCGTGGTCGGCACCGTCGCCGAGCTTCGCTCGGCCGCCTACATCGCCCGGCTGTCCGGCCGCGACCTATCTGTTCTCCTGCCGACGCCCGCGGGCGGCGAGGATCCCGCGCGACGACCCGACGATGACACTGCCCGGGTCACTGGGCCGAGTTCTGCCACCGCCCGGGCCGCTGACCCAGAGCTGACGGGCAGGATCAACCCGGAACTGACCGGCACGATCAACCCGCAGCTTTCCGGCACGATCAATCTGACCATGCCCCTGTCGGCGTTCGCCGGGCTCGCCGACAATCCCGGCGAGGTCGCGGGCCACGGGGCAGCCGACGCTGACACCTGCCGTGACCTGACCGCCCGCATGCGCGATGCCGCCCGTTGCTGCCTGACCCTCACGGGTCCGGACGGCCGCGCGGTCGCGCACGCCTGCGCGCGCTATCGTCCTGAGCCGGGCAGCGAGCCGGTCATCCGCTGGGCCGCCGGGCTGCGCGACCGGCTGCAGATCCTGCAGACCGGGACCTGCGGCCACGCCCGGCAGTCACTCGGCTATGCCCCGCCCGCCGCATTGCGGCACCTGATCGAGATCCGGCAGCGAACCTGCGCCGCGCCGGGCTGCCGCCGCGCCGCGCGGCGCTGCGACCTGGATCACACCCGGCCATACGAACACGGCGGCCGGACGTGTTGGTGCAACCTGGCCCCGCTGTGCAGAAGGCATCACCGTGCGAAGCAAGCGCCGGGCTGGCACCTAACCCAGGATCAGCCCGGCGTCATGACCTGGCAGCTGCCCAGCGGCCGTACCTACACCACGACCGGCGACTCCTACCCCGTCTGAGCCATGACGGAAGTCCTGCACAGCCAGGGCGAAGGACTCAGCCGGTGGGCGTTCGGCCGTGCTCGTGATCTGAGTAGCGGTTAGCCGCAGGGAGGTTTGTCATGTCCGCACCCGCTAAGCGCACAGTGCTAGCCCTGGTCGCGGCGATGCTCATGGCCGCGGTGTCCACTGTCTTCGCGATCACCTTGGCCAGGCTGATGCGCCAGCACCACGCTGAAGACGCCGGCGACTCTGCAGCTAGCGATTCGGATGCTGGTGCGAGTTCGCCGCCCGCGACGGTCCCAGCACGAATGTGAAGCCAGCGGGGGCTCGCATCTTCGGCACTTCCACCTTGCTGACACTCCGCGCACGGGCACCGGTCTAGCCGTCTAGCCGTCGGCTGAAGAAGACCCGGCTGAAGCCGCGTTCCTCGGCCCGGTGAGTCTCGGAGTAGCCGCGCCGGGCGTAGTACGCGAGATTCTCGGTCATAGCCACATTCGTGTAGAGGCGGATCTCCGGCATTCCGAGTTCGCGCGCCCGGTACTCGGCGAAGTCAACCAGGCGGGTTCCGATGCCGCGGCCCTGCGCGGATGGAATTACCGCCACGTTCTCGAGCAGCAAGTGGCCCGGTTTCGGGATGAGCACGATCAGGCCCAGGGGTTCGGAGTCGTCGCATGCCAGCCATGCCTCGCCCCGGCTGACTGCCGCACCGTAATCGGCGCCGACCGGCTCCGGCGGGTGGCCGATCCGGGGCACGTAGGGCAGGTAAGCGGCCCGCGCGATGGACTCGAGCGCCGGAACATCAGCGGGGCCCGCGGGCCGGATGCTCACCACGCCCGGGCCACCGCTACAGCACTATCCCGAGCAGCGCATCAACGGCCGCGCGCACCAGGCCAGCAGAGCCGACCGCGCCCCCAGCCAGCGCAGCCGTCGCCCAGTCATCGACGACCGCGACCGCACCGGGCGCGTCGAGGTTGTCAGCCAGCCG
>Ga0187814_10000199_pt1 | contig 17370 bp, 17 predicted proteins | sample NC_S_4_FD_132450 | JGI IMG/M metagenome (GOLD analysis project Ga0187814, IMG submission 132450) | Wetland sediment microbial communities from Neuse River Estuary, North Carolina, USA - ASW-S_4 | ecosystem: Environmental > Aquatic > Freshwater > Wetlands > Sediment | place: USA: North Carolina... | reverse complement strand
TCTGACCGTCGGTGATCGAGATCACGTTCGTGGGGATGTAGGCGGATACGTCGCCCGCCTGCGTCTCGATGACGGGCAAGGCCGTGAGCGAGCCGCCTCCGGGGATCTTCTCCCCAGTCTTCGGATCGATGATGTCGTCGGCGAGTTTCACAGCGCGCTCCAGCAGCCGCGAGTGCAGGTAGAACACGTCGCCGGGGTAGGCCTCGCGACCCGGGGGACGGCGCAGAAGCAGCGACATCTGCCGGTAGGCATACGCGTGCTTGGTCAGGTCGTCGTAAATGGCGAGGGCCGCCTTCCCGTTGTAGAGGAAGTACTCGGCCATCGCGCACCCGGCGTACGGGGCCAGATACTTGATCGGCGCCGCCTCGTCCGCGGCCGCCATCACGATGATGGTGTTGTCGAGCGCGTCGTGGTCCTCGAGCGTCTGGGCAAGCGACACGACCGAGGACTTCTTCTGGCCGATCGCGACGTATACGCACACCAGATCGCGGTCCCTGTTGTTGATGATCGTGTCGATCGCGATTGCGGTCTTGCCGGTCTGGCGGTCACCGATGATCAGCTCGCGCTGGCCGCGCCCGATCGGGATCATCGAGTCGATCGCCTTCAGCCCGGTCAGCATCGGCTCCTTGACCGGCTGGCGCAGGACCACGCCCGGCGCTTTGTGCTCCGCGGGACGGGTCTCGCTGGTGCTGATCTCGCCCTTGCCGTCGAGCGGGTTACCGAGCGGGTCGACGATTCGCCCCAGGAGCTCCTCGCCGACCGGGATGTCGAGCAGGCGCTTGGTCCGCTTGACCGTGTCTCCCTCCTCGATCGTGTCCCACTCGCCGAACAGGACCGCGCCGACGTTGTCTGACTCCAGGTTCAACGCAAGTCCGGTGACGTCGTTCGGAAGCTGCAGCATCTCGAGCGACATGCAGTTCTCCAGGCCGTGGACCCGGCAGATCCCATCGGCTACCGACAGGACCGTCCCCACCTCCTCCAGATTCGCGCTCTCCGCGTCCAGGCCCTCGATCCGGCTGCGGAGGATTGAAGTTATTTCGTCAGGCTTGATCTGCACTTGATGACTCCTTGGCAGGCGAGCGTAGCTAGGCCTGCGCGACTTGCTTTCGAAGTTGTTCCAGGCGGTTGCGGATCGACGCGTCGAGGATGAAGTTGCCCACTCGCAGCACGATTCCCCCCAGGATCTCCGGATCGACGCGGCTCGAGACCTCGACGGTGCGCCCCGTCTGGGATCCGATCTGCTCGCCGATCTCGCTCACGGTGGACTCGTCCAGCTCGACGGCGCTCGTGACTTCCACGGGCAGCAACCGCCGTTCCTCTTCCCAGAGCTCGTCGAACCGGCTCCGGATCCGGAAGATCACGGGCATCCGGTGGCGTTCCACGAGCGCCTCCAGGAAGTTCATCAGCGCGGGCTCCGCGCCCTCGATCGCGCGGCCGAGCGCATCCTTCTTCTCGTCGGTCGAGAAGTAGGGAGAGAAGAAGAACACGGCAAGATCGCGGTTCTCGTCAAGCGCATCGGCGATCTGGCCGAGCTGCTCGTGAACCTCGTCTAGGACGTCCTGCTCCTTGGCCACCTCGAACAGCGCGCGGGCGTAGACCTCGGCGACCTCCTCCATTTACCGTTCCTCCCGACAAGAACTGTCGTTGAGCGCCACTAGCCCTGGCCTCCCGGACTGAGCGAGCTGAAATCGAGCTCGCGTAGAGCGTCTGCGACCAGCGTGCGCTGGTCGTCTTCGGTGAGCACCTTGCGCGTGACCTTCTCGGTCGCCATCACCGTCAGGTCGGCGACCTCGCGCCGGATCTCGTCGATCGCGCGGCGGGTCTCGGCTTCGATCTCCCTGCGCGCGCGCTCGAGGAGCTGCTCGCGGCGAGCCTGGGCCTCCTGCTCGGACTCGCGCTCATGGGTCTCCCCGGCCTTGCGGGCGCGGTCGATGATCTCCTCGGCCTGGCGCCGCGCCTCGCTCAGCCGCGCCCGGTACTCGCCGAGCAGCGCGTCCGCCCTGCGGCGTGTCTCCTCCGCCTGGTCGATCGATTCCTCGATCGCCCTCTGCCTGCGCTCCAGCGCGGCGGAGATGCGCGGGAAGGCCCAGCGAGCCAGGATCCAGAGGGAAATGCCGAACAGCAGGAGCGTCCAGATCATCAGCCCGAGGTTCGGGGTGATCAGGAACGATCCGCTGGAGGAAGCAGGTGTGAGCACGGCGGCGCCGATCACTTCAGGACGTAGGAGAGCAGGCCGGCCACGAGGCCGTAGAAGAACGTGGCCTCCGTCAAGGCGAAGCCGAGCCACTGGATGCTGGTGATCTCATCGCGCATCTCTGGCTGACGGGTGACGGACTCGATCACCTTGCCGAAGATGATCCCGATGCCGACGCCGGCCCCGACCGCGCCGAGACCACCGCCGATCGCGATGCCGAGGCCCGCTGTCACCCCGGACGATGCCGCGAACGTGATGATGTGTGTAAGCACTTGGGGAGCTCCTTCTCTCGATTAGTGGTGGGTAACGGCCCCAGCCAGGTAGATGGCGGAAAGGGTCGCGAAGATGAACGCCTGGAGCGTGGCCACTAGGCCCAGCTCGAACAGGTAGACGGCGATTCCGGCAGGCAGCGTGAACCAGCCGAGCACCTGGAGCCCGAGGATCACGGCCAGACCGCCGGCCATGAACAGGATGATCAGGTGCCCGGCGAGGACGTTGGCGAACAGTCGGACGGTCAGCGAGAGCAGACGCATCAACGTCGAGATCACCTCGAGCGGACCGATCAAGAGCAGCATCGGCCCGTGGACGCCCGCCGGGACGAGGCTCTTGATGTATCCGATCGGTCCCTGGGCCCTGACCCCCTCCCAGTTGAACGCGATGAACACGACCAGCGCCAGGACCAGCGGCACCGAGATGTTCGCGGTGGCCGCATACAGCGCGAACGACGGAATGTGCACGCCGAAGACGTTGAACGTCTCCTGCGTGTTGGTGGGCAGCGGGATGTAGCCGATCAGGTTCGAGTACCAAATGAACAGGAACAGGGTGCCCAGGAACGGGAACCACTTGGCCGCCATCGAGTCGGACATGTTCCCGCGGGTGATGTTGTCGCGCATCAGCGAGAAGATCACCTCGACGGAGGTCTGCACCCGGTTTGGGCGGTCGTGCATGCGCCGCGAGATGTAGACCATCGTGAACACGGTCAGCAGCGCCGCGAGGAACAGATAGAGGACCGCCCTGTTGATGCTGAGCAGCCCCAGGCTGACCCAGGTGACGAGCTTGAACTCGTTCTGGATCTGGAACGTAGTGTTCCTGTGGGAGCTGAACCCGTAGATCGTGAGCAGCAGGACGATCCCGAGGACATAGAAGGCGAAGATTCCGAGGAGGATCTTGCGCGTGTTGCTCATCGCGATCGCGGGCGGGTAAGGGCCGAGGTGGCCAGCTGGACCGTGAACGCGGCGACTATCACCAGCAGCGCGGTCAGACCGTCGTCTCTGCCGATGTCGCGGCGCACCAGGATGATCACCACGGCGAGCGCGAACAGGCGCCCCAGCATGTAACCGAGGCGCAGGCTGATCTCGCTGCGTTGATCGCGCATCGAGGCCGCGCGTTCGACCGCGATCCCGACCGCGCGCAGCGCAATCCAGGCGCCGGCCGCGATGCAGTACCCGGCGGCGGGAACGCCGATCAGGAGCAGGATGGGGGCGGCGATCACCAGCAGCGCGACATCGAGGTACCGCAGCAGGATCGGCTCAGATGTCATGGAAGCGCTTAGCGACAACGTAGACCCCCAGGAAGAACCCGACGAAGAAGCCGGCCAGGAAGAGGGGTATGACCGCACCGACCAGTACGCCCAGCCCGGCCCCGATGCCGGCACAGATCAGGTTGACCGAGAGCATGAGTGCTCCGGCGCCTGCGACGTCCCTCCCGGACACACGCGGACGAGGGCCATTGGTCATGGTGTCTGTGACGTCTGATCAAACGAGGACGCGGCTGGTCGGAGGGCCGCTAGGGTAGCGGTACGGCAAGGAGCGCGCCGCCAGCAGGGGCGCCGTTCAACAGTACCCGCAAAATGGGGTCAACGCGCGGGGGCTGTCGCCCTCGGCCAGGGCAGCTTCGGCTTGCCCAGCTGGCCTTCGGCCCACATCGCCGCGATGCCCACCCGCGGCAGCCCGAACGCCCCCTCGTAGACGAGGTAGCGCGGCTCCCACCGGGGGAAGAACTTCGCGTTGAAGCGATACAGGCTCTCGATCTGGAAGAACGGGTTGGCCAGGGCAACCAGCTTGCCCAGCAGCCGCTCGTGCCAGCGAGCGGGGCTGTGGATCCATCTCGCGAACGTGGCGAAGTTCAGCGACAGCTCCTCGACGCCGCGCTCACGCAGCAGCTCCGCGGCCCTCACCACGAGGAACTCGGTCAACCCGTTTGGAGTCTCTGGATCACGGCGCATGAACGACAGCGACATGGCCGAGCGCCCGTAGCAGGGGACGAAGTGCAGGACACCCCGGACCGCTCCCTCCTGGTCACGGGCGAGAACGACGAGCGTCTCGTCGCAATGCTGGCCGGAGATCGAGTCCATTGCCATCGAGAAGCCTCGTTCCGGCGCCCCCTGGCGGCCGCGCTCCAGCACGCGCTCGGCCTCCGCGATCGTCACTGGGTCGAGCGTGCGCAGCTCTCGCAGCTCGGCCTCGTACCCCGCCGTGCCCAGACGGCTGACGGACTGGCGGACCTTGCGGATCGCGCGGCCCTCCAGCGAGAAGTTCTGAAGCTCGATGACCGCCTCGTCGCCCAGGTACACCGTCCGCAGCCCGAGCTCCTCGTAGCGGAGACGCATCCGCTCGCTGGCGCCGACCGCGCCGAGCTTCAGACCGCGCGTGTCGGCGAATGCCCGCAGCCGGGCGAGCAGCGGCACGATCGCCTCCTCAGGCCCGACCGGATCGCCCGAGAGCAGGATCACGCCGTTCTCGATCGCGTATCCGACGAACGCGCGATCGTCCTGCGCGAAGAAATAGTGCCTATCGGCGCGCAGGTTGAAAAACGACAGCGTGTCCTTGCCATGGGCGCGCACGAGCTGAGCCGCGAGACCCCGTGCGGCGGGGCCGGGCAGGGTCCGGGGAGCAGCCAGCGGCCGGAAGATCACATACGCGATCGCCAGCAGCGTTCCGATCTCCACCAGGTGCACCGCCAGCGGTATCCACGCGAAGTGGTAGTGGAAGGCCGAGTGCGCCTCGAAATGGATCGGACCGGACTGCCAGCGGAGCAGGTCGAGGGTCTCGCGTCCCACCGACGTCCACGAGGGGTGGCCCTGCGAGGCCCATGTGGCGAGCGCGGCGGCCGCGAGACCGGCCAGTCCGAGCAGCGGAACGCGCCAGATCGCCGAGCGCAGGGTGATCGGGTCGTGACGGACCCGGAAGGAGTCTCGGCCGGCCAGCAGGACGGCTGCCGCTCCCCAGGTGATCGCGGTCTCCTCGAAGTCGAGCCCCTTGAGGAGGTCAAACGCGCCGAGCGCGAGCATCAGCAGGATCGCGGCCTGCCAGGCCCGACGGCGCCGGCCCCGCAGGTACGGCGCCACCAGCAGCAGTGCTGCTCCCGCGGGCAGCGCCAAGGCGTGGAAGAGGCGCATCGCCTCGACGGGCTCGAACTCGAGCAGCACGTGCCCGCGCCAGCGGATGTTGGGCGTCAGGGCGGAGCCGATATTGACCAGCCCGACAACCGCCGCGGCCAGCGCTGCGGCGGCAGGGAGACGGCGTGAAACACTGAGCTTTGCGACGTTCACAGAGGGTGGACGGTCCGTCGGTCGGTCTAACTTTGCAGGCGTGGGGGCCGATAACTGGGCTGTGAGGCGCCATGCACCGACGTTGCTGGGGAATGTACAGCACCGATCGCCACTGGTTACGGCGCTCGGTGTCGCTTTCCTGCTTGCGATCGGGTCGGGATCGGCCGCCGCGAGCGCGTTCCTGCCCCCTGCGGGCAAGGTTTTCCAGGGCGAGGCGGGCGAGCCGATCTCCTCCTACGTCGAGGCCACCGGCAAACATCCGGCGGTCATCCAGGACTTCCTCGCCTGGGGCCAGTACGTGCCAGGGATCACGGCTGGCGCAGCGAGCGCCCACGCGCGGCTGATGATCATGATCAGCACCGAATCGGGGAGCCGGGAGATGATCACCCCTGAGGGGATCGCGCAGGGACAGGGCGACGCCTGGCTGATCTCCCTTCAGAACTCCATCGCGTCGAGCGGGCTGGTCACCTACATCCGCCTGATGGCCGAGATGGACGGCTACTGGAACTCATACTCGGCCTACAACGAGGACGGGAGCTCACGTGGCCCCGCCCATTCGAGCGCCGAGTACAAGCAGGCTTGGCGGCGGGTCACACTGATCATGCGCGGGGGCACCCTCGCCCACGTCGATGCCGAGCTGCACTCCCTGGGGATGCCGCCGCTGCGCGCCTCGCACGACCTCCCGGTTGCCAGAGTCGCGATGCTGTGGGTCCCTCAGGTCGCGCCGGGCGACCCCGACGTGGCCGGCAACCAGCCATCGGACTACTGGCCGGGACGGCAGTGGGTCGACTGGGTGGGCACCGACTTCTACTCGTTCGCGCCGAACTTCCCGGGCCTCAGCGCGTTCTACAACTCCTACCCGGGGATGCCGTTCGTGTTCGGGGAGTACGCCGTCGGCGAGACACCCGACGACCCCGGCTTCATCGATCAGCTCTTCTCCTGGGTGGCCTCGCATCCGCGAGTGCGGATGCTGATCTACAACCAGGGGGTCAACCCGGTCGGGCCGTTTCGGCTCTCCCGCTTCCCCCGGACCGCCGACGCGCTAAGGCGCGTGCTCTCAGGCCCTCAGTTTCTGAGCTACGCGCCCGAGCTTCAGCCCTGAGGCCCGCTCTCCCGCGGCCGTTCCAGGCGTCCCGGCCGGCAGCGCCAGCGCCAGGGGCAGCGCCGCGAGCGGCAGCACCGCGACCGTCTCGAACACGGCGCGCAGCCCGTCGGCGTCGCCGACCAGACCGAGCAGCGGCGCTCCCACGCCGCCGAGCCCGATCGACAGTCCGATCGTGACGCCGGCGGAGACCCCCAGGCGTCCCGGGAGGTACTCCTGACCCATCACGATCGTGACGGCGAAGGTTGCGATCGTCACCGCCCCTGCGATCGTCGCGAACACGAGCGCGAGCACCGGCCCGGAGACCAAGAATCCCACCACCAGGGGAGGCAGCAACAGCATCGAGCCGATCAGGACGGTGCGGCGGCCGAAACGGTCGGCGAGCGGACCGCCCATCAGGGTGCCGCACGCGCCTCCCAGCAGCATCGCCGACAGCGCGGCGTTGCCGAGCGCCTTCCCGGCGTGCAGCACGGAGACGTAGTAGAGGGGGATGAACGTGACCATCCCGAAGTAGACGAACGAACGCAGCGCAATCACGCCTGCCAGCACCGCGAAGGGCCCCCAGGCCTCCCGTGTCTGCGCCCGCTGCACACGGCCGCCGACGACATCTGTGCGGAACCGCCGCAGACGCGGCAGCTCGACTGTCAGCATGGTGGCCATCAGCCAGGTCGGGATCAGCACGAACACGGTGCCGTGAAGGCCGAACGCGAGCATCAGCGGCGTGACCAGGACTGGCCCGAGCGCAAAGCCCACATTGCCCCCCACGCTGAACAGGCTCATGCCGCTGGCTCGCTTCTCCCCGGAGACGTAGTTGGCGAATCGCGATCCCTCCGGGTGGAACGACGCCACGCCGATGCCGCTGAGCATGATCGCGGCGAACGTCAGACCGTAGGAGGGGGCGAGCCCCGCCAGCGCGATGCCGAGGCCGCCCAGCGCTGGACCCAGCGGCATCAACCACGGGAGCGATCGCTTGTCCGAGAGGTGCCCGAACAGCGGCTGGATCACGCTGCTGGAGATCGTCGCGGCGAGGACCAGCGCCGAGAGAGCTGCATAGCTGAGGTGGTCCTGGGACTTCAGGAACGGCAGCAGGGCGGGCACCGAGCCCTGCGCGATGTCGGTGAACAGATGGCCTGCCGAGAGAGTCGCCATCGCCCGCCTATCGACACCCGGCCGGGTACGAGCGGCGACGGCGGCGCTCACGATTCGAGCTCTGACAGGCGCGACTTGATCGTCCGGCGCTTCTCGACCAGCTCGCGCTCGAGGTCCTCCAGATCTGTGCGCCGGCGCCTCACCAGCTCGATCTGCGTTGCGATGTGGCCGAGCGCCTCGTGCAGGAGACGGCGGCGGGTGGCCGGATCGTCTGACTGCTGATACTCCCGTCTGATTCCGGCGCGGGCAGTCTCCGCCTCCAGCAGCTTCGAGAGTTCCTCCAGAGAGAGGCCCAGCAGGTCGCGCAGGCGCACGATCTCCCGCACTCGATCCACGTCAGCCTGGGTGTAACAGCGGTGCTTGCCCTGCTCACGGCCGCCGCTGGCGGGCAGCAGCCCGATCTCCTCGTAGTAGCGGATCGTTCGCGGCGTGGTGCCGGTGAGCTCGGCGAAGGAGCCGATCCGAAGCGGCTTCTCCGTCTGCGGGCCCCCGGTCGTCTGCGTCGTGGCGCTCATGCCGTCCTCTGGGTCGTGGCGCTCATGCCGCGGCGCTCACCTCAGCTGGCGCGGCCTCCGCCTTCGCGCCCTCGGCCTTGACGTGCGCGGGGCGCGCCGCGGCAACGAACGCACCCAGCACCGAGATGGCCGCCAGGCACCACAGCGCGGTGTGCATGTTGGAGATGAACGGGACCAGCTGCGAGTTGGTGATTTGGTGTGCGAGCCCCGAGAAGACCTCGAACAGCACGGTCTTCGGCACCGAGGAGGTCACGACAGCGATCACGAACGCGATCGAGATCACGGCGCCGGTGTTCTGCACGAGCACGCGCGCGCCCGCTGCGATGCCCCGACGGTGCGCCGCGACAGTGCCCATCATCGCGGCCGTGTTGGGGGAGTTGAACATTCCGGAGCCCACGCCGACCAGGAACAGAAACGTCCCGCTGGCCCAGTAGCTGGTGTCGCGATCCAGCGTGGTCATAAGCGCGAGCCCCGCGGCTCCGACCAGCATCCCCAGCACCGCAAGCCCTCTGGAGCCGCGGCGGTCGGCCCACATGCCTGCGAGCGGCGAGGAGATCAGCATCCCCAGCGCCATCGGCGCGAGCTTGATGCCGGCCAGGATCGGCGAGTCGCCCTGGACCCCCTGGAAGTAGAAGACGAACACGAACATCAGCGCAAAGCGCGCCAGCCCATTGATGAACGCCGCCGCCGAGGCCGCTGAGAAGAGGCGGTTGGAGAAGATCGTGAGGTCGAGCATCGGTGCGCGGTGGTGACGCTCGATCAACACGAACGTCGGCAGCAGCACCGCCGCGGCGATCAGGCCGCCGATCACCACCGGTTCGTTCCAGCCGGAGATCCCACCCTTGGAGATGCCCAGCACAAGTCCGGTGAGGCCGACCAGGAACGTGATCGTGCCGGCGGCGTCGAACGTCGTGACCGCGTCGCGCCCGGTCAGCTCGTGAAGGATCATCGCGGCCCACAGACTTCCCGCAAGCGCGAGCGGGACGTTGAACCAGAACACCCACGGCCAGTTGATGGCCACGAGCGCGCCGCCCAGGACCGGTCCGATCACGAGCCCAACGGCCGCAACCATCGTGTTCGTGCCCATCGCGAGGCCGAGCTGCTCGCGGGGGAACGTGTCGGTCACGATCGCCGCGGCGTTGGCGAACAGGAAGGACGCGCCGATGCCCTGGACGATCCGCCACAGGATCAGTTGCGTGCCATTGGCCGCGAAACCCGCACCAAGCGACGCCAGCGCGAACAGGATGAACCCGCCGATGAACGCCTTCTTTCGCCCGAACTGGTCAGACAGTCGGCCCGCGCTCAGCACGAGCACGGTCGAGGCGATCATGTACACGAGGATCACCCACACCAGCTCCAGCAGGCTGGTGTGCAGGCTCCGCTCGAGGTCCGGGAGCGCGATGATCAGCGTCCCCGAGTTGATCGTGGCCAGCAGCATCCCCAGGCTGGTGCAGGAAAGCGCCCACCACTTATACGAGGCATGCTCCGCCTGGACGCCGATCAGGCTGCTTGAACGGGCTGACGTAGTCGCGGACGTGGCCATACCAAATCTTACGTTCACGTAAGATAGCACGGCGGTGCGGGTCGGCTCAGGGCGGTGCCACTCAGCTCAGGGCGGTGCGGCTCAGCTCAGGCCGGTGCCGCTCAGCTCTCGAAAGCCGCGACCGTGGCGAGAATCACGAACGCGGCGATCAGCGCCGCGCCCTCGAACGCGGTCGCCTCGCCGTCCCCTGTGATCTGCCAGACGATCACGGCCGTCCCGAACAGCGCGCCCGCGTAGACGGGCGCGAGCTCGAACGTCAGCGTCGTTGCGGTCAGCAGGGACACGAGCACGAGCGCCGGGTACAGGAACGCCGCGATCTGCGCCACCGAGTTCTTGACGACCGAAATCGCCAGCTCGGCGTGGCCCTTGGACGCGAGCACGATCCCCGCCACGTTCTCGACCGCATTGCCCGCGATCCCCACGATCACCAGGCCCGCGAACGCTCTGGAGATGTGGAGCGTGGTGATCGTTGGGCTGAGTGCGTGAACGAACCAGTCCGAAACGAACGCCGCCGCGACCCCCGCGACCACCAGCAGCACGACGCTCGTGCGCAGCGGCACCCGGGGCTCGTCGATGCTGGCCTCGGGCCCGCGCTGCGGCCGCCCGCCCTCCGAGCGCAGGTACTGGGCCAGCCAAATGCCGTAGACCAGCAGGATCGCTGCCGCACCGACGATCGAGATCGTCTTCGCGTGGTGGCTCGCCGGATCGTGCGACGAGTTGGTCAGCGCGATCAGGATGATGATGAACGTCGAGGTCAGCAGCAAGGTCGCGGTGTCGTTGGGAAGCCGCGCGCCGAACCGCATCACCCCGTCGCGTTCCTGCCGCGCTCCGACCACGATCACCACCCCGAGCACCAGAAGCGCGTTGCCGAAAATCGAGCCGAGGATCGCCGTCTGCGCCACGATCAGCTCCCCGGCGTTCAGCGCGAAGATCACCACGAAGAACTCCGGCAGGTTTCCGACCGTCGACTGCATCAAGCCCGTCACCGCCGGACCGGAACGCCGCCCCACCTCCTCGGTCGCGAACGACACGATCCACGCGAGCCCCGCGAGCGCGACCGTGGCCAGCGCGAATGCCAACTCGTCCGACGAGCCGGGGACGTAGCGCGTGACCGCCGCGAGCGCGGTCGCCAGTGCGACCGCGGCGAGCACCCCCCGCTCGATCGGCGTGAAGCGGCTCAGCGTCCGCCGACCTTCTCGAACTCGCCTGTCTCGAAGTCCTGGCGCACCTGCTCGTCGATCTCGTGCTCGGTGGTGTCCGGATCGGTACGGCGCAGCTCGCGGACACGGAAGCTCTTGAACTTGAAGATCTCCAGCACGTACACCAGGTAGACACTGGCGGCCAGCGCGATCAGGACGATCGCGATCATCATCAGCAACCAACCCAGGTGGTAGTGGTGGGGCGGGCCGTGGTCGTGATACGGAATGAACCGCAGCGCGATCGCGACGCCCGCCAGCAGCAGCGTCCAGCCGTACAGGTACGCCACGGTCTCCCGCTGGCTGAAGCCGATCCGGGCCATCCGGTGGTGGAAGTGATTGGCGTCGGCCGACCACGGCTTACGCCGGTACTTCAGGCGCTTGGCGACGACGAACCCGGTATCCAGGAACGGGACGGCCAGGATCACCAGCGGTATCACCAGGGCCACGACCACGTTCGTCTTCAGTGATCCGACTACCGCCGCCACCCCGAGCAGGTAGCCGAGCAGGTTCGCGCCGGAGTCGCCCATGAAGACCGACGCGGGGTGGAAGTTGTGGAACAGGAAGCCGAGTGCCGCGCCCGCCGTCAGCGCCGCCAGGATCGCGGCCCCGCTGACGCCCAGGTCGAATGCGATCACCGAGAACGCGACCCCGTCGATCGCGCACAACCCCGCCGCCAGCCCGTCGACGCCGTCGGAGAAGTTCACGACGTTCATCAGCCCCACCAGCCAGACCACGGTCAGCGCCCCACCCTCGTTGGGGAACTGAAGGGCCCCCACGAACGGGAGCGTCACCTCGGTCACCACGGCCCCGCCCTCGACGACGATCAGCGCGGCCGCGATCTGCCCCAGCAGCTTCAGCAGCGGTGAGAGTGCATGCCAGTCGTCGATCGCCCCCACCAGCGTGATCAGCGCCGCCCCGGCGAGGATTGTCCACGTGTGCACGGTGCCGCTCGAACCGGGGACGGCATGGGCCGTGTGCGGGAGCTTGATCGTGGTCGGTAGCCAAAGCGCGCTGGCCACCAGGACCCCCGCGAGGATCGCCAGCCCCCCCAGCAGCGGCGTCACCCGCTGAGCCAGCCCGCGCTCGCTTGGCATCGACACTGCCCCGATCCGCCGCGCAAGCCGGGCCGCGATGGGCGTTAGCACGGTGGCCACGACCATCGCCACCACGAACGCGAAAGCGGCGTGCAGGTACTGCATCCGCCCGGAAGGATCGCATCCGGCAAGGACTGCGGGGCGGAGGGGCTCGCCGCGTGGCGGGCCTGACCCGCCCTCAGACCGCCGCAGCCGCCCCCAGCGTGGCGTAAAGCGGGTAGCGCTCGGCGATTGCCGACGTGCGCTCGGTCAGGTCGGGGCGGCTGCTCTCGAAGTCCTCGGCGGTCAGGGTCTCGCCGATGACCTTCCCGATCTCAAGGAAGTCTTCGACCTGGAGGCCGCGGGTCGAAAGCGCGGGCGTGCCGATCCGAAGCCCGCTCGAGACCGCGGGCGGGCGCGGATCGAATGGGACCGCGTTGCGGTTGACCGTGATGCCGACCGCCGCCAGCCGGTCCTCCGCCTGCTTGCCGTCGAGCGGAGACTCACGCAGGTCGCACAGCACCAGGTGGACGTCGGTCCCGCCGGTCAGCACGCTCACCCCGCCGCCCGCCGAGAGGAGCTCGGAAGCCAGTGCCTTGGCGCCCGCGACCGTCCGCTCCTGCCGCTCGCGGAACCCTTCGGTCGCCGCGATCCGCAGCGCCACCGCCTTGCCCGCGATCACGTGCTCGAGCGGGCCGCCCTGCTGTCCGGGGAAGACGGCCGAGTCGATCTTCTTGCCGAGCTCCTCTTTGCACAGGATCATGCCGCCACGGCCACCCCCGATCGTCTTGTGGATCGTGGTGGTGACGACGTCCGCGTATGGGACCGGGTTGGGATGGATCGCGGCCGCGACCAGACCGGCGAAATGGGACATGTCCACGACCAGGTACGCCCCCACCTCATCCGCGATCGCGCGGAAGCGCTCGAAGTCAAGGAAGCGCGGATACGCCGACCACCCCGCCAGGATGACCTTCGGTTTGCGCTCGTGCGCGAGCCGCTCCACCTCGTCCATGTCGATCAGGCTGGTCTCGGGATCGACGTGGTAGGCGGCGATGTCGTACAGCCGCCCGGAGAAGTTGATCTTCATTCCGTGCGTCAGGTGGCCCCCATGCGCGAGCTCCAGTCCCATCAGCGTGTCTCCCGGGTCCATCAGCGCCTGATAGGCGGCGGCATTGGCCTGCGCGCCCGCGTGGGGCTGCACGTTGGCGTGCTCGGCGCCGAACAGCGCCAGTGCGCGGTCGATCGCAAGCTGCTCGGCGATGTCGATGTACTCGCAGCCGCCGTAGTAACGCCGGCCGGGATAGCCCTCGGCGTACTTGTTTGTCAGCACCGAGCCCTGGCACTCGAGCACCGCCAGCGGCACGAAGTTCTCCGAGGCGATCATCTCGAGCGTGCGCTGCTGGCGCTCGAGCTCCAGCTGGAGCACCTCGGCGATCTCCGGGTCGACCTCGGCGAGCGGCCGGTTGAAGAAGTCAGATGGAAGCTCTGGGGTCACCGCGCGCGACGATAGCAATGGGGCCGGAGGTCAGTCGGAGGCGTCGGCCACGAGCACGGCCAGGTCCCCTGCCGTCCACGTGACCGACGCGTCGAAGCCCGCTTCGGCCAGCCAGCGCAGCTGGTCGGCGACGGGGCTGGGGTGATCGAATCCAGGCGTGAGCGGCGTGCTCGCCTGTGCGGGATCGACCGGCGCGATCACGTCGCCGAACGCGAACCTCCCACCCGGAGCGAGTACCTCGCGCACCCTCGTGAACAGCTCCGCCTTGGCCGGGCCGGTCAGGTGATGGATGCAGAGCGCGCTCGCGACGAGATCGAAAGGCCCGGGTGGGAGCGCGTCCTCCAGGCGACTCACGCGCAAGTTCGCCCGCCCCGATGGCAGCGCTGCGTGTGCGGCTTCGAGCATCTCCTCGCTGGAGTCGATCCCGACCAGGGTCGCGTCCGGATGCCGCGCAAGCAGGCGGCGGGCAGTCTCTCCCGTCCCCGTGCCCAGCTCGAGGATCCGTCTCACGCCAGAGCCGGTCGCCGACGTCAGCTCCTTCTGGAGCCGGTCGTAGTCCTCGACATCGGCGCGGATCATCTCCAGGTAGCTGGCTGGATCGAAGTGGTATTGCCCGCCGAGCACCTCGCCGAGCTCTCCGTAGCCCACCGCGCCGGGGCGGACCACCGCCCACGATCCCTCCTCCTCGTACAGGCGCAGGTCGATCACGGTGGAGGGAGTGCCGGGGAGCTCGCCTCCATCGATCACCAGATCGGCGGATGCACGGATCAGCTCCGGCACCTCCTCGAGCCGCCGCGGATCGGCCCCGCCCGAACGGTTCGCGCTCGACTGGAGCACCGGCCAGCGCACTCCGGCCAGCCGCGGTGAGTGCGGGACTCTCAGCCCCACCGTCAGGGGATCGCCCGCGCATGCCAGCGGGAACCGCTGCGCGGGATTCGGGAGCAGCAGCGTCACCCCACCCGGCAGCAGCTTCCGCATGGCCGCGCGGGTCCGTTCGCCGATCTCCCGCAGCGCATCCAGCGCCACGTCGAGATCGAAGAACATCACCGCCGAGGGCTTGTCTAGCGAGCGTCGCTTCAGCAGGTAGAGCCGCTCGACCGCGACCCGGTTGGCCGGGTCACAGGCGAGCCCGTAAACCGTGTCGGCGGGGAACACGGCCAGGCCCCCGACGGCCATGCACCGCTCGAACGCTGCGGCGTCGGGGCCGCTCACCGTCTGCCCACAAGCACGCGGTCGTGCCCGGCGAGGTCACGCAGGGTCTCGACCGACCCGAAACCGGAGTGTTCGAGAAGGACCCCGACTCGGACAGCCTGGTCGAACCCGACCTCCAGCGCAACGAGCGGCACGCCCCCTAGCATCGGCACGAGCCGACGGATCGCGTCGAGTCCGTCGCGGCCGGCATATAGCGCCGCGCCCGGCTCATAGCGGGAGATCTCGGGAGCCAGCGCCGATCCCTCGGCCACGTAGGGCAGGTTCGCGAGCACCGCGTCGGGCGCCCCGGGAACGCCGGCAACGAGATCGGCGTGGACGAAATGCACGTCCAGGGACAGGCGCGCGGCGTTTTCCCGGGCCACGGCGAGGGCGTCCTCGCTCGCGTCGGTCGCCCACACCTCCAGGTCCGGACGCTCGTCCTTCAGGGCGAGCGCGACGGCTCCGCTCCCCGTGCCCACGTCGACCACGCGGGCACCGCGATCGAGTGAGAGTCCCACCTCAACGAGCAGCTCCGTCTCGGGTCGCGGGATCAGGACGCGGGGGTCGACCAAGACTGTGATCCGCCTGAAGTCCTTGCGACGGAGGATGTAGGCGACCGGTTCACGCGCGAGCCGCCGGGCCAGCAGCGCATCGAACCGCTCGCGCACGATCTCGTCCACCGCCGATGGGCCGTCAAGGACCAGGCGGTCACGGCGGACTCCCAGCGCATCGGCCAGCAGCAGCTCCGCATCCAGCCGCGGCGTGTCGCATCCGGCGCCGGCCAGCGCGGCGGTGGCCTCGGCGAGCGTGTCGGCGATCGTGACACCGACGCCCGCGTCAGGCAACGGCCCGCTCCGAACCGGATGGGTTTGAGCGTGCCCGAATCATGCGAGGCCGGATGCCGAGCTGGGCACGCTCAAACGTCTGCGCTTCTCATCGTCCTGAAGCGCGTCGGTCAGCTCGTCGAGCTCGCCCAACAGGATCCCGTCGAGGTTGTGTGAGAGGAGGTTGATGCGATGGTCCTTGACACGCTTCTCAGGGAAGTTGTAGGTGCGGATCTTCTCGGCGCGCTCGCCGGTTCCGACCTGCGCCTGGCGTGAGGCCGCCAGCTCTGCCTGCTGCTCGGCCAGCGCCCGCTCGTACAGCCGCGCGCGGAGCACGCGCATCGCGCGCTCACGGTTCTGAAGCTGTGACTTCTCGTCCTGCATCGACACCACGATGCCGCTGGGCTTGTGCGTGATCCGCACCGCCGAGTCGGTGGTGTTGACCGACTGGCCGCCGGGCCCGGAGCTGCGGTAGACGTCGATCTGGAGGTCGTTCGGGTCGATCGCCACCTCCACGTCGTCTGCCTCCGGCAGCACCGCGACGGTGGCCGTCGAGGTGTGGATCCGTCCCTGAGACTCGGTCTCGGGGACGCGCTGGACGCGATGGGTGCCGCCCTCGTACTTGAACACGGAGTACGCCCCGTCGCCCTTGACGGCGAACGTGTAGGACCCCTCTCCGATCGACAGCGGCTCGACCTGGAAGCCGCGCCGCTCGGCGTAGCGGGTCAACATCCGGTATAGGTCCCCCGCCCACAGGGCTGCCTCGTCGCCGCCGGCGCCGGGCCGGGTCTCGACGATCACATTCTTGTCGTCGTTGGGGTCGCGCTCGACCATGGCCAGGCGGATCTCGTCCTCCAGTCCCTCCAGGCGCTCGCGCGAGGACTCGAGCAGCGCGCGGAGCTCAGGGTCATCGCCGTCCTCGGCGAGCAGCTCGCGGGCTCCCTCCAAGTCGTCGCGCACGTGGCGGTACTCCGCGGCGAGCTTCGCCGCCGGCTCTAGCTCGCGGTACGCCTTGCTGGCAGCGCGAAACCGGTCGCGGTCCCCAATCACGGTGGGGTCCGAGAGCTCTTCCTGGAGCGCGCCGAAGCGCGCCTCGATCTGGGAGACGAGGTCGTCGATCATCTCCTTCGAGTGTAGGGGCGGACCCGCGCCCCAGGGCGCCGGAGCTAGTGCTCCGTCTGCGAACGTTTGCCCTGTCTGGCGGCTGCAAACCTTCGCCCAGCGGCGTCCTCGTCGCCTCGCGTAGCGCTGCTACGCGTCGGCGACCGCGTCCTAGCTGGACTCGGTTTTCGCTCGTCGTCCAGCGCAACCGATTCTTGACGAGGCACTAAGCGCCTATCCCGCTAGGTCTGCACGCCCGGATGCGGCCGATTACCTTCGCGATGCTGCGTCCTCGGGGGTTCGCCGCAGCGCTGCTACAGCTTCACCCCTGCGTCCTCGGGGGTTTGCCGCAGCGCTGCTACGGCTTCACCCCCTGCGTCCTCAACACTCGCACGCTCGCGTGGAGGGTTCCACGGCCGCCCCGGTCGCACATC
>Ga0187814_10000198_pt1 | contig 17395 bp, 21 predicted proteins | sample NC_S_4_FD_132450 | JGI IMG/M metagenome (GOLD analysis project Ga0187814, IMG submission 132450) | Wetland sediment microbial communities from Neuse River Estuary, North Carolina, USA - ASW-S_4 | ecosystem: Environmental > Aquatic > Freshwater > Wetlands > Sediment | place: USA: North Carolina... | reverse complement strand
CTTCAGCCAGGTCAGGCGGTGTTTGGTCTTACACGGGCAGGAGCCTACGCCGAGTATAGTCTCGTGTCCGCACAGACGCTCGCGCCCAAACCGACATCACTCAGTTTTGACGAAGCGGCAACGGTTCCCGTTGGTGCCACGACAGCCTGGCAGGCGCTCTTTGATCAGGGGCAGCTCCAGGCCGGACAACGGGTATTGATCTTGGGCGGTTCAGGTGGTGTCGGGATCTTTGCCGTTCAGTTTGCTCATCGCAAGGGCGCGCAGGTGATCACCACCACCTCGACCAGCAATGTCGCCTTCGTGCGTTCACTTGGCGCAGACGTGGTCATCGACTACACACAGACCCGTGTAGAGGATGAGGTTCACCAGGTGGATCTGGTCCTCGATACCGTGGGTGGGGAAGGAACCGCGAGCGCCCTGGCCACGTTGAAACCGGGTGGGACGTTGCTGACCATCGCGGGACAACCCGACGTGAGGCAAGCGCAGGCGCTCGGCGTGCGGACCGCATTCTTCCCCGCTCAAATGGGCGATACGCCTCAGCTTCTCACCACCGTCTCGCGCCTGATCGATGAGGGTCAGCTGCGCACCTCCATTGCCGCCACGTTCCCGCTGAGCGAAGCCACAAAAGCGCAGGAACTGAGCCAGCGTGGGCATGGGAGAGGTCGCATTATTCTCCATGTTGCGTAGTGTCCCCGGCTCAGCAGTGTTTTTGATCAAGAGAGTGCTCACATTGGGCTGGAGCCTCAACCAATGCGGATTGGTATCATCATCTGATGGCCCATCCTCAAGCCACGGTCGAGGTGGGAAGCGAGACCTTCGAGGTGAGGGCCGTCGCAAATACCAAAAAGTGATGGTAGGCTGCGAAGCCAATTCACCACTGCGGGTGCCTCACAGATGTAAGAGCTTTCGCGGAATATGCGGGAGAGCCCGTGAATTGTGGGACTTACAACATGGAGACCGAGGGAAGGGACCATCTTCAGCTTCTGGGGAAAGGATGTTCCTCAAGAAAAGTGCTTAAATTGGAGTGAAAGTGATGCACAAAGACACTCAACAGAACAGAACGATTTTAGTCACAGGTGCAACGGGGCGTCAGGGGGGTGCTGTTGCGCGTACTCTCATGACACATGGCTGGAAGGTACGCGCAGTCGTCCGTGATCCATCGACGCCTGCCGCCCAACAATTAGCAAAAAACACCATTGAACTGATCAAAGGCGACCTTTTCACGACAGCATCGCTAGAAGAAGCGCTCAGAGGGGTGTATGGAGTCTTTAGCGTTCAGACCTCCGATGCTGAGCATGGCATCGGGGGCGAGATCATCCAGGGCAAATTACTGGCGGACGCAGCCCATAGGGCTCAGATACAGCATTTCGTCTATAGCTCGGTAGGAGGTGCTGAGCGAGAAAGTGGCATTCCACACTTTGAAAGTAAATGGCAAATAGAAAAACATATCCGAGCCCTTGGTCTGCCCGCAACGATCATCCGTCCGGTCTTCTTCATGGACAACTTTACGAGCTACTTTGGCGAGCCTATCAAGCAACAAAATAAGTTGATCTTGCCCCTACACCAGGATACGCGTCTCCAACTGATTGCAACCGAGGATATCGGAAGCTTTGCCGCACTCGCCTTTGAACAGCCCACCGGCTTTCTTGGCAAGGCACTCGAAATTGCAGGTGATGAACTGAGTATGACGGAGCTCGCCGAAACCTTCAGCCGGGTGATGAAGCGAACGATCGAGTTCGTCGAACTCCCAATGGAGCAGATGATCCAGGGTGATCCAGAGATGGCACTGATGTTTGAATGGTTCAACACGCATGGCTATCAAGCCGTTCTTCCGGCTCTGCGCGCACTGCATCCTGCTTTACTGACCCTGGAAACATGGTTACGTCAGAAGGGTTGGCAAGCATAACGTGTTGCTTCTCGCTTCATGACGGATGCTCCCATGAGAACCATAAAACGAGCAGTCCAATGTTTGTCGTGCTGCGGGAGGGAGTCCAGTTGGACGAGGCGCTCACGGCCAAGATCAAGCACGCCCTGCGCAAGAACGCCTCGCCGCACCATGTGCCCGATGAGATCCTTGCCGTCAAGGAAATCCCTCTGACGCTCAGTGGCAAAAAGACCGAGGTGCCGGTGAAGAAGCTCTTGATGGGAGTGCCGGTCGAGAAAGCCGTGAGCATGGATGCCTTGAGGAATCCACAAGCCATAGCGTCTTTCATCACGTTCGCTCAGAAGGTGAGGGCCTCCAGGGAGGCAAGTCAGTGACCCATGCCCACGCGCGAACTGCTTTCTGCGGCCCAGCGTGCGCAATTTCTCAGCCTTCCTGCCCAGATGAGCGAGTAGATGCTGGCTCAATTGCCACGAATTTCGTTGTAGGTACCTCATTTTCGTCGTATTCTATGAAGTGTACACATGTTCCGTCGAGAACGCTTGCCTGCGCTCATCAGGCAAGCGCAACGGCCAATGGAGGTATGAGACATGAGTAGCAGTCGGTTACTCATCAAAGATGGGCATCATGTATGAGCACTTGCTTGCAGGATGCGGATCGTTGTCTTAGGCAAGGTTCAATGGCGAAGAAGAGTCCTTGACAGTGTGAACAGTCAGACCGTGTCATGCTGAGCGAAGCGAAGCATCTGGCTGGCTGGGTACACAGATGCTTCGTGGAGTTTACCCTTGAGCGAAGCGAAGGGCTCAGCATGACAGCACCGGACCTTTCTGGTGCTGAGGAACTCTCAAGTGCATTTGAACCTTGCCTTACGTACCAAGTGTATGTCAAGCTCGTTACCTATTGTTTCACCACTAGTGAGTGAGAGGAGAGCAGTATGCCAGAGGTGTATATTTCGGCCATCCCCTGGCGGCAACTGGCGCTCGTCTGACCATCACCCTGATGTATGAGTTGCGGCGCAATCACCTCAAGTACGGTGTAGCATCGGCCTGCATAGGTGGCGGCCAGGGCATTGCTGGCATCATCGAGAACGTAGCGTAAGTGAGCTGAGCCAGGCAATTGTCGAGCGGAAGGGTGAGGAACATCCTCGCCACAGTTGAAACTAGGTTTCAGCTGTGGCGAGGGTGCTTCCAAGGAGATAAACCAAAAGGAAAACCCCGCATACAGCACGAAAACTGTTGCACAGCGATTAGGAGGCATCATGAGCTTACATGCAACGCCCAACAAAGCAATCCGACTGGCGTATGGACCAGAGAGCTTGCAATTTGGCCCGATTCCAACAATCATGATACCAGGGGCAACATAGTTATACTCAGTTATATAAGCAGGCAAAGACAAAGAAAAGCGGTAAAATGTGTAGAGAGACTCTTGAGAAAGGCGCCCCTTCTCCTTTCCGTTCGTGAAAAGAGAAGGAAGAGCAGTGCCTAACGGCCTTCCACCTCCCCCTCTTCCTTGAAGGAAATACACCTTTTGCTGCTTTTCTCTCCCCTCACAACGGCAAGCCAGTTATATATAACTGTATTGCCCCTCACGTAATCAACGTTGGAACTAGGCCAGTCTAGTGGTCAGTCCGTTTAGGTTTTGACATATGACTTCTCACCTATCTCTATGGCGGCGACAAACACAAGACACTTCAGGTACGATAACGATGGCGGCCCTTTCAGTTGAAACGATGGCTCCACATTTTTGTGAGATAGAATGAGAGGGACAGTCCAAAGCAGGCTGGAAGACTGCTGAACGAGAACTAGACGGATCACTCTTTCTGCAAGCAAAGGGAAGAGTACAGTCCTGAAAGGAACAGAGACATATGGAGCAACAGCAAAACAAACAGACACCCTTAGAGCTTTCCTCACAACTCGTCTCAATTATGACGACCGAACACTATAACTTACAGACTGGGCGAGCCTTGATCACGGCAGAAACCAATGGCCGCTCCTCTCTCTTTGTAGGGGCCGTCTCCAGCGGATTAATTGCCCTAACCTTTGTGGGGCAAATTGCTCACCTGGGAACGGCCTTTTTCGTGTTTAGTCTGGTCGTCATTCCCACCCTCTTGTTGATGGGACTGATCACCTTTGAGCACCTCCTGCAAGCAGTCTCAGTCGATGTCAACTATGCACGCGGCATCAACCGCATTCGCCACCTCTATCTGGAGTATGCCCCGCAGATGCAGCCCTATTTTATCCTCTCAACTCATGACGATCAGGAGGGGACATTAGGCCATGAAGCGATGCAGATCTCCTGGTGGCAGGTCTTCTTGAATACGGCTGGCATGATTGCCGTGATCAATAGCGTGCTGGCAGGCAGCTTTGTCGGCCTCCTGCTTGCTGCATTCACCTTCCCCTTGTGGGTCTCGACAAGTGCAGGAGTCGTCACCTTCCTGCTGAGCATGGCTCTCCTTCAGCGCTATCAATGGAGGCAATGGATGCGTCAGGCACGCACGATGCCCGTCCTCTTTCCAAGCCAACCGAGAGCGTAGAAGCCGGAAGAAGAGTTCCTCTCGCGCGTGCTCGTCGTAGGTTAATCCTGGCGGCCCAGGTGTTTGCAAAATCCACGTGCATCTGATCTGCTAGTCAGTCCGATGAGGGTTCTTTCATGGGATAGAGCCGCTCAAGCTTGGTGCGAGCATCACGTGAAGTGAACTGGAAGGCAAATGCCGCGCTGCTGCTGGTTGCGCTCGGTTTCTACGGCCAACACCTGACGACGCAGAGCCACCTCGTCATCCAGCCGTCGCGACAAGGCATTGCGCTCGAGAATGGCAATCTCAATCTCGGCCATGTTCAACCAACTGCCATGGATGGCGCGTGTAATGGAATTCCAAGTGTTGCAGAATGCGACGAGCTTCGGCAGGCGGAAACGTTTCGTAGAGTGCCGCAGGTGTGTGCGTGTTCAGGTTGTCTTTTACCAGGCGAATGTACTCGACCTGTGGGTAGACCTCATCCACCAGCCAGCGCACGACCTTGGCGTAGTCGTGCCTCGTGCGTTGCGCTGTCACCTCCACGTGTCGCCAGCAGGCCCTCGGTTCCACCATCACGAACAGGTTGCGCGTGCCTTTTCGTTCGTACTCGTAATCGACGCGCTCGGGCTGACCTGGCTCCACAGGAATAGGCGGGTGGACATCCGCATGCAGGACCACTGGCTTCTCATCCAGGCAGACTGTCGGATACTGCGGATCATACGGTTCTTCGTAGAGGTCCAGCACATCTTCCATGGCGGCTACAAACTCCCCTCCGACTGATGGGAGGCACCAGTGTTCGTGCTGCCAGGGCTTGAGTTCGTTTTTTTCAGCAACTCGTGGATGGTATTGGGAGAGATGCTACTGACGAAGCCCAATTCCACGGCTTGGTCAGCCAGCAGCCGTACTGTCCAATGATCATGCCCATCGGGAACCGGACTAGAGGTATCTCCCGGATAACAGAAAAATAGGAAAGAGTGATGTGAGACGGCATTGCAAGCCACTTGAGGTGATACTGAAGAAGACTGCAGAAAAGCATGCAAAGTATGCTAAAGCCGTTCTTACCCCATTATGTTTTGGAACAAAAGTACGCTAATTCCTGGAATTTGCTTATCTTGGAGATAGCTCTATCATCGTTACCCCGGAATACAATCGCGGTACCTCCGGCGTGCTCAAAAATGCGCTCGATTGGTTGTATCAGGAATGGAACAAGAAGCCGGTAGCCTTTGTGAGCTATGGCAGCGTCGGAGGGGCGCGTGCCGTAGAGCAGTTGCGCCTCACGGCCATCGAGCTTCAAATGGCGCCTATTCGAATGGCAGTCCACATTCCCGGCGACCAGTTTTTACCGGTGCTGTTGGGCAAAGCAAGTGCCAGTGATCTTTTTGCCTCTATGTCAAAACAGGCCGAGGCTATGATCATGCAATTGTTGTGGTGGGCGTACGTCCTCAAAAACGCTCGGGGGTAGCAGTGTACGCCAAAATCATTTGGCCTTCAGGTTCATATCAGTTTGATAACATCGTTGTTTGTGGTTCTAAAACAACCAGGACTGGAACCTGGCCCTGGAGACCGATGGCTTCCTGGTGGGTGACATCATCAAGATCGAACTCGCTGTGGAAGCCATCAAGCAGTCCGTTTGAAATGGTCCCTGACAGGACTGGATGGGCCGGGCGCTCATTGCTTGCACCGAGCTCATGAAAAAACCTCCCTTTGAAAGTGGTGTGGGGAGGGGACGAGTGCCGCGCTCTGGCTCTCGAAGCGCTCTCCCTTCCCATCTGCTTCGTGGGAGAACAGCAAGGAAAGAGGACGATGATACATCGAACACAGCTTGCCGTCCCAGTGAGTGAACGGGGCCACAGTCAAGGGCCAACCAGCGCCGCGGTCACGCTGGTGCAGTACGGCGACTACGAATGTCCCTACACGCGCCTCTCGACGCATGTGGTGCGAGCCCTGCAACAGGAACTCGGGGAGCAGTTGCGTTTTGTCTATCGCAACTTCCCGCTCATCGAAATTCATCCCCACGCGCTGCACGCGGCTCTGGCCGCCGAGGCTGCCGACGCACAGGGCAAGTTCTGGGAGATGCATGACTACCTCTTCCACCACCAGCATACGCTGGAGGATGCGGACCTGACCAGGTTTGCCGAGGTGGTTGGTCTGGATCTGCAGCAGTACGCCCGTGACATGGTCGAAGAACGCAGGTTCGGCCGCATCGAGGAGGATGTGGAAGGCGGCGAACGTAGTGGCGTGCAAGGCACTCCGACCTTCTTCATCAATGGGATCCTGTATCGCGGAGCCTTCGAGCACGAGGCCTTGTTGGCTGCACTTCAGGCAGCGAGCTGCACAGCGTGAAGCCCGCGAGGGGCGAAGCAGTGGAGCAACGAGACGACCAGATGGAGCAAAATATGGAGGACGCAATCAACACCCAGCATGGGGACCGAATCGAGGGCTGGCCGGCGCTGCCGTATGAGGAATGGCGCGACACCTGCCAGACGCTGCACCTGTGGACGCAGATCGTGGGCAAAGTCCGCATGGAACTCTCCCCTTTTCTCAACCACTGGTGGCATGTCACCCTGTACGTCACCCCACGAGGGCTGACCACCTCGGCCATTCCCTACCATGGTGGCACCTTTGACGTGACGTTTGACTTCCTCGAGCACACCCTCTTCATGCGTACCAGCGAGGGAACTACGAAGGCGTTGCCGCTTATCCCCCGTTCGGTGGCCGCGTTTTACCGGGAATTTATGGACTGTTTGCACACGCTGGGCATCCAGGTCACGATCAACCCCTTGCCCAGCGAAGTGAGCGACCCTATTCGCTGTGATATCGATGAGGTCCACGCTTCCTACGACCCGCTCTATGCGCAGCGTTTCTGGCGCATCCTGACCCAGACCGCCACCGTCATGCAGCGCTACCGCTCCCCGTTTGTGGGCAAGAGCAGTCCCGTGCACTTCTTCTGGGGCAGCTTCGACCTCGCCGTGACGCTCTTCTCCGGTCGGCGCGCCCCCGAGAGACCGGGTGCCGATCCGCATGATGCGAGAAGCGATGTCCCACGAAGAGATCAGTTGTGGCTTCTGGCCCGGCAATGACGGTTTCCCGACCCCGGCGTTTTACGCCTATACCTATCCAGAGCCCCCTGGACTCTCGACCGCCTCGATTCGTCCGGCGACGGCATTCTACAGTCAACAGATGGGGGAGTTTCTTCTGCACTACGACGATGTGCGCAATGCTCCCTCACCTGAACAAGCGCTCCTTGCGTTTTTTCAGAGCACCTACGAAGCAGGGGCCACACTGGGTAAGTGGGACCGCGAGGCACTCGAAAGGAGGGCCAGATGAGAACGATTGGCCATGAAGAGTTGAACTTGAAGTTCGCGCGTGCCGGCTCGTTCTGGCTGCTCGCCACCCTGTTGGCGCTCTTGTCTGCCGCGTCGAGCGCCCCTTGCCCGCTCTATGCCGTCTATGCAGCGCGGTGGCACTTCTCCTCGATCACGCTGACCGCGATCTTCGGCGTGTACGCCCTGGCGCTGCTGGCGGCACTCTTGACCACGGGGCGACTCTCCGATCACCTGGGACGACGACCGGTGGTGCTGCTGGCCGGGGTGCTCGCGTTCATCGCCGCCAGCGGCGCAGGATGGCTGTTCACAGCGCGCATCCTGCAGGGGCTGGGGACGGGGATGGCCGCGGGAGCGATCAGCGCCTGGCTGGTTGATCTGCAGCCGCCGGACCGACCGGGCCTGGGGAGCCTGGTCGGCAGTGTCGCGCCGATCAGCGGGCTGGCAGCTGGCACGTTGGGGGCGGGCCTGCTGGTGCAATACGGCTCCGATCCGCTGCACCTCGTGTTCTGGGTACTGTTGGCCCTCTTCGTGCTCGCGCTCGCCGCGATGCCGTTCCTGCCCGACGTGGCCAAGCGAAAACCCGGGTGGCTGTCCTCGATGCGACCACACCTCGGCGTGCCGCGCGCTGCTCGCTCCCTGTTCGCCGCCTCTGTGCCCTCACTGATCGCGACGTGGGCGCTGAGTGCGCTCTATCTGTCGCTGGGGCCCGAACTGGCGCTCTCCTTGCTCCACAGCGACAGCACGCTTGCCGGCGCCCTGGTGATTGTGGCCTTGATGGGTCCAGGCGCGCTGGCTGCCGCCCTGGTTCGCGCAGTAGAGCCGCGCCTGCTCGAGATTCGCTCATTATTCGTCCTCATCGTGGGCGTGGGGATCACCTTGCTTGCGGTGGCGCTCGGCTCCCCGGTTGGGCTCTATGCTGGCAGCGTGATTGCCGGCATCGGCTACACTCCGGCGTTCTCTGCCGTCTTCCGCAGCCTGGTGCCGCTGGCTCCGCCGGACAAGCGCGCCGAACTGATTGCTTCGATCTATGTCGTCGCCTATCTCGCTTTCAGCATCCCGTCCTTCATTGCTGGAGTCGCGGTCACCCACTACAGCCTGCGCGAGACGACCTATGTCTACGGCCTGGTGGTGATGGCCCTGAGTGCGATCACGACGGTGGTGCTCTGGCGCCGCCGAGCCAGCCGCCGAGCCAGCCCCCGAGCAGCCGTAGGAGCGGGACGTTGACTGCCAGTGGCCAGCAACTCCACTAAAAGTATGAACACAAAACACATGAGACAAACAAACGATGATCGTGATACAGGCCTCATCGAAGCCTTCAGTGATGGAGTCATAGCGGTTGCCATTACCTTGCTGATCTTGGATGTCCACGTGCCAACTGTGCAAACAGGACTCCTGCAAGCATTGCTGAATCAGTGGCCAGCCTATTTAGGCTATGTCACGAGTTTCCTGGTCATCGGCATTTTTGGGGCCAACCATCACAATATGTTCAGGCATATCCACCAGGTCGATTACGCTTTACTGATAATCAACTCTTTCTTCCTCATGTGCATGGCTTTTATTCCCTTTGCCACCGCACTGCTCACGCAGTATATCACGAGCCCAACAGAGCAACATACGGCCGCAATCGTTTATGGTGCGACTCTCCTCCTGAATGGGATCCTGTTTAATAGCATCTGGTGGTATGCCGTGTGGAAGCGTCGGCTGGTACGTAGAGATCTCGACGCACAAGCAGTGCAAAGGATAACAAGGGGCTACCTGTTTGGGCTCCCATTTTATGCGCTTTCAATAGTCCTCTCTTTGATCAATGTCGAGCTGAGCCTCGCCTTCTATATCATTATCGATCTGATGTATGGCTTGCCCATGAACTTTCTCCGCTTTGGCAGGCCTGATATGTTTCGCGTGGGTGCGCAGTCAGCGATCGAAGGTCATCTACCACACACCCACGCTAAAAATGAACTGCCAGAGGCGGCTAGAGAACCCGAATACCTCCCCCATTTTTACCATAGATAGCGGTTTTGGAATGTCCTCCGCCTGATCCAACCGGGCGCACCACAAGGAAGCAATATGCAGCGAAATATGAAGTGCGATGTCACATGTTGTACAGTGACATCCGCTTCCCACCTCGGTATACTCTGCTTAGCTTCTGGAAGAAGTGAGGGCACGCGCTTCCCGACAAGAGCATGGAACAGCACCCGCTCCTGATCCAGCAGAGCGAGGGTCGGTTCACTCCTCTTTCTCTTTCAGCAGCACCAACGTCTCGGGAAAAGCCGAGCACCATGCGACGACCCTCAAGGTCGGTTCTCTGACACAGCATTGCGATGCGTTCTCTACAAGGAAGGAACACCATGACCAGTCAACCGATTCGCGATCAGGTGGAAGACCACCTGATCACTCCGAAAAACTCTGCGCTCCTCATCATCGACTATCAGCCGCCTCAAGTGAGCTCGATCGTCTCGATGGATCATCGCACATTGGTCGCGAATATCGTGGCCGTCGCCAGGCTGGCGAAGGTCTTTGCGTTGCCCATCGTGCTTTCCACCGTCAACGTCAAGACCGGCGGAAGTGCGCCGACGATCCACCAACTGGCGGAAGTGCTGGTGGGGATCGAAGAGCTTGACCGGACGACCATCAATGCCTGGGAAGACGAGGAATTCGTCACGGCCGTCAAGGCCACCGGCCGCAAGAAGCTCATCATGGCCGCGCTGTGGACGGAAGCCTGCCTCAGTTTTCCCGCGCTCGACGCCCTGCGCGAAGGGTACGAGGTCTACCCGGTGGTGGACGCGGTCGGCGGCACCTCCGTCGAGGCGCACCGGGCCGGGCTCGAGCGCATCGTGCAGGCTGGCGCACAACCCACGAGCGTGGTTCAGCTGATGTGCGAACTGCAGCGGGATTGGGCGCGCACAGAGACCGTGCAGCCGCTCAGGGAGATTCTTTTTGCGCTTGAAGGCAGATAGCTCTTCGCTGGCACTCACTTATTTGCAACGAGTCTTTGTCTACGTCACAACTTGTAACTAACGCGACCAAAGGAGACACGTCTACTATGGACCTTGAGATTACCCTGCGGGTGAACGGGGCAGAACATCCGCTTGTTATCGATACGCGCACGACGCTGCTGGATGCGCTGCGCGAGCGGCTCGGCCTCACCGGCCCCAAGAAGGGCTGCGACCACGGGCAGTGCGGCGCCTGCACCATCTTGCTCGATGGTCGACGCGTCAATAGCTGCCTGGCCCTGGCCGTCGCGCACCAGGACGCCCAGATCGTCACCATCGAGGGGCTAGCCGACGGTGAGCACTTGCACCCCCTCCAGCAGTCGTTCATCGACCATGACGCCTTCCAGTGCGGCTACTGTACCCCGGGCCAGCTCTGCTCGGCGGTCGGCATGCTGCGCGAGGCCGAGGCGGGCTGGCCCAGCGCGGTGAGCGCTGATCTGACGGCTTCGCACATCACCCTCGACGATGAGGAGATCCGCGAGCGCATGAGCGGCAATCTCTGCCGCTGCGCCGCCTATGCCAATATTGTCCCGGCGATCAGGGAGGCCGTCCAGCAGGCACAAGAAGAACAGCAGATACAGCACGTAGGGAAGGAGGCACAGCCATGAATCCGTTTCGCTATGAACGCGCGCATGACGCTTCCAGCGCTGTCGCGCTCTTGGCCCAGGAGCCGGGCGGTGTGTTCCTCGCCGGAGGGACGAACCTCGTCGACCATCTGAGGCTCGGGGTGCGCCAACCCGATCTGCTGATCGATATCAGCCACCTGCCCTTCGACCGCATCGAACCGCTTCCCGATGGGGGCGTGCGTATCGGAGCGCTGGTACACAACAGCGACCTCGCTGCCGACCGTACGATTCGCATACGCTATCCCTTGCTCGCTCAGGCGCTGTTAGCTGGTGCTTCGGGCCAGCTGCGCAACCTGGCCACCACCGGCGGAAATCTGTTGCAGCGCACGCGCTGCGTCTACTTCCAGGACATCACCAAGCCATGCAACAAACGGGTACCGGGCAGCGGCTGCCCCGCGCGTGAGGGCTATCACCGTAACCTGGCGATCCTGGGAGCATCGCAGGCGTGTATTGCTACGCATCCCTCGGACATGGCCGTCGCGATGGTAGCCCTTGATGCTGTTGTGCGCGTGTTGGGGCCGCAGGGGGCACGGGTGATCCCGCTGGTGGACTTCTATCGCCTGCCGGGCGAGGAGCCGCAGCGTGACACCGTCCTCGAACACGGCGAGTTAATTACCGCCGTCGACCTCCCGCCGCTTTCGTTCGCGACACGCTCGCACTATCGCAAAGTGCGCGACCGAGCGTCGTACGCCTTTGCGCTTGTGTCGGTGGCCGCGGCCCTGGAAGTGGCCGACGGCGTCGTGCGCGACGTGCGCCTGGCGCTGGGCGGCGTGGCGCACAAGCCCTGGCGTGCATGGAAAGCTGAGGCCGAGCTCCGCGGCGCGCCAGCGACCGAGGCGGCGTTCCGCCGGGCGGCCGAGGTCGAGCTGGCCGATGCCCAGCCGCGGCCCGGCAATGCGTTCAAGGTCCCGCTCGCCCGCAACACCCTGGTGCGGACGCTGCTTGACTTGACAGGGGAGGAAAAGCAACGATGAAGAATCACCTCATAACGCGCGCGACCGGCGCGCCTCTCAACCGTCTCGACGGGGTGCAGAAGGTCACCGGTGCGGCAAAATATGCCTATGAATACCCGGTTGAGGACGTCACGTACGTCTTCCCGGTCCAGAGCACGATCGCCAAGGGCCGAGTCGTGTCGCTTGATGCGAGCGCCGCGCGGGCGCTGCCGGGCGTCCTCGCCGTGCTCTCGCACGAGAACGCCCCGCGGATCGCTCCGCTGGACGACCAGGATCTGGCGGTCTTCCAATCCGATGCCGTCGCCTATCGCGGGCAGTTCGTCGCGGCCGTCGTCGCCGAGACGCTGGAGATCGCGCGTCAGGCAGCGAGTATGGTCGCCGTGCGCTATGAAGATCAGCCGCACGACGTCGAGCTGCGCGCCGACCGCAGCGATCTCTACAAGCCAGAGTATGTGCCGCAAAAGGCTGCCCCATTCTATGCGGCGAATAGCGCTCAGGGTGATGTCGAGGCAGCGCTGGCGGCCGCGCCGGTCTCACTCGACCACACCTACACAACGCCCACCGAGCACCATAACCCACTCGAGCCGCACGCGACCCTAGCGATCTGGAGTGACGACGGCAACGGCGAGAGCGTGACCGTCTACGACACGAGCCAGGGGGTGTACATCAGACTGAATGACATCGCCACCGCGTTTGGGCTCTCGCCCGAGCGCATACGGGTCATCGCGCCCTACGTCGGTGGCGGGTTTGGGTCCAGGGGATTTACCCATCCGTATGCCATCCTCGCTGTCATGGCAGCGCGCGTCGCAGGACGGCCGGCGAAGCTCGCGCAGACGCGGCAGCAGATGTTCGGACCGGTGGGTTACCGCTCGCCGACCATCCAGCGCGTCCGTCTGGGCGCCGGTGGCGACGGTCAGCTCACAGCGATCGCGCACGAGGTGGTGGCGCAGACCAGCGCGCTCTACGAGATGACCGAGCCAGCCGCCGTCGCCACACGGACGATGTACGCGGCACCCAACCGCCGCACCACCCACCGGCTGGCGCGGCTCGACCTGCCGGCGAACTCGTGGATGCGCGCGCCGGGCGAGAGCCCAGGCATGTTCGCGCTCGAGTCGGCGATGGATGAGCTGGCGGTGGCCTGCGGCCTCGATCCCATCGAGCTGCGCGTCCGCAACGAGCCCGCGGTCGATCCCGAGACCGGCCGTCCCTTCAGCAGTCGCGGCCTCGTCGCCTGCCTGCGCGAAGGGGCCGGGCGCTTTGGCTGGGCGCAGCGCGACCTGCAGCCGCGGACGCGCAGGGCGGGGCGCTGGCTCGTCGGGACCGGCGTGGCCGCCTCGACCTATCCGGCCGTGCAGTTGCCTGCAACCGCGCACGTTGCCGTTGACGCGGCGGGACGGTATCGCGTCCGCATCGCGGCGTCGGACATCGGCCAGGGCGCTTGGACCGCGCTGACCCAGATCGCGGCCGACGCGCTGGAGGTGCCCGTGGAGCAGGTGCAGCTGGACATCGGCGACAGCGCCCTGCCGCAGGCGTTCCCGGCCTGGGGCTCGACGGGCACCGCCTCCTGGGGGTGGGCGATCGTCGATGGCGCGCAGAAGCTGCGCACACGGCTGCGCGACGAGTTTGGGGGCGTGGTGCCCGCCGCGGGGCTAGAGGCGGACGGCGCCTTCAACGGGAACCCCGAGGCGCAGCAGTTCTCGATGCACGCCTTCGGCGCCCAGTTCGCCGAGGTCCGCGTCAACGAAGACACCGGCGAGGTGCGCGTCCCGCGGCTGCTCGGCGTCTTCGCCGCTGGACGCATCGTCAACCCGAAGACCGCCCGCTCGCAGCTGTTGGGCGGCATGACGTGGGGGCTCTCGATGGCGCTGCACGAAGCGAGCGTGCTCGACCCACGCTTCGGGGACTACGTCAACCATGACCTCGCCGAGTACCACATCGCCACCAACGCCGATGTGGGCAGCATCGAGGTGGCCTGGATCGAGGATGACGATCCGCACGTCAACCCAATGGGAGTGAAAGGGATCGGGGAACTGGGCAACGTCGGCACCGCCGCCGCCATCGCCAATGCCGTTTATCACGCGACCGGGACCCGCGTCCGCGACTTGCCGATCACGCTCGACAAGCTCTTACGCTGAGGCGCCTGGAGCGAGCGATGATGGTGTCCATATAGGCAGGGGGACACACGAAAGCCCGCCATGAGGGTGGGCCGTCGTGCTCCCTAATCTTGCACGGAAAGAGGTCGGAGGGGCTTTCGGCTCAGTGTTCGCGAGTCCTGTCGCCCCGTCCGGCCGACTAACAGCTTATTCGTATAAGGAGGCACTCATGTTCAAGATCTTGCTGCTGCAGGGCGCAAACGCCAACTATCTCGGCAAACGCGAGCCGGCCGTCTACGGTTCGACCACGGTCGACGAGTTGAGCGCGATGCTGCACCGGCACGCCGAGGCAAAGGGCTATTCACTGGACATCTTCTACACCAACGTCGAGGGGGAGGCGATCAACCGTATCTATCGGGCCGTGGACGAGGGGTTCGATGGCCTTGTCATGAACCCCGCCGGATTCACCTACGCGGGCTACGCGCTGAAGGACTGCGTCAGGGGCGCCGGCCTGCCGTACGTCGAGATCCACATCAGCCATATCCTCAAGCGACGGATCGAGTCCGTTCTCTCCGACGCCTCGGAGGGAGTGATCACGGGGTTCGGCGTCTACGGCTATCTGCTCGCCCTCGACGCCATCCTGCACCTACTGAACCAGAAGGCCAACGTCCCTCAGAGCGGAGTCATTGAGCAGGCAAGGGAAAGCCGCAGTGCTTGAAGAAGCCGCGGGCATCCTCTGGTGTGATGCGGGCGCGCGCCTCGGTGATCGCGTCGTCGAGCTTGGCCTGGACCCGCGGGGAGACCTGGCGGAGATCGGCCTTGACCTTCGAGAAGGCGGCTCGATGGGCGCAAAGTCGGGCGAAGAGTTGGTCCTCCCTGTCGCATTGCAGACTGGTTGGGCTTCCCTCCAGGGCCGGGAAGCCGCCAGGTGTCGCTTGGCCCATAACCTGGTTCTGAAGCAACCTCTCTGACCTAAATTGTGGTAATGCTGAGAAGTCGACCGAATTCTCTAAACATGATGGGTAAGTTTTTTAAGCAACGAGCCATACTTGTATTGAAGAGCTAAAAAGGTACATGCGAGATGGGAAAACTGAATCGAAAGGTCACTTGTTCCCGAAGCCCGCAGCACCTGAAGCTACATTTTGTAATGGAGGCAATGAGATGACAACACAGAGTGAAGCGGGAGTTCCAACCCGTAGTACCTGGCAGCTCGATCCCGCGCATACACTGGTCGAGTTCTCGGGCAAGCACATGATGTTTACGACGGTCAAGGGGCACTTCAAGAGCGTGCGCGGCACCATCCTTCTGGACGAGGCCGATCTATCCCGCTCTTCGGTGGAGGTGGAGATCGATACACCCAGCCTGTATTCGGGGGTGGAGTCTCGTGATAACCATCTGAAATCCCCCGATTTCCTGGATATCGAGCGTTACCCCACGATTATATTCAAGAGCACCCACGTGGAGCTCCTGAGCAGCGACCGTGCGAAGGTGTTTGGGGATCTGACCATTCGCGGTATCACCCGCGAGGTCATACTGGACACCGAGCTCTCTGGGCGTGGGAAGGATCCGATGGGTCGGGAGATGATGTCTTTCGATGCCCGCACGCAGATCAATCGCAAGGACTTCGGTCTGACCTGGAACCTGGCCCTGGAAACCGGTGGGTTCCTAGTGGGTGACATCATCAAGATCGAACTCGCGTGGGAAGCCATTAAGCAGTCCGACAGAGAAGAAAGGAATTTCTAATGAAAGCCGCTGTTATCCATACATTCGGGCAACCTCCTCACTTTGAAGACTTCCCTGAGCCAACAGCGGGCGAAGGGGAAGTGAGCGTGACCGCTCGCGCCGCCGGGCTGCATCCTCTTGTCAGAGCACAGGCGAGCGGTTCTCTCTCTGGGAGTACGAACCTCTTCGGGAGTACGAACCTCTTCCCTCGGATCCCCGGCATAGACGGAGTTGGCTCTCTCGACGACGGCACGCGGGTCTACTTCGGCCTGGCCCGACCACCCTACGGAACGATGGCAGAGCGCTCCGTCGTTCTTCGTGAGATGATCTTCCCGATCCCTGATCGTCTCGATGATCTAACCGCTGCCGCCTTCTTCAACCCGGCTCAGTCCTCCTGGCTTGCGTTCACACGGGCGCAGTTGGCAAAAGGGGAAACTGTCTTGATTCTTGGGGCAACGGGAGTTGCTGGCAAGCTAGCGGTGCAGATCGCCAAACGCTTGGGCGCAGGAAAAGTCATCGCGCTTGGGCGCAACGCACAGTTGCTCAGTGAACTCCCTCCTCTTGGTGCGGACGTGACGATCAGCCTCAACCAGCCCGACCAGGAGCTCATCGAAGCGATTGCGAGCGCTGCTTCCCCCACCGGCATCCACGTCATCCTCGACTATCTGTGGGGACGGCCCACCGAAGCGGTGCTTGCCGCCCTCGCCCGCCAGGACGTGGCCCAGGTTGCTCCCTCGGTGGGTCTGATCGCTCTGGGGCAGATGGCTGGACCCACTATCACGCTTCCAGCTTCCATTCTGCGCAGTTCAGGACTGCTGATCTCTGGGGGCGGCACGATCGAGCGCTTGAGGGAAGCGATGCCCCAGCTCATAGCAGAGGCGGCCAGTGGTACACTGCGCATTGAGACCGAGCCGGTTCCGCTCGCCGAGATCGAAGCGGCGTGGCAACATCAGACTCCAGACAACCGCCGACTCGTTGTTCTCCCCTGACTAACAAACCAGGCTTTTTCCGCGCCTTCGACCGGAAATTTCCGCCACATCTCGGCTGAACAGAGACGCCCTAGATCGAAGGAGATGCACCAGGTCAAGGGAACGCATGGTAATATGGACCTGCGGAGTAATGCATTTGTTCCTTCCTCTAACAGAGGAAAGACACCCTACTCCGGCTACCCGAAGTGATCGGGCAACGAGAGCGAAAAGGGCGAAGAGAAAGGAAGGCCTCCGATGGCTATGCATCTAGAGCAGACGCAGGCTGGACTCCCGCAAACCGCAGGCCAGCGTAGAGTCTGGGT
>Ga0187814_10000195_pt1 | contig 17421 bp, 18 predicted proteins | sample NC_S_4_FD_132450 | JGI IMG/M metagenome (GOLD analysis project Ga0187814, IMG submission 132450) | Wetland sediment microbial communities from Neuse River Estuary, North Carolina, USA - ASW-S_4 | ecosystem: Environmental > Aquatic > Freshwater > Wetlands > Sediment | place: USA: North Carolina... | reverse complement strand
GGCGGCGAGCGCCTGCTCGCCACGGCGGTCGGCCTCGGCAACCCGCACGTCGTCTGCTTTCCCGAGGGCGCCCGGGACCTCGGCGAGCTCGCCCTGAGGCTCGGCCCCGTGCTCGAGCGGGCGGACTTCGCGCCGCATCGCACGAACGTCGAGTTCGCCCGGCCGCTCGGCCCTAGGCGCATCGCCATGGAGGTCTGGGAGCGGGGCTCCGGGCGAACGCAGGCGTGCGGCACCGGGGCCTGCGCCACCCTGGTCGCGGCGGCCCTCACGGGACGGAGCGGCCGCGAGGCGGACGTCGTGCTCCGGGGCGGCTTGCTGCGCGTCGCCTGGACCGAGGACGACCGCGTGCTCATGACAGGTCCGGCCGAGCTGAGCTTTTGGGGCAGCTGCTCATGGCCAAGAGGAGAGGTTGAGGCATCGTGGTGAAGCTCGCGTCACGCATGGAGACCCTGCCGCCGTACCTGTTCGCGGCGCTCGACGAGCGACGCCGCGCGGTCGAGGCGCGCGGAGTCGACGTCATCTCGCTCGGCATCGGCGACCCGGACATGCCGTCGCCGCCGGTGGTGGTGGAGACGGTGCAACGGGAGGCTGCCCGACCGGGCAACCATCGCTATCCCCGCTATGACGGCCTCCCGGCCTTCCGCACGGCCGTGGCCCGCTACTACCTCGAGCGGTTCGGCGTGCACCTCGACGCCGATCGCGAGGTCCTCACGGTCATCGGCTCCAAGGAGGGGCTCGCCCACCTGATCTGGGCCTACGTCGAACCCGGGGACGTCGTCCTGGCCCCGGACCCCTCGTACCCGGTCTACTCGGCCCATGCCGCCCTCGCCGGCGGCGAGGCGTACCACCTGCCGCTCAGCGCCGCCAACGGCTTCCTGCCGGACCTCGATGCGATACCGGAGGAGGTCCTGCGCCGGGCGAAGCTGCTCTTCATCAACTACCCCAACAACCCGACGGGCGCCGTGGCCGACCGGCCGTTCCTCGAGCGGGCGGTGGACCTTTGCCGCCGCTACGGGATCCTGCTCGTCAGCGACGCTGCGTACGTCGAGATGACCCTCGAGGGCGAGAGCGCCCCGAGCATCCTGGAGATCCCCGGCGCCAAGGACGTCGCCCTCGAGTTCTACTCGCTCTCGAAGCCCTTCAACATGACGGGCTATCGGCTCGGCGCGGCGGTGGGCAACCCCGCGGCGGTGGCGGCGCTCGGGCGCGTCAAGAACAACACGGACTCGGGCCAGTGGAACGCCATCCAGTACGCGGGCGCCGCCGCCCTCGAGCACGACCCCCAGGACTTCTTCTCGCGCATGAACGCCCTCTACCGGCAGCGCCGCGACAAGCTCTGCCTCGGGCTCAGGGACCTGGGCTGGAACGTCCCGCTGCCGCGCGCCACCTTCTACGTCTGGGCCGAGGCCCCGGGCGGGGACGACCGGGCATTCGCCGAGCAGCTGCTCGACGCCGGCGTCGTGGTGGTCCCCGGGTCGGGCTACGGCAGCTGCGGCCAGGGCTACGTGCGCATGTGCCTGACGGTGGGCGAGCAGGAGATCGATCGCGTCCTCGAGCGCCTGGGCGCGCTCTCGCCAGTCCTCTTCGCGCGTTGACAACCCGCAGGTCTTAGCCTATTTTGAAGAAACAGCGAGCCTTGGTGCGCGCGAGCGCGTCAGCGTGCGCTCGTCGGTTCTAGGCGGGAGTGCCTGCGGGAGGAGATCGCCGTGGACATCAAGCTCGTGAACATCGGCTTCGGGAACATCGTCTCCGCGAACCGGATCATCGCGATCGTCAGCCCGGAGTCCGCACCGATCAAGCGCATCATCTCGGATGCGCGCGACCGCTCCACGCTGATCGACGCCACCTACGGGCGGCGCACCCGGGCCGTGATCATCACGGACTCCGAGCACGTGGTGCTGTCGGCCGTGCAGCCCGAGACCGTCGCCAACCGCCTCAGCCAGCGCGGCGCCGCCGCGGAGGAGGAGGAGGAGGAAGAGGAGACGGAGGAAGACGCCCAGGCCTGATCGGGAGGAGGTGCACTGTTGGAACAGCCGTCCCTCGAGCAGCTGACGCGCCGCTCCGACTCGCGCTACGCGCTGGTCGTGGCCGTCGCCAAGCGGGCGCGCGTGCTGCTCGACGAAGGTGCCGAGGATGAGCCCGGACTGCCCAAGCCTGTGACCCAGGCCCTGTGGGAGATCGCGAAGGGCGACCTGAGCTACGACCGCCCGCAGATCGCACTGAAGTGAGCCGCATAGTCCTCGGCGTCACCGGGGGCGTTGCGGCCTACAAGGCCGTCGAGCTGGCCAGCGCCCTGCGCCAGCGGGAGCACGAGGTGGACGCGGTGCTGACGCGCGCCGCACAGGCCTTCGTGACGCCGCTGGCGTTTTCGTCCGTGACCGGCCGCAGGGCCTTCGTGGACGACGACCTCTGGCGGGCGGGCGGCGACGTGCTGCACGTCGAACTGGCGCAGGCCGCCGCGGCCGTCGTCGTGGCGCCGGCCACGGCGGACTTCATCGCCCGCGCGGCGGCGGGACTGGGCGACAGCCTCCTGGGCCTCGTGCTGCTCGGCGCGCCCTGCCCCGTGCTCTGGGCGCCCGCCATGGAGACGCACATGTGGCGCCATCCCGCGACGCAGGGCAACCTCGAGCGCCTGCGCAGCTTCGGCCATCGCATCGTGCCGCCCGCCGAGGGGCACCTGGCGTCCGGGCGCAGCGGCCCCGGCCGGCTGCCCGAGCCTGCGGAGCTCCTGGCCGCCGTCGAGGCCGAGCTGAGGCCGCCGCAGCTGGCCGGCGTGCAGGTCGTCGTCACCGCCGGGCCGACCCGCGAGCACCTGGACCCCGTGCGCTTCCTCTCGAACCCGTCCACCGGCCGCATGGGCATCGCCGTCGCCGAGGCGGCCCGCGATGCCGGCGCGGACGTCACGCTGGTGCTTGGACCGACCGAGATCCGGCCTGCAGGCGGGATCGCGGTGCGCCGCGTCACGAGCGCCGCCGAGATGTTCGCGGCGGTCGAGGAGATCTTCGAGCGCACGGACGTCCTCGTCGCCACGGCCGCCGTCGCGGACCTGCGGCCGACCCAGAGCGTCGAGCGCAAGGTGAAGAAGGCGGAGCTGCCCCAGAGCATCGAGCTCGAGCGCACCGAGGACATCCTCGCCTTCGCCGGCGCCCACCGCCGCCCTGGTCAGGTGCTCGTCGGCTTCGCCGCGGAGACCCAGGATCCCGAGGCCGAGGCCAGGCGCAAGCTGAAGGAGAAGAGCTGCGACCTCGTCGTCGGCAACGACGTGCTGAGCCCCGGCGCGGGCTTCGCCGTCGACACCAACCTCTGCACCTTTGTGACCGCGCACGGCGCATGGCAGGTAGGCCCCGCGAGCAAGCGCGAGATCGGTGAGGAGATCGTGGCCTTTGTCGCCCAACGCCTCGGACGCTGAGGGCGTCGTCCAGGTCGTCCTGGGCCGAGGGCCGCTCATCCCCCTCGACTACCTGTGCCCCGGCGAGGCTCCGCCGGGCACGCTCGTGCGCGTGCCGTTCCGCAGGGGGGCGGCCGTGGGGCTGGTCGTCGCGCGCGGGCCGGCCGAGGTGCCGCGCGAGCGCCTGCGGCCCGTCCTCGACGTGATCGGACCGGCGCTCGGCGACGCGGGGGAGGCCCTCTTCGTCGCCGAGGCGATGCGCCGGCGCTACCTCTGCAGTTGGCCGCAGGCCGTCGCGCCCCTCCTGTCCTGCGCCCACGGCTTCGTGCCCGAGGCGGCCCTCTGGGAGGCCGCGGCGACCCTCGATCCCGATGCCCTGGACCGCCTGCGCCGACGGGCGCCGCGCCAGTACGAGGCGCTGGCGGCCCTCGGGGCCGGCCCCGGGCGTCTGCCCGCGACCCTTTCGGCAGCGCTCGCGGGCAAGGGGCTCGTCCGCAGGTACGAGCCGCCGCGACCGGCGCCGCCGCGCGGCGGCGGACCGCGGCCGACGCCCGCGCAGAGCGAGGCGCTGCGCAGGCTGCGCGAGGGCAGGGGCGGCGTGCACCTGCTCTTCGGCGTCACGGGCAGCGGCAAGACCGAGATCTACTTCCGCCTGATCGAGGACGCCCTCGCGGCAGGGCGCGGCGCCCTGCTCCTGGTGCCCGAGATCGCCCTGACGGCGCAGCTCGTCGACCTCGTGCAGGCCCGCTTCGGGCCGCGCGCCGCCGTGCTGCACTCCGCAGTGGGCGACGCGGCGCGCCACTCCGCGCTGCGCCGCCTGCACGAGGGGCGCGCCGACGTCGTCGTCGGCCCGCGCTCGGCCGCCTTCGCGCCGGTGGACCCGGGCGTCGTGATCGTCGACGAGCAGCACGAGCAGAGTTACCAGCAGGAGGAGGCGCCGCGCTACCACGCCCAGGACGTCGTGCTCTGGCGCGCCGCCAGGCGGGGCGCCACGGTGGTGCTCGGTTCGGCGACGCCCGACCTCGGCACGTTCCAGGCGGCGCGCGAGGGCCGCATCGGCCTCGTCGAGCTGCCGGAGCGGATCGGCGGCCGCCCCCTGCCCGAGGTGCGGCTCGCGGACCTGCGCCGCTGGCCGGGACGCATCTTCTCCCCGGAGCTCGTGCGCATGGTGCAGGAGAGCCTGCAGGCGGGGCAGCAGACCATCCTGCTCCTGAACCGGCGCGGCTTCCACCCGAGCATGGTCTGCACCGGCTGCGGCCACGTGCCCACCTGCCCGCAGTGCAGCGTCGGCCTCTCGTACCACGAGGGCGGCGAGGCCGTCTGCCACCTGTGCGGCTGGCGCGGCCCGGCGCCTCGGCGCTGCCCGGAGTGCCGCGGCCCGCTGCGCCTGCTCGGGACGGGCACGCAGCGCGTGGCGCAGGCGGCGAGGGAGACCTGGCCGGGCGCGCGCGTCCTGCGCCTCGACCGGGACGCCGTGCAGCAGCGCGACGGCGCGGAGCGCGTCTACGCGGCCTTCCGCGGGGGCCAGGCCGACATCCTCGTCGGGACGCAGATGGTGGCCAAGGGGTTCGACTTCCCGCTGGTGACGGCGGTGGGCGTCATCGTGGCCGACATCGGCCTCGGTCAGCCGGACTACCGCGCCGCCGAGCGGACATTCCAGCTGCTCATGCAGGTGAGCGGCCGCGCGGGTCGCGCGGAGCATCCCGGGCGCGCGGTGATCCAGTGCTACGACCCGGACCACCCGTCCGTGCGCTTCGCGCTGCGCCACGACTACCTCGGCTTCGCCGAGCAGGAGCTCGAGGAGCGTCGGCGCGGTGGTTATCCCCCGTTTGGCGAACTGCTCCTGATCGGCTACTCTGGCATGGAGGAGCAGGCCGTCGCGGACCTCGCGCGCCGGCGCACGGAGGAGCTCGAGCGGCTCTCCGGCGGGCGTGCGCGCGTGCTCGGCCCGGCGCCGGCGCCGATCCCCAAGGCCCAGGGTCGCTACCGTTGGCAGACCCTCCTGGCCGGCAGGCGCCGCGAGACCCTGCGCGCCATCGCGGCCGGCCTTTGGCCGCTCGCGGATGGGCCGGACCTGCGCGAGGCGCTCATCTTCGATCCACGTCAATTCCGCTGAGGACTCGGGAGGCATGATCCGTGGTCGAGATCGTCAAGCACCCCAGCGACGTGCTGCGCCGCAAGGCGGAGGCTCTGCGCAAGCCGAACCGCTCGGCCCGCCGACTGCTGGACGAGATGGCCGAGGCGATGTACGAGGCGCGCGGGGTGGGGCTGGCCGCCAACCAGGTCGGCGTCGCCAAGCGCCTCGTCGTCATCGACGTCGGCGAAGGGCTCCTGAAGCTGATCAACCCCGAGATCGTCCGGCGCGGCGACGAGATCGTGGAGGAGGTGGAGGGCTGCCTCTCCATCCCCGGGATGCAGGGCAAGGTGCCGCGCCACAAGTCCGTGCAGATGCGCGCCATGCTGACGGACGGCAGCACCGCCTGGTACGACGCCGATGGACTGTTCGCGCGGGCGATCCAGCACGAGATCGACCACCTGGACGGCGTCCTCTTCATCGACCGCGCCACGGAGGTGTGGGAGGTGGAGGAGACGACGACGGAGGTCGCGAGCAGCGAGGGGCCCGGCGGCGACGCCGCGGCGGAGGGCGCGGAGCCCGAGGCGGGCGAGGCGCAGTGAGGCTGATCTTCTTCGGCACCCCGGCGTTCGCGCTGCCGGCTCTCGCGGCGGTCGCGGCGCGCCATGACGTCGTGCGCGTCGTGACCGCGCCTGCGCGCCCGCGAGGGCGCGGCCAGCACGCCCTGCCGACGCCGGTCGGGGCGGAGGCGGAGCGCCTGGGCCTCGAGATCTCGACGCCCGAGCGCCTCGACGCGGCCGCAGTGCAGGAGCTGCTCGCCCTGCGCCCCGCCGCCGCGGCCGTGGTGGCCTACGGCAAGATGCTGCCGGCGGCGCTCTTCGAGAGCGTGCCCTGTCTCAACGTGCACCCTTCGCTCCTGCCCCGCCACAGGGGCGCCGCGCCGATCCCCTGGACGATCTGGTCCGGCGACGCCGAGTGGGGCGTGAGCATCATGCGCATCGTGCAGGAACTCGACGCGGGGCCGGTGCACCTGCGGGAGGCGCGGCCGGTGACCGCCGGCGCGACGGCGGGCGAGCTCGAGGTGCAGGCCGCGCTGCTCGGCGCCCGCATGCTGGCCGAGGCCCTCGACCTGCTCGCCGCGGGCAGGCTGCCCGAGCGGCCGCAGGAGGGCGAGCCCACCTACGCCCGGCGCCTCGTCAAGGAGGACGAGCGCCTGGACCTCGGGCAGCCCGCACGGGACCTCGCCCGCCAGGTGCTGGCGCTCTCGCCGCGCCCGGGCGCGCGGGTGCGCGTCGAGCCGGACGGGCTCGAGCTGAGGCTCCTGCGCGCCCGTGCGGCAGAGGGCGACCTGCCGCGGGGCGCGCTCGCGACCGATCGGCTGAGCCTCCTGATCGGCACGGGGCAGGGGGTCCTGGCGGTCGACGAGCTGCAGCCCGCGGGCGGGCGCGTCCAGACGGCCGCCGATCTCCTGCGCGGCCGCCCGGGCATCCTCCAGGGGAGCGCGAGTTGAGCGCGCCCGGTGCCGCCGCGCGGGCGGCGGCCGCGCGGGCGGGGGCGCTCGTCGAGGCCGGCATGCACCTCGCTCCGGCCCTCGACCGCGCCTTGCGCGGGGCCGAGCTCGCGCCGCGCGACCGCGGCCTGGCCACGGAGCTCTGCTATGGGGCGGAGCGCTGGCGAAGCCTCCTCGACCTCAGCCTCGAGCCCCACCTGCGGCGCCCGCTCACGGAGCTCCAGCCGCGCGTGCGGGCCATCCTGCGCCAGGGCAGCTACCAGATCCTGCGCCTCGGCGTGCCCGCGTACGCGGTCGTCGACAGCGGCACCGAGGCCGCGGGACTCGTCGGGGCGGGACGGGCCCGCGGGCTCGTCAACGCCGTCCTGCGGCGGGTCGCGGAGCACGGCGAGCCCGAGCTGCCGCCGGACGACCTCGAGGCGCTGGCACTCCGCTACGCCCACCCGCTCTGGCTCGTGCGGCGCTGGGTGGAGCGCCTCGGCCGGGCCGACGCCGAGGCGCTCCTGCGCGAGAACCAGGAGGTGCCCGCGCTCGTGCTGCGCGTGAACCGGCGCCGGTCGGACGCGCCCGGCGTGCTGGCCGACCTCGCCCAGGCGGGGCTCGAGGCGGAGCCGGCCCCGGGGCTGCCGTGGGCCGTGCGGCTGCGCTCGGGGGGCGACGTGCGCTCGCTGCCCGGGTTCCGCGAGGGACGCTGGCAGGTGCAGGACCTGGGCGCACAGGCGGTGGGCGAGTGCGTGGCCCTGGCCGACACCTTCCTCGAGGTCGCCTGCGGGCGCGGCACCAAGACGCTGCAGCAGGCGGAGCGGCAGGAGGGACGGGTGGTCGGCGTCGACGTCGACGCCGAGCGCGTTGCGCAGGCTGAGCGCGAGATGCTCAGGCTAGGGGTGACGGCCGAGTTCGTCTGCGCGGATGCGCGCGAGCTGCCGGACGGCGTGCGAGGGGCCGACGAGGTGCTCCTGGACGCGCCCTGCTCGACGCTCGGCGTCGTGCAGCGCCGGCCGGACGTCAAGTGGCGCCGTGGGCCGGACGACGTCGCGCGCAGCGCGGCGCTGCAGGGCGAGCTGCTGGAGGCGGCGCTCGCCGCATGCCGGCCAGGCGGCGTCGTGACCTACAGCGTCTGCTCGCAGGAACCGGAGGAGACGCTCGGACCGGTGCTCGCCGTGCTCGCGCGCGGCGGGGCGGAGGAGGACACGGCGCCGCCGCCGCTCGCGCTGCGCCGCCTGCAGGCGGGCTTCCTCCTGCCGGGCATGTTCGTCGCCCGGCTGCGCAAGCGGGCGTAGCCTAAGGCAGCGGAGGAGTACCGTCGACGGGACGAGAATTGCTGCACTTCGTGGAGGTGGACGGGCGACGCTCTACGACCTCAGTCCAGCGGAGCTGCGCGCGTGGCTCGCAGCGCACGGCGAGAAGCCGTACCGCGCCGGCCAGGTGCTCGGCTGGGCCTACGGCAGGCTCTGCCGCTCCTACGACGAGATGACCGACCTTCCGGCGTCCCTGAGGGCGACGCTGGCGGTCGAGCTGCCCCTGGGCGCAGCCGAGGTGGCCGCGGTGCAGGAGGCGCCGGACGGCGTGCGCAAGGCCCTCCTTGTCTACCCGGACCACGGCTCGGCCGAGACGGTGCTGCTGCCCTACGACATCGGGGCCAGCACGTGCCTCTCGTCCCAGGTGGGCTGCCGGCAGGGCTGCCGCTTCTGCGCGACCGGCGTGTCGGGCTTCACGCGGCACCTGAGGGCGGGCGAGATCATGGAGCAGTTCCTCTGGGCCGCGCGCGCCGCGGCGCCCCGCCGCCTGCGCCGGCTCGTCATGATGGGCGCCGGCGAGCCGCTCGACAACTACGCCGAGGTGCTGACGTTCCTGCGCCGCCTGCACGACGCCGAGGTCTTCGGGCTCTCCTACCGCCACATGACCATCTCGACCGTCGGCCTCGTACCGGAGATCCTGCGCCTGGCGGAGGAGGGCCTGCCGCTCAACCTGGCGCTCTCCCTGCACGCCACGCGCGACGACCTGCGGTCCGCCCTCATCCCTGAGAACCGCCGCTACAAGGTGGCGGACATCCTCGACGCCACCGACCGCTACTTCGCCGCCACGGGCCGCCGCATCACGTACGAGTTCCTGCTCGTCCGGGACCTCAACGACACGCCCCAGGAGGCGGACCGCCTGTGCGAGCTCGTGGCCGAGCACCCCGGCCACGTCAACCTGATACCTCTGAACCCCGTACCCGAGTTCCCGTTCGCCGCGCCCGCGCCCGAGCGCGTGCGCGCGTTCGCCGAGCGGCTGCGCCGAGGCGGCGTCAACGCCACCGTGCGCCGCACCCTCGGCCGCGACGTGCAGGCCGCGTGCGGCCAGCTGCGCCGCCACTACGACAAGGAGGGTCAGCCTGTGCCGCCGCGGCGCTCCTGGCCCATCTCCCTGCCGCCGCCCGCGCCCGGGCGTCCGGAAGATCCGCTGAGGTCCGAAACCGAGAGGTGAATCCGGTGGAGTTTTCGGCCGCATCCGACGCCGGTCGCGTGCGCCTGCGCAACGAGGACAGCTTCGCCCTCGTGCCCCTCAGGGAGGGCGTCCTGCTGGCCGTCGCGGACGGTGTCGGCGGCGAGCGGGCCGGCGAGGTGGCGAGCGCCATCGCGACCCGCACGTTCCGCGAGGCGCTCACGTCCTGCGACGGTCAGGTCCCGCGCCCGGAGCCGCTGCACGAGGCGCTGGCCGTCGCGAACCGACGCATCCTCGAAGCGCGCGAGGAGTCCGAGCGGCAGGCCGGCATGGGCACGACGATGACCTGCGCCTGGCTGTCGGAGGAGCGCCTGGCGTACGCCCACGTGGGCGACTCGCGCCTCTACCTGATGCGGGAGGGCCAGCTGAGCTGCGTGACGCGCGACCACTCCGTGGCGCAGGAGCTGGTGCGCCAGGGCTCGATCCCGCCAGGGGAAGCCGAGCGCCACCCGCAGCGCCACGTCCTGACCCGCTGGCTCGGCTTCGAGCCCTTCGCCTGCGACGAGGGCCTCCTCGAGCTCGCGCCGGGCGACGTCGTGATGCTGTGCACCGACGGCCTCATGGCCGCGCTGACCGAGGACGAGATGGCCCGCGAGATGGGCCACGGCTTCGCCGGCGTGGCGCTCCGGCTCGTGGACGCCGCGAACCGCGCGGGCGGCCCGGACAACATCACGGTCGTCGCGGCGCGCACCGCCGCCGACACGGAGCGGGGTGAGCGGGGTTGAACGGCGAGACGCTCGGCGGCCGCTACCTCCTGAAGGACCGCATCGGCGGCGGAGGCATGGCCTGGGTGTGGCTCGGCGAGGACACGCTCCTGCACCGGCCGGTGGCGATCAAGATCCTGCGCGAGGAGTTCGCGGGCGACGAGGCGTTCGTGCGCCGCTTCGGCCAGGAGGCCCAGGCGGCCGCCAGCCTCGTGCACCCCAACGTCGTGCACGTGTACGACGTCGGCGCCGAGCAGGGCAGGCACTACATCGTCATGGAGCTCGTGGACGGCGAAACGCTCAAGGACGCCATCCAGCGCCAGGGGCCGATGCCGATCGGGCGCGCCCTGGTGGTCGCGGCCGGCGTGGCTAGTGCCCTGCAGGCGGCCCACCGCAAGGGCATCGTGCACCGCGACATCAAGCCGCAGAACATCCTGCTGACCGCCGACGGCGAGGTGAAGGTGGCCGACTTCGGCATCGCCCGCGCCGCGACCGGTACCACGATCGTGCACACCAACACGATCATCGGCTCCGCCCACTACTTCGCGCCCGAGCAGGCCAGGGGCGGCTACACGGACGTCAAGTCCGACCTCTACTCCCTCGGCGCGGTGCTCTACGAGATGCTCTCCGGGCAGCCGCCCTTCGAGGGCGCAACCCCTGTGGCCGTCGCCCTCAAGCACCTGCAGGAGGAGCCCGTGCCGCTGCGCAAGCGGCGGCCGGAGGTGCCGCGCAGCGTCGAGGCGATCGTCACCCGCCTGCTCGCCAAGGACCCCTCGGAGCGCTACCAGAGCGCCGACGCGGTGCTCGTGGACCTGCGCCGCTCCCTCGACGAGATCGGCGAGCCGCTGGCCGGTGACGACGGCGGCGAAGCGGGCGAGCCCACCCAGCCGCACAACGGCCACAAGGCCCGCCGCAAGGGCCCCTGGCGCCGCATCTGGCCGTGGGCTGTCGCCGTCGTCCTGCTCCTGGCGCTGGCCTTCGGCGCATCCGCGGCGTTCAACAACTGGATGCGGGTGCCGCAGGTGAAGGTGGCCAAGGTGGAGGGCCTCTCGCAGCAAAAGGCCGAGCAGATCCTGCGCAAGCAGAAGCTGAACCCGGTGGTGTCCGCGCACGAGCACAACAAGGCCAAGGCCGGCACGGTCGTGCTGCAGAGTCCCGCCGCGGGCGAGACCGTCAAGACGGGGCGCGTCGTCCAGCTCTACATCTCCACGGGCCCCCAGCTCAACCAGGTGCCGAGCGTGCAGGGCCTGACGCAAGCCGCCGCCCAGCAGTCGATCTCGTCCTACGGCTTCAAGTCGGTCGTGAACCAGGAGCAGAGCTCGCAGCAGCAGGGCACGGTGCTCAGGCAGTCGCCGGCGCCGGGCACCAAGTTGAAGCCGAACTCGACCGTAAAGATCTGGGTGAGCATGGGCCCCGGCCAGACGCAGGCGACGGTGCCGAACTTCGTCGGCGAGGACTACCAGACCCAGGTCGCGCCTGAGCTCACGGCGCTCGGCATCGTGGTGTCGAGCCCGACCTACGCGTACTCCACGGCCACGTCCGGCGTCGTGCTCGACCAGTCCGTCGCGCCCGGCACGCAGGTCAAGGCGGGCATGACGATGGACATCACGATCAGCCAGGGGCCTCCGCCCAGCGGCGGCCAGGGGCCGCTCTCCTCGACGCAGATCACCCTGACCTACTCCGGCCAGGGGACGGCGCAGATCATCGTCTGGGTCGTCGACGCCACGGGGGCGAACATGGTCTTCAACGACTCCACCTTCAGCTCCGGCGAGTCGACGCCGATCGGCATGACCTGGCAGGGCGACGGGAGGGTCGAGGTCTACCTCGGGACGAACGGCGCACAGCCCCAGATCGTGTACTCCCAGCCGCTGCCGGTGGCGGGGGACGCCATCACCGTCCCGTGAGGCGCGGCGTGGTGCTCGAGGTGCTCGGCGACCGGGCGCGCGTGCGCACGGGCGACGACATCGTGAGCCTGCGCCCCAAGGGCGTGCTGCGCCACGAAGGGCTCCTCGCCGGCGACGACGTGGCCCTGGACGGCGAGCACATCATCTCCGTCGCGCCGCGGCGCAGCGTGCTCGGCCGCCCGCCGGTCGCGAACGCGACCGAACTCCTCGTCGTCGCGACGCTGCGCGACCCCATGGTGCAGCCGGGCGACGTCGACCGCCTGCTGCTCCAGGCGACGGCCGCCGGCCTCGAGGCACTGGTGGTGCTGAACAAGTGCGACCTCGCGAGCCCGGCCGAGCTCGCGGCGTACGCGCGGCCCTACCGTGCGGCGGGCTATCGGGTCCTGGAGACGGTGGCGCCAAGGCACGTGGGCGTCGACAGGCTGAGGGACGGGCTCGAGGCGGGCCTCAGCGTCCTTGCGGGGCCGAGCGGCGTCGGCAAGTCGAGCCTGCTGCGGGCGCTCGCGGACGTCGCCGCCAAGGTGGGGACGATCTCGCCGAGGCTTCGGCGCGGCCGCCAGACGACGCGCACGGCGACGCTGCACGACCTCGGCGGGGGGAGGCTCCTGGCGGACACGCCCGGCTTCTCCGCGCTCGAGCTGCCCGACGTGCCGTGGCGCGACCTGCGCCTCCTCTACCCGGAGTTCTCGGGCCTCGAGTGCCGGTTCGCGGACTGCGTCCACCGCCTCGAGCCCGACTGCGCGGTGCAGGATGCGGTGCGCGAGGGGCGCGTGGACTCCGGACGCTACGAGCGCTACCTGCGCTTCCTGGAGGAGATGGAAGGGAGGCCGCCCAAGTGGCGCTGATCGCCCCGTCGATCCTGACCGCGGACCACCTGCGCCTGGGTGAGGAGCTCGCCCGGGCCGAGGGCGCCGATCTCTGGCACCTCGACGTGATGGACGGGCACTTCGTGCCGAACCTGACGTTCGGGCCGGATCTCTGCAGGGCCGTCGTGCGCGCCTCGCGGGTGCCCGTCGAGTGCCACCTGATGGTGGAGCGCCCGCAGGACCTCCTCGGGCGCTACGCCGAGGCGGGGGTGCGCCGGCTCACGGTGCACCCGGAGACCGCGCCCCACCTGCACAGGCTCGTCGCCCAGATCCACGCCATGGGCTGCGAGGCGGGGGCGGCCCTCAACCCCGGCACGCCGCTCGCGGCCGTCGAGGAGGTTGCGGGGGAGCTCGACCTGCTGCTCGTGATGACGGTGGACCCGGGGTTCGGGGGCCAGAAGATGATCCCTGCCGCGCTCGACAAGGTGCGGCGCGCGCACGAGCTCTGGCCTCGTCTGACGCTGGAGGTGGACGGCGGCATCGACGCAGGCAACGCCCGCGAGGCGGTCCTGGCCGGCGCCGCGGTGCTGGTCGCGGGGTCGGCGGTGTTCGCGCCGGGAGCGGATCCCGCCGAGCGCATCGCGGAACTGCGCCGAGCCGCGCACGAATCGGCATAGACCCCCATAGCATGGATAGCGGGGGTGGAGTCGAGTTGCGCGTGCACGTCGTCAAGGTGCCGAAGCTGCTCGGCGGCCTGCTGCTCGGCCTCGTCGGACTGTTCGAGGGCCGTCGCAAGGAGGCCGCGCCGCCGCCCGAGGAGTGAGGCTTCTCGGCGTGCGGGTGCAGGAAGGCGGCCCCCGGCTGGGGGCCGCCTGGGCTCAGCAGGGTCTAGAGAGCGCGCTGGACCTTGCCCGAGCGCAGGCAGCGGGTGCAGACGTCGACGCGCTGCACGCGACCGTCGACGACGGCGCGCACGGTCTGGATGTTGGCGCCCCAGGTGCGATGGGTCTTGATGTTCGAGTGCGACACGAGGTTGCCGTGCGCGACGCCCTTGCCGCACACGGAGCACGTCTTAGCCATCTCAGTAGCCCTCCCAAAGCGCGGACGAAAGGTACAAACGCAATATAGACTAGCACGAGCGGCTGCGTTGCGCAACGCGACGCCGCCTTCTTTGCTGGTGCGCTGCGATTCCGTCCGGGCGGTCCGTAGCGGCGCCGGGGCCGCGCAATCCCCGTGCGCCCCAGACCCCGCTCGCGGCCCGGGTGCGCCCTCGCGTACGGGCCGAGGTGCCGGCCGCGGTGGCGCTGCAACTAGCAATGGCGAAATCTCGCTCCATGAGGGACGAGCGGAGAAGTCCCATCATCCAGCCCCCTTGCGATCAGACGGGTTTTCAGTTCTTCGTCCGAATACCCCCGGTTCTTTCCGTAGAGTCGCCCGTTTGCGCGGCGGGCAAGGCTGGCGCCCCGGACGGGCCCGCTCGGCCGAGGTCCCTACGAGGTAGCGGCTTTCGCACGAACCCAGGCGAGCACCCTGCACAGGGGGACGGCGCCCTCAAAGGTCACGTCGCGCGTCCGGGTCGCGCCGAAGGAGGAGGACACCCGCAGCGGGCGCCGTGGGGCCGTCGGCGTGCGGGTCTAGTCCGAGATGGTCTCTCCGCCCCAGTCCTCGGGCGCGGCGTCGAAGATCGTCTCGGTGAACGTCCAGATGTGACCGAAGGGGTCCTCGGCGTTGTACTGCCTCTCGCCGTAGGGCATGTCCCTGGGCTCCATGAGGATCCGTGCGCCGTGGGCCCTGGCCCGCTCGCAGTGGGCCCGCGCGTCCGGGACCCGCACCATGACCGACGTCGTGACCTCGCCAGGGCGGGGCGGGCGCCGGTCGCCGCTGACGTCCGCGACGATCAGGTCACCGTCGCCGAAGCGCAGCTGTGCGCGGTGGTTCTCGCCGACCCGCACGCGCTCCAGGAAGCCGAACGCCTCGGTGAGCCACTGAACGGCCCGGCCCACGTCCGGGTAGGTCAGGACCGGGACGACGGCGGCACTGGGCGCCGAGCGGTTCGTCCTCGCCGCGCATCCCCTCGGCGCAGGGGCCCCGTGATCACGGCCGGGGCTCGGCTGCCTCCCCTCGGACAGGTCGCGCAGCCGCGCGAGCGCGCGCGACCAGTACGGCTCATACCTGCGCAGCCAGGGCGCCACGGCCGCCGACAGCGCCTCGCCGTCGATCTCGTAGAGACGCTGGCGGCCCTTGCGCACCGCGCGCACGAGGCCCGCGGCGCGCAGGCCCATCAGGTGCTTGGAGATGCCCGAAGGAACGAGGTCGGGAAAGTTCGACGCCAGCTCGCCGACCGTCAGGGGGCCGCGCTCGGCGAGGAGGTCGAGGATGCGCCGGCGCGTCGGGTCGGCGAGCGCGTGGAAGAGGTCGTCGTCCAGGCTAGGCACCGCCGCTCGCCACCAGGTCCCGGAGCCGCTCCAGCACCTTGTGCCGGTCGGCCCCACGCTCGTAGGCTTCCAGGGTGCCGGGCCAACCGGGCTTGCCGATGCCCGCGAACCCGTCGTGGGCCAGGGTCACCCGCGTGCCGCCCGCAAGGGCTGTGAGGGTGAGGACGAGCCTCGCCGGGTGCACCCAGTCCCCGCCCTCCTCGAGCCAGGAGAGGACGAGGGCGCCCTCCGGGACGATCTCCAGCACGCTGCCTTGGACGGTCGCGTCCGCGGCAGGATCGTGGAAGCGGTACGACCCGCCGACGCGCAGGTCGATCTCGAGGTTCGGACTCAGCCACCTGCGCAGGGCGTCCTGCGATGCGAACCAGCGCCAGACGGTGCTGGGCGGGGCCTGGATGTCGATCGAGCGGACCACCTCGGGCATGGGCGTCACCCCTTAGACATTACCATACGGTAAGATATCGTGGCGCGCAAGGCCGCTCGCAACATCGTGCGAAGCCCGCCTGGGCCACGGCCGACGCGGGCGGCCACAGCGGACCGACAGCCAGGCGCTGGGCGGACACAGGTACAACGAAATAGGGTGAAAAGATGTCGATGTTGCGACAAACGCAGCGCACCGCCGGCTCAGGACGCGGGTTTTCATTGACTTGGGCCCGCCGGCGGGCTTAGGATTGAACTCGTGGTCAATGGAAAGGCGGATGCGCATGCCGCGTACACCTGAGGCGAACGAACTCATCCGCGAGGAGCGGCGGGCGGCGATCCTGGCCACGGCCGCGCACGTGTTCGCGCAGCGCGGGTACGTCGGGACGCGCATCAGCGACATCGCCGACGCCGTGGGCATGAGCAAGGGGCTCATCTACCACTACTTCCCGAGCAAGGGGCAGGTCTTCGCGGCGCTCGTCGACCAGGCGGCGCGCGGAGTCGTCGCCCTGCTGCAGGCTGCGCTCGCGCGGCCGGACGCCGCCGGAGGGAAGCTGCGCTGGCTCGTGGAGCAGGAGATCGCGGGCCTCAGGGACGACGCGGACATCTTCATGGTCGTCCTGCAGGCGATGATGAGCGACGCGGTGCCCCGGGAGGCGCGGCGCAGCGCGGAGGCGCTGGTCGCGGAGACCGCCGGCCTGATGCGCGAGCTCGTCCTCGAGGGACAGGCGCGCGGCGAGGTGCGCGCGGGGGATCCGGACGACCTCGCGGCGATCGTCGGTACGTGGCTGCAGGGCCTCGCGGTGGGCGCGGCGATGCGCCCGGTGGCCGGGCGCCTGCCCCCGGCGGCGAGTTTCGCCGATCTGTTCGAGGGGGGCGGGGCACGGCGTTGAGGCGCTTCTTCGTGCCGTAGCATTGAATATCTGGTCAGTCAATGGAGGACTTGCCGCATGGCGGAGGGCGCCGCACCGGTTTCCCGCCTCGGTCCCATGGCGCAGGCCGGCCTGCTCGCCGGACCTTTCATGAGCATGGTGGACAGCAGCGTCGTGAACGTCGCGCTGCCGAGCATGGCGCGCTCGCTCGGGAGCAGCCTCTCGGCCGTGCAGTGGGTGGTGAGCGCGTACCTCCTGGCGCTCGGCGTGGCCCTGCCGGCCACCGCCTACCTCGCCAGGCGCTACGGGACGCGGCGCGTGTACGCCATCGGGCTCTGCGGCTTCACGCTGACGTCCGCGCTCTGCGCGGGGGCGGGCAGCGTCGGCGAGCTGAGCGCGGCCCGCGTCCTGCAGGGCATCTTCGGGGCGGCCCTGGCCCCCCTCGCCATGAACCTGCTGTTCGGCGAGGGGCAGGGCTCGCAGCGGATGTCCTGGGTGGCGGGCATGGTGCTCTTCCTGGCGCCGGCCGTCGCCCCGGCCCTGGGCGGCGTCCTGATCCCGTGGGCCGGCTGGCCCGCGGTGTTCCTGATCAACGTGCCGGTCGGGCTCGTGGCCCTCCTCGGCCTGAAAGCCGTGCCGCAGGGCGTGGACACGCCTGCGGCGGCCGAGCGGCCGCACTTCGACCTGCCCGGCTTCGCCCTGCTGTCGGGTGGCCTTTGCGGCACCACCTACGGTGCCTCGGTGGGCGTGCAGGCGGGCTGGTTCCAGGTGGGCGCGTGGCCCTTCTGGGCCGGCGGATTCGCCCTCCTGGCCCTCTACGGCCT
>Ga0187814_10000194_pt1 | contig 17434 bp, 18 predicted proteins | sample NC_S_4_FD_132450 | JGI IMG/M metagenome (GOLD analysis project Ga0187814, IMG submission 132450) | Wetland sediment microbial communities from Neuse River Estuary, North Carolina, USA - ASW-S_4 | ecosystem: Environmental > Aquatic > Freshwater > Wetlands > Sediment | place: USA: North Carolina... | reverse complement strand
TCATCGGTAGAGCGATTGTAAGCCCCGCCGGTATGCGCTCGTGGCGAGACTTCTAAAGGACGCGTCACTAAACCGCCGACGCGGCGACGATCTCGCCCATCACCTCACGCAGGTCGTGGTTGGCCTCGTACACGACGACCTGGCGGGCGGCCCCGTTGCCCCGCTCCAGCAGGTCCTCGACGGCCTCCAGCTCGGCCTCCGAGCCAAGCTCTTGGCAATGCGGGCGCATCCGATCGAGCAGCCGCCGAGCCAGCGCCCTGGTCTGGACCCGCTCGAAGTTGGGAAGGTCGACCAGCTCCCCGTCGAGGCCGTGCCGCGCCGCCAGCCACTTGTTCTCGTCGAGCATCTCGAATGGGTAGCTGGAGAGCTCCGCGCCGGAGTCGAAGTGCTCGCTCAGCTCCTTGACGAGGCTCTGGACGAGCGCCGCGAGCCCGATCGTGTGCTCGACCCGGGTCTGGGAGTCCATCACCCGGACCTCCACAGTCCCGAAGTTGGGGTGAGGGCGCACGTCGTGCCAGAGGTAGGTGTAGTCCTCGATCACCCGGGCTTTGGTCATGAACTCGATCCGGCGTTCGTAGTCCGCCCAGTCCTTGTACGTCGGCGGGATTCCCACGCGCGGAAATGCCCGGAAAATGGGCGTCCGCGTCGAGGCCAGGCCCGTGGCGTCCGCGCGCCAGAACGGCGAGTTGGCCGACAGTCCGAGCAGGATCGGCATGTGGACGCGCATCCCGTTGGCCACGTAGATCGCCTTGTCGGGGTCGTCCACCCCCACGTGCACGTGGACGCCGAAGATCAGCTCCTGCCGGGCCACGAACCGCAGCGCCGCGATCAGGTCGCGATAGCGGGGGCGCGCGACGATCCGCTGGTCCTCCCACATCGCGAACGGGTGCGTCCCTGCCGCCCCGATCCCGAGGCCCTTGGAGCGCGCGGTTTCGATCACCTGGCGGCGCAGCGCCCGCAGCTGCTCCCCGGCCTGCGGTATGTCCGGGCACGGGTCGGTAGAGATCTCGAGCACCGACTCCATCAGCTCGGGCTTGATCTCCCCGGAGGGGGAGTGCTCGAGCAGCGTCTCGATCGCGTTGACGAGCTCCAGCGACTCTCCATCGAGGATCATCAGCTCCTCCTCGATCCCGATCGTGTACGCCAGGCCGGTGAAATGGTGCTCCATGGCGTGGCAGCCTAACGTGACCAGGGGCCGTAGACTGGGAGCGGACGAACGGCGATCAAAGGAGGGGCGGATGGCCCTGGGATACGACGGCAAGCTCTACATCCTCGCTTTTGACCATCGGGGCTCCTTCCAGAAGAAGATGTTCGGGATCGAGGGCGATCCGACTCCGGAGGAGGTCGAGAAGATCTCCGACGCCAAGCGCCTGATCTTCGAAGGCATGCTGGAGGCGGTGAATAGGGGTGCCGAGCCCGGCGCCACGGGGGTGCTCGTCGACGAGCAGTTCGGCTCGAACATCCCGCAGCGAGCCCGCGAGCACCATCTCAAGCTCGCCATGCCCGTCGAAAAGTCGGGTCAGGACGAGTTCGACTTCGAGTACGGCGACGATTTCGGCGCCCACATCGAGAAGTTCGATCCCGATTTCTCGAAGGTGCTCGTGCGCTACAACCCCGACGACGACGAGACGATCAACCGGCGCCAGCTGGAGCGGCTCAAGCGGCTGGCGGACTGGCTGCACGAGAACGACGGCAAGTTCCTGTTCGAGCTGCTCGTGCCGGCGAACGAGCAGCAGCTGGCCAGCGTGGACGGCGACACCGACCGCTACGACGCGGAGCTTCGTCCCGGCCTGATGCGACAGGCGATCCAGGAGATCCAGAACGCGGGCGTCGAGGTGGATATCTGGAAGATCGAGGGCGTCGACGAGCGCGAGGATGCGGAGATGCTCGCTGAGGAGACCCGCACGGGGCCCGGTCGGGAAGGCGTCGTCTGCGTCCTGCTGGGGCGCGGAGCGTCGACCGAGAAGGTCGAGCACTGGCTCCGGATCGCGGCTCCGGTCAAGGGCTTCGTGGGCTTCGCGATCGGACGCTCGATCTGGTGGGACGCGCTGAAGGGCTGGCTGGGCGACGAGCTGGACCGCGAGGCGGCGGCAGCGCAGATCGCCGATAACTACCTGCACTTCATCGAGACCTACGCCGGCCAGGGCGTTGCGGGCTGACGCATGGCGATGAAGATGCGCCAGAGCCTTGCGGAGCTCGAGGAGGAGTTCCGCGATGAGATGGAGCGCGAGCAGAGCCGCAGCGAGAGGCTGCGACGCACCGCGGTCCGCCGCACCCGCAATCGCACGATCGAGCGGAAGAAGAAGCGAAGCTCGATGCGCTTCTGGCTGCTCGTGCTCGCGCTGATCGGAACCGCGGTCGCGGTCACGGTCGCGATGTTCGAGACCTTGTACTACCTGCTGAGCTGATCCCTGCCGAGCTGATCGGGCGCCGGATCAGCGCCAGCTCACCACGGAGCCGCCCCGCACCGAACCGCTGGTTCAGGCGCCCTCGCCCAGCCCGCGAAGGGCTGCGTCAACCTCTTCCCGGGCGGCCTTGCCGGAGCCCACCTGCTCCTGCTGGATCTCCAGGTAGACCTCCTTGCGGAACACCGGGATGTCGCGCGGCGCCTGGATTCCGATCCGAACCTTCTCCCCCATGATCGCGAGCACAGAGACCTCGATGTCATCACCGATCATGATGCTCTGGTTGGATTTCCGGGTTAGTACCAACATCGTCACTGCCTCCCTGCTAGGCGTGGAGTCCGAAGCATCGGCTGGACAATTCCCTGGACGGCCAGCCGGTCCGCCCGCATCCGCAGCATAGCGGTTCCCATCAGTGTTCCTCAAGCGTTCAGCGTCCATGAAGACCCCATTTTGGTTCGACGCTTTTGAACGAACACCTGTATTAGTCTCCGCCGTCATGGCTCGTCGATCGCTACGGCCGGAGCTGAACCGAATTCGCGCCTGGGTCAGGCAGGGACGGACCGATGCGTGGATCGCCCACCAGCTCGAGGTCACCGTCCAGCAGATCCAGTCGTTCAAGCGCGAGCACGGTCTCGATGAGGATCAGCAGCCCGAGCGTGCGGGCGCGGTCGCGGCCGACTACGACGACGAGATCGATCTGCGCGCCGAAGACGATGCCCTGATCGCCGCCGAACTCGAGGCAGCCGAGGCCCGACAGGCCCAGGAGGAGCAGGACGCGGAGGCGGCCGAGCAGGAGGAGGAGCGCCCGACCCGTCGCCGCCGGGGACGTCGTGGAGGGCGCCGAGGAGGCCGCCGCAAGGCCACGTCAGTGCTCGAGGCCACCTTCGACCATGGCGAGGAGGGCTACGGGCTGTGGCTCGATCCCGCCGTCCAGGACGACCCCGTCTACGCGGAGTACTGGGCCGGCCACCGCCCGGTGGAGGTCACGATCGACGAGGACCAGATCGTGATTCGCCGCGCGGGCGAGGATGACGAGGGCGAGGGCGAGGACTAACGGATTCAGCGCAGCGCCGGCAAGCGCATTGCTACGCCGCCAGCGCGTGCGCCCTGCTGCGCGCGACGCATCTGACGTGCCGGCGCGACGCGATCGAGGACACCGGGGCTGGCTCCGGTGCTACTGCAAGAACCCACCGACGGCGCACGATCGCGTCCGCGACCGCGCGGGGATCCACGCGGTACTCGCCGTTCGTGACTCGCGTCCGTAGCTCCTGCAGTCGACTGTCGCGATGATCGTCCATAGCGTTCACATGATGGATCGGCGTTCTGCGGGTCGCGCTCGATCGGGTCATGACCCCAAATCGGGAGACAGAGAAGTGCCCGGCCGCTTGCGGGAATTCCGTCCCGCCTCGACACCCATCTTCCGGATGCTCGTCGTCCATCCTGCTGCGTCGCCATCGGGCTCATAAGGTCGCCCACTACCTCTCCTCACCGACCTCCCTGGCCCGATAGTCGCTCGCCTCACGCGCGTACCGCGCGAACGCGGCGCCCGCGACCGTGGGCATGTCCCACGCCGCCGGATTCCCCGGCGCCACACGCGTCGCGATGTCGAAGCACCAGTCGGTTCCCTCGGTTGTGTACAGCGACGCGAGCTCATCGGTCGTGAACGGGCCGCCCAGCCGCCGTCGCAACTCCAGTACCAGCTGGTCGATGACCCGGTCCATCGCGGGGCGATCCGCGGGATCGGCCTCAGCCAGCCGGCGTTCGCCGTCCCGCCAGAGCCCGATCGCGTCCTCGAAGCGCACGGACACATGATGCCCAGCGCCCGGGGGTGTTCCTCAGGGCCCGGACATGCTGGTGATCGCGTACGGCCGCTCGCCGGGCATCACCATCCCCAGCGCTCGGGCGTCATGCTCGATAGTCATGGGGTCGTTCAGCGCCTTCTCCTGCCGCGTCAGGCTTGCGTTCTCACGTGCGAGCTGGTGCACGATTGCCGCCTGCTGATCGGCCTCGCTGCGGGCCGAGAGATAGGCGAGCCCCTGCCGGCTGTACAGCCCCACCACGACCGCGAACACCGCCAACAACAGCACCCTGCCGACCTTGTCCCAGCGGATCCGTAGGTGCGGCGGGGTCCTGGCCCCGCGAGGGGATCTGCGCGGTCGGGCGGACCGCTGGGGTCGGGCGGACCGCTGCGGCCCGGCAGACCGCTCTGGGCGAGCGGGCCGCTGCGGTCGAGTCCGCGTGGCCCTTCCTGGCACGGCGGTTGCAGAGCGCGCGGGCGGCATCCCGTAGGCGCTTCGTTCGACGCGCCGCGACTCCTTCCTGCTGCAAGAGGACGTGCGGGCGGCCCGGCCTACCTCCGGAACGCATCCGGGCCCGGGAACGTGGCGTCCGCGCCGAGCGCCTCCTCGATCCGCAGCAGCTGGTTGTACTTCGCGACCCGATCGGTCCGCGAGGGAGCGCCGGTCTTGATCTGCCCGCAGCCGGTGGCGACCGCCAGGTCGGCGATCGTGACGTCCTCGGTCTCGCCCGAGCGGTGCGAGATCACGGCGGTGTAGCCGTTCTCCCGCGCCATCCGGATCGCGGCGAGTGTCTCGGTGAGCGTCCCGATCTGGTTGACCTTGATCAGGATCGAGTTGGCGACGTGCCTTTCGATCCCGCGCATCAGCCACTGGGTGTTGGTCACGAACAGGTCATCTCCCACCAGCTGCAGCCGATCCCCGAGGCGCTGGGTCAGCGACTCCCACCCGCTCCAGTCGTCTTCTCCCATCCCGTCCTCGAGCGAGATGATCGGATAGCGCCCGACGAGATCCTCCCAGTATCCGGTCAGCTCCTCCGCGGTGAGCGAGCGGTTCTCGTGCTCCAGCAGGTACGCATCGTCGCGGTGCAGCTCCGAGACGGCCGGGTCCAGCGCGACCGCTACCTGCTCGCCGGGCTCGTACCCAGCGGCGCGGATGCCCTCGATCAGGACGGCCAGCGCCTCCTCATTGGAGTCGAGGTCGGGCGCGAACCCGCCCTCGTCGCCCACGGCGGTGGACATCCCTCGGTCATGCAGGGTCCGCTTGAGGTTCTGGAAGACCTCGTCGCCCATCCGCAGCGCCTCGGCGAAGCTCGTCGCGCCCACCGGCACGATCATGAACTCCTGGAAATCGAGCAGGTTGTCGGCGTGGACACCGCCGTTGAGGACGTTCATCATCGGCACGGGGAGAATGTGCGCTGTCTCGCCACCCAGGTAGCGCCACAGCGGGAGCCGCTCCTCGGCCGCCGCCGCGTGCGCCGCCGCCAGCGAGACCGCGAGGATCGCGTTCGCCCCGAGCCGACCCTTGTTCGGAGTTCCGTCGAGCGTCGTGAGCGTCCGGTCGAGCGCGGCCTGCGCCGACGCGTCCTGACCGCGGACCGCCTCGGCGATCTCACCGTTGACGTTCTGGACCGCCTTCGTGACTCCCTTCCCCATCCACTCCGAGCCTCCGTCCCGGAGCTCCACGGCCTCGAACTCGCCGGTCGAGGCACCCGACGGCACCGCCGCCCGACCCCACGCGCCCGAGCGCAGGCTCAGCTCGACCTCGACCGTGGGATTGCCCCGGCTGTCCAGGATCTGCCGCGCGTGGACGTGCTCGATCTCACTCATCCGCTCATCCCCTCTTCGTCCAGGCGCGCTCGCGCGTAATAACGAAGCTGCTCATCCGGGCGCAGATCGTTCCAGCTTCGCCCGTCCGATGCCGCCAGCTCCGTGCCCGCGCTCACCCGCGCGCGGAACCGGTCGGCGGCCGCCCGGAGCGCCAGCTCCGGGTCAACCCGCAGCTTGCGCGCCAGATTGACCGCCGCGAACAGCAGGTCCCCGACCTCGTCGAAGCGCGCCTGAGCACCGTCCGCCTCGGATACCTCGGCCAGCTCCTCGCGGACCGCCTCCACCGCGGGCGAGACGCCGGAGAAGTCGAACCCGCTCGCGGCCGCGCGTCGCTGCACCTTCCTGGCGTACAGGGGGCCGGGGAGGTTCTCGGGCACCTCGCCAAACACGCCCGGCTCGCGACCGGGCTCCCCCCGCTTGATCTGATCCCAGTTGCGCAAGACCTCAGCTGAGCTCGAGGCCTCCACTTCCCCGAACACGTGCGGATGCCGGCGGATCAGCTTCTCGGTGCAGTGCTCGGCTACCTCACCAAGGCTGCCGGCGCCTCGCTCCTCGAGCAGCAGCGACAGGAAGTAGACCTGGAACAGCACGTCCCCCAGCTCGTCGAGCAGCTTGCGATCGTCCCCGCGGTTCGCGGCATCCGCGAGCTCGTACGCCTCCTCCACCGTGTGGGGAACGATCGAGCGCTCGTCCTGCTCGCGATCCCAGGGACACTCGGTTCGCAGCCTCCGGGTGATCACATCGAGGCGAACCAGCGCCTCGCCGATCGCCACCCGGGCCGGGCTCACCCCGTGGTCGATGTCGATGTCGTGGTCGATCCCTTAGGCGCCTTATAGCCGTTGCAGTCGCTCATCGCGTACGCCGAGCGACACGTGGTCTGACTGCGCCAGTGCTTCGTCGCCGCCTTGATGACGGCGTTTTGGGCGTCGGTCTGCTGCTGGCCGGTGAGCGTCTCGCGGATCAGCGCCGTGGCCTGCGCCAGCGACTGCTGCGTGGCAGGCTTGCTCGCGATCACCTCGAACACGTAGTAGCCGAACTGTCCCTTGATCGGCCCGAGCAGCTTGTTCAGCGGCGCCGAGAACGCGGCCTGGTCGAGCGCGGTGTCCTCCTCACCCTTGACCACGCCTTTCAGCAGGCCTCCGCTGTTCCTGGACGTGGGGTCGGTGGAGTACTTCTTCGCCACCACATTCCAGCTCTGTCCCGACTCGAGTGCGGCCTTGGCCGCGTTCGCCTGAGCGAGCGAACTGGCCAGCACGATCCGGATGTTCCGGCTCTCAGGCGTGCCGAACTGCGTCGGATGGGTGTTGTAGTAGTTCTGGATCGAGGCCTGGGTGATCTTCGTCGTGTGCTTGGCGAGCAGCTTCGTGAAGAGCTGGTTGATCCTGAAGCGGAAGAGGATGTCGTCCAGTGTCTGCCCGGTCTGCGAGAGGAAGGTCTGGAATTGGGCAGGGTTGGCGAACTGCTGCGCCTTGGCGGTGTTGAGCGCGTTCTCCACCTGGGCGTTGGTGACGCTGATGTGGTCGCGGGCGGCCTCGGCCTGGTACCAGTAGCCCTTGATCAGGTAGTCCATCACCTGACTGGAGATCGACGTGAACAGCTGTTTGCAGTCGGCGCGCAGCTGCTTGGTGGGCGTCTTCGCCAGAGCAGTGATCTGAGCGCGGACCTGTGCCACGCAGTGGTCGAAGTTCGGCGGGTCGTTGGGGACGATCACCGGCGAGCCGGGACTCTGCGACGCCTGGCTCTTCGCCGCCACGTACATCCAGTGATTGAACGCCTGCGTGGTGATCGGGTTCCCCGCGACGTCGGCAACCGAGTTGCCGGGAACCCCGCTCCCGCAAGCCGCCACCACGGCCGAGAGCGCAAAAAAGGCGCAGAGCGCCGCCGTGCGTCTGAAGTACTTCCGCATCGAGAGCGCCTGATGGTAGCGAGCCTCTATATGAAGGGCGCTCGCCGCGCCGTAGCGCGGCACGCGCCGATCGTATCCGCCCGCCCCCGCCGGGAAACCCGCCCCCGCCGGGAAGCTCGCCCCCGCCGGGAAACTCGCTACGCCGCTTCGCGCGTGACCGCCAGCAGCACGTCTGCGGCCTTCACCACGGCCGGGAAGCGCTTGACCGGGTCCTCGGGGACCCGAACCGACAGCTGCGACTTGCCTGACTCGTAAAGTGCCTCGGGAATCTCCTGCCGGATCCGCTTCGCGCGCACCGAGTCGAGCTCGACCGGGGTGACCGCGAGCCGCCCGCCCCGGAAGCTGACCGCACGCGCCCCCGCCTGCCCCAGCTTGATTCGTGCCTGCTGGAGCGCGATCAGATTGAGCAGCGGCTCGGGCGGCGTTCCGAAGCGATCCTCGAGCTCCTCGCGCAGCACCACCAGGTCCGCGACCTCGCGGGCGGCGGCGATCCGCCGGTGCACCTCGACCTTGGCCTGCTCGTAGGGGATGTAGTTGGACGGCACGTACGCGTCGACGTTGACGTCGAGCCGCACCGGCTCCCACTCCTCCTCTGGGGCGGCGCCGTCGGCGCCCGCCGCCGCGACCGCCTCGTCGAGCATCTGCATGTAGAGCTCGAATCCGAGCGCGGCCACGTGTCCGGATTGCTCGTCGCCCAGCAGGTTGCCGGCGCCGCGGATCTCCAGATCGCGCATCGCGATCTTGAACCCGGCGCCAAGCTCGGTGTAGTCCGACAGCGCCGACAGCCGCTGCGCCGCCTCGCCCGTCAGCGCCGCGGCGCTCGGATACAGCAGGTACGCGTACGCGCGCTCGCGCGAGCGCCCGACTCGCCCGCGGATCTGGTACAGCTGGGCCAGCCCGAACGTGTCGGAGCGCTCGACGATCAGCGTGTTGGCCTGCGGAATGTCGATCCCCGACTCGATGATGCTTGTGCAAACCAGCACGTCGGCCTCGCCGCGCAGGAAGCGCAGCATCCGCTGCTCGAGCTCCTTCTCGTCCATCTGCCCGTGGGCGACCTCGAAGCGCATCGCGGGGCAGAGCCCCCGCAGCCGCTCGGCCGTCTCGTCGATCGTCTCCACGCGGTTGTGCAGGAAGAACGCCTGCCCGTCGCGCTCGTGCTCGCGAACGAGCGCCTGCTTGACGAGCTCCTCGTCGTACTCCCCGACATAGGTCTTGACCGGTCGCCGGCCCTCCGGCGGCGTCTCGATCACGCTGATGTCCCGCACTCCCGCCAGTGACATCTGCAGGGTCCGCGGAATCGGGGTGGCGCTCATCGCGATCACGTCAACCTTCAGCTTCAGCTGTCGCAGGAGCTCCTTCTGCTTGACGCCGAAACGCTGCTCCTCGTCGACGACAAGCAGCCCCAGGTCCTTGGCCCGCACGTCCCGGGAGAGCAGGCGGTGGGTGCCGATCACGATGTCGACCTCGCCGCGCGCGAACGCGGCGACCGCCGCACGCTGCTGCGCCGCCGAGCGAAAGCGCGAGACATGCTCGATCGTGACCGGGTAGTCCTTGAGCCGCTCGGAGAAGGTGCCGAAGTGCTGCTGGGCGAGGATCGTGGTCGGCGCCAGCACCATAACCTGCTTGCCGTCCTGCACCGCCTTGAACGCCGCCCGCAGTGCCACCTCGGTCTTGCCGTAGCCGACGTCGCCGCAGATCAGCCGGTCCATCGGCCGCGGCGCCTCCATGTCCACCTTGACCATCTCGATCGCGTCGCGCTGGTCGGGCGTCTCGTTGTACGCGAAGGCGTCCTCGAACTCCCGCTGCCAGTCGGTGTCGTGCGGGAAGGGGTGCCCCTGGCGCCGCTTGCGCTCGGCGTAGAGGTTCAGCAGCTCGCCGGCGAGCTCCTGTGCCGCTCGCCGCGCCCGTGCCTTCATCGTCTCCCAGCGCGAGCCGCCCAGCTTCGACAGCGGCGGGTGCTCACCGCCCGCGCCGACGTAGCGGCTGATCTTGGCCAGCTGGTCTACGGGCACGAAGACGCGGTCGGAGCCCGCGTATTCGAGGTACAGGTAGTCGCGCGTGACCCCTGCGACGGTCTTGGTGTCGAAGCCCGCGAACCGCGCGACTCCGTGGTCCTCGTGCACGACGATGTCGCCGCTGCGCAGGTCGCTGAAGCTGCGCAGCACACCGCGCCTGCGCTCCGGGCGCGCGGGCTCAGGCCGCCGGCGGCGCAGCAGCCTGTGATCGGGGATCACCGCGAGGTGGAACTGGGGCGCGATGAACCCTGTCTGGAGCCGGGCGGCGACGAAGTTGATGGGGCCCTCCGGCCTGCGGCCCGCTCGGCCTCCGGCCTCGCCTATACGGGCCGCGCCCGAGTCATCCTGCTGGCTGGCGCCAGCCGGCCTGTTGGGCTCGGCCCCGTCCAGCCACTCCACCTTCAACCTGCCGAGGTTGTAGGCGACGCGCTCGCCCTCTCCGCGCCGCGCGAACGCGACGACCGTCGTATAGCCGGAGCGGGCGAGCTTCTCGAGCTCGGGCTCGGCCTCCTTCATGGCCCGCGCCTGGACGTCAGCGGCCTGCGCCCGGAACGAGAACGGCTGGTCCTGGTCGATGCTCGAGAGGCGGATCCGCGCCCGCTGCTGGAGCGACTGCTCGATCGCCTCCGCCCCCACGTAGAGGCGATGGGCGTCGTGATCGTGGAACGCCACGGTGACGTCCTGCCAGTGGTCGTACAGCGCGGGCGTCACGTCCTCCTCCCCAACGATCACGATCGCCGCGCTCTCCGGCGCGAGCTCCAGGAACGGGTGGAAGTCCTCGACCGGCAGCAGCTCGGCGATGTCGGGCCGCTCGGACGCGTCCTCCAGCGCGGCTATCTCCGCCAGCTCGCGGTGCTCCTCGGCCAGCTCCGCGGCGGGCGCCACCTCGACCAGCTCCGCATCGCCCAGCGACCGCTGGGTGAACGTCGAGAACCACCGCAGAGACTCGATCTCGTCGCCGAACAGGTCGACGCGGACGGCGCGGTCCTCTGTCGCTGGGAACAGGTCCAGCAACCCTCCCCGGATCGCGAACTGCCCGCGATCCTCGACCTGGTCCACGCGCTCGTATCCCGCTGCGACCAGGTCTCTGGCGGCCTCGTCGAGGTCGAGCAGGTCGCCCGTCCGCAGCGTGAAGCCATGCGGGCGCAGCGCCGGATCCGGCACCTTCTCCGACAGCGCGACGGCGCTGACGACGACGATCGGAGCGGTACCGTCGACCCCGCCCTCGATCAGGGAGTCAAAGGCGGCGATCCGCAGGCCGACCAGGTGCGGCGGGGGCGCCAGGTGTGACTCGTAGGTGACCCCGCGGCTGGGGTAGTAGCGAACGACACGCGGCTCAAGCCATGCGCGCAGTCCCGCCGCCAGGTCGCGCGCGGCGCGGTCGTCGCCGGCTACGACGATCGCCGGGCGGACGGGGTCGCGGTCCAGGAGCGCCGCAAGCAGGTAGGGCCGCAGCGCCTGCGAGACGAACGCGCGACCGCCGTCGCGCGCGAGCGCGGCGGTCTGCGGATCATCGTCGGCGTGAGAGAGAAGGCTGCGGAGCATCCCCTAGGACTGAGTCTAGGTCGGCACGGTTTCTTCCCGAATCACCCGCTCGGCCGCATCCGCGGCCTCCCGGATCACCCTGCCGACCTCCTCCCTCGGCTCGCGAAAACGGCCGAGAACGTACGCCGCAACCCGGTCCGGATCGGTCGTCGGAGGCCGCCCCACCCCGACTCGAATCCGCCTGAAATCACCTGAACCGAGGCCCTGCTTGAGCGACTTCAGGCCGTTGTGCCCCGCGAGCCCTCCCCCCGTCCGCACCTGGATCTCGCCGAACGGCAGGTCGATCTCGTCGTGGATCACCAGCACGTGATCGAGGTCGAGCTTGAGCGCGCCCCGCGCAGGACCCACCGATGTGCCCGCGTCGTTCATGTAGGTCTGCGGCAGCAGCACGGCGACGCGCGGTCCGCCTGGCCCGGCTCTGCCTTCGGTGAGCAGGCCCCGGTATTTCGACTTCGCCTTCGGCAGCCCCCACCGTGCCGCGAGCACGCTCGCCACTTCGAAGCCGAGGTTGTGCCTGGTCCCCGCGTATTCGGAGCCGGGATTGCCGAGCCCGACGATCAGCCAGTCGACTGGGCCGCCGCGACCCGGGAGTCGCACTACGGGTTACCTCCGCGGGGCCGCCGGCTTGCGGCCCGCTCGGCATCCGGCCTCGCTCAATTCGGCCGCGCCGGCGTCATCCGGCTGCCCCGCGTCCTCAGCCAGTCGGGCGGCCTCCGGCCGCCCTTAACCGTTCGCGCTGCGCGCTCACGCGCCGCTCCCGCCCTCGCCCTCGGTGGAGGCCTGCTCCCCGGCCTGTTCGGCCTGCTGCTCGGCCTCCTCCTCGGTCGCGCCCTCGCCCACGAGTTCAGTCTCCTCCTCGATCCCGGGCTCCTCCTCCACCTGCAGGCGGGGCGGCGTCAACACGGCGATCACGGTCTCGGGATCGTCGAGCACTTTCACGCCGGGCGGCGCGGCCAGCGCCTCGAGGGTCACGGTGTCGCCGATCGCCATCGTTGAGACGTCGTGCTGCAGGACGTCCGGGATGTCGTTCGGGAGCGCCTCGATCGTCACCTCGCGGGTGATTTGCTCGAGCACCCCGCCCTCCTTCGCACCGGGAGCGTCCTCGGCGCCGATCAACTCCACGATCACGGTCGCGTGGATCGCCTGGTCCAGCCGGACGCGAAGCAGATCGATGTGGATCGTCTCGCCGGTCACCGGATGGCGGACCAGGTCCTTGAGCACGACCGGCGAGGTCCCCGCGCCCTCGATGTCCAGGTCAAGCACCGCGCCCGCGTGGGCCAACGCCACCCGCAGGTCACGCGAATCGACCTGGAACGCGACCGGATCCTCACCACCGCCGTAGACAACGCCGGGCACCTTCCCGGTGCGGCGCAGCCTGCGCGCGGACCGCGAACCGGACGGCTCGCGGGGTTGAACGGAAAGCCTGTTGACTTGCGTCGTGGCCATGGCCCGCGGATGGTAGCGACCGTCTTCATCCGGTCGCCGCTGCGGCCAATGCGGGCCGCGCCCCCGCCCGGGGGTGCAACCGGTCTCCTCACCCCCTCGCGGGCTCTAAGGTGGGCACCGTCAGCCGCGCATACGACCCGTCCGCCCTTCACCTCCCGCGGCCCCGCCCGCCCGTCACTCCCCCGACTCCATCCGCCCCAAAATCCGTGCTCGTGCCCCTTTAGCCGAGCGCCCGTAGGCGCTAATCTTTTCCCATGTCGGGGAACGCTCAGCTGGTGCTGTTGATCGCCGGAATGCACCTTCTGGGGATCGTGTGCGCGGTGGCGCTGCTGGTGCCCGCGTTGCGAAGCGGCCCAGACCTCCCGCCACGGTCTGACCGTGGCAACGACGAGGGCTGGGGCCGCGGTCCCCGCCGGCCGCCCAGACCGCCCGACGCCCCACGCGGCGGCCTTCCCCTCCCCGACGCCGTGCCGGCTCGCGTTCGCCTGCGGGATCACCGCCGCCTGGGCGACTTCCACAGCCGACCCGAGCGGCGCCCGGCGCGCGAACCGGTTCGTACTCCGGTTCGCACGCATTCCCACTAGCGAGCGCGCTAGAACCGCGAAGGGCAGTCCGCGCTCGTCTTGATCCGCGGGCTGATCTCGAGCAACTCGACCCGCAGTCCGCTCAGCGCGTTCCCCGCACGGCGAACCCGCACGCACTGCACGACGGGCAGCGACGTGCCCGCGCGCCACGCCACCCGCGCCACCCCCAGCGTCGAGCCCAGCGAGAACCCCGCCGAGGGGTTCAGCTGGAGGATCGAAACCGTGCCGCTCCTTGTTAGCGCTGAGGCGTCCTGTGCGACCCGCGCCCGACAGAACGCGCTCGCGTCGCAGCCCTCGATCCGCGCGCGCATCCCGGCTGCGTCGCCGCGCGCCTCCGCCTGTACCAGGGCGGTGATCGCCGAGCGCTCGGCGCCGTCGACACTGAACACCCGCGCCAGGAGCGCACTGATCGCGAGGAAGACGAGGGCGCCGAGCGTGATCAGGAGCAGGAGGTACGCCCGCCTCATGGGCTGGGAGGCTATCCGGCCGCGGTACGCCTACTGGAGCTCTAGGAACCGCTCGACCGACGCCTCCTGGTGGTCGAGCCGCTGCGCCAGCGTTCGCGCGTGCTCGGCGGCGACCTCCAGGAAGTCCTCGACGCACCGCACCGGGTCATCCGCGAGCGGATACACGCGCGTGACGTCCTGCTGGGCGCACGCTATGCCCATGGGCGGCCTCCCTTCGGCCAGGGTCCGCGCGCCGCAGACGGGCGTCACCACCAGCTGCGACTCGGGCGCCACGAGGGCCGTCGGCAGCAGCCGGTGGGCGGGGAGCTTCACCGAGAGCTCGAGCGAATGATCGACCGCCACCTCGCTGCCGACCAGCTCGCCGAGCGGCTCACGCCAGACGCCCAGCACGACGTCTGCGCTCAGGAGCGCGTCCCGCATCGCGGTCGCCTGCTCGAGGTACAGCTGTTCGGCCTCGGCGCGGTCCTCCGCGTCGGCCAGATCCAGATCGCATGGGACTCGGAGAAGCTCGCTCGCCGCCACCGTCGCGCCCGCCGTGCGGCTGCCCCGCGTCACATACGTCTGAAGCGTCCCCAGGTCCCGCCGTCCATGGAAGATCACGGTGACCGCGTGGGTGACCGGCAGCCCGCTCACTCGCAGCGACACCGCCACCGACGAGGACTCGTCCAGGAGCGCCCGGCGAAGGAGCTCCTCGGCGGAGTCGTCTCGAGCGTGGGGGTCCTCGTGAAGCAATTCGTCTGCCTGGAGTGATCCAGTGGCGTTAACAGTTTGCCTGGAGTGATCGGGTGGCGTTAACAACTACCCAATGAATCGGTGGATTTCACCTGCATCTGGAGTATCTGCGACGTCGGCTCCTCCTCCCGCCGAGGGCCGCGCCGCGAGCTCGTCTCCCCGCGCGGAGCGTCCGCGCCCGCGGCTCGTCTCCCAGCGCGCCTTGACGGGGCCGTTCCCGGATAGCCTGCATCGACAATGAAGCTCTTCTACAAGCCCTTCGGCCTGATCGCGGGCCTGATCGCGGCGAGGCTCGGGAGATCGATCTTCCAGAGCCTATGGGCCCGGATCGACCGTGCCGACCCGCCGGAGCCCACGGGACCCGAGGGCAGCATGCCGAAAGTCGTGAGCGCAGCCGCGCTGGAGGCCGCGACGATGGCCGGGGCCTCGGCGGCCGTGAACCGGGTCGCCGCAACGGCCTTTCACTACCTCTTTGGAGTCTGGCCCGGCGAGAAGGAGTCCGACGAGGACGAGGATCGCTCGTAGCTCGACCCGCCCCCAGCCCCGTCCTTCCGCCATACGCCCGGTCGACCCGCCTCCACCGGGCTAACCCCCGTTGACGGTCCAGGGCCCGAGTCGATCCCGCATCCAGTCTGGGATCGGCGTCTTCGCGAGCGTCTTCAGGTCGACGAGCACATGCATCAGCGAGCCTTCGACAAGCACGTCGCCGTCGCGCCTGATCCGGTGGCCCGAGGTGATGCTCGTGTTGCCCAACCGGTTGACGGCGATCTCGAGGGTCAGCTGATCATCGAAGCGGGCGGGCGCAAGGAAGCGAAGCTGTGCCTCGACGACCATCACGTCGAGGCCATGGTCGATCATCGCCTTGTAGCTGCCGAATGCCGCCCGCCACAGCTCGGTGATGCTCGTGTCGAAGTACGTCAGGTAGTGGGCGTTGAACACGACTCCCTGTAGATCGCACTCGGCGTAGCGAACGCGCAGCTGATGGGTGACCGGCTCCCCCACGCCCAGATCCCGTCCTAACCGCCGCCTCGGAGCACGAATCCCCGCCGCGAGAGTTCGCCGAGGGCATCCTCAAACGTCTCGAAATCACGAGCGAGGAGCGCATTGATCGGTCTGCCCGTGGGCCCGGTCGCGCGCACCCAGCGCCTCAGCAATCCCGGCCCGGCCTGCTCGGAGGCCTCCTCGAGGAGGTCGAGCAGGATCGCGAGCTCGCCGCGGTGCTCGAGCTGGCCCGAGAGCAGCGTGAGCGGATCCGTGTCGAGCACCAGGCAGAGCTCGTCCTCGCTGAGGCCGAGAAGCTCCATCACCCTCGCGGCGCCGGCGCTGCCCGTCGTCATCAAAAGTCTGCAGGAGATTCGGGTCGCGGCGAGCGGCGCCCGTGACCACTCATATGTCCCCGTCCGGCTGCGTTCGTGGACATCGCGCTGACAAGAATGGCAGTTCGTCCGGCCTGCGGGCGAGCCCCTCCGCTTTCACGGTTCCTGGCGCGATCTCGCCAAGTCTGGCTCGAAGTCGTCCCCTCAGACCGCGACTTTTCGCCGCCCAAAGCGTTTTGGCCCCTGCTGGTTGGTTTGGGGGAGCAGCAGGGAGGGGCGTCTCGGAAGGGGAGATCCGAACGAGGCGCCCCATCCCCGCTGCCCTGAACAGTACCGAACTGGTTCGCGCGCCTTGACGCGAATGCGAACATACGTTCGTGACCTCTGACGGCTCCGCCTACGCCCGATTCCGGCGCGCTCTTGATACCGGAAACGCCAACCTCGTCATCGCCGCGGCTAAAGAGTTGCCACAGATCGCGCTCGACGACGCCCTGCGGATCTGCTTGACGTTCCGCGACGGTGACCCCGAACGATACGAGCGGGCTGCCGTGCGATGGCTTGGTCGTTTCGCGCTTGAGGCTCGCGGCGTCACGATCGACGCCCTGCGTTTGGCGGCCGATGCTCTCGACGCACTGCCAGAGCGTGCAACCGAAGCGATGGAGCAGCTACAGGCTCTGTGTGCCGCACACGGCGTCAGGTACTGACAGTCAGAGACTGAGTGCTCCCGCTCTAGTAGAAGACGCGAAGGCCTAGCTACGGGTCGATCGGGAGACGAGGGGGATCGGGCGGCACGCTCGAGTCCTCGGCTGGCGCGGGACCTTCGATCGACTCGCTGATCTCCAACTCGACCTCCCGGCTCGGTCTACAAAACACGTGCAGGCTACGTTCGCGTTCCTGTTGGACGAGTCGCTCGATGAGCTGTTCGCGCCGACGCTGCTGGCGCTTGGTCCGCTCGCGCAAGTCTCGGTATCTCCATTGTCGCTCGCTCGTGGAGGAACCCACGTGTTGTTTGTCGGTCGTCGTCGGAGGCATTGCCGATGACGTTAATGAGCCCGTGCTGCGAGTTCATCGCAGGAGACTGCTGTATGCATCTCCGTACTTCTAGGCAATGCTGCGCATCACGCGGAGAAGCGGAGGGTCGAGAGCGGCCGCACGTCCCCACCTCGGTCGAGGCGCTGCGCTCTACGAGGTCGCCGGCGAGCTCGGGCTACCCGACTGTCGCACGAACTGTCGCGCACCCCGCAGATTCTCAGTAAACACGGACGATGGCCTAGAACAGCTGGTTCTCGCCGCCGAAAACGTCGCTCACCGAGCCGTCGGTGAAGATCTGACGGATCGAGCTGGTGAGCAGATCCGCGCACGAGAGAACGCGGACGTTGTCCGGCGCGCCGGG
>Ga0187814_10000193_pt1 | contig 17453 bp, 12 predicted proteins | sample NC_S_4_FD_132450 | JGI IMG/M metagenome (GOLD analysis project Ga0187814, IMG submission 132450) | Wetland sediment microbial communities from Neuse River Estuary, North Carolina, USA - ASW-S_4 | ecosystem: Environmental > Aquatic > Freshwater > Wetlands > Sediment | place: USA: North Carolina... | reverse complement strand
GCGGTGTCACGAACCGGCGGCTGCCTGACTTCTGCCGTCCGCCCATGTCCGGCGGCCGACCGCGGCCTGGCCGTGACCGAGTCGAGCCAGGCTAGCCCGCCGGCCAGCACCGGATGGCGGAGCGGATACCCCAGCAGGTGCAGCGCGAGCAGCGAGTACGGCCAGGCAGGGCTGAACCGGTCGCGACCATCGCGCTGCTGCCAGTTGACCAGCCACTGCCCGCATTTGCGTAGCGCAGCGGACCGCGCGGCGCTGGCCGGCGGCACGCGCAAGCCGCGCCGCCGAGATGCCCGCGACGAAGCGGCCACATTCGGAGCTTGCAAGCCCGCCGGCCCGAGCAGCGCATTCAGGTCGAACTCCAGCTTGCGCACCGGACGTACGGCGCCGATGACGGCAAGCGTGACCATGACATTCCTGCTGCACGCCGCCCAGCCACCAGGTCCGGCGCAACGACGGGCCGGCAGATAGACAGCTTCAGGGACCGGAACGTGGATTCCCTCCCACTCGGCCAGACCGAAGGTTGCGAGCCAGATCCGGGCCAGCAGGCTAGCCCGTCCGATGCCGCCGGCATCCCTGATCCAGCCTGCGGCTGCCGCCATGTGGTAGGCGTCTGGCGAGTCACCCGCCAGGCGCAAGGCCAGATAGGCGAGCACAGATGCGGACAGATCCGCGCGGTCATCTGCTTGCGCGCAAGTACCGGGCGCGACCGCGTAGCCAGCCTCGAGGCGGCCGGCCCAGCTGCCGTCCGTCCGCTGCGAAGACCTGATCTGCTGAGCGGCGGCGTTCGTCTGCTCGGCAGTCCTGATGCCAAGGAACTCCCTGAGCAGGAGCGCTTCGACGTCGAGACAGACGTCGCCTTCCGGGCGCCCGGTCCACCAGCCCGCACTGTCCTGCCGCGCAAGCAGCAGCCGGCTGGCACGCTGGATCGCCGCACTGGCCGTGGGCGGCCCACTCGTCTGTCCTGGCTGACTGGCCTTGACGTAGCCGTTGTCGCGCGGGTCTGGCACTGCTACCGCCGCAGCGGAGAGGCCGGAGCGGCGTCTCGGGCGTCCGCGCATGCCTGCTGCTCGCTCGTGATCCCGCTCGTGTCATCGGCCTCGGCGAGCCGAGCCAGGTCGGCTGCGCCCCGTTCCCCGGTTAGATCCGCGAGTACCTTCCTTGCCGCCGCATGGCCGCTGCGTACCGCCCCTTCCATCGTGTCCGGCCAGCCGGTGTCGGTCCAGGCGCCGGCCAGCGCGAGGCCCGGCAGACCGGCTGGCTGCGCCGAGCGCAGCCGTTGCGATCCCGGGATCTGACGGATCGTGGCGCGGCGTTCCCTAGTGACGAAGAAATCCGCTACGTTGGCCGCAGCCGCAGCCGGGAACAGTCGCTCAAGCCGCGGCAGGAACTCAGCCCGCAACGCCGCCGACGGCGCGTCGACATGCCTGTCGGCGGCTGGCAGCGATACGGCCAGATACTGGCCGGTGTGCAAGCCCGCGGCGCTGGTCTTGTCCATGACCCAGGCCGGCTGTGCCCCCATGACAGCGGCGAACGGCAGCCTGGTCACCCTGTTGTGGTAGATGACGTGCAGGCTGACCACCGCGGATGAGTCGAGCATCTTCCAGTTGGCGACGTCAGCGCAAAGATGGGCTGGCACCAATGCGGTTGCCTCCCAGGCAGGCACGGCCAGCACCACGCTAGCCGCGCTGATGGTCTGGGTACCAAAGCCGCCCAGGGGTGGACCCGCAGTCCCGCCGTCGGCTAGCCGGACTCGATAGCTGCCTCGCGGTCCGGCCGCTACCGCGACGGCCTTGCAACCAAGCCTGATGCTTGCCCCGAGGCTGGTCAGCAATTCCGCGGCCGGGGCGCCGTGCAGCTTGCTGAGCGGCACGGTCGGCACGCCGATGTCTGCGCGGTCACGCCCAGCCAGCACCGCGTTCCTGATGACGCTCACGGCCAGCCCGAGATTGGCCTCGTCGCCGGCAATGTTGAGGATCGGCACGCTGACCAGATCCCAGAACATCCGCCGACTGCGGGAGTCCTGGCCGAGTCTGGCCAGCCAGTCACCAAGCCGAACCTCGTCCGCCTGCCGGGCGGACACCTCCGTAGCTAGCAGCGCCGCCGCGACGAACGGCAGCTTCGCGCGCTCGGTCGCGGTGAGCAGCCGGTAGCAGGCCAGTGATCGAGCCAGGTGCAACGGCGCTGGCAGCCTGGAGCGGCGCAGTCTTGCCTGGCCGCTTGCTGCCAGCACCGTGATGTCCAGGGCGTCCTGAATAACTGCCGAGCTTGCGACGCCGAGTTTGCTCAGCAGGTCGCGGTAGGCGGTAAAACAGCGCAGAAATACGTGCTGGCCGTTGTCGATGGTCAAACCACGGCGCGCGAAGGAGCAGGTCGACCCGCCCAGCCACGGCCGGGATTCCAGCAGCGTGACAGCTAATCCTGCCTCGGCAAGCTCGATTGCCGCGCTGATCCCCGCTAGCCCGCCGCCGATCACGACCACGTCGCCTCTGGCTTTAGTCAGCGTCATGCCGATCCCCCGTCACGCCTCAATCCCCGTAAGCCCGGGCCTCTCCCGCGCCCACCTGGTCCCCCTCGGAAAAGGATCACCCCGCGAGTCCAGGCCCTTCCCCTACTCCCCCGGCCGAGCTATCTCCCGGGCTGTTCTCCGAGCCGCCTAATACGGCCGGAGGGCCTTATCGCCGACAAGGCAAAACCCCGATATGCGGCGAATTGTAATTGCCATTATCTATTGCCTTATTCGACAATCAGGAGACCGTTCGCGGCGGGCTGGGCCGCGGGCTGGCTTCCCGGATTCTAGCGAACACACGGCGGCTGGCCGGGCGATCGCGGCAGTACGGCGCAAGCAGCCCGCCGGCCAGTGTGCCGGGCTACTGCGAGCACCGGCACGGCTCGGCACACCCAAACTGGTCATTTTAGACCACTAGCCAGCCGATGTGCCCGCACGATGCATTTCTGGCATCGCACCTTAGCTGAGCGGCGCTAAGAATTCGAATTACTATTCCGGTTTCATCTCTCAACAGAGCAATAGGATGTTACGCTCCGATACCGCCAGCCGGGATCAGTGCCCCGCGGGCGAGACCGGGATCAACTTCTCACACCTGGGGCCTCAGCCATGGGTTTGCGTCATAGGTCCATCCGACTGAGGGTTGGCCTCCTCATCCTCGTTCCGGTACTTGCCCTGCTTGGCTTGTACGGGTTCGCCGCGAGCATCACCTTGGGTAATGCCCTGGCACAAGCGCACGCGAAGTCGATCAGGAACGAGCTCGTCGCGCCGCTTAGCAGCTTCGAAAAGCAACTTGACATCGAGCGGCACCTGGCCCTGCTCAGCCTGGCCAGCCCGGCGACGCCAGGGCTGCAGTCTTCGCTCGTGAGCCAGGAACGCGTGACGAACACGGCGCTGAACAAGCTGAAAATCGCTATGGCAGGCCCAGCGATGGCGAACAACGGCTCATCAGCTGAGCGCCAGGCCATCGACAGCCTTCTCGGCGCGACGCAAAAGCTCAGCTCCATCCGCGGCAAGGTCGCCGCGCACGCCGTCAGCCTGTCAGCCGCGCTGTCCGACTACGACGCGATCGTGTCTGCCTGCTACACAGTGCTGGACGAGTCCCTTGCCCAGCAGACGAATGTCTCCTTCGTTACCCAGGCGCTAGACGCGATCACGCTGGACCGGGTCACCCAGACCACCTTGGAGGAGAGCGATCTGCTGGCCGGCGATTTCGCGCAGGCCAAGTTCCCAGCGACCGACCGGATCTATTTCGCGCAGCTTGCGAACTACCGGCAGTCGATGGCGGCGACAGCGCTGCCCGAGCTCCAGCCCCAGTACCGCACGCTTGTTGACCGCAGCGTGACGCCGGCAATCAGCAGTTCGCTGACCGATTTGGAGCGCAACGTCATAGCTACCCCCTGGCGGGTCGGCGCCCCACCGAGTCAGCTCGTCGCGGCTACCGGCGCTTTCAGCCAGTACTCGACGGCGCTCGATACCGCGCTGATGCGGATGGAGAACGAGCTAGAGGCGCAGGCGCAGCACAACGCGGACACAGTCTTCGCCCAGCTGCTCCTTGCCGCCGGGCTGGGCCTGCTTGGCACGATCGCATCAATCGCGCTGTCGCTGATCATCGGCCGCGGGCTGGTCCGCCAGCTACGCGAACTGCGAGAGTCCGCGCTGACGCTGGCCCACGAGAAGCTGCCGTCCGTGATCAGTCGGCTGCGCGCTGGCGAGCAGGTCGACATCGATGAGTACGCCCCGACCACCGAGATCGCCACAAGCAACGAGATCGAGCAGGTCCAGGAGGCCTTTGGCGTCGTCCAGCAAACTGCCGTCCAGTCAGCGGTCGACGAGGCGCGCCTTCGGCGCGGCATCAGTGATGTGTTCAGGAACCTGGCCGGCCGCAGCCAGTCGCTGCTGCACCGACAGCTGACGCTGCTGGACGGAATGGAGCGACGCGCAACCGAGCCGGAGCAGCTTGACGACTTGTTCCGGATCGACCACCTGACGACCCGAATGCGGCGTCATGCGGAAGGCCTCATCATCTTGTCCGGTGAGACCCCGGCCAGGGGATGGCGTCAGCCCGTACCTCTGGTCGATGTGCTGCGGGCCGCGGTCGCCGAGGTTGAGGATTACACCCGGATCAGGGTGATGGCGCGAACCGGCGCAGCAGTCGCTGGGCACGCAGTAGCCGACGTCATCCACCTGATCGCCGAGCTGGCCGAGAACGCGACCGTGTTTTCTCCGCCGACAACCCCGGTCCGGATCCAGGGCGACGTCGTCGGGCGTGGGTTTGCCGTCGAGATCGAAGACCGAGGGCTCGGCATTTCCGCGGCACGCCTGGAAGAGATAAACGCGAACCTGGCTAACCCGCCCCAGTTCGACCTGTCCGGCAGCGACCGGCTGGGACTGTTCATCGCCGGCCAGCTCGCCCAGCGGCATGAGATCAAGGTCACTTTGCGGCCGTCCGTCTATGGCGGCACGACCGCCATCGTGCTCATCCCGACCGCTCTCGTCGTGGAAGAGGACTCCTTCGAACGCCAGCCGGCGCTGCCGACTGGCCGGCAGGCGAGCCTCGACACCAGCCGGATGTTTGGCCGACATGCGGCACTGCCACCGTCCAACGGCCGGACAAGCGACGGTGGTGCCTGGGTCACGGCAGAGTTCGAGCTGGATTATTCGGTGACCGGTCTGGCGATCAGCGACCGGGCAGCGGCGGACGTCCCCGACGCGCTGAGCGCGAGCCAGCGGGAACTGAGCGTCCTGGCATCCTCAAACGGCGACGATGCCGACGCTCGCATCCCGACCTCCGAGGTCGCCGAGCTAGGACTGCCAGTCCGCGTCCGGCAGGCAAGCCTGGCTCCCCAGCTACGGAATCCGCCGGCCGCCACCGCCAGCCCGACTGGCGCCAGTTCGCTGGTCGGCGGCCCACTGTCAGGCGGCCCACTGTCAGGCGGCCCACTGTCAGGCGGCCCACTGTCAGGCGGCCCGCTGTCGGGCGGCTCGATGTCCGACAGTTCGCCCGCTGGTAGCTCGTTGCCTGGCGGCTCGCCGCACCTGGGCTCGTTGCCGTCCCGTCCGACACCCGCCAGTCCCTTCGGCAGCCGGCCACATGCCAGTGACCCGGGCGCGGGCGACAGGAGCTGGGCACACCTCACCGCACCCCAGCCGCCGCCATCGGACGCCGGCTCACAGGATGGCGGCGAGCCGGTGGCCGGTTCCCCAGAAGCCGCCCGTAACACCGTGAACGCTCTTCAGCGCGGCTGGCAGCTCGGTCGATCGCAGAACGCAGAGTCGCCGTCGGGCCTAGACCCGGCCGAACCGACGGCCACCATCCACGGCTTCGACTTCGTCGCGTCCCGGCAGCAGGATCCGGCGGACAGCGCCGACCAGCAAGGCACTGAATAGCATGACAAATTGAGGCGCAGGGGAGGCCAAAATGAGCCGTACCGGGGCACTGGACTGGCTGCTCGATGACCTGGTTGTTCGGGTTGCCCAGATCGAAAAGGCAGTGATCTTGTCTCGGGACGGGCTCCTGATAGGCGCATCGGCTGGCTTGACACGGGAGGACGCCGAGCACTTGTCGGCTGTCGCTGCTGGCTTTCAAAGCCTTGCCAGGGGCGTGGGCCTGCACTTCGGCGGCGGCCTGCCTCGGCAGACAATCGTAGAGATGGAATCTGCATTCCTGTTCGTTACCGCGGCAGGTGAAGGCAGTTGCCTGGCGGTGCTCGCTGCTGCCGACGCTGATGCCGCCGGCCATATCGCATATGAGATGGCCGTGCTCGTCCGGCGGGTAGGTGAGCACATGGCAGTTGGCAACCGGCCGCCAACCAATGCCGCCGAAGCGGTGTGACCAAAGGTGCGCGACGATCAGTGGCTCGACCGTGACGCGGGTCCCGTCGTCCGGCCGTATGCGCTCACTGGCGGCCGCACCCGCCCTACTGGCGAGAGCTTCGACCTGCTCGCCCTGGTGGGCTCGATCGACAGCAACACGGTCGACCCCATGCTGCTCGAGCCCGAGTATTTCGAGGTCATGCGGCTGTGCCGCCGGCCCATGTCGGTCGCTGACCTAGCGTCCGATCTAGACCTTCCGCTAGGCGTAGTCCGGATCCTGCTATCGGACATGCGCGAGCGCGGACTGATCACAATTCGTCACCCAGCGCGGACTCGGCTGACCGACCCGCAAGTTCTCAAGGATGTCGCTGATGCCCTCCGCAGGCTTTGAGTTGGACGTAAGCCCGGTCTCGATCAAGATCCTCATTGCCGGCGGCTTCGGCGCTGGCAAGACCACCATGGTGGGCTCGGTTAGCGAGATCAAACCGCTGCGGACCGAGGAAGTACTCAGCGAACCCAGCATCCTGGTCGACGCACTTGACGGAGTCGAGCAGAAAACTACGACCACGGTCGCGATGGATTTCGGCCGGATTACTGTTCGCGATGACCTCGTTGTCTACTTGTTCGGCACGCCAGGTCAGCACAGGTTCTGGTTCATGTGGGACGAACTAGCCCTCGGCGCGCTTGGCGCCGTAGTGATGGCAGACACCAGGCGGCTAGCCGACAGCTTTCCCTCGGTCGACTATTTCGAGCGCCGCGGCCTGCCGTTCGTCGTCGCAGTCAACTGCTTCGAGGGCGCCAAGCGCTTTCGTCCTGAGGCCGTCAGGACGGCGCTCGATCTCAACCCCGGAGTGCCGGTCGTGTTGTGCGACGCCAGGCAGCGATCCTCGAGCCGGGACGTCCTCGTCACACTTGTCGAGTACGCCATCAAGCTGATCAGCGACAACGAGGTCATGAGCGCCATCTAGGCGTCAGGTCCGCCAGATGAGCGCGAGCGCGCAATCGTCGGATCTGCGCCCGCCGCCTTGCATCGTCTGGACAAGTTTTGCCGCGCCTGCCTCGAACCCGCCGGTGACAAGCCGGTCGGCCTCACCAAGGAGCCTGTCGATGCCGGCGTCGATATCCCGGCCAGGCACCTCCACCAGGCCGTCGGTATAGAGCATGAGCGCATCTCCTGGCCGCAGGGTGCCGGTCTCCGGTTTGCTGCGCAGATCGGGGACGACGCCAAGGACGATGCCGCGGGCACCGGTCAGCCGCCAGCGGCCAGTGGCAGACTCGAACTGCGCAGCCGGTGGATGTCCGGCCGATGAGATGATGAAGTCGCCGGTTACCAGGTCCAGGGACAGGTAAACGGCGGTCACGAAGCCCTCAGGCGGCCCTCCGCGGTGCAGGTAGGCGTTGCAGGCCTGCAAGAATTCCGCATGCGGCACGGAGCCGAGTAGACCGCCGAAAGCACCAGAAAGCAGCAGCGCCCTGGTGCCGGCGTCGATGCCCTTCCCGGCAACATCGACGAGTGCTACGTCAAGCGTTTTGCCATCGCATGCGGAGACAAGGAAGTCCCCGCCGAAGGATGAACCGCCGGCTGGTCTGAGCACCGAGACCGAATGCCAGCCGTCCGGCAGCGCCGGCAACTTCCCCTGTGCCCGGATCCTGTCCCGCAACTCGATGAGCATCTGATCGCCGCGCAAGCCTTGCACCCCGAGCTTTGCCCTCGTCCGCGCCATCACGTCGGCGAACAGGGCCGTTATCACGATAGTTGCCGCTATGCCGAGCCCAGCCTTCTTTTCCACCCAGTCATAGGCCAGCATCGCCGCGACCACGACGAAGAGGATCCGCAACGCACGCGGCCACAGCAGCAGGCCGCCGGCCAGAATCGGCAGGATCAGCACGCCGGACGAGAGCCATTCGCCGGAGATCCTGACGGCCAAGAAGCCGATCAAAACCACGAACAGCGCCAGGCCAACCGCCATCCGCCGATTTCGGGTTATGAGCTGGCGACGAATCCCGGCGCGCTGCCGCTCCGCGAACGCCGATGCCGCGGACCAAAACTGACGGCAGAACTTAACAACCATCCTGCCGGCACTGTACCGGTACTCGAGTGCCACAGCACCCGCGCCGGCGGCCGGCTAAATGCGTTGGCATGACCTGCGCGCAGGACGGTAGAACAGCCAGCATGACCGACAGCTATCCGATCCGTGCCATCGCCGCCGACGAGTTTGAAGCCTTCTCAGAGGTGCCAGGCGAGGCTTTCCTTGAGTCCTGGCCGTCCGGGGCTCTGGCGATCGAGCGCCAGATTATCGAGTTCGATCGCACGATCGCTGCGTTCGACGGCGAGCAGATGGTCGGGACAGCCACAAACTTCAGCTTCCAGCTCTCGCTGCCGGGTGGCATGGCCAGCGCGGCCGGTATCTCGGCTGTCAGCGTCCTGCCCAGTCACCGTCGGCGTGGCATCTTGACCTCGATGATGCGGCACCTGCTGGCCGACGCGACCGGCCACGGCGAGGCACTGGCGATCTTGTTCGCCTCTGAGTCGGGCATCTATGGCCGGCACGGCTTCGGACTCGCATCCTGGCACCAGCGGCTGGAGATCCGTCATGGCGAGGGGAAGCTCGCTGCCGGGCGGATGGCCGCGGAGCCAAGCCGACCACGGCTGCGGCCTGCCGACCCCGCCATCGCCAGGGCAGAGCTGGCGAAGGTCTACGATTCTGCCCTTAGCGGCCGGCCGGGAATGCTTGCCAGGGACGACCGCTGGTGGACCTACTTCCTGACCGACCCGGAGTATGCCAGGGCTGGAATGTCGCAGCTACGCTGTCTGCTTGCCGACGACCAGTCCGGCCCGCGTGGCTACGCCCTATACCGGACAAAGCCGAATTGGGGTGCGGACGGATTGGCGGCCGGCACGCTGCGGGTCAAGGAGCTGATCGCGACAGATCCGGCGGCCGTCGCCAGCTTGTGGGCTGACCTGCTGAGCCGCGACCTGATCGGGGAGGTCATCGCGCCGTTGCGACCGGTAGACGATCCGCTGCTTGCCATGTTGGCCGACCCGCGGCGCGCTCGCCCCTGGCTGTCGGACGGGCTATGGGTTCGGCTGATCGACCTGCCGACCGCGCTGCGCCAGCGCCGCTACTCGGCGCAGGTCGATGTCGTGGTCGAGGTAACGGATCCGGCAATGCCAGGCAACGAAGGCCGCTGGCGGCTGCAGGCCGACGGTCCCGGCGACAGTCAGCCGAGCTGTGGTCGAACCACGGCGCCGGCCGATCTGCGGCTACCGGTGCAGGCGCTCGGCGCTGGTTACCTTGGCGGTGCCAGGCTTGGCCAGCTAGCCGCGGCCGGGCACATTCACGAGCTGACGCCCGGCGCACTGGCAAGGCTGTCGACGGCGATGTCCTGGGACCCGGCGCCGTGGAGCTGCATGATCTTCTGAGCTGGCTGGCGTGAGTGGCCTACGCTGACCAGACTGTAGTCAGCCACCCAAACGACCTCGGAGGACGGCCATGTCGGGCATTAAGATCTCGCTCGATGCGGCGATGCGGGCCAGGGACGTTTCCGGGCCCAGCGCCGCGAACGAACCGGCCGACTCCGCTGCCGTGCCGCGGCCCGCAATGAGCACAGGTCCGTCGCCAGAGCAGCGACCGGCCAGCCAACCGCAGCGCGCACGGGCCGGCGAACTGGCGGCAGCTCCTGGCCTCGGCTCCGCGGAACACGCGGGCCCAGCCGGACGCAGCCAGCGGCAGCCGACCGGCCGGTCACGAACTCGGCGGCGTGCACGCGGGCGAAGCTGACCGCAAGAATCCACGATCCGCCACACGCGCGGGACGGAAGTCGCGGACCGCGGCATCGTCGGAGGCGCCCGCCGCCTACCCGCCGGGCGGCATTGCCGGCAACTCGCCGGACCGTTCGTAGCCGGCAATCATGTCAAGTCGCCTGACGTGCCGGGGCTCGCCAGAGAACGCGGTCTCCACGAAGACCTTGGCAAACCCCACAGCATCCTCGATCGAGTACATCCGCGCCCCGAGACTCAGCACGTTGGCGTTGTTGTGCAATCTGGCAAGGCTGGCGGTCTCAGCGCTCCACGCGAGCGCCGCCCGCACGCCATGAATCTTGTTGGCGGCCATCTGCTCGCCGTTGCCAGACCCGCCGATCACGATGCCCAGGCTGCCTTGATCGGCAACGGCCTGGCTGGCTGCCCGCATCACGTAGGGCGGATAGTCGTCGCCTGGGTCATAGCTCATGGGCCCGCAATCCACCGGCTCGTGCCCCGCCTGCGTGAGCCATTGCACGAGGCTGGCTTTCAGCTCGAGCCCCGCATGATCAGATCCCAGGTATACGCGCACAGCGCAAGTCTGGCACGGACCGCATCTGCCCCTGCTACCACATGCATCGGTCAGAACTGGAGTGCCTTAATCTCGCCGAACTCTTCCAGGCCGTGCACGCCGAGCTCCCGGCCATAACCGGACTGGCCAAAGCCGCCGAACGGAGCCGACACGTTGAAGGCACCGCCGTTGATCTCCACCTGGCCGGCCCGAAGCTGCCGCGCAACTGCGACCGCGTGGTCCTGATCCGCCGACCAAACAGCCGCGGCCAGCCCGTAGGGTGTGCCATTGGCGATCGCGACGGCTTCCTGCTCGGTGTCATAGCCCATGACGCACAGCACCGGGCCGAAGATCTCCTCGCTAGCTACCACCATGTCCGGCCGCACATCGCCGAACACCGTCGGCTGGACGAAGAAGCCGGTATCAAGCCCATCCGGGCGGTGCGGGCCGCCGACGAGCACGCGCGCACCCTCGGCTATCCCCTTCTCGATGTAGGACACGACCCGATCGCGCTGCGCGGCCGAGACAAGCGGCCCGATCCTGGTGTCCGGATCCGCCGGATCACCTGGCTGATACCGCGCAGCGTGCTGCTCGGCCAGTCCGACGGCCTCGTCGTACATCTCGCTTGGCACCAGCATCCGGGTCAGGGCATTGCACGTCTGACCCGAGTTCGCGAACGCCTTCGCGACGCCGACCTTGACGGCGGTGTCCAGATGCGCATCGGGCAGGATCACGTTGGCCGATTTACCGCCGAGCTCCAGGGTTACCCGCTTGATGCCCGCCGCCGCTAGCTGGGCGACTCGCCGACCCGCCACCGCGGACCCGGTAAAGGAGACGACGTCAACTCCGGTGTGCCCGGCAATCGCCTCACCCGTGACCGGCCCGGTTCCGCTCACCAGGTTGAATACACCGGGCGGCAGGCCAGCAGCCTGCAGAATGCCAGCGAGCTCACAGGCGGCCAGCGGCGCCACCTCGCTCGGCTTCAGCACGACCGTGCAGCCCGCCGCCAGCGTGGCTGCCACCTTCGCCACTACCTGGTGCAGCGGATAGTTCCACGGAGCGATGGCGCCAACCACCCCGGCTGGCTCACGCAGGACCAGCGAGTTTCCCAGCGGCTGCCCGGCGAAATCGTACTCGGCCAGCAGCTCCACGTAGCTTCGCAGCACCGCCAGCGGTGTCCCGACCTGCACTCTCCGCGCGAAGGTGATCGGCGAGCCCACGTCGGCCGTGATTGTTGCGGCCATGTCCTCGGCCCGCTCGGCTAGCAGGTCCGCGGCCGCCTCGAGATAGCTGGCGCGTTCGGCACCCGACGTAGCGGACCAGGTTGTAAATGCTTTCCTGGCAGCCTGGACCGCTGCGTCAACGTCAGCCGGGTCACCCGCGGGGACCTGGTCGATGACGAGCTCGGTCGCTGGATTGATGACGTCGATAAGCTTGTCATTCGCCGACGGCACCCACGCGCCGCCGATGTAGTTACCGCGCATGTCGCTATTCTTCGCCTAGCCGATGAGCCCGCGCGAGCGCCGGTCCCATGCTTGCCAGAACGCCCGGATCAACTCGGACGTGACTTCATTCTGTGATACAACGATCCCTGAGAGTGACAGCGCGGGCCGGTCACCTGCGGCTCGCCACCTCGGGTCTTCGCCGGGCCGCCTCCGTGCGGCAACGCCCGCTGAGCACAGCCGGAGCCATATGAGCCCTCTGACCGCAGCCGGTGACATCACCGGGCTGGTGCTGTTAGCTGCGGCATTAGTCATGACCAGCACGCGGGCCGCGGCCAGGACGCCGCTCGCCGGGCCACGCGTCACGAGCGCGCAGCCGCGCACCACAAACACACAGCCGCGCACCACAAACACACCGGGGCAAGTTCGCCGCCAGGAAGGCCAGGCGCCGTTTTACCCATCCGTGCCGCGGCAGGCCATCTGGCAGGCGCGGCAGCCCGACCTAGTCGAAGATCGGGTCCCTCGTCCGGCTGCGCTTGAGCTCGAAGAAGCCGTCGGTTTGCGTGACCAGTAGCACGCCATCCCACAGCTTGGCCGCGTCCTCGCCGCGCGGGATCGGCGAGACCACCGGGCCGAAGATCGAAACTCCGTTGACCGAGATCACCGGCGTGCCCACGTCATAGCCCACCCGGTCCATGCCGTCCTTATGCGACGCACGCAGCGCCTCGTCATAAGCGTCGGAGTCCATGGCTTCGGCTAGGTCTGCGGGCAGGCCCGCCTCGGCCAGCGCGGCCTCGATGGTCGCACGATCGCGGTCGGCCTTCTCCTGGTGGAACCGGGTGCCGAGCGCCGTGTACAGCGGCAATAGCACGTCCGGACCGAACTTCTGCTCCGCCGCGATGCATACCCGGACCGGCCCCCAGGCCCGCTTCATCGCCTCACGGTACCGGTCGGGAAGTCCTTCCTTGGCTTCATTCAGCACCGCGAGGCTCATCACATGCCAGCGCGCCACCACGGGTCGGACCTTCTCTACTTCCAGAACCCAGCGGCTGGTGATCCACGCCCATGGACATAGCGGATCAAACCAGAAGTCGACTTGGGTAGGCTCCTGCTCAGCCATGCGCAACTCCTCGGGGCATCGTCGGATACCGCGGCAACCACGAAACCTGGTTGCGCATTCCGCAGGCAGGTTAGAGCATGCAGCGACGGATCAACGGAAAGGATCTGTGCAGTGGCGAGCAACCTCACGCGCGACGAGGCGCGGGACCGCGCGCAGCTGATCAGCGTCGAGTCCTACCGGATAGAGCTGGACCTTACCGCGTCGGAGACGACGTTCGGATCGGTGACGACGGCAAAGTTCGGGTGCGCGCGCCCGGGAGCCGCCACCTTCCTTGAACTCACCGCGCCGTCGGTGACGGAGATCAATCTGAACGGCCAGCCGGTCGACCTAGCAGCATTCCACGGCGACCGGCTCACGCTCACCGGCCTGGCCGAGCACAACGAACTGCGGGTGGTCGCGCAATGCGCCTACTCCCGCACCGGCGAGGGGTTGCACAGGTTCACCGACCCGGCAGACAAGGGCGTGTACATGTACTCCGACCTGGAGACATTCGACGCGCACCGGATATACGCCTGCTTCGACCAGCCCGACCTGAAGGCCACCTTCGAGTTCACGGTGACCGGCCAGGACGACTGGCAGATCATCTCCAACATGGCCCCGGACAAGGCTGCCGAGCCAGCCGGCCCGGGTAAGACCCGCTGGCATTTCCCGCCCACGCCGGTGATGTCCACCTACATCACCGCGATAGCAGCCGGCCCTTACTTCCAGGTGACCCAACAGCACGACGGGATCCCGCTCGGCATCTACTGCCGTCAGTCGCTGGCCAGCTACCTCGACCACGAGGAGATCTTCGAGATCACCCGGCAGGGCTTCGATTACTACCACGCCGCGTTCGGGGTCAGGTACCCGTTCGGCAAGTACGACCAGCTCTTCGTGCCCGAGTACAAGGCCGGAGCGATGGAGAACGCGGGCTGTGTGACCTTTCTCGAGGACTACATCTTCCGCTCCAGGGTCACCGACTCCGACCGGGAGAACCGCGCTCAGACGATCCTGCACGAAATGGCGCACATGTGGTTCGGCGACCTGGTCACCATGCGCTGGTGGGATGACCTGTGGCTGAACGAGTCGTTCGCCACCTGGGCGGAGATGGTCTCAAGCACCGAGGCCACCCGGTGGACCAATGGCTGGACGAGTTTCGCCCAGGGCTTCAAGGCCTGGGCATACCGCCAGGACCAGCTGCCATCCACGCACCCGATCGCGGCCGACATTCCTGACATCGAGGCTGTTGAGGTCAACTTCGACGGCATCACGTATGCCAAGGGTGCCGCGGTGCTAAAGCAACTTGTCGCGTATGTCGGGCGCGACAATTTCCTGGCCGGCGTGCGCGACTACTTCGGCAAGCATGCGTGGGGCAACGCCACCCTCGCCGACCTGCTGAGCTCGCTGGAGCAGGCGTCCGGCCGTGACCTGACCGCGTGGTCAAAGTCCTGGCTTGAGACGGCCGGCGTGAACACGCTGCGGCCCCAGTACGGGATCGACGGCGACGGCAGGTTCACCGAGTTCCAGGTCCTGCAGGACGCCCCGGCCGCCCATCCAGAGCTGCGGCCGCACCGGATCGCCATCGGCCTGTACGACCGGACCGACGGTGGCATTACCCGCAGGCACCGAGTCGAGCTCGACGTGGCCGGCGCCGTCACCGAGGTACCCGAGCTGGTCGGCCAGCTGCGGCCCGACCTTGTGCTGGTCAACGACGATGACCTCAGCTACACCAAGATCAGGCTGGACGACCACTCGCTCCGGACAGTCATCGCGGGCATCGCCGACATCCGCGACCCGCTGGCGGCAGCGCTGTGCTGGGCCGCCGCCTGGGACATGACCAGGGATGCCGAGATGCGCACGCACGACTTCCTCGCGCTCGTTAAGAGGGGCGTGCCGACCCTGGCGCAGATGCCAGTGCTCGAGCGTGTGCTGGCCGTGACCGGGCAGGCGGTCCGCCGGTACGCCGCTCCGGTCAGGCGCGAAGCAGCCGTGGCCGAGCTCGACCGGGCGCTGCGCGATTGGCTGCTGACGGCCGGACCTGGCTCGGACCACCAGCTCGCGTACGCCCAGGCCCTCGCCGGGGTTGCATCCTCGAAGCAGAGCCTTGACCTGCTGGCCGGGCTACTCGACGGCTCGACCGTGTTGGCTGGTCTCGCCGTCGACACCGAGCTGCGCTGGCGGCTGCTGCACCGACTGGTCAGCCGCGGCATCGCCGGGCCGGACCGGGTGGAAGCCGAGCTCGCGGCTGACCACACCGACGCCGGCGAGCGACACGCAGAAAGCTGTCTCGCCTCGATCCCGACCCCGGAGGCGAAGGCGGCGGCCTGGGCCAAGGTGATCAGCGGGGAACTGCCGAACGCGACTTTCAGGTCCGTGCTACGCGGATTCCAAGATCTAGACCAAGATGAGCTGCTGGCGCCGTACGCACCCCGGTACTACGAGGCCCTCCCCGCCCTCTGGCAGGACGGCGCGTCGGATATGGCGCAGTTCTTCGCCCAGGTCGCCTACCCAGACAGTGTCGTGAGCCAGGAAGCAATCGAGGCAACCGACGCCTACATTGCCTCGGCCAATCCTGCCCCGGCGCTGCGCCGACTCCTGATCGAGCGACGCGACGACGTGGCGCGGGCGCTGCGCTGTCAGCAGCGCGACGCTCAGGCCGGCTGACGATCGGCGGGCCGTGGTCGCGGCCTGGCTGGGCGACCCGAGCCGACGGGCTCGAGTCGCGCGGGCACGCTCACTCGCCCAGAACGGCAGTGCAGACCTCGCGCAGCAGCTTGATGACGGGCAGTTCCTCCAGGATCACCGGGCGCCGTGCGTCGTCACAGAGCGGGATGCGCCAGTTCGGGTACTCGTCACTGGTGCCCGGGATGTTCTGCGTTCGGACATCACCGACCGCATCAGCCAGCGATACGCCGAGCAGCAATGCGGGCGTCTTGCGAAGGTAGCCATACAGGGCGACGGTGAACTCGGGCGGACCTGCTGCCTGATCAGGCCGGAGCAGGCCCTCAGCCACCAGCGCTGCCTGCCAGCGAGCCAGCATCGCCGCGGATTCACCCCGTTCCGATTCTTCAGGGGTTTTCAAGAGGCCCAGCCGGGCGCGGACGGTAACCTGATCGCCGGTCACGAAGCCAGACACCGGCGGGACGTCATGGGTGCCGACGGTCGCCATGCAGCCGCGTCGCCAGCGCTCAGGGCGCATCGGCGCGCCGTCCGGCTCATAGGCGAACCAGAGCATCATGGTTCCGAGGATCCCCTGTCGCGCGAGGTAGTCCCGGATCCAGTCATCGACTGTGCCTAGATCCTCGCCAATCGCCACCGCGCCGGTCTTGGCGGCAGTCTCGGCCAGTGCGGCGACCGACGCGCGGTAGTCATAGCGCACATACGCGCCGCGGCTCGCTGGCTGGCCGGCCGGCACCCACCACAGGCGCATGAGCCCCATCACGTGATCAACGCGCAGCCCGCCACCGTGCCGGAGTGCAGCGCCGAACAGCTCGGCCAGCGGCCGGTAGCCGGCAGCGGCGAGTTGCCGCGGATGCCAGGGCGGTTGCCCCCAGTCCTGGCCGAGCTGGTTGAAGCTGTCCGGCGGAGCGCCGACGGTGAAGCCCATCACCAGCAGTTCGGGGCGCGCCCAGGCATCGGCGCCACCCGGATGCACGCCAACTGCCAGGTCATGAATGATGCCGTGCGCCATACCGGCGTCCCTTGCTGCTCGCTGAGCCACCGCTAGCTGCTCGTCGGCCTGCCATTGCAGCCAGGCATGGAACTCGGCAGCCAGCCTGAGCCGGGAGTCTCGCGCGAGCGTCCGCTCGGCCCGCCGCACGTCCGCGACCTCGGCGGGCCAGCGACGCCAGTCCGGGCCGTGCCGTTCGGCCAGCGCGCACCAGGCCGACCAGTGCTCAAGGTCGCGGCCGCGTTCGGCGCGGAACTGGTCGAAGGCCGCCTGGCGCTGCGCGGTCAGCGGGACCTTGCTGATCAGTTCGAGCGCTTGCCGCTTCGCCGCCCAGACCAAGTCCCTGTCGATCAGGTCGGCCGTGGTGTTCCGGGCGCGGAGCGGCCTGGCCGCCCGCTGGATAGCGTCCTTGTCGGCCGCTGCCAGCAGGGCGTATTCGGCGATGTCCTCGACCCTGAGGTAGAGCGGGCTGGTGAACAGCCGCGTCATCGGCAGGTAGGGCGAAGGACTGACCGGCGGTAGCGGTTCCGCCGCGTGCAGCGGGTTGACCAAGATGAACCCGGCGCCGTACTCGGTGGCACTCCACCTGGCCAGTTCGGCCAGGTCATGC
>Ga0187814_10000192_pt1 | contig 17505 bp, 16 predicted proteins | sample NC_S_4_FD_132450 | JGI IMG/M metagenome (GOLD analysis project Ga0187814, IMG submission 132450) | Wetland sediment microbial communities from Neuse River Estuary, North Carolina, USA - ASW-S_4 | ecosystem: Environmental > Aquatic > Freshwater > Wetlands > Sediment | place: USA: North Carolina... | reverse complement strand
AGGGACGCGCCTCGCTGCGCGGCGCCGCCGCCGCGTGCAGCCGCGCTTCCGCCGGAGATCAGGCCGCGGCCGATGCCGGCCGCGGCCGTCGGTGCGAGCTGGTCACGGCCGGCTGTCCCCGGCGCGGACAGCGGGTCGGTGTCGGGCCACAGGCTCGGCGTGACCCGCGGGCGCCGCCGATCGGCCGCGACCGGGTCGGCGGCGGCGACGCCGACGGCCTCGTTCCGGTAGTAGTCAAGCTCGCCCGCGTCAATCCCCTCGGCGTCATCGCCGGGGCCAGCCAGCAGCAGCCGGTACTCGGGGCACCGCCGCATCAGCTCGTCCTGGGTGCCCTGGTCGATCAGCCGGCCCTCGTCCAGCACGGCGATCTGGTCGGCCAGCTCGAGTGTGGAGCGTCGGTGCGCGATCAGCAGCGTCGTCCGGCCGGCCATGACCCGTCGCAGAGTGGCGTGGATCTGGGCCTCCACCCGGGCGTCTATCGCGGACGTCGCATCGTCCAGCACCAGGATGGACGGATCGGTGATCAGCGCCCTGGCCAGGGCGATCCGCTGGCGCTGCCCCCCGGACAGGGTCAGGCCCTGCTCGCCGACGACGGTGTCGTAGCCGTCGGGCAGGTCGAGGATGAACTCTTCGGCCTCGGCGGCACGGGCTGCCGCGGCGATCTGCTCTGGCGTCGCGTCGGGCCGCCCGTAGGAGATGTTGTTGCGGACGGTGTCGGAGAACAGGAAGCTCTCCTCGAGCACCAGTCCGATGGAGGCGCGGAGCGAGTCCAGGGTCAGATCGCGGACGTCGTGGCCGCTGACCCGGACGCCGCCGGCGCGGACGTCGTAGAACCGGGGGAGCAGCAGCGAGATCGTCGACTTGCCGGAGCCCGATGTCCCGACGACCGCGAGCGTCTCGCCCGGCCGCACCCGCAGCGACAGCCCGCGCAGCACCGGCTGCGACGGCACGTAGCCGAAGTACACGTCGTCCAGCTCGATGTCGTGGCTGCCGGACCACAGCACGACTGCGTCCGGCTTCTCCTTGATGACGGGGCGGGAGTCGATGACCTCGAACACCCGGATGACGCTGGCGCGCGCCTCCTGGCCGATCGTGATGAGGCCGGTCAGCGCCCGGACCGGGTTGACCATCTGGGCCAGGTAGGCGGCGAAGGCCAGGAACGTGCCCAGGGTGATGCTGCCCTTGATGGCCAGCCAGCCACCGAGTGCGAGCACGCCCACCTGACCGAGCGCGGGGATGGCGCCGAGGGCCGGGCTGAACTTCGCCATCAGCCGCACCGAGCGGACGCGCGCCGCGTACAGCACGCGGCTGATCGCCTCGAGCCGCCCGATCTCCTGTTCCTCCTGGCCGAAGCCCTTGACCACGCGGACGCCGGTGACGGCGCCCTCGACGACGCCGGCCACCTCGCCGGCCTTCTGCTGGGCGTCCCAGCTGGCCGGGAAGAGCCGCCTCCTGGAGAGAACAGAGAGCACGAGCAGGACCGGTCCGACCGCCAGCGAGATGAGCGCGAGCATGGGCGACAGCACGAACATCACGATGAGCGACAGGACGAACAGCAGCCCGCTGCCGATCAGCATCGGCAGCATCTGCAGCAGGCTCTGGATCATGTTCAGGTCCGAGATCGACCTGCTCACGATCTGGCCGGTGTGGATCTGGTCCTGGCGGGCGCCGTCCAGCTTGCTCAGCGAGCCGAACAGCTCAGTGCGCAGATCGTGCTGGACGTCCAGGGAGAGCTGGCCACCGCGATAGCGCCGCAGGTAAACGGCGCCGAAGCTGATGGCGGCGGCGACGAGCAGCGCGGTCGCTCCTGGCCACACCGGCTGGGTGTGCCGGACGATCGAGTTGTCGATGATGTCGCGCTGGATCAGCGGGATGACCGTGGTCACCAGCGTCGAGACGATCGAGGCGCCGAGGGCGACGAGGGTGAGCCGGCGGTGCCGCCAGCAGTACGCGGCTAGTCGGCGCAGCCAGCCCTGCCCGTAGCCGGAGCCGAGGGCAGCGGCTGGACCCGATTGCCCGCTGCGATCGGTTCGCCTCACTGCTGTCCTGCGCTGAGCCGGGCCACGGTCTTTGAAGCAGCGGCTCGCCGGCGCCGAACGGTTGCCGCAGCGGTCGGGCCGGCCGTGGCACCCGCCTCAGCGGTCAGCGGCGTGCCGACGCTCGCCTCGGCGGCCATGCGGGCGCGCCGGCGCTCGGTCATCGCCTCGTCGAGCAGCAGCAGGTCAGCGACGATATCGTCGCCCCGGCCGGTGTGCTCGAGCAGCGAGCCAAACCACTCCGAGTAGGCCGCATCGGCCCGCTGGACGGCTTTCTGGCCTGCCTCGGTCAGCCGCAGCCGCACCACCCGGCGGTCGCCCGGCTCGGCCTCGCGAAAGGCAAGCCCGATCGCCACCAGGCTGTCGGCAGTTGCGGTCAGCGTCGGCCTGGCCACGGCCAGCTTCTCGGCGAGCCGAGCCGACCGCTCGCCGCCCGCGCCGATGAGCTTGAGCATCCGGTACTGCTGCGGACTCACCCCGGCGTCAATTCGCTCCAGGACACGCGTGATCCGCAAGATCGTCAGGAGCGCTTCAGTGGCCGAGGCCGCGCGTTCCTGTGTTGGCGTAGTCAACCGCAGCTCCCTTGGTACGGCACACTCATAGTTCGGCAGTCTAACAAACTGGCGTGCGCTGCTATTCCGGCGGCCTGCTTCGGCCCGTTGTGCCGCGCGCTGAAATCGGCTGGGCTGGCACCCCGTCAGCTGGCTACACTGGCGGGCCGCCCGCCGATCGCGGGCCGGGAGCGGCGACTGGAGGCTCGCATGCGACTGGGCAGCCGGCCGGTCCGCCCGTACCCGCTGTACCTGCTACTCGAGTCCGGCACGGCGTTCCTGCTCGGTATCAGCTACGCGACTGTGACGGTCTACTGGGTCACCGTCGGCAGGTTGAACCCGCTCCAGCTGCTGCTGCTCGGCACCGCGCTGGAGATCAGCTATTTCGTCTTTCAGCTGCCCACCGGCCTGCTCGCCGACCTGATCAGCAGGCGGCTGTGCGTGCTGACCGGCCTGTTCATCGTGGGCGTGGCGCAGGTCATGGCGAGCCTGTCGGCGTCGTATGCCAACCTGATCACCGCCTGGGTCGTGCTGGGCATCGGCGCTGCGCTGAACAACGGGGCGCAAGACGCGTGGATCGCCGATGAGCTATCGGCGGAACTCGGCGATGAGCGGATGACTGGTGTGTACCTGCGGGCTACCCAGCTGGGGCTGATAGCCACCGTCGCCGGCAGTCTGCTGTCCGGCGTCATCGCACTTGCTGGGCTGGATCTGCCGCTGCGGGTGGGCGGCGCGCTGATCTGCCTGCTCGCCCTGGCGACCGCCATCGTGATGCCGGAGCGGCACTTTCACCGGCCGGTCGCGGCTGCCGGAGTCCGCCGGGTAGCCCGGCAGTCAGCCCAGTTGCTCATGGATCAGACGCGGTCGGCGCACCGCGCCATCGTGGCCGTGCCTGGCCTGGTGCTGCTGTTCGGCATGACGCTGTGTACCGGTCTCTGGAGCGAGAGTTTCGACCGGCTCTGGGGCGCCTTCCTGCTGCGAGACATCACGTTCCCGCGGCTGGCCGGGCTGCACCCGGCCATGTGGTTCAGCATGCTTGCCGCTGTGGCAGCGATCGTGGGCCTTGCCGCGACTCAGCTCGCGAAGCGGCGGACCGAGCGGCTCGGCCCGGATTCGGTCGTCGGCGCGCTGCTGGTGCTGACGGTCGTGATCGGCGCGGCCGTGGCCGGAATGGCAACCGCGCATGCCTTCGCGGTCGTGGTGGGCAGTTACCTCGTCGTCTCGGTACTGCGGCCGGTGCTCTACCCCCTGGTCTCCGGCTGGATGGTGGGCCGGATCGAGCCGGCCGTCCGGGCCACCGCGCTGTCGGCGCGGGACATGTTCGACAGCGCCGGGCAGATAGCCGGCGGGCCGGTCATCGGGGTCATCGGCACCTGGGCGTCGATCAGGATCGCGCTGCTGACGGGCGCGGCCGCGCTGGCCCCGGCCGTGGCCTGCATCGCGGCGGCCAGCCGGCGAATCAGGCCACGGACGGCCGCGACCGTTGGCGACGCCGAAGCCGCGGAGGCCGCGGCGGGCTGATGGCGCGGGCCGACGTTGCCGCTACTGCCGGGTAACCCGCCGTTCCGACCAGATCGCGTTTTCGGCGATGATTGACGTCATGGCGGTTTCCCCCTCACCCATCCACGACGTGCGCGAACGGCTCGGCCGGGCCGGCTACCTGGCGGATACTGCGACCGGCACGGTCGTGCACCTCGCCACCGCACTCGGCAAGCCGGTCCTGGTCGAGGGACCGGCCGGGACCGGCAAGACGCAGCTCGCCAAGAGCGTGGCCATGATGACCGGCAAGCCGCTGATCAGGCTGCAGTGCTACGAGGGCCTCGACGAGTCCAAGGCGCTCTACGAGTGGGACTACCGACGCCAGCTGCTGCAGCTTCAGCTGCACCAGAACGGCTCGGACCAGGACCTCCAGGCGGCGGGCATCTTCGGCGAGGACTTCCTGCTCAGCCGGCCGCTGCTGGCCGCGATCCGGTCCGAGCAGCCGGTGGTGCTGCTCATCGATGAGGTCGACCGGCTGGACATGGAGGCTGAGGCGCTACTGCTCGAGGTCCTGTCCGAGTACCAGGTCTCGATCCCGGAGCTCGGTACGGTGATCGCACGGCACATCCCGCAGGTGTTCCTGACCTCGAACAACACTCGCGACCTGTCCGAGGCGCTGAAGCGCCGCTGCCTCTACCTGCATCTCGGCTACCCCAGCGTCGAGCGGGAGGCCGAGATCGTTCGGCTGCACGTCCCCGAGCTCAGCCAGCACCTGGCGAGCGAGGTCGCCGCCCTGGTCGCGGTGCTGCGGAAGGCCGATCTGAAGAAGCCGCCGTCCATCTCCGAGACCGTCGACTGGGCGCGCACGCTGCTCGCGCTCGGCGCGGGTGAGCTGACCGACGAGCTCACCCGCCAGACGCTGTCGGTCCTGCTGAAGTACGAGCGGGACATCACCGTCGCGCTATCCGAGCTGTCGCTGGCCTGAACCGATGACGATGCCCGGCCCCGAGAGCATGCTCACCACCATGGTCGACGAGCTGCGGGGCATCGGCGTCGGCGTGTCGGTGGGCGAGCACCTGGACGCGGCCCGCGCGCTGGCCAGCATCTCGCTGGCCGATCCGGAGACGGTGCGCGCGACGTTGCAGTGCGCGCTGATAAAGCGGGCGGAGCACCTCGACGCGTTCAACCTGTTGTTCGATCTACATTTCTCGGGAGCGGCTGACTCTGCGCCGCTCGCCGCGCTCTCGGCCGGTGAGCTGGCGGCGGCGCTGCGCGCAGCGCTCGCATCCGGCGACGCGGCCGAGCTCCGGCTGCTGGCCGAGGAGTACGTGCGGCGGTACGCCGCGCTGCAGCCAGGTGCGCCGGTGGCCGGCGTGTTCGCGATGATCGCGGCGAGCCAAGCGGCGAACCTCGACGCGCTGCGGGCCGACCTGCTGGCGGCCGCGCCCGGCAGCGGCCAGGCAGCCGGAGCAGGAGACGCCGGCGCCGGGGGCGGCGGATCCGGCGGCTGGCGCGGCAGCCCCGGCGCCATCAGGCAGCGGCTCGACCAGGCTGAGGCGGACAGCGTCATCGAGCGGTTCCGGGCCGAGCTGCAGGCGGCGATCCGGCGCGCGCTGGTGGCAGACCGTGGTGCGCGCGCCGTCAGCAAGACGATGCGGGTCCGGCTGGCGGAGGACGTGGAGATTGCCACCGCGTCGGCGGCGGAGCTGGACGCCATGGTCGCTTCGATCGGCCCGCTCGCGCAGCGGCTGAGCAAGATCCTGGCCCAGCAGGAATTCCTCAAGCGGCGCCTCGCGATCCGGCGCACGCTACACCTGGCCGTGGGCACTGGCGGTGTCCCGTTCCGGCTGGCGACCGAGCCTGCTCCGCCGCCCAAGCCTGAGATAGTGGTGCTGTGCGACGTCTCCGGGTCGGTGGCGACGTTCTCGCGATTCACGCTCAACTTGCTGATCGCGCTGGACAGCCGGCTGTCCCGGCTGCGCGCCTTCTCGTTCGTCGACGGGCTGGCGGAGATCACCGAGCTGGTCAGCGAGGCGCGGTCGGCCGGACGCCAACTCACCCAGGCCGAGGCGGCGCGGGGCGCGGTGCGGTGGAACGGCAGCTCTGACTACGGGCACGTGCTGCGCGACTTCGCCGGCGAGCACGCGCGACAGTTCACCCGGCGCACCGTAGTGCTGGTCGTCGGTGACGCGCGCACGAACTACCTCAACCCGGCCGCCAGCGCGCTGGCAGAAGTCAGCACGCGGGTCGGCAAGCTGTACTGGCTGAACCCCGAGCCCCGGCGGTACTGGAACACCGGCGATTCGGTGATGGCGAGCTACGCACCCTACTGCTCGCAGGTCCGGGAGTGCAGCACGCTGCGGCAGATTGCCGACTTCGTGCAGTCACTCGCGGTCAGGTAGTCGCTTCACCCGGCACCACCAGGCCGGTCTCGTACGCGAGGATCACGGCCTGCACCCGGTCCCGCAGCCCGAGCTTGGCGAGCAGGCTGGCGACGTGCGTCTTGACCGTGGCTTCGCTGACAAAAAGCTCGGCGGCGATCTCGGCGTTGCTGCGGCCGCGGGCGAGCAGCAGCAGCACCTCCTTCTCCCGCGCCGTCACCGACGCGAGGGCAGCAGGCGACGGCGCGGCCGCCGCCGGTCTGCGGGCGAACGCCTCGATCAGCCGCCTCGTCACCGACGGTGCCAGCAGCGCGTCACCGGCGGCGGCCGCGCGCACGGCCGCGATCAGGTCGCCCCGCGGTGAGTCCTTGAGCAGGAAACCGCTAGCCCCCGCGCGCAGCGCCTCGTACACATAGTCATCGAGGTCGAACGTAGTGAGAATGACGACCTTCGGGGCCCGCTCGGCGGCGGTGATCAGCCGGGTGGCCGCGAGGCCGTCCATGGTCGGCATCCGGATGTCCATCAGGACGACATCCGGCGCGTGCTGGATGGCCAGGGCGACGGCCTCGGCCCCGTCCGCGGCCTCGGCCACCACCCTGATACCGTCCGCAGCACCGAGGATGACGCAGAAGCCGGCCCGGACGAGCTCTTGATCGTCGGCCACCAGCACCCGGATCGGCCCCGGCCGTCCCACCGCGCTCGGCAGGCTGCCAGGTGCCTGAGTGGCGGCGGGCCCGCCGGCCGCTGGGTTTGCCGTCATCGGATCGACCCTCACGAGACCGGCAGCCGCGCCGTCACGGCGAATCCGGCTGCGGCGGTCGGCCCGACGGTCAGGCTGCCGCCGCAGGACGCGACTCGCTCCGCGATGCCCGCAAGGCCGAAGCCGGAGCTGCCGGGCTCGCGGCCACGGCCGGTCGGCGCGGCGCTGCGCAGCAGTCGCAGCTCGTCCGCGTGTGGCCCGGAATCTGTGACCGACAGAATTACGAAACCCGGCTCGTACGCCACCGTGACGGCTGCCGTGCTGGCGCCCGAGTGCCGGAGAGCATTGGTGAGCGCCTCCTGGATGATACGGAACGCGGTCAGCTCAACGCCCGGCGCGAGTGGGCTCGGCGTCCCGACCACCTCGAACTCGACCGGCAGCCCGGCGTCACGCACCTTCGCCAGCACCCCCGCCAGGTCGGACATGGACGCGGCCGGCGTGGTGTCCAGGCGCTCCGACGGGCCGCGCAGCACGCCGAGCAGCCGGCGCAGCTCGGTGAGCGCCTTTCGCGCGGTGTCGCCGATCACAGCGACCGACTGCTGCGCCCGTGCTGGCTCGCCCGGCAGCAGGGCCGAAGCCGCTTCGGCCTGTACCGCCATCAGGCTGACGTGGTGCGCGACCACGTCGTGCAGCTCGCGCGCGATCCGGGCGCGTTCCGCGGCTGCGGCCCGCGCGGTCTCGCGGTCGAGCTCAGCCTCGGCGCGCTCAGCCCGGCGCCGCTCCGCGAGCAGCGAGTACCGTGCCGCCCGGCTGAGCAATCCGGCGGCGAGCGCGGTCGCGAAGATCAGCACCTGGAAGATCGCGTCGTACGGCTCGGTGTGGCCAGGCGTCAGCTGCGAGATGGTAATGCCGGCCGCCAGCACGGCGCAGGTGAGCCACCGTATGGCGGCGCCGCGCCGTTCGAACACGGTGTAGACGACGATCGCCGGCCCGAGCGGGAATGGAGCGAAGCCGAACCCGATGCTGTCGTAGCTGACCCGGCAGGCCGCGACCACGAGCCCGGTCCCGACGGGCAGCGCACGGCGCCACGTCAGCGGCACCGCCTGGCCGATGACAAGCAGCAGCGCTAGCCAGAACGGATGCAGCTGCGCCCGGTACGGCAGCAGCGACACCACATTGACGGCGGCGAGCGCGACCGCGATGCCAGCGTCCTGAACCTGCTCCTGGCGGCGCGTCGGGAGCGCCGCGAACCACGCAGCCAGCCCGCGGCGGATAGCGGCTAGCTGCGCCGCGAGCGTTGTCATGCCGCGATTGTACGGTTTACGACACTCGCGCCGGAATCGGCCGCGCGACGGAGCGGCGGCCTCCGTCGCGCGGGGGAGTACTCGCCTTCGGGGGCCGCCGCGATCAGCCGCGCGGCCGGCCACGCGAACCAGCACGCGGCCCGATGTGCCGGCCCAGCCGCCGCCGCGACGATGTGCGCATGACGACTGGATCCGCAGGCGCCCAGCCAGCAGCTGTAGCGACCGACACAGTGGCCGGAGCGGCCGCCGCCGCTTCCAGCCCGGGCGCGGCGGCAGCGCCCCTCGTTCCCGCACCCCGGCTGGGGATCGCGCTGATCGCGCTCGGCGCCGTCGTGATCGAGCTAGCAGTCGCCGCGCGATACGGCTACGTCCGGGATGAGCTGTACTTCCTCGCCGCCGGTCAGCATCCGGCGTTCGGCTATGTCGATCAGCCACCGCTCACTCCGCTGCTCGCCCGGCTCGGGGCGATACTCGGCCGCAATAGCGTGGTGGGCCTGCGGGTCATCCCGGCGCTGATCATGGGCGCGATCGTGGTCCTGACCGCGGCGATGAGCCGCCGCCTCGGCGCCGGCCGCACCGGGCAGCTGCTGGCCGCGCTCGCCGCCGCCACCTGCGCGGAGTTCCTCGGCGCGGCGCATGAACTGACCACGACGACACCGGACTTCCTGTTCTGGGCAGTCGCTCTGTATCTGGTCGTCCGGCTGCTGGAGAGCTGCGACCCGCGCTGGTGGCTGGCGATCGGCCTGTGCGTCGGGGTGGCCAGCGAGGCGAAGTGGAACATCGGGTTCCTCGCCGCCGCGCTGACTGCCGGCTTCATTGTCACCGACGCCCGGGCACTGCTGAGGTCGCGCTACCTGCTGGCCGGGTGCGTGCTCGCCGCCGCCATCGCGGCGCCGGATCTGATCTGGCAGGCGGTGCACGGCTGGCCAGCCCTGCAGGTGTTCCGGGTGCTGCAGCAGCAGGCCGGGCACAACCGCGTTACCTACTGGATCGCGCAGATCGTGTTCACCGGCGTTGCGCTGACGCCGGTGTGGGTGACCGGGTTTATCTGGACACTGCGCGACCAGCGGGCGCGGCGGTTCCGCCCCGTCGCGATCGGCTGCGCGGTCGTGATCGCGGCGCAGTTCGTGCTGGGCGGCAAGCCGTACTACCCGGGCGGCGCCTACACCTTCTTGCTTGCGGCGGGCGCGGCACCCATCGGCGCGCGGCTGGCGGCCGGCGCAGCGCGCAGCCGCCACCGGATGGTACAGGCGTTGCTGACGTCAGCCGTGCTCGCACTCCCGGTGGCACTGCCGGTGCTTCCGGCCAGGGTGTTGCACGCGGTCCCGCTGCAAAAGATCAACTACGACCTTGGCGAGGAGATCGGCTGGCCGCGGGAGGTCGCGCTGGTCGCCCGTGAGTACCGCACGCTGCCTGCGGCGCAGCGGCGGGTGACCACGATCCTCGCGGGGAACTACGGCGAGGCCGGCGCGATCGAGCGCTACGGCCCCGGTGACGGTCTGCCGGTCGCCTACAGCGGCGGCAACAACTTCTGGCTCTGGGGGCCGCCGCCCGCGCCGGACACGGACGCGATCGCGATCAACGTCGATCCGGCACTGCTGCGGCGCGAGTTCGCGCGTGTCCGCCTCGTCGCCACGTACGACAACGGACTCGGGGTGAGCGACGACGAGGAGGGCGCGCGGATCTACGTCGCGACGGGCCTGCGGTCCTCCTGGGCAGCCGCCTGGCCGGCCTTCCGCGATTACGGCTGAGCGGGCTCGTCCCAGCGTCGCCCGAACGCGAAGTAGCACAGCGGAATGATCCCGGCCGAGTTGACGATCATGGCCAGGGCCCAGAGCCGCTTGGATCCGCGGACCTGGCTAGCCGGGCGGCGCCTGAGGTCGATGAGCACAGCAGCCTTCAGCGCGGCCTCGGCAACCGCGCCCGCAGTGATCAGCCTGCGGGTGCGGACGCTCAGGTCGTTCCACCGGATGGCGGCCATTACTTCCTCCGCTCGCTCGCGGCATCCTGATGGCCGTACCTTACTCGTCCTGCTGCCGGGCGTGCCCAGCGCGCTCGGGTCTGCGGCGCCGGTCTGACAGGCTACGGGTATGGCAACTGAGACGAAGCACCGCAGCCTCACCGTCGAGCGGGTGGCAGCCGGAAAGTTCGCCGCGATCAACTCTCGCGGCGGCCGGATCAGCTTCGGCACCGGGAGTGGTGAGGAGTTCACCCCGACCGAGCTGCTGCTGGTCGCGCTCGGCGGCTGCACGGCTATCGACGTGGACATCCTGACCTCGCGCCGGGCCGAGCCCGATGCGTTCGAGATCGCCGTCGACGCAGACAAGGTTCGCGACGAAAGCGGCAATCACCTCACCAACATCGAGGTCACCTACCGGCTGAGGTTCCCCGCCGGAGCGGGTGGTGACGAGGCGCGGGCAGTCCTGCCTGAGGTGGTCCGCAGGTCACAAGAGACGCTGTGCACGGTCGGACGCACGGTCCAGCTACCGACGCCGGTCGCAACGCGCATCGAGTAGCCGGCCGGAGCCAGCCCGTAGGACCTCGGTGATCGGGACGTTTGACCCCGGCTGGACCGCCTCCCGGCGGTGAGGATTTAACGGTAGTGGCCGATCGGCCGGTGGAGCGGAGCCACTGGTTTACCCGCTGTGAGGAAGATATGTCGGAATACGCGCCCGATCACGCAGGCCTGGAAACGCTGCCGCTGGATGACTGCCTGCGGCTGCTCGCGTCGGTTCCGCTGGGCCGGATAGCGTTCCAGTCCGAGGGCGAGCTAATTGTCCTGCCGGTCAACCACGCCGTGGATGGGCAGAGCGTGGTCTTCCGGACCGCGAGCGGATCGAAGCTGTCTGCTGCGGAGTCCGAGAACGTGGTCACGTTCGAGGCCGACGAGTACGACGCACGGCGGCGAGCCGGCTGGAGCGTAGTGGTGACCGGCCACGCGGAGTTCGTGTACGACGACAGCGAGATCGAGTCCCTGAACCGCATCGGCCTGCAGTCATGGGCGGATGCCGTTGAACGCTCGTTCTGGGTCCGGATCCGGCCGACCCTGGTGACGGGTCGGCGACTGTCAGCCCACGCCCGACCGGTGCCGCCGCCGCCGCTCGAGGAAGTGCGAGTGCTGAACGTGCTGAGCGGCGAGGCGAGCCAGATCAGGTCGACACCCTTTGGCGACGTCGGCACCGTGTTCGCTGGCAAGGACCTAGAGGTTGTCTGGGTTAGCAAACTCGGCGAACCGGTGGATGAGCACTGGTTCTCCTCGCACGAGCCCGACGTGATCCTGGTCGTGCAGGGACAGCTGAGGTTCGAGTTCGAGGCGACGAGCCAGCCTGATCGCGTTCTCAGCGTGGGCGAGGTGCTTATGCTTCCGGCCGAGACGCGCTGCCGTGCTTACCGGTGGCCGCGTGATGCCCGGGAGCCGAGCATATTCGTCGCCGCCTACCCTGCCAGCCACGCGGCGTAGCCAGGCGCGAGCCGCGTTGCGCCCGCAGCCAGCGCCGCACCCGGTCGCGCTGCGCCGGTGGCTGCTAGCCGAGCAGCCCGAGCGGACTCGGTGCGGCGAAGGTGATCTGCAGCACCCGCTGCCCGGTCGCGAGCGTGACGGTCGGCACCCGCATGGGTGCATAGGCTGGGATCGGCGAGTTCAGCAAGGCTTTGAGCGACTGTAGGTAAGAGCCGTTTCCGCCGCCGCCGGCCGCCGGGTCGGCCGCGGCCAGGTCGGCTATCCGCAGCGGAACGCCCGCGCTGGCGCCGGGATCGGCGTCGCGGAAGCGCACGATGTCGATCGGCTCCTGGCTGGCGAGGAAGGCCAGCACCGTCAGCAGCCGCGCGTCAACCAGGCCAGACAGCAGGATCCGCTGGGCGCTGGGGGAGGCCCTGACGGTTGCCTTGGTCAGCAACTCGGCGGCGGCAGACTGTCTGGCGCGCAGGTCCGCGCTCTGCGACCTGCGGAACGCCGCGGCGCCATCTGGCGCTATCACCCGGATATCGATCCGGTTGGCGCCGGTGCCGAAGCTCGCGATGACCTCCGGCGCGAACTCGTCTGTCAGCTGGCTGCCGAACTGACTGCGGATGCCGGCCGTGGCCACGACGACCTGGGAGCCGTACAGGTCAGGCGCAGTCGACTGCAGGATGTCCAGGCTGGCCGCGGGAAAGCCGTCTTGCGCGAGATCCGCGCAGGTCACCTCGTCGCAGGCGACGAGGATGTTGTGGCCGACCTGGCTGGCCACCCAGGCCGCTGCCGCATTCCGGACCGCAGCCTGGTCGGCGATCCGCCTGCTGCCAGCGTTTCCCGGCGTCCCGGCACCGCTTGCTGCTGCCGGGCTGCGCTGGTGCAGGGCCACGAGCAGGACCGGGGTGCCGGCCAGGACGGCGATGAGCAGCCCGGCCAGCCACCAGCGCCTGGCTCGCGCCGCTGCCCGCGCGCGGTTTGCTGCGGACGGCACCGGCGCGGGCTTGATGGGCGACGGAGTCGCCAGTGGCTGCGACGCCTCGGCCGGTGCCGGTGGTGCGGCTGCCGCTGGGCCCGCTGGCGCTGCGGGTGCCGGTGGTGCGGATGCCGGTGGCCTCGGCGGGGCTGCCGGTGCTGGCGACGCGGATGCCACCGGTCGGAGCGGCGCGACCGTCACCCGCGTTGACGCCTCGGCAGGCAGTCGCGGCGCGGATCGTGGTGCCGCTAACCCCGGGCTCGCCGCAGGCAGTGGCATGGTTGGCGAGTCATCGAGTTCGGTCAGCGGTTCGGGCAGCGGGGGCAGCCGGGTGAGCCGGGGCGCGGCCTGGATGGCGCTGGTCCCGGGCGCCCGCCTGGGCAGCTGTCCGCCCGGCTCTGTCGCAGACGGGGCTGACGCAGGCGCCGGCCCGGCTGGAGGCTGGCCTGCCGGCCGGGCCCCGCCATCCCGACGCCAGTTGACGCCCGGCACCCGTCGCGGCAGGTCATCGGATGACTCTCGCGGCGGTCGGCTTTCGTCTGCCATTGCGGCGGCCCCCCTAGGCGCGGCTGCGGGCGCCCAACTACCAAGACAGCGCAGCACACCGATACCTGCTGTTCAACCGAAACGGCGGACTCGGTCCGCCAGCCGCCAGTTTGCCTGACACTGTGGACGGCGCGGCCATGTCACCGGTGAGCTCCTGTGCGGTCTGTCGATCAGCCGCTGCCCAGGCCGGCGACGTACTCGCCGAATCTGCGCAGGCTCGTTTCGAAGCCTGAGCGCGCTGCCGGGTCCCGGTAGCTGGGCGGGACATTGGTCTGGTGGGTAACCACCTCGGTGTTGCCGTCGCCGAGGTCGGTGAACGTGATCGTGGTCGTCATTCCGCCTTCGACACCGGGCTCGGTCCAGACCAGCCGGTCCGGCCGCCGGACCTCCAGGTACACCGCGCGCATGGTGTAGCTGCTGCCGTCGGCCACGTTCAGCATGACAGTCTCGAACGCGCCTCCCGGCCGCAGGTCTACCGTGATCCCCTCGATCGGGGCAGTGGTCCCGTCTGGGCCCCAGAAACTAGTGAGGTGCTGAGGCTGGGTCATGCAGTCGAACAGCAACTCGGCGCTCGCCCGGTGGACGCGCCGGTAGCTGAACTCGCCCGGCTTAGTCATGCGCCTGCCTCCTCGGGAGATCCTCCGCTCTGGCCGGCTCGCAAGGCGGCCAGGTGCTCGTCGAGACGGTCATACCGCTCCCGCCACATCCGCTGGTGACGGCTGATCCAGTCGACCGCGGCGTCGAACCTGGCCGGCTCGAGTCGGCACGGTCTCGCCTGGGCCGCTCGCGAACGCGAGACGAGCCCGGCTCGCTCGAGCACCTTGATGTGCTTGGAGATTGCCTGCTGGGTAAGCGTGAACGGCTCGGCAAGCTGATTCACCGTGGCCTCGCCTGCCGATAGCCGGCTCAGTATCGCCCGCCGCGTCGGGTCGGCGAGTGCGGCAAAAGTTACGGTCAGATCGTCGGGTGCGCCCTCGTCGGCTGCGGCGTTGGTCACCGTGCGGCCAGCATCCAGGCTAGAGCCGAGCCGTCACCGTCGAAGAGGTCATGCGGAACAGTCCGGCCTGCGAGCAGCGGCACCAGGTCGCGGCTCCGCCCGGTCAGCCGCGCGCCCTCGCCCGTCGACCAGTCCAGGTCGGTGGCCGACACTGTGATGCCGTCCAGCGGGAATCCGAACAGGCTGTGGCTGCCGGTGCTGGTGAGGGAGTCGAGCACGGACACCATCGCGGCGTCGGCGATGACGTACTTCACACCGAGCGGCCAGGTGATGTCCAGGCCGTGGATGACGTCATGGCTGAGCGCGCCAGCAAGGCCGCCACCTGGCGGGCTCCACGGCATTTCCGCGTTGCCGCGCATCGCGGCCACTAGCTGGCTCGGCGGCAGGTTGCTGTCTCGCTCGGCGATCTCGTCGGAGAATCTCGTGAAATCCCCGCCGCTGCGCTGCAGCCCGGCCATGAAGTCGTGCTCGGAGATCCGGAATGGCATTGTCTGGTGCGCGAGCACGTGTGCGGCCGTCCAGCCCGCGCACAGCGACGGCCGCCGCCACTGGTCGCAGCTGAAGGTGTCCAGCGCGTCGGCAAGCGCCCGCCGGTGCGCGGCTATGACGTCCATCATGGCGACCTCCAGATCACAACCTAGAAGTTGTACAACTTTAGAGTTTAAAACGGCCGGACCGGAGTCGTCAACTCCCGGCGCGGTGCGCCCTCGCCATACTCGGGTAAGGTATTGGTATGGCGACTCGTAAGGTAACCATCACGCTCGATGAGGACCTCATCGAGGCCATGACTCGCATCGCCCGCGAGGCGGGAATACCGCTGTCGCGCGTCATCGCCAGCGCGGCTGAGCGCGAGATGCGACGCCGTATCGGCTTGGCGGCGGTGGCGGGGTGGGAAGCCGAGCACGGCGCCTTCACGCCGGAGGAGCTAGCCGCCGCACGCGCCGAGATGGCAGCGGCGGATCACGAGTACTTCGGAGCCGGAGACGACGCGGCGTGAGCCTGCCGTACGTCTACGACGCTGGCGCGCTGATCGCGCTGGACAAGGACGATCGCCGGATGTGGGCGCGGTACAAGCTGGCGCTCGAGGAAGAGCGGGACATCCACGTCCCGGCCGTTGTCGTCGGACAGGAGTGGCGCGATGCCCGCCGTCAGGCTCGGCTGGGGCACGCGCTGGCGGGCTGCCGCGTCGAGGCCGTCGGGCTGGACGCCAGCAAGGCCGCCGGAGTGCTGTGCGGCAAGGCCGGTACTGGCGACGTCGTGGACGCGACGGTCGTGGTCATGGCCGCGGCGCTGCGCGCGATCATCTGGACGTCGGATGGGCGAGACATCAAGACGCTTGCCGACCAGTCTGGTGCCAGGCCCGCGCTCGTTATTCGGGCGGTGTGAGCGCGCAGGCCGCTCCCATGAGTCAGGGCCGGCGGCTTAGGGCCAGCTACGGCTGCACCGCCGGGGCGGTCACCTCGACCGCGACGCTGACGGCACCGCCGTCGCCGACGGGCAGCGCGGGCGCGTCGACCTCAGCGGCGGATACCACGGTGATATCCACGGCCAGGGTCTCGCGCGCGATGAAGTCGGTGTGCGCGCGGACCGCGTCAGCCGTCGCGCCATCGGCGCCGATGGCCAGCGCAATCCGGTCCGACACGGCCAGTCCGGCGTCGCGGCGTGCCTGCTGCACGACCCGGACGACGTCGCGGGCAGTGCCCTCGGCGGCTAGTTCCGGCGTGACGGTCGTGTCGAGCTCGACCAGTCCGGTGCTGCCGGGCAGCGCGGCCGTCGACTCCGGATGCGCCGCGGCCAGCCGGACCTCGAACTCGTCGGGTGCAAGCTCGACTCCCGCTGCGATGACACGGTCGCCGACGCGCTCCGCGTTCCCCCTCTTGATCGCCTGGATGACCTCCTGCACCTTGGCGCCAAGTCGCGGTCCGAGCACGCGGGGGTTGACCGTCAGCTCAAACGTGCCGAGGCTGGCCAGGTCGGCGGACAGCGCCACGTCCTTGACGTTGACCTCGTCGCGGATCAGCTCGGCGTAGGGGGCGAGTGAGTCGGCGTCCGGGTGCGCGACGCTGAGCCGGGCCAGCGGCAGCCGCACTCGCAGCTGACGCGCCTTGCGCAGACCGAGCGCGGTGCTGCAGACGGCTCGCACCAGGTCCATGGCGTCGGCCAGCTTGTCGTCGGCCGGCCAGTCGGCAAGCCTTGGCCAGTCGGCCAGGTGCACGCTGGGTTCGCCGGTCAGCCCGCGCCAGATCGCCTCGGTTGTCAGCGGCAGCAGCGGCGCGGCGGCCCGGCAGACGGCCTCGAGCACGGTCCACAGCGTGTCGAGCGCGGCCGGGTCACCGGCCCAGAACCGGTCCCGCGACCTGCGGATGTACCAGTTGGTGAGTACCTCGAGGTAATCCCGCAGCTCCTGGCACGCCGCGCCGACGTTGTAGACGTCAAGCAACTGCTCCATCCGCGTCACCGCGGCGCGGGTCTTGGCCAGGATGTACCGGTCCAGCACGTGATCGCTGTCGGTAGCCGACTTCGCCTGGTACGACTCAGCGTTCGCGTACAGCGCGAAGAAGTAGTAGCTGTTCCACAGCGGCAGCATCGCCTGGCGCATCGCGTCCCGGACGCCCGCTTCGGACACGGCGATATCGCCGCCGCGCAAGATCGAGCTAGCCATCAGCAGCCAGCGCATCGCGTCCGAACCAAAGGTGTCGAACACCTCGTTCACGTCCGGATAGTTGCGCAGGCTCTTGGACATCTTCTGCCCGTCGCTACCGAGCACGATGCCGTGGCAGACGCAGTCGCGGAACGCGGGCCGGTCGAACAGCGCGGTCGCGAGCACGTGCAGCGTGTAGAACCAGCCGCGGGTCTGCGGTGTGTACTCGACGATGAAGTCACCGGGGTAGTGACTGTCGAACCAGTCCGCGTTCTCGAACGGGTAGTGCACCTGGGCGAACGGCATCGAGCCGGACTCGAACCAGCAGTCGAGGACGTCTGTCACCCGGCGCATGGTGGAGCGCCCGGTGGGGTCGTCGGGATTGGGCCGCACCAGCTCGTCGACGGCCGGGCGGTGCAGGTCGACCGGGCGCACGCCGAAGTCGT